>Ga0126381_100006233_pt1 | contig 13184 bp, 16 predicted proteins | sample PanSoiMetPlot_28_FD_96465 | JGI IMG/M metagenome (GOLD analysis project Ga0126381, IMG submission 96465) | Tropical forest soil microbial communities from Panama - MetaG Plot_28 | ecosystem: Environmental > Terrestrial > Soil > Tropical forest > Bulk soil | place: Panama | collected 2016-02-17
CACCGGCTACCAGCGCCGTGACGACCGTGCCTGGCGGCACGGCGGCCGGCCCGCATAAGCCGAGCCTCAACGTACCGGTGGCCACCTCGAGTGGCTCGGGGGTCACTGTGAGCACCGGGCCCCATGGGGTCAAGACGTACACCTACCGGGGGGACAACTGATGGACACCGTGACGCGGCGCCTGCCCGTCGGCGTCGGCTGGACGCTGCTCGACATCGGCACGGCCACGGTGGGGGTCGCGGAGCGTGACGCCCTGGGGACCAGCGCCCGGGTCGTGGCATGGCCGCCGTACAACCTTGCCCGCGTGCTGGCCATCGTCGACACCGAACTGGCCCGGCTGGATGAACAGGCGAGCCGGTTCCGGGCCGACTCGGAGATCTCCGCGGTGCACCGCAGCGCCCGCACCGCGCACATCCTCAGCGAAGGGCTCGCCGAGGCGATCGCGGTCGCGCTGACGGCCGCCAGGTGGACCGGAGGGCTCGTGGACCCGACGGTGGGTGGCGCGCTCTCCGCGCTTGGCTACGATCGCGACTTCGCCGCAATCCGGCAGGGCAGGGCCGGGCCGCTCGCGTCGGCCTGCATACCGGGCTGGGAGTCGGTGCGGCTCGACGGCCGCCGTCTCCGCCTGCCGGCCGGGTCGCGGCTCGACCTCGGGGCCACCGCGAAAGGCCTCGGGTCTGACCGCGCCGCCAGCGCGGCCGCCGCCGCGATGACCGTTGGCGGGGTACTGGTCAGCCTCGGCGGCGACATCGCCGTGGCGGGGGAGTCGCCCAGCGGCGGCTGGCCGGTGCTCGTCACTGACGAGCCGGAGCCGCTCAGCCCGGCGGACGCGCGCAGCCGCCGATCTGCCCCAGGCTCACAGCGCCCAGCTGGCCAGGTGGTCCGCCTGGCCGCGGGGGCGCTGGCGACCTCGTCGATCACGTGTCGGCAGTGGCGCGGTGGCGGCCAACTGCTGCACCACATCGTGGACCCGCGGACCGGACGGCCGACCGAGGGACCGTGGCGAACGGTGAGCGTCGCCGCGGCGAACTGCGCGGAGGCCAACGCGGCGTCCACCGCCGCGGTAGTCGCCGGAGACCAGGCACCGGCGTGGCTGGCTGAGCAGGGCCTGCCGGCCCGCCTGGTGGCCCGTGACGGGACCGTGCGTTTCGTGTCCGGCTGGCCGGAGGCCGACGACGGGCTGGTCGAGGCCCCCGCGACCTGCCGCATGCCCGCCGGCCCACGCGGAAGGGGGGCGCCGCGATGAGCGCGGGATCGCAGTCTCTGTGGTTCCTTTCCCGCGGCAGCGGCCTGGTTCTGCTGGTCTTGTTCAGCGTCGTCGTCGTGCTCGGCGTGGCGACGCGAACCGGCTCCGCGCCCGGGCGCTGGCCGCGCTTCGCGATCGCCGAACTGCACCGCACGCTCTCGCTGTTCGCGGTCGCCCTGCTGGGGCTGCACGTGGTGACGGCGATCCTCGATCCGTTCGTCACGATCGGCTGGGCCGCGACCCTGTTGCCCTTTGCCTCGCCGTACCGGACCCTGGCCATCGGCCTGGGCACCCTCGCGGTCGATCTGGGTGGCGCGGTGCTGATCACCAGCCTGGTGCGGCAGCGCCTGGGCCAGCGTGCCTGGCGGGCCGTCCACTGGCTCGCCTACCTGGCCTGGCCCGCAGCCTTCCTCCATTCCCTGACCGCGGGCAATGACCTGGGCGTCTGGTGGGTAGCACTGGTGGAAGTGGGTTCAGCCGCGGCGGTGGCGGCGGCCGTGCTCGCCCGGGTGTTCAGCCGGTCCCGCGGGGGCCCGGGCGAATCGCCGTCCGGGCCGCCATCGGGCGCCGTCCGGTTTGCGCCCGCCCGGTCAGCGGCGGGGGCCCGATGAACGCTGTCGACAGTGGCCGGCCCGAAGTGGGTAACGCCGGCGGGCTGCGCGCCGGCCACCTGCCCCGGCTGCTGCCAGCGCGGATCTGGGGCGGCCCGGCCAGCCTGGCTGAGCACCTCGCCAGGCATGGCCGGCCACCGGCGATCGGCCGGGACGCACGGTGGCGGGCGGAGGTCATCGCCGAGGTAGACCGGTCCGGGCTGGCCGGACGGGGCGGCGCTGGCTTCCCGACTGCCAGGAAGCTGCACGCGGTCGCCTCGGGCCGAGACGTGCCGGTCGTGATCGCCAATGGCACCGAGGGCGAGCCGGCCAGCGCGAAGGACAAGGTGCTGCTGGCCCGCGAACCGCACCTTGTCCTGGACGGGGCCGCGCTGGCGGCCGAGATGGTCGCGGCCAGGCAGGCGATCGTGGTGGTCCACGACGCCGTACGCGAGATGGTCGACGAGGCGGCTGCGGAGCGAAGGCGGGCCCGGCTGGACTGGGTCAAGATCAAGGTCATGACGGCCGCGAGCGGCTTCGTGGCCGGCGAGGCCAGTGCGCTGGTCAACTGGGTCGGACGCGGCATTCCGCTGCCTACTGCGGTGCCGCCGCGGGTGTCCGAGCGCGGTCTCCGCGGGCACCCGACGCTGGTCCAGAACGTCGAAACGCTAGCGCACCTCGCGCTCATCGCCCGCCACGGCGCGCGGTGGTTCCGCTCGCTGGGCACGCCGGCGGAGCCGGGGTCGATGCTAATAACCGTCATCGGCGCGGTGCGCCGGCCCGGCGTGTATGAGGTCGAGATCGGGCGGGCCGTCGGCGAGGCGCTGGAGGTGGCCGGCGGCCCGGCAGCCCCGCTGGGAGCGCTGCTGATCGGCGGCTACTTCGGCACCTGGGCGGACCCGGCCACGGCCGGGCCGCTGCCATTGTCCGCGGCGGGGCTGCGCGCGATCGGCGGGAGCCCGGGAGCCGGGCTGATCGCCGCCCTGCCCGCCGACGCCTGCGGCCTCGCCGAGGCCGCCCAGGTGGCGCGCTACCTGGCGGCCGAGTCCGCGGGACAGTGCGGCCCATGCGTATTCGGGCTTGACTCGATCGCGGGCGAACTGGAAGCTCTCGCCGCGGGCCGCCGATTCGGGGTGACCCGGCTCCGGCGGTGGCTGGGCCAGGCCGACGGGCGTGGCGCCTGCCACCATCCCGACGGAGCCGTGCACATGGTGCGCAGCGCGCTCGAGGTCTTCGGTGCGGAGATCGACCGGCATGCCCGCGGTTGGTGCCGCGGGACCCGGCCGCCGGGCGTGCTGCCGGTACCGCCCCGGAGAGCGCCATGACCGCGGCTGCCCGGCTCCGGGTGGACCCAATCGCCTGCGACGGCCGCGGCCTGTGCGCCGAGGTGCTTCCCGAGCTGATCACGCTGGACGACTGGGGCTTTCCCATCATCCTTGACCAGGACGTGCCGCCGGTCCTGCGGCGTGAGGCGGCAGAGGCGGTCCGGCTCTGTCCGCTGCTGGCCCTGCGGCTTGACCACCCGGCCGCGTGCGCGGCGCGACCGATGATGCGACGTTTGCACCTGCAATAACTTGTTGAAAGCTCCTTCGGGAGCCCTTAACAGAGGCTGTGCTGTGCTGCGGCCTATGGGTGACAGCTCTGAACAACCAGCAGACCACAGGCCCTGGCAGGTCCGCCGCCGGACTGGGCAGGCCCCGGCCAGCGTCAGGACCCCTCCGACCAGCCTGCCGTTCCCCCCGGCGGGCGGGCTGGGCCCGCCTCCGGGCTGGGCCGGCCGCGGCCCGAGCCAGGACCCCGCGTGGCTACCGAAACTGTCCGGCGTTGCCGGATTCGGCCCGGCTGACTGGCCAGCACAGGATGCTTACCCGAGCCACGCCAACGGCCATGCGGCGCGCGGCGGCTCCCTGGAGCGCCGCCCTGCCGATTGGCTGGCCTCCGGCCCCTACGAGCGCCACCCCGCCCTTCCCGGCCCACCTGCTTATCCCGTTCCTGGACAGCCTCCTTATCCCGTTCCTGGACAGCCTCCTTATCCCGCACGCACGGCGCCGTTCTGGCGCCAGGGCTGGGCAGACTACGATCCCTACGCCAGCTACCCAATCTGGCCCGGCCATCCCGGGTATGCCACGCGGAACGCTGGGCTTCGCCGCCTCTCCAAGCTGACCTGGCGGGCCGCTGAGGTCAGCGCGGTCATCGCCGTCGGCTTCGCGGCCTTGTTCGCCCGCACCGCCCAGAGTGCGACCAGTCACGCAGGCGCACAGCAGAGCGCAAAGCCATCCATCCACGCTGCCGCGACCCACCACGCGCATAAGCAGCACAAGCCAAAGCACCACCGCCACCACCGGCACCCCGCCGTTGCCCCCGCCCCCGGCCTGGCGCCGCCGGCCGCCCCCCCGGCGGCGCCGCCCCCGCCCCCGCCGCCACCGGCACCGGCACCCCCGCCGCAGCCTCCCCCGGCCGCGCCAGCAGCCCCACCGCCACCGCCCCCGCCAGTTACCACCTCAGGCGGGTCCGGCGGAGGGTAACGACGATGTCATCGGGCGTCGGCCCCGCCATCGGCACCGGGTACCTCAAGGCCCTCGGCACGTCGGCCAACCTGCTCGTCACCGATCCCAGCAGCACAGATCGCGCCTGCGCCCTCCTCAGGGAGGAACTGGACGCGATTGACCTGGCCTGCTCGCGCTTTCGCGCTGACTCTGAGCTGTGGCGGGTCAATCATGCCCAAGGGCGGCGGACGCGGGTCAGCGCGCTGCTGGCCGAGGCGGTCACCGTGGCGCTCGCCGCCGCCCATGTCACCGATGGCGATGTGGATCCCACCTGCGGGCGCTCGCTGGTGCGCCTTGGTTATGACCGCGACTTCGCCGCGGCCCGGCAGAACACCAGCGCATTGTCGGAACCCGCGGTACCAGCGGTGGGGTGGCGGGCGGTGGAGCTTGACCGGGAGCGGCGTGAGATCAGGATCCCCGGTGAAGTCATGCTCGATCTGGGGGCGACTGCCAAGGCCCTGGCGGCCGACCGGGCGGCGATACGGATCGCCACCGCGCTGAACTGCGGAGTTCTGGTCAATCTGGGCGGCGATATCAGCGTTGCGGGCGGGCCTCCGGACCAGGGCTGGTTGGTGGGGATCGTGGACGACCGCGGGTTCGACGGCGCCGAGGTGGCGGCCAGCCCCGCCGGGTCCCGCCCGCCCTTGCATAACGCCGTGGTAGCCATCCGCGACGGAGGGCTGGCCACCTCGTCCCCCAAGGTCCGGGCTTGGTCGCGGGGCGCGGCCCGGCTCCATCACATCATCGAGCCCAGCACCGGAATGCCGGTCAACTCCTGCTGGCGTGCGGTCAGCGTTGCCGCCGCCACCTGCGTCGATGCAAACACGGCGAGCACGGCTGCGGTCATCCGCGGCGGGCGGGCGCCCGCGTGGCTGGCGGCCCAGCAGTTGCCTGCCCGTCTGGTCGGTCACGGTGGAGAGGTTGTCACGGTCGCCGGCTGGCCGGCCGGCCCCGGCGGCAAAGGAACCCGCCCATGAGTATCGCCCTCAACGGACCGGCACCCTGGTATGCGACCAGCGGACCGGGCCTCTGGTATGCCACCCGGGCGACCGGGCTCGTCACACTGCTGCTGCTTACCGCCAGCATGCTGCTGGGCATCATCACCGCGGGCCGTTTCGCCAGCGAGAAATGGCCCCGGTTCGTCACCGTCGGCCTGCATCGGAACGTAACCCTGCTGGTGCTGGCCTTCCTCGCCGTGCATGTGGGCACGACCGTGCTGGACACCTACACGTCCATCCCGGCGACGGCCGCTGTCGTCCCCTTCGCCTCGTCGTACAAGACGCCCTGGCTCGGGCTGGGCGCGGTGGCGGTGGACCTGCTCCTTGCGGTCCTGGTGACCAGCCTGCTCCGCGGCCGGCTTGGCTTCCGGGTTTGGCGCGGGCTCCATTGGCTGGCCTACGCGTGCTGGCCGGTCGCCCTGATCCATGGGCTTGGGACGGGCACCGACCGGCGCACACTCTGGGTCTTCGCCGCGGCCATTGGCTGCGTCTGCGCGGTCGCGGCGGCAGCGACGTGGCGTCTCGCCGCGGCGGCACGGGCCGGTGCCAGATGACGGTCACTGCGTCGCCTGCCACGCTGGAGGGCGGCGCGGCCCTGCCGCGCTTGCTCGCGGGTCGCGGGCACCGGCTGGTCCTCGGCCTGGCCGAGCACGAACGCGAGTACGGGACGCTGTGGCTGCGCGGCCGATCCGGCCAGCGGCGGCCCGAGCGCCTGATCGACATGGTGGAGGCGGCCGGCCTCACCGGCCGAGGTGGCGCCGGCTTCCCAACGGGGCGCAAGATGCGTGCCGTCGCCGGACGGGGCGAGACGGTCGTGGTTGCCAACGGCGCGGAGGGAGAGCCGGCCAGCGCCAAGGACCGGCTGCTCCTGACGTACCTCCCGCACCTGGTCCTTGATGGCATCACGCTGGCGGCCGACGCGGTCGGTGCGACCGAGGCCCACCTGTGCGTCCACCGGCGGGAGAGGGATCTGACCGATGGCCTGGCCGCTGCCGTGGGCGAGCGCAGGAGCGCCGGGCTCGACCCGGTGCCCATCCAGATCACCGGCATCCCCGGCCGGTATGTTTCCAGCGAGCAGTCCTCGATCGTGCAGTACCTGAACGGCGGGCCGGGCAAGCCGACGTTCTCCCCGCCGCGCCCCCACGAGAGCGGCGTGCGAGGGCGGCCCACCCTGGTGAACAACGTTGAGACCCTGGCGCATGTGGCATTGATCGCGCGCCATGGGGATCGCTGGTTCCGCGGCGCCGGGCTGCCCTCGGCGCCGGGGTCGATGCTCGTCACCGTGGACGGTGCAGTCCGGTGGCCGGGAGTCTATGAGATCGAGCTTGGCACCGGTGCCGGCGAGGTCGTGATGCTCGCCGGCGGCCCTACCGAGGACCTGCAGGCGCTGCTCATCGGCGGGTATTTCGGTGCGTGGTTGCCCGTCGAGGTGGCCTGGCCGGTGCGGATGACACAGGCCAGCTTGCGCGCCGTGGGCGGGGCGCTCGGGGCGGGGATTGTCATCGCATTGCCCGGCTCGTCTTGTGGTCTTGCCGAGACGGCACGAGTCATGCGCTACCTCGCCGAACAGGGCGCTGGCCAGTGTGGCCCGTGCGTGATGGGGTTGCCGGCCCTGGCCGGTGCAGTCGCCGACCTTGCCTTCCAGGGCGGCCGGGGACGCGGGGTCGACGCCGTCGCGGCCCTCCTTCCGCTCATCGAGGGCCGGGGAGCCTGCCGGCACCCCGACGGGGCTACTCAGTTGGCGCGCAGCGCGATCCGCGCCTTCATCGCGGACGCACGCTGGCACGACCAATGCGGACCGTGCGATGGCGTGCGCCGCGCCCCGCTCCTCCCGATTCCGGGAGATGAGGAAGAAGACTGGAGCTGGACATGAGCCACAAGCTGCGAGTCAATCCGATCGCCTGCAGCGGCCACGGAGTCTGCGCGGAACTTCTGCCGGAGATCATCGAACTGGACCCGTGGGGCTACCCCATCCTGCGTTCTGCCACGATCCCGCCAGCACTGGACCTGCACGCGCGGCGGGCCGTCGCCACATGCCCGGCCCTGGCGCTCATGCTGGAGAGGCAGCAAGCCGGCGCCCGTAGCCGCCGCTTACTCGCCGTCACTGCCCGCCGCGCCAGCCGCGCCGCCCCCGGCGCTAACGGCCGTGGCCGCCGCGGTGGGCACTCCTGCGGCACAGGACACGGTCATGGTCACCGTGAGCTGCCCGCCGACGAACACCACCCGGGCGTTGGCGGCAGGCCCGCGGACCACGTCGCTTGATCCAAAACCCTGCTGGGGACTCCATGACACCAAGTACGCTCGCGCACCGGCGCAGCTTGCCACGAGCGTGCCGCCCTGAGAGGTGAGCACGGTGCCGCCGGTTGTCCCCGGGGGAGCGGGTCGTGCCGGATGGCGGGCTCCCGGCGAAAGCAGCGCGGCGGGCGAGGCCGACGGCGAGACAGCACGCCGTGGCCTGGCTGCAGTACGCTCAGCAGCCTCTTTGCCCAGCGCGCGGTTGACCGTTGCCACGCTTTGCTGTTCCCCTGCGCTCGGGGTCATGCCCTGACCGAGCACGCTCACCGCGAGCAGGCTGCCGCCGGTCGCCGCGCTCGCTCCGACCAACCAGGCTGCAACACCGAGGAGTATGCGACGATGCACGAACCAAGGCTCGCGCGGGGAATGTTAAGTGCGCGTAAAGGAGTCTTCATGTAATTCATTTATGAGAAATTCATTTAAGCCTGCTCTCTTTCATTTCATTGATAACACCGATTACCGTCCTATTGTGGCCCAGTTGCTGCTGGTAGAGGACGATGTTCCCATCCGGGACGCGCTGACCCGCGCCCTGTCGGGCCGTGGTCATGTGGTAACCAGCACGCCCGCGGCAATGGCCGCACTGCAACGTGTGCTCAGGGCGCCACCCGATGCCGTATTGCTCGACCTTGGGCTGCCCGACCTCGGCGGCCAGGAGGCGCTGTGCATGATCCGTTCGGTCAGCACGGTGCCCGTGCTGGTGATCACCGCGCGCGACGACGAGGCCGAGATCGTCCGGGCGCTGGACGCGGGAGCAGACGACTACGTCGTCAAGCCGTTCGGGGCAGGCCAGATCGAGGCCCGGATCAGGGCAGTCCTGCGGCGGACGAAGGCGGGCAGCCCGAAAGCCGGGGAGCCGCTCGAGGTCGGCGGCCTCCGGCTGGACGCGCGCGCCCACGAGGTCACTCTCGACGGCGCGGCGGTTGACCTCAGCAGGCGCGAATTCGACCTGCTGCACTACCTGACACTTCACGCGGGACAGGTGGTCACCAGGCGGGACCTGCTCACCCATGTCTGGCGGATGCCTTACGGCGGTGCCGACCGGACGGTCGACGTTCACCTCTCGTGGCTGCGCAGGAAACTCGGGGAGACCGCGCAACGGCCACGCTACCTCCACACCGTACGCGGAGTGGGCATCAAGCTCTGCGGCCCCTCATGAGACTGCGCGTCATCTTGCTCGTGATCGCGACCAGCTCGCTCATCCTGGTCTCGTTCCTGCTGCCGCTGGCGATCGTGCTACGGACGCAGGCGATAGACCGTGCGATCAGCACCGCGACTATCCAGGCCCAAGGCATGATGCCGCTGGTGGCTACGCTGAGGACTGCCAGCCTCCGGCTTGCGGTCGACCAGATGAACGCCGAGAACGGGAGCACGCCCATCACGGTCTTCCTGCCGGGTCGACGCGAGCTGGGGGTTACCGCCCCCCGGTCTGCGGCCGTCCGCCTGGCGGCCGGGGGCCGCAGCTTCACCACAGCCACGCCGGCAGGTGTCCAGATCCTGATAGCAGTGGAAGGCTTGCCCGCCGGCGCCGCGGTCATCCGCACCTTCGTGCCCGGATCGCAACTGCATCGCGGAGTGGCTCGGGCCTGGCTGCTGCTTGGCTGCGTCGGGTTCGGGCTTCTCGCGCTGAGCGTGGCCGTCGCCGACCAGCTGGCCCGTTCCCTCGTACGCCCATTGGCCGCGGTGGCGGGTGTTTCCGACCGGCTTGCCACGGGAGATCTATCCGCCAGAGCCACCCTGGCGGGCCCCCCCGAGGTCCGCCGCGTGGGCACCGGGCTGAACCACCTGGCGGCGCGTATTGGCGAGTTGCTTGCCCACGAGCGGGAGACCGTCGCCGACTTGTCGCACCGCCTGCGCACCCCGCTCACCGCGTTGCGCATCGACGCCGAGTCGCTGCGTTACACCGCCGGACAGGCCCAGCTGCTTGACGATGTCAGCGTCATTGAGCGCACGGTTAGCAAGGTCATCCAGGACGCTCGCCGCCCGGCCGGTGCCGGCGATGAGGCGGTGTGCGAGGCCGGGATGGTGGTCGCGGAGCGGGCAGAATTCTGGCGGCCGCTTGCCGAGGACACCGAGCGCCCGATGACCGTTGATGTGGCTGCGGGGCAGATACGGGTGCGGGTGTCGCGTGAGGACCTGGCGACATGTGCGGACATCCTGCTTGAAAACGTGTTCGCGCACACGCCTGATGGCGCGGGCTGTGCCATCAGGCTCAGCCACCGCGAGCCAGGTGGCGCATGGCTGATCGTCGCGGACGAGGGGCCCGGTTTCCCGCAGTCCAACCCCACCGAGCGTGGCCGGTCCAGTATCGGCTCCACCGGTCTCGGCCTGGATATCGCCCGGCGCATCGCCGAGTCTTCCGGCGGGATGCTGATGATCGGCCGGTCGGCCTCGGGAGGCGGGATGGTCACCGTTGGGCTCGGCCCGCCGGGCGGCGCTGCTCGTCCCCGCGGTCCAGTGGGCGCCGGTGGACGACCGCTCCTTTGAGGTCACGCTCGAAGACAGCGGTCACCAGGTAACCGCCCGGTGTTCCTCGACGGGCGCGGCGCGCCGGTGAACGGGCCCTGGCCACCGCACCCCGCGCCTGGGACACCCACGTGATCAGCTTCCTCAACGCCGCCCTGCACCCAGGCACCACAACCGTGGCCGCGGCAGCGGCAAACAGCCCCTGACACACGCCACCGGCCCCGGCGCCGAGGCGTCGGCCCCGGGGGCGAAGGACCAACGGCCCTGCCCGCCAGCCGCGCTGCACCGTCATAGTGAGACTTTGACCCATGGCACAGGCAGGTGAGGGCCATGACAGATATCGCCAAGCCCATGACGACCAGCGGCGCCGCGCGGGCGCCGGCGGGCGCGCCGCGGGTGACACCGATCCCGGCGAGCTGGGTGGCGCGGATGCTGGCGACCGCGTCCCGGGCGCCATCGGTGCACAACACCCAGCCGTGGCGATTCAGCGTCACTGTGCACGCGATCGAGTTGTACGCCGACCCGGCGCGGAAGGTCCATCAGGACGCCATCGGCAGGCAGATGCTGATCAGCTGCGGCGCGGCCCTGTTCGGGCTGCGGCTCGCGGTGCGCGAACTCGGCCGCGTCCCGGCGGTTACCCTGCTGCCCGACCCGGCACGTCCCGCCCTGCTGGCCCGGGTGACGCTCGGCCCGGAGGCCCCGGCGACCGAGCTGGAACGGCGGAGGCTGGCCGCCTTGCCGCACCGGCATACCCACCGTGGCGCCTTCGACCCGGGGACCCTGCCCGCACGCCTGCTCCCCGGCCTGCAGCACGATGCCCTCGCCGAGGGTGCCAGGCTGGCTCTCATCCAGGGGCCGGGCGGCTACGGGAAACTGGCCGCGCTCGCGGCCGAAGCAGCGAGGAAGCCGGCCGGGAACCCGGCGGGCCGCGCGGAGATCCTGCGCTGGAGCCGGGCGCCAGGAAGCCGCCACCGCGATGGTGTGCCCGCGAGCGCGTTCGCCCCGGCGGGCGCGACCGGGCCAGGCCGGCTGGCACAGCGCGATTTCGATCTCGGCCGCCAGGTCGGGCTGCTGCCCGCACCCAGCCCAGACGAACCGCCCCCGGCCGCTACCGCGGTGCTGCTCACGGCGGGCGACCTTCGCATCGACTGGCTGCGGGCCGGGCAGGCGCTGCACCGCATCCTCGCCCATGCGGCCACGGCCCGGGTATTCGCGAGCCTAAACACCGAGCCGCTGGAATTCCCCGTGATCAGGGACCTGATCCGGACCAGGCTGGCGCTGCCTGGAGCGCCGCAGATGCTACTGCAGTTCGGCCTGGCCCGGGCCGGCCTGGCCACGCCGCGGCGTGTCGTGCCCGAGGTCCTGATCTGACCCTTGTGCCCCGATTACCGGGCACGCCACGTCCGCGACGGGCCGAAAGTCCCCTCCATGCGGGCCGTATCGCCGCTGCTGCCCTGTCCTGCAGCCAATCACACTGAGGTAAAGACGGCGGCTGGAGGTGACAGGTAGTGACCGCCATGCTGGCGTCCAGCGTCCGCCAGGCGCAAGCGGCGCTGGGCGAAGGAGGAAGGGTCATCGTGGGCATTGATGACTCACCGGGTGGCCTGACGGCACTGCGCTGGGCAGTCGGGCTTGCCCGGTCGGCGAACGCGCCGCTGGTGGCCGTCCGGGTATGGGCGCTTGGCCTGCCGCGGCACGGCGGCCTGCGCCGTCACGGCGACGGCCGCGGGCAGGTGGTCCTGACCTTTCGGGGAAACGCGCCACGCCAGGCGGCCGCGAGGCTCGTCAGGCAGGTATTCCGCATCGCCGTCGGTGGCATCCCCGGCGACGTTGACGTGACCATCGAGACGCCGGAGGGCAGTCCAGGCCCGGTACTGACCCATTTCGCCTCGGCCAGCGGCGACGTGCTCGTTCTAGGCACCACGCCCGGCCATGGCCTGAAACGGTTCGTGCACGGCTCGGTCAGCGCCTATTGCTCGGCTCACCTGCCCGGTCGCGTTTCTGTTATCCCGGCCAGGCTGCCCGGCCGGGATCCAGCTGGACCGGCCCCCCTCGAGAGCCACCGCGAAGCCGCCGCGGACACACCCCGCGTCGGCTCCGCCGCGGCACCCCATTCGTCCTAGCACGTTCATCTGGTCAAACACCGTGGAGGGAACCATGAACGAGACAATTCTGCTGGCCGTGGACGCCGCGGGAGGCGACCCGGCGAAGCACGTGACTGCTGCGGCCGCTATGACCCGCAAGCTCGCTCGGGATACCGGTGACAGCGTCATCGTCTTGCACGTCCACGAGTACGCCACCGGCAGGTGGGGACGGATGCAGGTGGACTGCGGCGAAGGCGAGGGCGAGAGCGTCGTCAACCGGGTCGTGTCAGGCCTGCGGGATGCCGGGATCACGGTCGAGGGGGTCATCGGCTCCGCCCTCTTTGGGCATGTGGCCAAGGCCATCGTGGCTGCCGCGGACGACTACGACGCGCGCATCATCGTGCTCGGCTCGAGCAGCCGCACCGACCTGCCGCACCTGCCGTTCGGCAGTGTCTCGCACCGGTTGCTGCACCTGGCCAGGCGGCCCGTGCTCATCGTGCCCTGGCAGACAGTCCCGGCGCAGGCGCAGCCGGTGCCGGATGCCTCAGCGGCCGCGACCACCTAAGGAACCGGTCATGTGACCATACGGGCACCTAAGGAACCGGTCATGTGACCATACGGGTGCTGGTGGTGGAGGACCAGGCCGGGATGGCCGGTTAATGGCCTGCCTTGGCGATTCCCTTGCGGGCCCGGCCAGCCCGGCCGATCGCGCCCACGGCGGGCGCGACGGTCAGCCACAGCGCGATGGTCACGACCATCGACGTGACATACCCGAAGGGCCGGATGCCGACGTCGGCTGCGACACCGCCTGCGAAGAGCATCAGCAGCCAGGAGCTGACGAAGAAAAACGGCCCGGCCGCCACAATGCCAAAGTAATCACCCATACAACTTTCCTCCTCGCGGTTCGTGCGCGGACAGGTGCGGCTAATGCGGCCAGGCGGAACGGCGGGTAATCGCCGAGA
>Ga0126381_100006234_pt1 | contig 13181 bp, 8 predicted proteins | sample PanSoiMetPlot_28_FD_96465 | JGI IMG/M metagenome (GOLD analysis project Ga0126381, IMG submission 96465) | Tropical forest soil microbial communities from Panama - MetaG Plot_28 | ecosystem: Environmental > Terrestrial > Soil > Tropical forest > Bulk soil | place: Panama | collected 2016-02-17
AACGTCGCGCCTGAAGCGCTTGGCGAGCTCGCCGGAGGCCAGCTCCCCGCGGACCCTAGCGACGCAGCAACGCGCCTCGATCGCTTGATCCGCGAGCGTGAGGGAATGGGACCCGTCAATCTGATGGCCGAAAGCGAGGCCGCGGAGGTTGAGGCGCGCATCGCCGGCTTGCAGCACGAGCGAACCGATCTGACAGAAGCGATCGCCCGGTTGCGTCGTGGCATCACGACACTGAATCAGGAGGTACGGCGGAGACTCTTGGCGGCATTCGAGCGCATCAATGGTCATTTCGCCGAGCTGTTCACGCGGCTTTTTGGTGGCGGGAAGGCACATTTGGCGCTGGTCGAGGATGACGATCCGCTGGCGGCTGGGCTGGAAATCATGGCGAGCCCGCCCGGCAAAAAGCTGCAGTCACTATCCTTGTTGTCGGGCGGTGAACAGGCGCTGACCGTGCTCGCTCTGCTGTTCGCGGCCTTCCTGACAAACCCGGCTCCGGTATGTGTATTGGACGAGGTCGACGCCCCGCTCGACGACGCGAATGTCGACCGGTTTTGCGGCCTCGTCGGCGAAATCGCCGACACGACCGGCACCCGCTTTCTGTTGGTCACCCACCACCGGATTACAATGGCGCGCGCCGACCGTCTGTTTGGCGTAACGATGGCCGAACGTGGTATCTCGCAACTCGTCTCGGTCGATCTCGTCCGCGCCGCGCGCCTCCGCCAAACCGCGTAGCGGACATTCTCAACCGACGGGTTCACGATTCGTCACTGGATCCCGAGTGACTGTTGGACGGGAGGGGGCATTCCGAAATTGGGCTGAAACAGTCGGCGCAGAAAGCCGGGGGCGAGAGCGCTCAGCGGGTTTACCGAGACCTGCGGATCGGCTGGTGACCCGGTGACCCGGTAGCTGGCGGCAAACAGCCCCTGTCCTTCGCCGCCCATCAAGAGTGAGCCGATCACCGGCACGTTGCCGATGATCGAGTTCAGCGCATACGCCGGCACAATCGTGCCTTGCAGGTCGAGATGTTCCCGACCAAGGTCGGCGACGCCGTTGGTGGTCACGCCTATTGCCCCGCCATAGGCGAGAAGGTTTTCGAGGACGACGCGGTCTTCACCGTAAGTGAAGTCGCCGCGCAGGGTGCTGAACGGAATTCCCGAACCGGCCAGCATGCTGCCGACACCGCTCAACGACGGCAGTGACAGGATGCGGGCGAACACCGGAGCGCGCACCAGGTCGTAATCGGTCCCTTCGATATGACCGGCTACGACCTGCTTACCCGCCATGTCGGAAACCCGTCCGGTGACCGTCACCTGTCCGCCGACGATGTTATCGGTGATGTCGAAGAGGCTCAAAGACGAACCCAAATCATCTGAGCGAAACGTGAGCTCGTGCTTACCCGCCTCGTTCGCCGAACGCAGGCTCAATTGGCGCCCGTTGGGAAACCGCCCGTCGATCTGTGCGACGCGCCAGTCAGCGCCATCCCGCAGCAGGCGCGCGGCGACATCGCGAACCTCGCGCCGGGGTCCGAGGATCAGGCGACCGAGACGAGCTTCGACCTGCAAAGGTCCATCCGCATGCGAGAATTGCCGCGCTTTGCCTTTTGCGAGCTCCTTCAACCATTGGGAGAGATCGAGGGTCGTGCCGCGAAGATCGACTTGCCATCCGCCCTCCGGCCGCCTGATGACCGACCCGGAGACATCGTCATCGGCAATCACAAGGCGATAGACCTCGACCCGTTCGATCAGATCGGCCTTGCGGGCAAGCGCTAGCGCGAACCTGCCGTCGAGACCGGGAGCCTTGACCTCGACGTTTCTCGCCTGCTTTACGCGCTCATTCTCGAGCTCCAATTCGAGCGTCGCCCAGGCGGGGACACCTGGCGGCTTCTTCCACCCTGCCTCGGCAACTGACATGCCAGCAGAGCGCAGATCGAGCGCCGCGACGGCCTCGGAACGCACCGCATCCAACATCCAATAGGTGACATCGACGCCGATAGGGCCCGCGATCCGGTCGGGTAGGAAATCAAAGTCGAGGCGCCGGCGCTGCTCGTCATCCAGCCGCATCGCGACGCGGTAGCGAGCTCGCGCTCCGTCGATCGGCTTGAAGAACAAGTCTGCATCAATGCTCATCAAAACGCCGTCGAAACGGGAGTTCCCGCGGAGATGAGCCCCGGGACGAGCGATCTCCACCGTAAAATCGCCGTCTGTCAGATTGCGGTTCATCGCCACATTGGCAATCGCGGCATCGGTCACACTCGCTTTGGCGCCGTATTCGACCTGATCGAGTTTGATATCCTTTAAGAGTGGCAGCTTGAAATGGAGCTTTGCTTCTGTCCGACCGGCCACCCGTGCCGGGTCGACCTTGATATCGTGCGCGTAGCGCAGCGGCTTGGCATCGATCGTCTCGAGCACGTCCCGGATTGGGCCCGCCGCAGCAAGGTCGATCGTAATCCACTCCACTGGAGCGCCGAGATCGGTGATCTGTAATGACCCCCCGGTTAGCTGGACGGATTTGATCGCTCCGCTGGTCGGCGTGAATGTCAGGCGCCTGTCGTTGAGCGTAGCAGTGCCGCTGACCTTTCGCGCAGGCACGAGGCCGGGGAAGTAACTGACCGTCGCGTCACGATATCGCATTGTGCCGTGAGCGGAGACCACCTCCGCCGAGTGGGTTGCAGGGTTGACGTCGAGATCGAGCCGAACCGCCGCCTGGTCGAGAACGCCATCATGTACGTTGGCAACGACCCACCGTCGTCCGCCGCGGCTCAGAGAAGACGGCCACAAACTCTCCAATTTTTCTACCGGAACGTCAGCGAGAACGATCCCCAGCTTGCCGGGTATCGTCGAAGGGGGCGGATCGACCCCGGCGATCATCGCCGGTGTGATACCGGTGATATTACCGTCGACCGTAAGTCCCGAACCGCCGCCGAGATCGAGATTGAGCTTGGCGACCCGCAGTTCGCCGCTCTCCGACGCATAGACCGCCCGAAGACTCCCCTCTACTAGAGAGAGAAAGCCCTCGGGCAGCAACTCGCTCCTTATAGCTCCCTTGCCGAAATGGAGATCGATCCGCATCCCCTCATTTGTCATGTCTGCCAGATTCAGGCGCGTCGCAACGGTTCCCGAGATCGGGAACTGCGCGAGTTTAAGTGGCTCAAGCTCGGGAGCGAATGACGCCAACGCGGCAGGGTCGAAGGCGGCGACTTCGATATTGATATCAAGCCTGCGATCAACCGCGACGTAGCGATAGCTGGCATGAAATTCCGGCTTGGGCGCCCCAAGCGGAAGCGCTAGCGAGAGGTCGCCGACGAGACCCTGGGGGTCGCGCTCGACCCAGAGATCGACGCGATCGGCTTGCCAGCGGTGGCCGGTCCGCCGATCGTCGAGGACGAGCGTCGCTTCGCGAACCGCAAGCCGGCGCATCAACCCGAAGGGCGCGCCCGGGTTCTCCGATCGCGTCAATTGTTCGAGGACGTCAGCGAAGCTCGTCGCACCGAGGTCCTGATCATTGAACCCGATGCGGATTACGCCGCTTTCGTCTCGAACGAGACGCAAAACCGGCCGCACGACCACGAGTCGTGTCGGCTCCAGTCCGCCGAGCAATAACGATCTCAGGTTGAAGCTCGCCGACATCTCCGGCAAATCAGCAAGCGGTTCGCCATTCCTCTGCGAGATCCGCAAGCCGACGATCTGCAAATCGAGCTGCTGGGTTTGGCGATCGATCTCGAGGCCGGCCCCCGAGATCACGATCTTTGATCCATCGCCCGAGCGGTTCAACCATTGCTGGACCAAGGGTGTCAGACGATCGAGATCGACCGGTCCCTGCATCAGGCGCCATAATCCGAACCCACAGACGAGAATTAGTGCGGCAAGGACGGAGCCCATCATGACGAGGGCGCGACGCACGCCTTCACCGATCCGCCGCACCGCAATGGCGCGGGTTGGCGAAGCACGACCGCTCAGTATTCGGTCGACCGAGCCGAGCGCGAACACCCCCCGCCTTGCAGTGACTTCGGCGCGATCCGAGATGTCCAACTCACACGCGTCCCCCGACTGGCTCGGTTTATCCGATGAAACTGTTATCTCACCTCTCCCCCGATGGTGATGAACTGCCGAAGCCCGCTGACCACCGCCGTCTCTCCCTTGGTCTCGACGCTTGGAACGAAGCGCTCTCCACGGCAGCGGACCGCCGGGAGGCGGATCTGGCACGCTACTGGAGCGCGACGGGTGTTGGCAGCGCCCTGCTCGCCTCGATTTGCGGCAACAGCCCCTTTCTAAGCGGCGTCGCTGTTAAAGAATGGCCTTTTTTGACCCGACTTGTCGAGGAAGGAGCGGACCCGCTCGTTCGTGAGATCGTCGCGGGGGTCGAAAGGGCCGAGGATCCCAGCGAAGATCGCGCCGGCATGATGCGGCGCTTACGGATTGCCAAGCGTCGGATTGCGCTCACTGCCGCTGTTGCGGAAATCGCGGGCGTCTGGTCTCTCGAACAGCAGACTGGCGCGCTCAGCGGTTTTGCCGAAGCGGCGCTGGGCGCAGTGGTACGGCATCTGCTGCGCGAAGCCGTCCGCAAAGGGCTCATTGCGTTGCCAGCCCCGGAAGAACCGGGGCGTGACAGCGGACTGATCGTGCTCGGGATGGGCAAGCTCGGCGCTGGCGAGCTCAACTATTCGAGCGATATCGACTTGATCATACTCTACGATCCGGCCGTGACGCGCGTGACTGCGCGTGACGGTATCCAATCTTTTTTTGTTCGCATCGCGCGCGATCTCGTGCGGATTTTGGAAGAGCGTACCGGTGACGGTTACGTATTCCGTACAGATCTTCGGCTTCGGCCCGATCCGGCTTCAACGCCGCTCGCAATGTCGGTAACGGCGGCGCTTACCTATTACGAGAGTGTCGGGCAGAATTGGGAACGCGCGGCGCTGATCAAAGCGCGCCCGGTCGCGGGAGATCGGGTCGCCGCCTACCGGTTTTTGCGCGAGTTGCGCCCGTTCATTTGGCGAAAAAACTTGGATTTCGCGGCGATCCAGGACATCCATTCGATCAAGCGTCAGATCAACGCGTATCGCGGCGGCGGGAGAATCGCTGTCGCCGGGCACGACATCAAAACCGGGCGAGGCGGCATCCGGGAGATCGAATTTTTCGCGCAGACGCAACAGCTGATCTGGGGCGGTCGACTGCAGGAATTGCAGGTTGCGCCAACATGCGAAGCATTGCGTCGCCTCGCGGCGACCGGCCGCATCGATGCTGCAACCGCCGAGCGGCTGATCGACGACTATCGGTTCTTGCGCCGCCTCGAACACCGCCTGCAAATGGTGGAAGATGCACAGACGCATTCGCTACCGGCGGCTGATGCCGGCATCCGGCATATCGCGCTGTTTCTCGGCTACGCGCAGATGGATGACTTTGTCAGCGACCTCCGAGCGCATCTCGGCTCAGTCGAGAAGCACTACGCCGAGCTCTTCGAGCAGGCCCCGACACTGGCCGATTCAGGCAATCTCGTCTTCACCGGGGTTGAGGATGATCCTGAAACCCTGCGGACGCTGTCACAACTCGGCTTCTCTGAACCGTCTTCGGTATCGGCGATGGTGCGCAGCTGGCATCACGGGAAGCTGCGCGCCACCCGCAGCCAGCGAGTACGAGAGATCCTGACCGAGCTGATACCGGAGTTGTTGCGCATCTTTGGCGCGACGCCGCATCCCGACACGGCACTCAAGCGGTTTGATCATTTCTTATCGCGGCTTCCCGCAGGGGTGCAGCTTTTCTCGCTGTTCTACGCAAATCCCGGCCTTCTTGCGCTGGTCGCCGAGATTATGGCGGGAGCATCCCGACTGGCTGATCAGCTCGCACAGCGCCCGGCTCTCCTCGAGGCGGTGCTGACGGAAGGTTTTTTCGACCCGCTACCCAATAGCGCCGTGCTCGCCGGCGAACTTGACCAAGTTGTCCGCAGCGCGCGGGATTTCGAAGACACGCTCGATATCTTGCGTCGCTGGGCTGGCGAACGCCGCTTTCAGGTCGGCGTCCAGTTGCTGCGCCGTGGACTCGATGGCGGCCAAGCCGGTGCCGTGCTCGCCGACATCGCCGACAGCGCTCTTGCAAGCCTGATACCGGCGGTTGAAGCCGAATTCGCGCGCCGCCACGGCTGGGTCCCGGGAGGCAGCTTCGCGGTAATCGGAATGGGGCGGCTCGGCAGCCGCGAGATGACGCCTGCCTCAGACTTGGATCTGATCCTGATTTACGACGCTCCGCCCAGCAGCGAAATCTCCGATGGTGTGCAGCCGTTGCCGGTCAGCACCTATTACGCGCGCTTCAGCCAGCGGTTGATCGGTGCGATCACCGCTCCAACTGCCGAGGGTTGGCTCTACGATGTCGACATGCGGCTGCGGCCGTCGGGCGAATCCGGTCCTATCGCATCGCGTTTCGAAAGTTTCGCACGCTACCAGCGCGAGTCGGCGTGGACCTGGGAACATATGGCGCTGACGCGGGCGCGACCGGTGGCTGGCGACACCGCACTGTGCCGGAGGGTATCTGAAGCGATCATGACGGTGTTGTGCTTGGCGCACGATCCCCGAAAGCTGGTTATCGATGTCGCCGATATGCGCCGCCGCATTGCCGAAGAGCATCCCCGGCCTTCGCCTTGGGACCTCCGGAACCGGCGCGGTGGACTGATCGACCTCGAGTTCATCGTCCAGTATTTGATGCTGTTGCACGCTGCTTCGTCGCCGCAGGTCGTGCGGCGCGGGACCGCGGACGCGCTGACCGCACTCGGCGAAGCGGGCATCTTGCCGGAGCGGGCTTGGCGCGAGCTTACCCATGCGGCATTGCTCCTGCGCAACGCGCGGGCGCTGCTAACTTTGCTCGATGATGCATTACCAGCGACGACTGGTCTCGCCTCCCCCGACGCCGCTACCCTCGCGCGCTGCTTAGGCGCGGTTGACTTCGCTCACCTCGACGTAGATATCACCGACGCAACCGTGAGCGTTCGCAGCTGGTACGATAGGCTGGTCGAGAAGCCGGCGCGGCGCGGATCTAAAGAAGCAGGAGACAGCGCGCGATGAGTGTCAACATCGGCGACAAAGCCCCCGATTTCACGCTCCCCACCGACGGCAACGGCACCGTCAAATTGTCGGATCTCAAGGGTAAGAAGGTCGTCCTCTACTTCTATCCGAAGGACGACACGTCCGGCTGTACTGCCGAAGCCTGCGGCTTTCGCGATGCGCTCCCCGACTACAGCGGGGCGGGTGCGGTCGTGATCGGGATTTCGAAGGATTCGGTCGCTTCACACGACAAGTTCAAGAAAAAACACGGCCTCTCGTTCATCCTCGCTTCCGACGCTGGTTCGGATGTGTGCGAAAAATACGGTACCTGGGTCGAGAAGAGCATGTATGGACGCAAGTATATGGGTATCGAGCGCTGCACCTTCCTGCTCGATGAAGAGGGGGTGATCCGCGGCGCGTGGCGCAAAGTGAGAGTGCCGGGGCATGTCGCCGAGGTCCTCAAGACCGCTAGCGCCCTCTGACACCGCGAGCGGTGGGACGATCGCGCCTCTCGCCGGCCCTACTCCAACCAGCCTGACCGCGGGAGCGGTTGCCGTCCTGACGACAGCCGACCCGCCCCAAAAGGCGGTTGCCAGTCGGCGGCTTGCTGAGATCTGGAAGGGCGGCGTACTCGAAATCGGCGCCGTGATGCCGCCATCGCGTCCGTCGCGGCCACAGCGACCAGCGCTGCGTTCGCCAAAGGAAATGCCAAAACGGCGCGCTTTCGGTTCGGTCGCGGGGCGCATCGCTCTGCTCCACGCGCTCGCGCATATCGAGCTGAACGCGATCGATCTCGCATGGGATCTCGTTGCACGGTTTTCGGGTGAGCGGTTGCCTCGCGCCTTCTTTGACAATTGGGTCGCGGTCGCCGCCGAAGAAGCGCTGCATTTTGAGCTGCTGACCCGCCGCCTTGCCGAGTTTGGAGCGGCTTACGGAGACCTCCCCGCGCATGACGGGTTGTGGGAATCGGCCACCGCGACCGCGGATGATTTACTTGCTCGCCTTGCCGTCGTCCCACTCGTGCTCGAGGCGCGTGGGCTTGACGTGACGCCCGAAATGGCAGCGACGCTCGACCGCGTCGGCGATCCTCAGAGCGCCGCAGTCCTACGGCGTATCTATCGCGACGAGATCGAGCACGTAGCTGCGGGCATGCGTTGGCTCGGCTGGTTGTGCGACAAGCGGCGTTTGGCACCAGACGCAGCATTTCGCGAGTGCGTCCGCCGTTTTTTCAAAGGCGATTTGAAACCACCCTTCAACCACCCCGCGCGCTTCGCTGCCGGCTTTCCAGCACACTATTACGAACCGCTCGCCGCGCCGCCCCCTCAGCCTGAGGACAATTCTCAACCTTCGGCGGGTGCTAAGCGGCGCTCTGCCTCCTCATGAATAATTCGCGCGAGCACCGGTTGACTGGTGACCAGCTCGCGAAAATCGGCGATGTCCAGGTAGAGCAGCGTGCACGGCCGTGTCGCGGCGACAGTTGCGTTGCGGGTCCCGCCAGTCAGCAGCGCAAGCTCTCCAAAAAATTCCCCGGCCCCGAGATAGATCGGCTCTGGCGCCAGCCGGACCTCGACCTCGCCCGAGACGATGAAATACATACAATCGCCGTGCTCGCCGTGGCGAATGATCTCGGCGCCTGCCAGGTAGTCTCGCGGCCGCAAAAGGCGGGCGACATCGGCAATCGTCGTTGCGCCGATATCATGAAAGAACGGAACTCGGGCAACGAGATCCCATGTTCGGAGAAACTCGCGCCGCCGCGTTTCCTCTGCAAAGCCGGACGCGAGAATACCGGCCCACAGTGCGAATACGATGATACCGCTGATCATGACGATGCCGGCCAAGATCCGCCCGATCGGTGTAATCGGAATGACGTCGCCATAGCCGGTCGTCGTTAACGTCACGATCGCCCACCACAGCGCGGCCGGGATCGAGCCGAAGACCCCGGGTTGAGCCGCGCGCTCCAGAAGGTAGGCAAGGCTCGCCGACAGCAGGAGGACGATGCAGAAGCCGAGCAGCACAGAGAGCAACGCCTGCCGCGCATCGCTGATGACCCGCTGCAGCCCCGCGAGGCCCGGCGCATAGCGCACCAGCTTGAACACCCAGACAAACGCGAAGAGGCTCGCAAAGTCCGGTTCGAACACGAGGTCGATCGCTCCCGGTAGGATCCCGAGAAAGTCGCATATCCCGCCAAGCGAAATCGCCCAAGCCAACCGCGCGCGCCAGCTGTTGCGGTGTTCGGCGCCGGGCGCCCCCGGCGCCACTACGAAGCGAAGCAGATATTCCGCGAAAAAGAAGGCGCAAGCGATTTGAAAGCCACGGTCGAGGACACCGCCCCAGGCCACCCGCCAATCGACCTCGGTATCCGCGATCATGATGGCGATACCCGTGGCGAGCATCATGTGGTGCACGCCGCGAAACAGGCGGGCGGCGGCACTCGATCCTTCGGGATCGAGAAGAGGGTAAAGGCGCTCGCTCCTCATATCGCATTTTAGACATCTCGGGGGCGAGCGGGAACACCCCCGAGGCTGGGCAAGATTCCTTGACTGGCCGAGTTGGCACCGTGCGTCCTTCGAGACGGCCGCTTTCGCGGCCTCCTCAGGATGAGGATTTTCTTCGTGCTATCAAAGGCTTATCCTTATCCTGAGAAGCGCCCGCAGGGCGCGTCTCGAAGGACCTGAGACCGTACTGCAAGCTTTTCGCCTCAATTCTTACCTAGCCTCCCTGAGGCGATCCCGCGATATTTCCCGCGACGCACAAATGCTGGTATATGGGCGGCGTCTATCGGGGGATGGTCGCGATTTTTCCGAATAGCCGGCGGGCTCTTCTCGCCTTCTTGCACGATGTCGCGATGGCGGGGGTTTCACTCGTCGTCTCGCTTTATCTGAGGATCGGCAACGAGATCGTGGACTATAAACCACGACTGACCGCGATGTATATCGCCGGGTTTACGCTGATCGCCGCGACCGTGTTCCTCCTGACCGGGCTCTACCGCGGTATCTGGCGCTACGCCTCACTGCCCGATCTCTTCAACATCGCGCGCGCGGTGACCCTGTCGATCCTCGCCTTTTTCCCGATCATGTTTGTGTTGACGCGCCTCGAGGCATGGCCACGCTCGACCCTGCTGATCGACTGGTTCGTGCTGGTGTCGCTGTTGGGCGGGCCGCGCCTCGGGTATCGGCTGTTCAAGGACCGCGGCCTCGACCACGCCTTCGAAAGGGTCAGGCATCCGCTTGTGCCGGTACTGCTGATCGGTGCTAAGGACGGCACTGACATGTTCATTCGCGAGATGCGGCGCGATCCACGCGCCGTCTATCAGGTGGTCGGGGTTCTCGCCGACACGGCCTCGCGCGTCGGTCGCGAGATCTACCGGGTCCCGGTCCTCGGCACGATCGACGCTCTCGAAAAGGTTGTCGAAAAGCTCGACCGGCGCGGCAAACGCCCGCAGAAGCTGATTATTACCGCGCAAAACCTGCCCGGCGATCAAGTCCGGCGGCTTCTCGACCGAGCCGATGCTCTGGCGATACCTCTGGCTCGACTGCCGAGGCTCACCGATTTCGAGCGCAACCTCGACAATCCTGAACGCGCGATCGAGCCGATCGCGCTCGAGGATCTATTGGGCCGCTCGCAGGCGGTCCTCGACCGTGACGGGATGGCGCGGCTGATCCGCGGCCGCCGCGTCCTCGTAACGGGCGCAGGCGGGACGATTGGTTCGGAGCTCGTGCGGCAGGTGGCTGCTTTTTCCCCCGGCCGCCTCGTGTTGCTGGATAACAGCGAGTTTGCGCTCTACGCGATCGACCTTGAGTTGCGTGAACGATTCCCGGGCCTGCCGGCGAGCCCGGTTTTGCGTGATGTGCGCGAGCGAGCGCAAATCGACGAAATCGTCGCCGGCGAGAAACCCGAAATCGTGTTTCACGCGGCAGCGCTAAAGCATTTGCCAATGGTCGAAGCAAACCCGATTGAGGGTGTGCTGACCAATGTCATCGGCAGCCGCAACGTTGCCGAGGCCGCCCGTGCATTCGGAGCCTCGCTCGTCGTGATGATCTCGACCGACAAGGTCGTCAATCCGACGAGCGTGATGGGTGCCACAAAGCGCATTGCCGAAAGCTTCTGTCAGGCATTCGACCTGCACGAGGCGCGACGCCGCCCGCCGCTCGGTCATGGCATCCGGTACGTGACAGTCCGGTTCGGCAACGTCCTCGGGTCGACCGGCTCGGTGGTGCCGTTATTCCAACGCCAGCTCGCCGCCGGTGGGCCGCTGACCGTCACCGATCCTGAAGTCACACGCTTTTTCATGACGGTGCGCGAGGCGGTAGAATTGGTTCTGCAAGCCTCGGCGCTGGCGCCTGAGGGCAGCGTCGACGACAACCGCGGCAAGATCTTCGTGCTCGACATGGGCGAGCCGGTCAAGATCGTCGATCTTGCCCGGCAAATGATCCGTCTCGCCGGGCTGCGCCCCGACCGCGACATCGCAATCGAATTCATCGGATTGCGCCCCGGCGAAAAACTCCATGAACAGCTATTCCATCCAGCCGAGCCGCTGATCCCGACGGAAAACCCGGCGATCCGCCTCGCGGCCCCGCGCACGGCCGATTATGCGATGCTCGCGCGCTCGATCGACGAGCTCGAGGAAGTCGCCCGCTCCCGCCGCGATGAACGCGTGTTGCAGATCCTCGAACGCCTGGTCCCGGAATACCGCCGCATCCCCTCGCAGCCGCGCGCTGCAGCCGCATCGGCGAGGTGATTGCGGTATTTCGCCAAGGCAGGATTGTTACGTCGCGGCGACACAGCGCGCCGCAGAAGAAGCAAACGTGCCGGCCGCGGAATCGCTAACCACCAACACCGTAGGTCACGACAATTTGTTTGGAGCCGTTTGCACGCGCGAACGACATAAGGAGGTGACTCACGCGGGAGGCGTCGATGCGCAGGAAACGCGAAATCGCCGCTCCACCAGGGATCGGCAATGCCCTAGGGACGATGCTGGCTGCACTACTCTTTACCGGTGCTCTCGCCCAATCGGTGCCGGCACGCGCAGGACAGCACGGCGGCGGGTTTCAGGGTGGATTTCACGGCGGTTTTGCTGGGCGGCCTCACGGTGAATTTCACGCCCGCGGATTTCACGGTGGCGGATTCTTCCACCACCGTGGTTTCCACAGGGGAATAGTTATCGCCCCTGCGCTCGGCGGCTTGTGGTTGGGCGCCGGGCTAGGCTGGCCGTATTATTCCTATCCATACGAAAGCTACTACCCTCCTGGGGCTCAGTACTGGTACTGCGAGAATCCGCCGGGTTATTACCCTTCGGTGAACCAATGCAGCACCGATTGGCAGATGGTTCCCGGCAACTGACGTGGGCTAGCGCCGGAGAATCACCGGCCGGGCAACTGGACCGGTTATGGGATCCTCCTCTGCCTAGGTTGATTTCGGTCGAGCATATAATCGGCCTTGATAGAACATACCAAGAACTTATATTCGAGCTTTTCGCCCCGCGCCTCGTCGAGGCTGGACACCATTGCTAATCCGCGCTGCTATTTGCTGTTTTCTGGACTAGGAATCGAGGGAAATCAATTGGTTGACCCTGATCCTGTTGCGCCTCGCATGTGCGGGCGCTCCCCGACAGAAACGCGAACACCCTCGGGGCCGACGGCGCGGCACCCCCAATCCCGGGCGGCGGATGCCGGAATTTGCGGCCGGATTACCGGCCGACGGCGTAGCCTTGCATGCCGCGGGGGTTGGCGGCGGCTTTGAGGATCCGGCCTTCGGGGGTTTCGTCGCGGGCGCAGCCGGAAAGGCGGCCTTCCGACCAAGCGTCACCGACGCGCAGGCGGTGGCCGCGACGCGTAAGTTCCGCGCGGGTCGTTTCCGGGAAGCGCCCTTCGATCGCCACAATGCCAGGTTGTGCCGCGCGCGGGTAAAACGAGCTTGGCATGTGCTCGGTGTGGAAGGCGGGGCAGTCGATCGCTTCCTGCAGGTTCATACAGTGATGGACATGGTGCAGGAACATCAATGTCGACCACTGGTCCTGTTGGTCGCCGCCTCGCGTACCGAACGCGAGATAGGGTTCGCCGTCTTTGAACGCCATCGACGGCGACAACGTACTCCGCGGCCGTTTGCCAGGGGCGAGGCTTGCCGGCAGCCCTTCCTCGAGCCAGAACATCTG
>Ga0126381_100006236_pt1 | contig 13180 bp, 11 predicted proteins | sample PanSoiMetPlot_28_FD_96465 | JGI IMG/M metagenome (GOLD analysis project Ga0126381, IMG submission 96465) | Tropical forest soil microbial communities from Panama - MetaG Plot_28 | ecosystem: Environmental > Terrestrial > Soil > Tropical forest > Bulk soil | place: Panama | collected 2016-02-17
AGGCGGAGGCCGAGGCGCTGCACGCGGAGGGGATCGTCGGCGTCCAGCTGCGCCAGCACAGCCACACGTGGGGATCGCACACCACCGAGTTCTTCGCCATTGGCACCGCGGTGCGCCCGCTGCGTCCCGACCACATCATCGAGCGCCCCACCATGGTCCTCACCCTCGACGCCTGACCCCAGACCACCACAGGCCAGGCCGCGGCGCGGCCCGGATGGTTGTGACAACCACCCGGATAGAACCGGGTGGTTGTCACAACCATCCGAACGGAACTCCGAATCGAGGCCGGTGACGCCGGCCGAGTGGCTGCGCATCCCGGGGGAAACCGGACAACGGCAACGTGGCTGAGCGACGGCAAAGGTCAGCCGACGGCGGATACTTTACAGACCGCTAGCGGGCGCGGGCTTAGCGGCTTACGACGGTCAGGCCGTGGGACCGCTGACCGTGTCCAGCAGCCGTGCGACCCGGTCGCGCAGGCCGCGGACACCGGGGCGGTAGCGGGTACTGGAATATCCGGGATATCCGCCCGAGCTGCTGTTGCCGAGCCTGCGGCTGCTCGCCGTGGCGCCGACGCTCGCGAGTCGGCGTGCGGCGATGCCGAACTCTCCGGCCACGTTGAATTCCCGGGCCTCGGCCCGGTCCGCGTCGCCGAGGTCGGCGCACGCGGCGCTGATCAGATGCTGCGCGGCGCCGAACGACACGTTCTGCACGGTGAGCGCCTCGTGAGCCAGCGCGTCCAGCTCGGGATCGCCCTGATCCAGCGCGAAGATCGTCGCCCCCACCCGCCGGGCGTCGCTGACCCGCTCCAGCAGTGGCACAGGGGCTGTCTCCGGGGTCACGACGAACAGCGTCTCGCCGCGCCGTGCGGCCTCCAGCCGGGCCAGTCCGATCCGCAGGTGCGCGGGTGCCTCGGGCGGCGGGTTCCAGCGGACCAGCGTCGGCATCAGCTCGGGAATGCCCGCCAGGCGGGACTCCTCGTCCAGGTGCGCGGTAAGGTGCCAGGGCTCTTCGGCGGGTGTGCCGATCACCATCAGTCCGCCCCGCAGCCGGGTAGCGGAGCGTAGTCCTTGGGCGAATGCTCGCGTCCGCTCCAGCCATCCGGTTGGGGCGAGCAGCGCACGGAGCGTGGCCACCTGGTTCGCGTCCATGTATCAATAGTGCACCCAAGAGCACCTATCCGCAGCACTATCCGCACGGAGAGTTCATGATTGCCGGCCCCCGATTTTCACTGGCAGGATCGAGGGCATGACCATCAACGTGGAAGAAATCGTCATTGGCATCCTCGGCGGCACCGGTGACCAGGGAAAAGGTCTCGCTCGCCGGTTCGCGATGGCCGGCCATTCGGTGATCATCGGCTCAAGAAACGAGGAGCGCGCGAAGACCGCGGCCGATGAAATCGCCCAGGAGACCCTCGATATCCAAGGCAGGGTCGAAGGTAGGACAAATCATGACACGGCGAGATATGCACAGATTGTGATTGCTACGGTGCCCTGGGAAGGGCACGGCGAACTGCTCACCTCCCTCGCGAGCGAACTGGCCGGCAAGATTGTGATCGACTGCGTGAACCCGATCGGCTTCGATGCCCGCGGCGCCTACGCGCTCCCCGTCGCGGAAGGCAGCGCCGCGCAGCAGGCCGCCGCCGTGCTTCCTGAGAGCACGGTGGTCGGCGCGTTCCATCACGTCTCCGCGAAGCTGCTGCTCGATCCCGGGGTGGCGGAGATTGACCTGGACGTGCTCGTGCTCGGCGACGACCGCGAGGCCACCGACCTGGTGCAGGCCCTCGCCGCCCGGATCCCCGGGGTCCGCGGCATCTACGCGGGCCGCCTGCGCAACGCCGGCCAGATCGAGGCGCTGACCGCCAACCTGGTGTCGGTCAACCGCCGCTACAAGGCGCACGCCGGCCTGCGCATCACCGACGTCTGACGGTCTGGCGAGCATGTGCCCGGGTGTGGCGCATGGGGACTGGGGGGTTGGCGTGTCTGGTCCTATCGGGCCTGGCGGGCGCGCTGTCACACTCGGCTCATGACGCGCGCTCAAGCCCTCGATATGACCATGATGTACGCGATGCACGACGCGCTGCGGCGCGAGCTCGTCCGCATCGCGAGGATCACCGCCCGCGCCGACGACGATCCCCGGGCCGTGCTGAGCACCGCTGCGGGCTGGCAGATGTTCAAGCGCTACCTGCACGTACACCACACGTCGGAAGACGACGCGATCTGGCCGGTCATGCGGCTCGCGCTGGCGGACCGGCCCGATGATCTCGCCCTGCTCCGCGCGATGGAGGAGGAACACGCCGCCATCGACCCGCTGCTCAGCTCCATCGACGCGGCGCTCGCCGACCGCTCGGGCGGCCTCGAGGCGCTGGGCGGCCTGACCGACGCGCTGGCCACCTCGCTCACCGGGCACCTCAAGCACGAGGAGGGCGAAACCCTGGCGCTGATCGAGGTCACGCTGTCGCCGGAGCAGTGGCGGCAGTTCACCGAACTGCACCGGGCCCGGATCGGCGGCGACTCGACCCGGTACCTGCCCTGGCTGCTGGACAGCGCCACCCCGCAGGCCACCGCCGCGGTGCTCGGCAACTTCCCCGAACCGCTCAAGCGCGCCTACGCCGACGAGTGGGTGCCTGCCTACACCGCACTGAACATCTGGCCGCTCAGGTAAATCCCGCTCAGGTAATGCAGGGCGGAATACTAGTCGCGATTACCGATTCGGGGTGAAGCCGCCGCATCTAGCCTTCCGGACATGACGGGAACTGTGGCCGCTGCCCTGGTGCGGCACGTACTGTCCGGGGCTGAGTCCGCAGGCGCTGATGGCCGTGTGCTGGCCCGGGAGGCGGGCCTGCCGGCCTGGGCCCTCGACGACGACGGCATGCGGTTCCCGGTAGCGCAGCTAGCCCGGCTCTGGCAGGTGAGCGTCGCGGCAGTGTCCGATCCGCACTTGGGCATCCGCCTGGCGAACGCGTGGACGATCGGCATGTGCCGCACCACGGACTACCTGTTCGACACCGCGGCGACCCTCGGGGAGGCAATCTCGGTGACGCTTGACTACACGCCCCTGCTCAACACGGCCGGAGTGAATGACATCGGGCTGGATGACGCGGACGGCAGCGGCACCGTCCGCTATCAGGTGAAGTCTCCCGATCCGGTGGTCAACTGCGCCGCCACCGAGTGCGCGCTGGCCACGATCATCGCGCGCGCGCGGTACGCCACCGGCCAGCCGATCGCGCCGTTGTACGTGGAATTCGCGATGCCGGCGCCGCGCGCGCACGACGAGCTGGCCGACGCGTTCGGCACCGAGCACATCGACTTCGGCGCGGACGTCTCCGCGATGACGTTCCCCCGGGCCGTGCTCGATCTGCCGCTGCGGCGGGCCGACCCGGTGCTGGCCGGGCTCCTGCGCGCGCGGGCCGACGCCGAGCTCGCGGTGCCCGAGCGCACGCCGCACTGGATCGGGCGGTTCCGCCAGATCCTGGCCGAATGCGTGAACGATCAGGATCTGTTGCTGGCGTCGGCGGCGCGGCGGCTGATGGTCTCGCCCCGTACGCTGCAGCGGATGCTGGAGCAAGAAGGAACGAGCTGGCGGGCGGAGGTGGACGCGGCACGGCGGCAGCAGGCCACGGCGCTGCTGGCCGGCGGGATCAGCAAGACCAAGGCCGCGTCGCGGCTCGGCTATTCCGACGCCCGGGCCCTGCGCCGCGCGCTGCGCCGCTGGTCCAGCCGGCCGCAACCCTAACGGTAGGAGTGGACCTCGTCGGGGAAGGTGCCCCCGGTGACCTCGTCGGCGAAGGCGCTGGCGGCCTCGGACAGCACGGTCGCGAGGTCGGCGTACTTCTTGACGAACTTGGCGGTCCGCGGGGACAGGCCGGCCATGTCCTGCCAGACCAGGACCTGCGCGTCGCAGGACGGTCCGGCGCCGATGCCGATGGTGGGAATGGACAGCGCCTCGGTCACCCTGGCGGCCAGCGCGGCGGGGACGCATTCGAGCACGACGGAGAACGCGCCCGCGGCCTGCAGCAGCTTGGCGTCGTGCAGCAGCCGTTCGCCGTCCTCGCCGCGGCCCTGGACCCGGTAGCCGCCGAACGCGTTGACCGACTGCGGGGTCAGCCCGAGGTGAGCCATGACCGGGATGCCCGCGGCGACGAGTTCCTCGACCTGATGGACAACCCGCCGGCCACCTTCGAGCTTGACCGCGTGGGCGCCGGTCTCCTTGAGGAACCTGGTGGCCGCGGCGAGGGCCGCGCCGGCTGAGCCTTGATATGAACCGAACGGCAGGTCTGCTACCACCATGGCCCTGCTTGTCCCGCGGACGACCGCCGCGGTGAGCGGGATCAGGTCGTCGACCGTCACCGGGATCGTGCTGTCATGGCCGTACACGACCATCGCGGCCGAGTCGCCGACCAGCAGGACCGGAATGCCTGCCTTGTCGAAAATACCCGCTGTGAGCGCATCATAGGAAGTGAGCATGGGCCACTTCTCGCCGCGCGCCTTCGCGGCCGCGATATCCCGGACGGTGACCCGCCGTCCCGTGCCTGATCCCCCGTAGAGCCGTTCATCTTGCTGAGACATATTCAACCTCCACGCCTCGTGTCGCCCTGGCGGCGTACCCGGACAGTCCGATTATCCCATGGCCCGCTATTGGTTCACTTGAACGCGGGTCTGGAACACTAGGGCGATGAGCGACTTCACAGACGTGGCCGCCTTGGTGGGGGAGTTTCATGAGCGTGGCGGCCAGCCAGGGCTGGCCTACGGGATCGTACGAGGCGGGGAGCTCGTGCACGCGGGCGGGCTCGGTGAGCGGCGCCTGGACGGGCCGGCTCCGGACGCGGACACGGTCTTCCGCATCGCGTCGATGACCAAGAGCTTCACCGCCGCCGCGGTGCTGATGCTGCGCGACGAAGGCGCGCTGGCGCTCGATGACCTGGCCGAGGATTACGTTCCCGAGCTGCGCGGCTGGCCGCCGGTCACCGCGGACGCGGCACGGGTGACGATCAGGCACCTGCTGACGATGACCGCTGGCTTCCCGACCGACGACCCGTGGGGTGACCGGCAGCAGGGGCTGCCGCTGGACGAGTTCGCGAAGTTCCTGGCCGACGGGGTGCGCTTCGCCTGGGCGCCGGGCACCCGGTTCGAGTACTCCAACCTCGGTTACGCCATCCTGGGCCGGGCCATCAGCGCGGTCAGCGGCCTGCCGTACCCGGAGTTCGTCAAGGACCGGCTGCTGCGGCCGCTGGACATGACCCGCACCGGATACGAAGCGGACCAGGCCGCGGATGCCGATGGCCTCGCCGTCGGCTACCGGCGCGCGCCCGCCGGGTGGGAGGAGGTTCCGTTCGACCGCTGCGGCGCCTTCGCCCCGATGGGCGGCCTGTTCACCTGCGTAAGGGACCTCGCGCCCTGGGTGGCCGGGTTCGCCGCGGCGTTCCGGCCGGCGGAGGCGTCCGCCGGGCACCCGCTCGGTCCCGCCTCCCGCCGGGAAATGCAGCTCCCGCAGGTGCAGACCGGATGGGACCAGCCGGCCAGCTTCCCGGGGGACGCGCTGAGGTCGGCCTACGGCCTCGGGCTGTCGGTCGAGGAAGATCTGGACGCCGGCCGGGTCGTCGGGCACGGTGGCGGCTACCCGGGGTTCGGCAGCTACATGCGCTGGCATCCGGCCACGGGAACGGGAGTGATCGCGCTCGGCAACAGCACCTACGCTCGCATGGGCCTGCTGACCTCGCGGATACTCAGCATGCTCCTGCGCGCGCGCCAGGCGGATGCGCATCGCGTACCGCTCGCTCCTGGCTGGGCACCCTGGCCGGAGACCACCGCCGCCCGCGATGCCGTGCAGCGGCTGCTGGAGTCCTGGGACGACGCCGCCGCGGAGCGGTTGTTCTCGCCGTGCGTGGCGCTGGACGCCCCGTACCTGGAACGGCGCACCGCCATCGCCCTCATCCGCGAGCGGATCGGGGACTTCCAGCGGTCGCCGAGGACTCCTGAGCACGATTCCCCCGCGCACTGCCGGTGGTGGCTGGCCGGCGAGCACGGCGTCGTCCAGGTCCAGATCTTGCTCACGCCCGAACGCTCGCCCCGGGTCCAGTCGCTCACCCTGGCCATACCGCCCGCGCCGGGGTCGGCGTTGAGCGACATGATCAGCGCCTTCGTCGCCTGGCTGAACGGCGGCGAGGCGGTCCCCATGCGCCACGGGCTTGACGCGGGCCCGCTCGCCCGGCGCGTCCGCGCGGCGGCCGCGTGGCTGGGGGAGTGCCGGCCGGCTGGGTACGTCGCGGGCGACGGCATGACGACCGCCACGGTCGCGCTGGCCGGTGCGCACGCCCGGCTGACCCTGTCCCTGATCGTCGACCCCGCGGCGCGCCAGCTCGTCGCCGCCGAGATAACGGCCCCGTGACGCCCGGTCTCGCACGGGTGTGACGCGGGTCACATACCGGAGCCGGAAATAGATATCGATACGGGAGCGTTCCGTATCGATAGTTTCCAGGCACGGGTGGCAGGGGAAGGGGCCTCGTCAATGAACGCAGAAACCATTCAGCGACGACGTTGGGTCATCCTGGGCGTCCTGATCGTCGGGCTGCTGGCGATCGTGATCGACAACACGGTGCTCAACGTTGCACTGAAGACTATCGCCGAGCCTCGCGGGGGCCTCGGCGCGAGCCAGAGCCAGCTCGAGTGGGCGATCAACTCGTACACGCTGGTGTTCGCCGGCCTGCTGTTCACGTTCGGCGTGCTCGGCGACAAGATCGGCCGCAAGCGCATGCTCATGATCGGGCTGGCGATGTTCGGCATGGCCAGCTTGCTATCGGCCTACGCGCGCACGCCAGAGCAGCTGATCTTCGCACGGGCCGCGATGGGCCTGGGCGGCGCGGCCGTGATGCCGCAGACGCTGTCGATCGTCTCCAATGTCTTCGAGCCGGGCGAACGCCCCAGGGCTATCGGCCTGTGGGCGATGGCGGTCGGCATCGGCGTCGCGATCGGCCCGGTGCTCGGCGGCGTGCTGCTTGACCACTTCTGGTGGGGCTCGGTCTTCCTGATCAACGTCCCGGTCACCATCATCGGAGCGACCGCCGCGGCGATCCTGGTGCCGGAATCCCGCAATTCCGACGCGGGCCGGATCGACTACATGGGCGTGCTGCTGTCCATCGCGGGGCTGATCTTGCTGGTGTTCGGCATCGTGCAGGGCGGCGACAAGGGTTCCTGGATCCACCTTGACGTGATCGGCCCGATCATCGGCGGGCTCGCCACCCTGGCCGCGTTCGCCTGGTACGAGGCCCGGATCCAGCACCCGTCGCTCGATGTCCGGCTGTTCAAGGACCGCCGGCTCTCCGCGTCGGTGGGCGCGCTGGGCCTGGTGTTCTTCGGCATGGGCGGGGTGTTCTTCTTCACCAGCTTCTATCTGCAGAACGTCCGTGGCTACTCCGCGCTGGACGCGGGCTTGCTCACCGTGCCGTTCGCCGTCGGGCAGCTGCTGCTGTCCCCGCGCAGCGCCATGCTGGTCCGCCGGTACGGCGCGAAGGCGGTGGGCGCGACCGGCATGATCGTCATGGCCGCCGTCATCGCCGGGTACGCGGTCATGGGCGTGAGCACGCCGATCTGGGTCCTCGGCGGGCTGTTCGTGATCCAGGGTGCCGCGATCGGCGTCGCCATGCCGGCCGCCACGGCCGCCGTGATGGACGTGCTGCCGCGTGAGCGGGCCGGCGCCGGCTCGGCGCTGACCAACACGGCCCGCCAGGTCGCGGTGGCGCTCAGCGTCGCGGTCCTCGGCTCGATACTGAGCGAGTTCTACCGCAACTCGCTGAACCCGTCGCTGGCCCACCTGCCGGCCGCCGCGCGCAGCGCCGCGAGTTCGTCGATCACGGCCACGCAGGCGGTCGCCCAGCAGCTCGGCCAGGCTGGCCAGTCGCTGCTCGGCCCGGCGGACGCCTCGTTCGTGCACGCCATGCACTACACCACGCTGGTCGCCGCGGCGCTGGCCCTGCTCGGCGGTTTCGTGGTACTTCGCTGGATGCCGGGTAAGCCTCAGGCAGCACAGGCTGAGGCCAACGTCGAAGACGTCGAGCTGGCCCTCATGGTGGAGGACGCTGATGAAATCGGCAGTCACTGAGCGCAGGCCGGGCCGGCCGCGCAGCGAGCAGGCGGAACAAGCGATCATCGAGGCCGCGCTCGAGCTGTTCGGCGAGCGCGGCGTCGGCGGCGTCTGCGTCGAGGCCGTCGCGGCTCGTGCCGGGGTAGGCAAGGCGACGATCTACCGGCGCTGGTCCAGCAAGGAAGAGCTGCTGATCGCGGCGCTGGGCTTGCTGAAGTCGCCGCTGCCCCAGCCGCGCGGCGAATCGGTGCGCGAGGACCTGACCCAGCTGCTCGAGGCGATGGTCAAGGACGCCGGCGACCCGAGGTACATGCGTCAGTTCGCGATGCTGCACGGTGAGGCCGAGGGCTACCCGCGGCTGTTGCAGCGCTACCGCGAGACGGTCATCGAGCCGCGCCGCGAGGTGATCAGGTCGGTGCTGCGCCGCGGCATCGCCGCCGGCGAGCTGCGCGCCGACCTCGAGGTGGAGGTCGCGCTGCTCGCCCTCACCGGCGCCGTGATGGCCCGCGGCAAGCACGATACCGCGCCGCCGGGCCCCGGCTTCGCGGCGCGGGTGGTGGGCGAGCTGCTAGACGGCTTCGGCGCTCGATAGGGTCGAGGCCAGGCGGCAGGTGGAGGCGAAGACCGCCCGCGACCGGCTGTCCGAGGCCGACCTCACGCTGCTGCGCCCTTACCTGTAAACGCTGACGGCCCGGTCCCGCGAGCGGGGCCGGGCCGTCTTGGTGCCGGCTGGCTAGAACGTCGCCCAGAGCTGGTTAGCCCCGCCGTTATTGCTATAGAGCTCCTGCCGGGTGCCGCCGCCGCCGAAAGCGGGGTCATCGAGTACCTCGCTCACCGCCGCTGGATTGTCGTAGTGAACGCGGAATCCCTTGGTGTCCCACTTCTGGTTGCCGTTGCCAGTGCAGCTCCACAGCTGGATCGGCGTCCCGTTCGTGGTCCCGTAACCGTAGGCGTCGAGGCACATCCCGGCGTGCCGGATCGTGCCGTCGCTCATGACCTGCCACTGCTGGTTCGCGCTGCCATTGCAGCGCCAGACCTGGACGACCGCCCCCTTGTTGGTGGCGTTCAGCCGGTCGTCGAGGCACAGTCCCATCTTGTACAGGCGGATTGTGCCGGTGTAGGTAGCGGTCGGACCACCGGAGCCGTTGACCGCCCAGGCAAATTTCGCCGTGCCCTTGGTACCGCCATTGTCGGTGACGGTCACGGTGACGGCGAAGTTTCCTGCCGTGGTCGGCGTGCCGGTAATCGCTCCCTTGGATGTGTCGATGGACAGGCCAGCCGGCAGCCCGGCGGCCGAATAGGAGGCGATGGCATCGCCCTTGTTTGAGGACGCGACGATACTTAGCTTGCTGATAGCGGTACCGACGCTGCTGGTCTGGGCGCCGGGGTTGGTGACGGACACCACGTCCGCGCCCGGAGCCAGCGTTTCCCCGGCATAATTGATATTCGTGATGGTGTCACTGGTGCCGGCGTTCTGCCCGCCGTCGGCGATAATGCCCGCGCCCGTGACGTCCCCGCCGCAGCCGGCACCTTGAATGAACGTCAGGACATTCACGTAGGTGTCGAACTGCGGACTGTGAGTCCGGGTGCTGCATGTCCCCGAGGAAGCGGGTATAACGGTCCAGTTACCCGTGCCCAGGCCGGCGTTTGATGGATATCCGAAGAGAGAATCGCCGCCCGCGAACTGGATAAACCAGCGCGGTGAACCTGAATTGTAGTTGCTGGTGGTAAAGGTCGGCGCGGTGGTTGGCGCGGCGCTCGGCGGACTGTTGATCTGCATCCGGGCGAAAGTGGTCGTGCTCGGCGACCCGACGGTTAGCACCGGGTTTCCAGCCGAGTTCCAGGCAGCACTCGCTCCCGTCCCGGCGGCCGACAGCGTCACGCTGAGCGACGTCGCGGCACCGGCCGGCCCGGCGAGCGCGAGCACCCCACTGGCTACCGCCAGTGCGGCGCTGCCCGCGGCCAGCACGTGCTTGATCCTGTGCATGATAGGCCTTCCAGTTGCGGTGGTGGCCCCCCGATACCATATTAATAATGACAAGGCACGAGTTTGAACCGGCTGAATATCATTCCACAATCGGGTCGCATAACCCCGTTCTTTGTGTAGATCCAGGCGACACCGTCGTTACGGTAACCGTTGATGCCGGCGGCCGGGATGCCCGCGAGCGTCAGGTAGCGGTGCCGGGCAACCCTCAGACCGGACCGTTTTTCGTGAACGGCGCCGAACCCGGGGATGCGCTCCAGATCCGGTTCGACCGGATCTGGCCGAACCGTGATCGCGCGGTGTCCAGCACGTCTATCGCACCGCGCGTGCTGGAGCCCGAGTACCTGCGGGAACTGCCGCCCGAGCCGCCCGAGCGGGTCATCGGGCACTGGCACGTCGACACCGAGCGGGGGACGGCGGTGCTCCTGTCCCCGGAAGCCGGCCTCGGCCACCTGGTGCTGCCGATCGATCCGATGCTCGGCTGTTTCGGTGTCGCGCCGGACCGGGGCCAGGCCATCTCCACGGCGACGTCAGGGCCGCACGGCGGCAACATGGACTATCGCGGGTTCCGCGCTGGCGTGACGGTTTTCCTGCCGGTCTTCGTGGAGGGCGCGCTGTTCTTCCTCGGCGACGGCCACGCTCTCCAGGGGGAAGGCGAAATCACCGGCAGCGGGCTCGAGATCTCGATGGACGTCGAGTTCTCCGTGTCGCTGCGGAAGCGAGCCGGATTCCGGTGGCCGCGAGGCGAGACCGCGGAGCACGTGTTCGCGGTCGGCAACGCCCGTCCGCTGGACCAGGCGGTCCAGCACGCGACCACGGAGATGCTGCGCTGGCTCCGCGACGACTTCGGCATGGACCCGGTGGGCGCGCACACCCTGATGGGCCAGTGCGCCGAATACGACGTCGGGAACGTCTACGATCCCGCTTACACGATGGTCTGCAAGCTTGCCAAGAGGCTGCTGCGACCTGATCGGCGGCCATCGTCAGCTAGCTCCCGGCCGTTACCGACTGCGGCTCCTGGGCGTCCCGCGGCGCGTCGGCCTGCTCGCGGGTGTTGGCCACCCAGATCGCGATGACGGCCGAGGCGGCCAGCGCGATGCTGCCGGCGAGCAGCGCGCGCTGGAATCCGGCGGTGAGCGCGTCGGGCACCGCGGTGTGCGCGGCCAGCAGCTGGTTGCTGTGCGCGGTGGCGATCGCGGACAGCACCGCGAGGCCCAGCGCGCCGCCGACCTGCTGCGCGGAGTTGAGCAGCGCGGCGGCCAGGCCCGCCTGTTCCGGACGCACGCCCGCGTTCGCGGCGGTGGCCACCGCGACGAACATCGCGCCGATGCCCGCCGACATGACCAGCATGCCGGGCAGCAGGTCGGTCAGGAACGAGCCGTGCACGGGGATGCGGGACAGCCAGTAGACGCCGCCCGCGGTGATCAGCGCCCCGGCGATGATCAGCGGCCGGGTGCCGACCCTGGACAGCAGCTGGCCCGCGGCCGTCGCGGCGAAGCCGACCGCGAAGCAGAGCGGCAGGTAGGCGAGCCCAGCCTCGATGGGGGAGTAACCCAGGACGTTCTGCATATAGAGGGTGACGAAGAAGAACATGGATGCGAATCCCGCGAACGCGATGAACTGGGTAGCGTCGGCGGCGGCCAGTCCCCGGACCCGGAATATCGACATCGGCAGCAGCGGGTTGCGGCTGCGCAGCTCGTTGAGCGTGAACGCGGCCAAGATGACCGCGGCACCGGCCAGCTCAGCGATCGTGCGGGCCGAGCCCCAGCCCTGGTCGGGCGCCTTCACCAGGGCGAACACGAGCAGCAGCATGCCGCCGGTGGCGAGGACCGCGCCGGGGATGTCGAATCCGGCGAAGTTTCGGAGGGTTCGCCGCTCGCCGCTGATCAGCCGGAAGATCGGGCCGAGCAGGAGCACCGCCGCGATGGGGTTGACGAACATCACCCAGCGCCAGCCGGGGCCCTGGGTGAGCAGGCCGCCGAACAGCACGCCGGCCGCGGAGGACAGGCCCGCCACGGCGGCCCAGACCCCGAGCGCGGTGTGCCGGTCGGAGCCGTCCGTGAACGACGTGGTCAGGATGGACAACGCGGCCGGCAGCATCAGCGCCGCGCCGAGGCCCTGCGCGAGGCGGGCGCCGATCAGCACCGCTGAATCCCCGGCGAAGCCGCCGATCAGCGATGCGATGCCGATCACGATCGTGCCGGCGACCAGCACCCGGCGGCGCCCGAGCAGGTCGGCGGCGCGCCCGCCGAGCAGCATGAACCCCCCGTAGGTGAGCAGGTAGGCGCTCGGCACCCATTGCAGGCCCTGGACGGAGAAGTGCAGGTCGCGGCGGATCGAGGGAAGCGCCACGTTGACGATGGACGCGTCGACGAAATCCATGAAGGCGACGCAGCAGAGCAGCAGCAGCGTCAGCCTGCCGCGACGGGTAGCGAGAAATTTTTCAGTCATGCGGGCACGCTATGAATCCGGTGCTGGCCTGGGCGTCACCCGAAAGTGGAGCGCTGGGTGGAATCCTGGACAATGGACAGGTGGAAGGCCGCTGGTCGGGATGCGAGCAGGATGGGTTGCTGGCCGGTAACCTGCTGGCCACCAAGCTCCACGTGCCCCAGGCGCGGCCCGGTTTCGTGGCGCGGCCGCGGCTGGCCCGGCAGCTGGACGAGGGACTGGACCGCGGCCTGATCCTGGTCACCGCTCCGGCCGGGTCCGGCAAGACCTCGCTGCTCGCGTCCTGGGCACGAACCGGGTCGCGGCCGGTGGCCTGGCTGTCCCTCGACCCGGGCGACAACGACCCGGCCCGGTTCTGGCGGCACGCGTTCGCCGCGCTCGACCTGGCTCAGCCGGGTACCGGCGAGCGGGTCGGGCCGCTGCTCAGCCGGTCAGAACCACCGCCGTCCCAGGTGCTGGTCACCGCCCTGATCAACGACCTCGCCGAGCGCGGCGAGGTGGTGCTGGTGCTCGACGACTACCACCTGATCGATTCCCGGCCGCTGCACGAGGCCATGGTCTTCCTGGCTGAATACCGGCCGGCCGGGCTGCGGCTGGTGCTGGCCAGCCGGAGCGAGCCGCCGCTGCCGCTGGCCCGGCTGCGGGCCCGCGGGCAGGTCGCGGAGCTGGGCG
>Ga0126381_100006237_pt1 | contig 13180 bp, 22 predicted proteins | sample PanSoiMetPlot_28_FD_96465 | JGI IMG/M metagenome (GOLD analysis project Ga0126381, IMG submission 96465) | Tropical forest soil microbial communities from Panama - MetaG Plot_28 | ecosystem: Environmental > Terrestrial > Soil > Tropical forest > Bulk soil | place: Panama | collected 2016-02-17
ATTGAAGGCGGTTGGTCTGATTGCCAATCTGTCGTCGCGCTCCGGATACGAGTATACCGACAAGCAGGTGGAAGCTATCCGTTCCGCGCTGACTGCGAAGATCGATGCTGTCATGTCGAATTTCAATCCCAAGGCCGCGGGCGACACTACGGCCGAATTCACGATGGACTGACCGATTTTGCCGGGGCGGGTCGTTCGCGATCCGTCCCGGTACTCTTGACTTTCGCCCCGAACGGGCGGAGAGTTGCGGCGATAGGGAACCGGTGCCATGGATCAACCCAAAATTCCGTCGCGTGATACGCGGTTAAAGCGCGATGTTGAGCAATTGATTTCCGAACATGGTTTGCGTTCTATAATTGGTGAATTGGCGCGATACTGTTATTCGCCGCCTCATCAGTTATATAGTCAACCGACGATGGCGACATTATTTCGTCGGTTAAATAAAGTCTACGAATATATTGAAGGAAAAAATTAAAATGCGTCCCGTCATCATTATTCACGGTCGTCACGCCAACCGGCGCGGCACGATTGCCGGCCCGCTGACGCCGCGCAATCGTCATGCGACAAAAGCGATTGTTCGGTTTTCCGCCGACGAATGGTCAACGTTCGATCTTGACAATCTGGCGACGCCGCCTGTGGAGGATCAAGGGGAGTTGGGGATATGAGAATTAACGTTTATACGGAAGAGTTGAACCCGCAAGAAAAACCAACAATCGAAATAGTCACGGTCGAATATAGTTCGGTCAAGACCGGACAGAAGATGACGAATTATGGATTGCGTGTTTATCTAAAATCACATCCTGATTTGCATTTCGTTCCGCCGCGTGATGATGATCGGTCCGCTGTGACTTTCTGGTGCGGTTCAACACTCGAAAATGTTTATGAGTTAATAGAAACAATGGGGAGAACGTATTTGAATTTCAAATACGGGGAATAAAAGAAAATGTCCCGCTTCCAAGCCTGCATAGGCCCATCCGCAAATCGCGCTCACATCCGAGACACGCAAGACCCTCCGTTGACGTTATGTCAAACTTCCACGCATGTTCAAGATTTGAAAGGGCCGATTGCGGCAACATCGTTATGTAAGCGGTGCGGAGAAATTCTCGTAAAGCGTATCATGCAAGAACAATTGGCGGATGAAATAATTTTATCTGCCGCGATGATCGGCTGCGCGGAGATTTATTGAAATGATCCGCCTTAACATCCTCCTTCCCTTTTTTCTGCTGACAATTCTCGCAATGCTCCTTGTCGCATACTTCGCATGGGGCATTGCCGGGGTTGTTGCTGTTGCCGTTCTCTCAACTCTGCTATCATTCACCTAAACGGCGAAGAGGAATGGATAATATGGCCGAAGCACAGACAAAGCCTGCGCCCAAGTTGCGGGCGCAACGTACGAAGTTGACGCTTGCCGATTTCGGCGCCGTTACGCTCAAGGGGATGGACCCTGGAGTGTTGGCGCAGATGGGCGGCAAACTCAACATGGGCCGTTTCATCGGCATTGCCGTGGATTTCGTCGAGCGCAATTCGCCGGACGGAAACCAGAAATACGAAGGGCTGAAAGGTCAATTCCGCATTATCCCGGCGAACGGCGGTGAGGAAATCGAGAGCGGGGTATGTTTTTTCCCCGAAGCATATCACAACATGATTGCCGGCGCGTTGCGAGCGTCGGATGGCGATCCGAACGCGAGCGTTCGCTTCGGCTTTCAAGTCAATGCGATCCCCGCGAAGAACCCCGCGGGATATTCGTGGGAATTCCAGCCGTTGATCGAGAGCCAGGGAGTTAATCCGCTGGATGATCTATATTCCGGCATTCTGCAAGTTGCGCCGGTCGCGCCTGCGAAGCAGATCGCCGGCAAGAAATAGCGCGATACGGGTTCTATCGCGCTAGTCCCGGGCGGGGATGCCGTTCGCATCCACAAACCAACGGTGAAATCTCAGCCCGGGACACGAAATACAACTGTTATGGGCAAGGAGCGCGATGATGCGATGGAAAAGACCTGAGCCACGCCCGGGTACGTATTGGAAGCCGTGGTTTGCGTGGCATCCCGTGACGATTGAGGACACGGGCGAAACGGTTTGGTTGGAATGGATTTGGCGCCACGTCGATGTCTATCACGGCGCTTGGGGCAGCGTCGTCTCTAGTCGATATAGATCGGACGTACATTGGGGCGGGGAAAATCTCCCGCGATTGGCAGAAGAAGGTTGGCCGCATCACGGGCAACGCTCATAGCCGAAAACTGCCAACAATAGGGGAATACCAATGACAGACAAGAACATCATCGAAATTCTACATGCTGCCGACGCGCAAGCGAGAGCACAACATCCGCGCGATTTGGATCGACCGGGACCGGAACAATATGCATCGCCCGCCGTACGCAATCAGATCATGCAATCCGATTATCTGGATAAGCTAGCTATTTCCATGAACCAGATGCATGTACTGGAATTCTCGCAATTGTGCGAAGAGTTGGCGCAGCATTTTCTGAAACAGGTGGATAAACCAGACGTCACCGGTCAAGACGTGGCGCGGGCAATTCACAATTGGATCAAGGATCGCGCCAATGTGTGAGAAGTGTGATGAAGCGGCAGACTTTTTCAATGATATGACCGATCTTGCGCGAAGGCGTAATTTATCGGTCGGGCAGATGATTACAGTTGCCGCGATGATTTATCTCGGCGCTGAGAGAACCCATCACGACGATATGGACGCAGAAACGTTTTGCAGTCATTTTTTCGCGACAGTGGAAATAACACGTAATTATTTCGAATTCGGGGGCGATAATGTCGATAACACGAATCGCCATTGAAAAGCGTATCGCCTTGCGCGAGCGCATGAAGAATTTCGCCAGCGAAAGGATTATATCCGCGCTGAACGAAGAATTGCACAACGCGCGTTCGCGCTATCCGGTAACGGTGGGATTGCTTCCAAAACTGTTCATTCAATTCGATAATTTCAAACGGCGCGTTTCCGAAGGAGATGATAAGTTCGAAATTTGGGTTGCCGGAATTGTCGTCATGACGCTGCTGACACGTTTTCTGGAAGAGGGGGATGGGACCTATGATGGCCTTAAATCTCCCGAGTTGGAAAGCCAGCTTGACGAATTGGATTTAATAGCGAGGAACAGCATCGAATGCCCGTGATCTGGAAACGTGCCGCGATTGCGTTCGGTTATCTTGCAGCGTTCGCCATCGGCGCCGTCGCGTTCGATATGGAGGCATTTCGCAACGGGTATGGTACCGGCTATAGGATAGCGTCGGATTACTGGCAGAACGAATTGCGACTGTGCAACCAGAAACTTGATAACAGGTTCAAGCATGAGTGATGATCCGCTCTGCGCCCGTATTATAATTCCAGTTAAATGGAAAATAGATTTATATGATCGGCAAGCATTGATAAATATTTTCGGTACAATCCTTGTTTTGGACTTGCCGGAAAATTTCGAAGTCAAGGAAAAACTGACAGGCACGCTTGTATTTGAAATCAGAGAGTGACGCTACAGGTAGTGTCTTGCCTTAGCGTCGCATTCATGACTTAAATGTGAAACCCCGCCCGACGTGCCTGTCGGACGGGGTTGGCGCCAAAATCGGCGCGGGGCGATAGGGGAACGCCCAGGGACCATGGTTAGCAGAAAATCCCGACAACGGCAAGCGTCGCGGCGCGCGTATGAAAACAAAGTGCGCAAGTTGCAACGCGCGGGTTATCTGAAAAACGTCAATCCCAAGAAAAAACCGACACCATCGGTTTTTGCCGCTTTCACACGCCACAAGGATATTCTGCAAAACAAAGCGGCGGTGTTGAAAGCGCCATCGAAGGAAAAAGCGCGCGAATTGCGCCTGCGTCTCGGCGCCAAGGGATCGGGAAAGAACGTCATTCTACCGCGCGAACGCGGGGAAAAATTCACCATCAGCAAATCCGGTAAAATCCGTTCGCACCGGGAAGCGTATGGACAGACAATTGACAAGGAAATAGGCGCAGAGTTGCGACCGCCCGAGCCAGGGGAAAAACTCTATTACACATTGCCGACGCGCAAACGCGGACTTGGCAGGATCACGCGCCACACATTTTCGTCGTTCGATGAATTGCTCGCGCATATTTCCGCATACGATATCGATTTCGAGGATATCGAGGATTACATCGAAATAGAACGTTTCCGCGAAGGATCGACGCGCGAACGGCGCGAGCACCGCAAGTATTTGTCGGAGCGCAAGGCTGCCTACAAACGGGCGAAAGCCCGCGAACGTCGCCGCAGAAAAGCTCGGCGATGACGGACAAATTGGATGATCTTGCGGCGCATTTCGCGCCGCTGATAATCGACGGCGCGGTTCCGTTGAAACGCGGACCGAAACCGAAAAACAAGGCTCCCATGACTTCCACCGAACGTTCCCGCAAGTGGCGGGCGCCCGTTTCCGCCATGCGCAAGCGGTGCATTGCGGTGCTGGATTTTGAAACCGATCCTTTTGAGGATGACCGCACCGAAATCCGTCCGTTTTGCGTCGAATTGTATTCCGATCAATTCGGCGCCGTTGTCTTTTGGAACGACGATCCGGAGCAACTGGCGCGGCAGATCGTTGACGCCATCGAAGGGTTGCCGGATCAATACACGATATATGCACACAACGGCGGCAAGTTCGATTGGTTCTTTCTGATAAACTTCATCAAAGGCGAAGTGAAATTCAAAGGCCGCGCGATCATGTGTGCGCGTCTCGGCAATCACGAATTGCGTGACAGCCTGCATATCTTGCCGGAAAAACTCGCGGCATGGAAAAAGGACAAGTTCGATTATCGCAAGATGCGCAAGCAAGTTCGCGCCAAATACAGAAAAGAAATACTCGAATATCTGCACAACGATTGTGTTTATCTCTTTGAAATAGTCAAACGTTTTGTATCGGAATTCGGACTTAAAATCAGCATCGGACAAGCCGCCTTCGCAGAAATGCGCAAATCATACAAGGTGCAACGTGTCACAGAAACGATGGATGGGGCGCTACGCCCATACTTTTTCGGCGGGCGCGTGGAATGCATTGCGGGCCGCGGAATATTTGATAGAGGTTGGCGCAATCAGCCATTCAAATTATACGACGTTAATTCGATGTATCCGTACGTCATGGCAACCCGCCGTCACCCTATTGGAAATGACTACATGTGGCGGCGGGGAGCACCGGGACCGGATACATGCTTTATTGACTTGTCATGCAAAAACCATGGCGCGCTTGTCGGTCGCGGCGAAGATGACGAAGCAGACCCGAATATAGATCAGGCGCGTTTTCATACGACGATATGGGAATACGAAACCGCGTTGAAATATGATCTGATAGAGAACGTGCAAATCCATTGGATTATCGATTGCCGCTATCGTTCCGATTTTTCCAAGTTCATAATGCCTATGTATATGCGGCGGCAGGAAACCAAGGAAATCATGCAGAGGCTGAAAAAAGCCGGGCAGGAATTTTCCACCGAATACGAAGAAACCAAGAAAGAGAATATTCTCCTTAAATATCTTCTTAACAATGCTTTCGGAAAATATGCGCAAAACCCGCGCAAGTTCAAGGATTACTGCTATACGAATTCTGGTCAGCGTCCGGAAGGCGAATGGTTCACATTTATGGATGAAGCCGACGAAGAAATCCGGCACAAGTATGCAATGCCGGTGCAGCGTAGCGCGATGTTTGATGTGTGGGCACGTCCAGCGCCAGGACATCGCTACAACAATGTAGGGACCGCGGCCAGTATCACCGGAGCCGCGCGGGCGGTGCTTTTGGAGGCACGCCAGCATTCTGTCGATCCGATCTATTGCGACACCGATAGTTTGGTTTGTCGTGAATTACGCGGTGTAGAATTGGACGCCGTGCGATTGGGCGCGTGGGATTTAGAGGAAACCTTCGACGAAGTGATTGTCACCGGGAAAAAGCAATATGCCTGCAAGGTGGCGGGGCGCGACGATGGACATGAGTTGCGGCTTAAGGTACGCTGTAAGGGAGCGGATTTGCGGATCGTTCCGCAGGATCGGGCGGGATGGCCTATCCCCGAACCAACGGCAGATGAATGGCAACGCGCGAACAGGGCAACGTGGGATCGCTATCTTGCAATCCTTGATGGACAGATAATCGAAGCCATTAACAAAGCGCCGACAATGGATAAGATCGGGCATCAACGTTATATCACGCGCCGAATTCGCGCTACGGCGCCGCTTCGAAGAATGCTTGAAACCGGTGCCACGTCACGAATTCGGAGGGCATAGGTATGGCACGTTCGGCATTCAAGACAGCGATGAACTATACCCCGAAACAGGGGCAACGTTCGTTGCCGATTTCCTACAATTTCACCAATCAGGCATTGTTCGCGGATGATCTAGGCCCGGAAATGCAAGCCGGTGAAATCGACATCATCCAATCGGTATATGTCGATAATTCGAAAAACCCCAATGCGTTGACGATCCAATTTTTGTACGGCCCTCAACAGCCGCTTGTCATTCCCGGGCTTGCACAGGGCGTTTATCCCGTCATCCATGCCGGCGTCGTCCGCTACACCGCATCAACGACGCAAGGCGCCGTCACCGTCAATATCGTATGGCTGAACACGCAGGCGACATTCACGCAATGGGGTCCGGTGACGCTAAACGTTGCCAACGTCAATCCGGCGCAGGGATCGTTCACGGATCGATCCGGCGCGATGGCGGCGGGCGGTGTTTCTCAGCAACTCGCGGCAGCGAACGCGGCGCGCAAATCGATCTATATCGAAAACCCCGCTACGGCGGCAGGGCAGAACATCGTGGCGGCGGAAAGCCTATTCATCAATTTTACGGCGGCGGCAACCGTCAATGGCGGAAATTCGTTCGAAATAACTCCCGGTGGTTATTGGCCGCCATCATCCTACAACACGGTGACAATCGAACAGATCAACGTCAACGCGGCAACCATTGGTCATCGCTACATCGCAAAGGAAATGTGATCCATGCGCAATCTGTTTCGCGGCGCCGCTCTCGGCGCGTTGCTTGCCGGCATTGCGGCAATGCAGGCAATCATTACCGGTCCGGTGGATGCGCAAAATCCCGGTGTTACCGTAGTCGGCAATGTGACAGCGGGACATTGCACGTCGTTCGCCAATCAGTTTCAAATTCAGGATAGCGGAGGATCGTGTGGCAGCGGCACGATTGCGTTGACACAAAATCACGTTTTCGTCGGCAATGCTTCGAACATCGCACAAGACGTTCCGCTCGGCGGCGACGGCACGATGACGTTTGCGGCCGGTCCTACCGGACAATTGACCGTCACCAAAACCAACGGAACGCCGTTCGCTACCAGCGCGACCACTGATACGACAAATGCCAGCAATATTTCATCCGGCACGCTGGCCGCGGCGCGCCTGCCCGCCGCGCTGCCGACGATCAACGGCGTCATTGCGGGTAACGGTGCAGGCGTGTATGCGCAAGGAACGTGCGCGGGATTGTCGGGCGTTGCCGCGTCGTGCGCGACCGATGCGACCAACGCGACCAATATAACCAGCGGCACGCTTGCTACGGCCCGCCTTCCCGTCATTCCGCTGGCGAATGGTGGCCTGGGCGCGACGCAGGCGGGCGCGACCGCCAATCAAATTCCGGTCTATCCCGGTGGCGGCGGCGCCGCCGTTCCTACGTCGGGATCGTCATGGTTTGATGGCGTCTATTGCGCGACGGCAGGGAATTTTCTTGTTCGCACGACGGGCGTATGGACGTGCAGCATATCGCTCTATGCCAACGTCAAATGGTTTGGAGCCGTATGCGATGGCGTCACCAATGATTTGACGGCAATTACGAACGCGTTGAGCAACGCACACAATGCCTTCCTGCCGGGACCGTGTGCCATTACTTCGACGCTGACGATGGGGACCAGTCAGCACTTGATGGGATATGACGTCGATCAATCGTCGCTTGTCGCATCGTCGGCGGATTTCGATGCAATCCACGTTTCTGCCAACGCGTCGAGTGTATCAATCGACAACATTTTCGTCGTCGGTTTCATGAACCCGACCGCAACATCCACCGTCGTCACGGTCGGAGCCAATGCCATGTTCAATGCGTTTCGTTGCCGTATCTGGGGCGGCGTCATCGCCTTGAGCAATGCGGGCGTGGATGGTCGTCTCTACGATTGCTATGTCAGCAATTGGGGTACATCGTACGCCATCGCATCCACGGGCGCGAATTTCTATCAGACGATGAAGATCGACAGCGCATCCGCCAACACCAACGCGGGCGCGTTCCTGCAAGGGACGCCGTGCTGTTCGCTCACAGTCGCGGAAAATCATTTCAATCAGACCGATTTTTCCGGACACTATACGAATTCGATTGTCGTTTCTGACGGCAGCACGAATTCGGCAATCACCGTTATCGAGGGCAGCATCTTTTCGTCACCGATCCTGATTGGTCCATCGCGAGCGACGATCCTGAACGGCAACGAAATCGGATCGACATCGTTTTCCGCTAGCGGCGGCCCGGTCGCCATGGCGGGAAATTATGCGTTTGCTGCAACCATCGTTGGCGGCGGCGCGACGATCAAATGCGCTGCCGGCGCCAACATCACAGGCGGCGGGTGTTAGGTGTCGCGCAATTTTTCCGCCGTTCCGACACAGAATTATATTGGGCAGGTTTTCCGGCAGGTTGCCAAGATCGAAGGCAAAACGGTAAATTGCGTCGTTCTGACGTTCAATTGGTTGTCCTATGGCGCGAGCAGCGCGGCGCCTAACCAGGGCGCATCCGTCAATTTGCTTGTCGGTCATGCGCCGTTGCTGTTGTCGATTACCTCGATCTATATCGACAACACGAATTCGCAGGTTCCGATCTATATCTATTTTTCCGACACCAACAACGTAATCACAGCGCAAGCAAACACGGCAGGCTGGTATCTAGCACTAACAAATCAAAGCAATTTCTTCGTCTATGGCGAAGGTTTTGTTACCGGACAAATTCCGACCACGACGATCATCATAACCGATACATTGGTATTGCCTAACGTCGATCCGGAATTGTCGCAGGGTGTCATTCTAGGCAAGGCGAGCGCACAAATCCAGCGCGGCATTCCTATTTTCAATTCGAACTATGCCGCGTTCGCGCTGGGGGATCAATTCACGCAAGCAAAGGTGGAAATTGAAATCAATGGACAAATCGCGTCGGTTTTTCCGATCAGCACCGGCTTCTATATCATTACCTCGCTTGTCATCACTTGCGACGCGCAACAGCCGGTGAATGGCGGCGCTGACGGTACTGCATCGGTTGTTTTTCAAAGCACCGGGCCGTCCGGTTTGTTCATGCGGCAAAACCTGTTCTTGCCGCACGCGTTGGCAGGCAATTTCGTTGCGCCCTATGTAAACGCGATGATTTTTGCCAGCGGGAACGTGCAATGGAAGATCACAGCGACGGAGCAATGGGAATTGGTTGTGGATGCCACGAACATCGGTAGTATAACGGGACAAATGTTTTGGAATTTCACCTTTACGCAAAATCCAACCTGACGGAGAAAAACCAATGTTTCGGATGACCAACCCGGACGGCAGCATCAATGCGGGAATGCGAATGGTGCTGGAACAGATGCTCCGGCAGGTGGCGCCCGCCATGGCTGACGACGTTGACGTGATTGTGCAATTCGTGCGATCATTGGACGGTCGGCTACAGGCAATAGAAAACGCATTAGGGATATCGCCAGATGGACAACACGAACAACGATCAAGCGGCGCAATCGGCAGCCGCGACGCAATCACCGCCCCTGACGTTGGACGGGATTTTGCAGGACTTCCGCAAGCGGATCGAAGTCCTGGAAACTTCCCACAAAACGGAGGTGTCGCCGGAAGCGATCAAGGCGGCGGTTGACAATCATCCGTTGCTGCAACAGGTGACTACGTTTCTCGGACGTTGGGGAAAACAGACAACCTGACGACGTTTCGCAAGCGGAATGGGATAAAACCCTTTCTGACATCGGGGCGCAAATCGATCTTAGCCGTTCGGTCTGTCCGGAAAATGATCTGCGCCCCGATCCCGCACGGCTCGCATTTGAAATTCGCAACTTGACCGCCCGCGTTGAGCAATTGGAAACGACGCTATGGCGACTAATCGCGAAACTATCGGGGATCAAGTCAACGACGCGCTGACAGAGGCGCAAGAGAAATTGGACCGCGAACGGGAACGCTCGCAAGAGTTGGAAAATGAGAATACCGATCTTCGGCAAAGCTTGCTGGAATTGGAGGATACGGTATCCTCGCAAGCGGATCAGATCGATGATCTTTACGAAGGGCAAGAACGATGGCAAGCCGAACTAGAAAATCACGAACGGTCGGTGGAAGCACATCAGGCGGAGTTTCAAGCCCTCCGGACGGAAATGGAGGAGCATCGGAGAACCTTGGAGGATCAAATGTCAACGATAGCGGCGAACAATCAGGACCAGAATTCACCATCGCACCCGCCGCCGCCGTCACCGGGGGATCAAACGCCGCCATCGGAGAACCCGCCACCGACGCCGCCAACCGAGACGCCAACCAATACGTCATCGACGCCATTACCGGAGAACCCCGCCCCCGCCTTAAACCCGGCAGAAAACCGGGGCAGCGAAACACCACGCGCGGCGCCGCGCTACCGCTTGACGTAAGTGGCATTGAAAAGCTTTTGCTCGGCATTCATACCGGGCTTGCCGCCATCACGGGCGCCCCGGAATTTGCGCTCGATCCGCGCGAAGCGGCCGACATGGCGAAAGCTACCGCCGACGTGGCGCAACATTATCCGGTGACGTTCATCGATCCGAAAACGCTGGCGTGGATCAATCTTATCCAGACCACCGGTTTTATCTATGGCTCGCGCCTGTTCGCCTATCGGATGCGACGTAACGCATCGGCGCCAGCGCGCCCCGCGCCAGCGCCACGTCAACCACCGCTCGATACGCGTTCACGCGTTGAGCCGTTGCGGCAGACATCAGAAGGGCTAGCGCCTGCAAACGGCATGAACGGATCGCCGCATATGGCGCCGCCAATTCCGCCGCGCGAGACACCGCCGAACGTCAACGTCGGTGAAATCCCGGGCGTAGGCACGATTGAATTTCCGCCCGATCATCCGTTGAGTGGCAAAGCAAAGGGGAATGCATAATGCTGATACAAGACGAGAATATCGACAATGCGCGATTTGCCGCGTGCCTGCCATTGATATTGCGCCAGGAACAGAAAGTATTCGGGGATTGGTCTAACCCGAAAAACTTCGACAACGACCGGCACGATCCGGGCGGCAAGACGATGAACGGGATCATTCAGCGCGAATATGACACGTACAGAAAAGCAAAAGGCGAGACACCGCGCGACGTGCGCAAGATCACGCAGGATGAAGGAACGGAAATTTATTACCGGGGATACTGGATACCTTATTGCGATTGGATACCGCCCGGTCTTGATCTTTCATTCTTCAATGCCAGCGTGAACGCGGGCACGCACGAAGCAATCAAGGTTCTGCAAGGCGCGCTGGAAATCCCCGTGGATGGTGAATGGGGACCGCAAACGGAAGGCGCAATGAAAAATCTCGGCAACACGAATTCCGAACAGATTTCCGCAGTCATCGCCCGTTTTGCCGAACGCATGGAAGCGTTCTATCGTTCGCTGAATACGTTCCAGTATTTCGGTGCCAACTGGATACGCCGCACTGTGACCATTCAGGCACAGTCAAGAAATATGATACAAACTGCCTAGGTTTTTCGCCCGAACAGGAATAAGCTTTCCCCATTGGCAATGGTGCCAACTCGAAAGGGGAATGCCATGAACACCGACGAATTGAAAACTCACGTCATGACGCTATGCGCGACCGTGCTCGCATGGTTGGCGGGGCGTTATCATCTTTCGCCCGATCAAACCGGCGCCATCATGTCCGATCTGTCCTATCTGGGAACGGCGGCGGCACTCGTCGGCGGCGTGTGGGCGCATTGGAATATGAAAAAGGTGCCGGAGATGGCGCGCGTCGTTCCGCCCGCCGTCCCCAATCCTGCAAGCGGCAGCGTGACGACGCGGATGCTGTTTCCGCTGATTTTCATTCTCCTTGTGTGCCTGATCGGAGCGCGCCCCGCTCGCGCTGCCGACATGAACACGAAGGCGGCGCCCGCCATGATCGTGCCGGCGCCCGCGCTGTCGATGGCCGGTTGGTCCGGGTTCTATGTCGGCGCCAGCGTGACCGGTGTCGGTAATGGATTGTCGCTGACCGATCTTGGCAGCATCACTGCCAACGGAAACCTGCTCGGCGCCGAAATCGGCTATGAAACCTATAACGGCATGACGTTGCTCGGCGCCCGTGCGGGTGGCGGATACAATGTGTCATCGGCGGGCAATGTGCCAATCGGATCGCGCGGCGCGTGGCACGCTGGCGTGATGTTCGGCGGCAATCTCGCCGCCTTGTTCAATTTGCCGCAACCGCAATTTCCGGCTCTGTTCATGAATGCGGTGCCGTATGTGGCAATCGAGGGGTGCGGCAACCGCGGCCTCGACGGTGCTTGTAGCAGCATCGGCGCGGAGGGCATATTGCCGAATTCGCGCGGGACAATCTTCGTGGAATACACCAATTGGAAACTCAACGGTGCCACTGACAATTCCATCGGTTTCGGCTATCGCTACCACTTTTGAATGGCGCTAGGCAAAGTTCCTCCCTTGCGCTAGACTTGACGGCGGCAGCAATGCCGCCGTATTTTTACCACCATGGCAGACGTGACCATGCTACTAGCGGTTGGTTCACCATTCGTTGCGGCGGCGATTGCTGCAATCGGAATTTGCTGGAATTTGCGCGGGTGGATTGACGACAAGTTTGCAACGTTGGGTGAGACATTACGCCAGGAAATGAAATTGCACGAAGAAATGGACAATACACGGCACGTTCAAAATCTCGCAAAATTTTCCGCCATCCATGTTACGCTCGCATCCAAGGGAATTCGCATTATTCGTACGAACGGTGACGGGGACGAAAAACAAGCGGGGCGTTGACAATGCCTAAGCCGCGTTTTCCCCGTATCGGAGAACATTCCGCCATTCTCGGTTGTACCGGATCAGGCAAGACTCACCTTGCCTTTTACAATATTTCCCGGGCGCCGTTCCACATCATGCCTTGGTTCATCCTCGATTACAAAGGGGAAGAAATTTTCGGCTGTGTGCAACGAATGATCGAATTGCCGGTTAACATCACACGATTGCCACGAA
>Ga0126381_100006238_pt1 | contig 13179 bp, 15 predicted proteins | sample PanSoiMetPlot_28_FD_96465 | JGI IMG/M metagenome (GOLD analysis project Ga0126381, IMG submission 96465) | Tropical forest soil microbial communities from Panama - MetaG Plot_28 | ecosystem: Environmental > Terrestrial > Soil > Tropical forest > Bulk soil | place: Panama | collected 2016-02-17
CGCGGTCCTTTGACCCTTGCGCCATGTCCAGTGGATTTTCGGTTATGCCGCTCAAGCGAGTGATCCGAGGACCCCGGTAGAGCGTAACGTCTCCGGAAAGAGGGGAGAAGGCATCTGTGCCCCCCACGCGGCTCACGACGCTGCCGTGGGCCGTGCTCGGGCGCTTGGCTCCGCTATTCTACGTTCCAAGGCGGTGCGGATTCTGTGAGATGGTGAAGGCGGAATGGTGGAGCCAAGCGGGATCGAACCGCTGACCTCCTGCATGCCATGCAGGCGCTCTCCCAGCTGAGCTATGGCCCCATTTTCCGTGGCGCCGCCTTCTGGTGTCGGGCGGCCTTTTCGAAACTAGCCTTCGTCCTTGGTGATGCCCGGATCGATGATCCCGGAAACATCGTCTTCGTCTTCCTCGACTTCGGCAAGAAGGTCGTCGTCGCCTTCCTCGTCCTCGTCGTCGTCTTCCACTTCGATGTCTTCGATGGCGACGTCTTCCTCGCCCTCGACCACGCTCATGCCAGACTCCGCTTCGGCTTCCTCTTCCTCGGCGGATTCGTCCTCTTCTTCCTCTTCGCCCGTGGCGGTGACGTTCAGCGGCGCTTCCTGGACAGCCTCTGTGTCCTCCTCCTCAGTCTCGGACTCTGCCTCTTCATTCTCGTCCTCGGCCTCTTCGTCGTCAGTGTCCTGCGCGACCACCTGGCCCGCCGGAGGCTCAGGCTGGCGGCCGCGTCGCTGCTTGTAGAGTGCTTCTGGCTCGAAGGAGTAGCCGCATTTGGGGCATTCGATGGGACGCTTCGAAAGATCGTAGAAGCGCGCCCCGCAGCTGGGACAGGCCCGTTTCGTTCCAAGATCCGCCTTGACCAAGGTTCTTGTTCCCATGAAGAAGAGTGTTTGGAGGGGCGCGTTTGCCACTTTCGGCCCCGCCTGTAAAGGTCAATCGCAGCCTTCCCATGTCGCCCGCCCAAGACGCCCGAAAAAGCCAGCCACTCCGCGCCCATAAGGCGGCGTGCCTGAAAGGCACGGCCTGGGTTCCAGGCGACAAATCCATCTCCCAGCGCGCCCTGATCCTGGCAGGCATGGCAGAGGGCGAAAGCCGCATTTCCGGGCTGTTGGAATCTGAGGATGTGCTCAATACCGCCGGCGCGGTCCGGAATCTGGGCGGCCAGGTCGCCCGCGGCCGTGACGGGCGGTGGCAGGTGAGGGGCGTGGGGCTGGGCGGATGGCGCACGCCCCATGCCGCGCTCGATTTTGGCAATTCCGGCACCGGCTCGCGTCTCATGATGGGCGCGGTTGCCACCACGCCCATCACGGTCAACTTCACCGGCGATGCCAGTCTGCGCACGCGGCCCATGGCGCGGGTGCTCAAACCTCTAACGCAATTCGGGATGCGATATCAGGGACAGGGGGAGAAGGCGTTGATGCCGGTAACGGTGACTGGGGCCGCCGACGCCAGGGCGATCACCTGCGAGGTGAGGGTCGCGTCCGCCCAGGTCAAGTCGGCGCTGCTGCTCGCCGCGCTCAACGCCAAGGGTGAGAGTCATATCAGCCAGAGGGTTCTGACCCGCGACCATAGCGAGAAGATGATGGCCGGCTTCGGCGCGAAGATCTCCGTCGAGCTGCTGAAGGATGGCGGCGAGGTCGTGCAGGTGACGGGAAAAGTGGCGCTCAAGGGATCGGAAATCGAAGTGCCGCGCGATCCGTCTTCTGCGGCTTTTCCATTGGTGGCGGCCCTGATCGTGCCAGGGTCCGAGATCACGCTGCCCGCCATCCTTCTTAATCCCCGCCGCGTCGGCCTGATCGAGACGTTGTTGGAGATGGGTGCATCCATTCGCGTCACCAGCCGGCGCTTCAGCGGCGGCGAAGAGATTGGCGATCTGGTGGCGTGCCATTCCGCGCTTAAGGGAGTCACTGTGCCTGCCGAGCGCGCGCCTTCGATGATCGACGAATATCCCATCCTGGCGGTCGCGGCTTCGTTCGCGGAAGGCGATACCGTGATGCAGGGGCTGGAGGAATTGCGGGTGAAGGAAAGCGATCGGCTCTCGGCTATCGCGCGGGGGCTCGCTGCCAATGGCGTGCGGTTCAGCGAAACGCCGGATGGCCTCAGCGTGCATGGCACGGGCAGGGTCAAGGGCGGTGGCACCGTTGCCACTCACATGGACCACCGCATCGCTATGGCTTTTCTCACTTTAGGTCTGGCCTCTGACGAACCGGTCTTGGTGGATGACACCGCCATGATCGCCACCAGTTTTCCAACTTATCTGGACCTGATGCGCGGCCTGGGCGCGGAGTTCGCATGACGGGGTCCATCGTCATCGCCGTGGACGGCACTGCGGCCAGCGGCAAAGGAACTTTGGCGAAGAAGCTGGCCTCGCATTTCCATTTTGCCCATCTCGATTCCGGTGCGCTGTATCGCCTGACGGCACTGGCCGTGCTCGAGGCCAATGGCGATCCCCGGAACGAAGACGATGCAGTAAAAGGTGTCCAGTCCATAGACCTGACGATGGCCGGCGACCCCGCCATCCGCACCGATAAGGTGGGGCAGGCCGCTTCGCATGTCGCCGCCATCCCCGCAGTGCGCCACGCACTGTTCGATTTTCAGCGCAGCTTTCTGGACAAGCCGCCGGGTGGAAGTTCCGGCGCGGTGATGGATGGGCGCGATATCGGCACAGTGATCTGCCCGGATGCAACGGCCAAGCTTTACGTTGATGCCCGCCCGGAACTCCGCGCCCGCCGCCGCTGGCTGGAATTGAAGGCCATGGGGATCGAGCGTGATGAACAAGACCTTCTGGCCGAACTCAGTGCCCGTGATGCGGCCGACAAGTCCCGGCCCATTTCGCCCCTGAAGAGGGCCCCCGACGCCGCCTTGCTCGATACCTCCGATTTGGGTATAGACGCCGCGTTCGCGGCTGCCCTAGCCTTGGTTTCACCAAGGATCCTGGGCGCGCTCAAGGACCGCCACAGGGGCTAAGGAGGCCCGGCGGACTTAGAGCCATCCGCTTACTCTTCCATCAACCCGCGCCCATGCGCATGCATGGGAAGTCCAATGGCGACAACCATTCGGCATGACACATAGTTCAAGGATTTTTGAATGGCCCGCGCCGCAGCCCAGACCAAGGTCAGCACCCAGGATTCCATTGCCATCCCCAGCCGCGACGATTTCGCGGCCATGCTCGAACAGAGCTTCGAGACGCAGAGCCCCCAGGAAGGGGCCGTGATCAAGGGCACGGTAGTTGCCATCGAGAATGATTTCGCCATGGTGGATGTGGGCCTCAAGACAGAGGGCCGCGTGCCGCTCAAGGAATTCGCCATGCCCGGCGTGCCCGCCAATGTGAAGGTGGGCGATGAGGTCGAAGTCTATCTCGAGCGCGTGGAGAACGCTCTGGGCGAAGCCGTGCTGTCGCGCGACAAGGCGCGCCGCGAAGAAAGCTGGATCAAGCTCGAGAAAGCCTTCAACGACCAGACCCGCGTCACCGGCGTCATCTTCGGCCGCGTCAAGGGCGGCTTCACGGTCGACCTGGACGGCGCCGTGGCGTTCCTGCCGGGAAGCCAGGTGGATGTGCGTCCCACGCGCGATGTGGGTCCCCTGATGAACCAGCAGCAGCTGTTCCAGATCCTCAAGATGGACCGCCGCCGCGGCAATATCGTGGTGTCGCGCCGCGCAGTCCTGGAAGAGCGCCGCGCCGAGGAGCGCACATCACTGGTAGCGAGCCTGCAGGAGAAGCAGGTGGTCGAAGGCGTGGTCAAGAACATCACCGATTACGGCGCCTTCGTGGACCTTGGCGGTGTGGACGGCCTGTTGCACGTCACCGATATCGCGTGGCGCCGCGTCAGCCATCCCACGGAGGTCCTGTCGGTGGGCCAGACCGTCACGGTCCAGATCATCAAGATCAATCACGACACCCAACGCATCTCGCTGGGCATGAAGCAGCTCCAGACCGATCCCTGGGAAGGCGTGGCAACCAAATATCCCGTGGGCGTGCAGTTCAAGGGCAAGGTCACCAACGTCACCGACTATGGCGCCTTTGTGGAGCTGGAGCCGGGCGTGGAAGGCCTGGTTCATGTCAGCGAAATGTCGTGGGTGAAGAAGAATCTGGCGCCGTCCAAGCTGGTGGCGCCGGGCACCGAAGTAGACGTGCAGGTGCTGGAGGTGGATTCCAACAAACGCCGCATCTCGCTGGGCCTGAAGCAGACCCAGGAAAATCCTTGGTCCGGCTTCACCACCCGCCATCCGGTGGGCAGCGTGATCGAGGGCGAGATCAAGTCGATCACCGAGTTCGGCCTCTTCATCGGCCTGGACAACGATATTGACGGGATGGTGCATCTTTCCGATCTGTCCTGGAGCAAGCCCGGCGAGGAAGCGATCAAGGGCTATGAGAAGGGCCAGATCGTCCAGGCCAAGGTCCTGGACATCGATGTCGAGAAGGAGCGCGTGTCGCTGGGCATCAAGCAGCTCGAAACCGACCCGATGGAGAAGGCGGGCGCAGGCGGCGGCGCGCTCAGGAAGAACCAGATCGTCACGGCGACGGTCACCGAGGTCAATGACGGCGGCATCGAAGTGTCACTCGCTGATGGCATCAGGAGCTTCATCCGCCGGGCCGATCTGGCGCGTGACCGCAATGACCAGCGTCCCGAGCGGTTTGGCAAGGGCGACAAAGTGGATGCGATGGTGACTTCGGTGGACAAGGCCTCGCGCAAGGTCACACTCTCCATCAAGGCCCGCGAAGTGGCCGAGGAGAAGGAAGCGGTAGCGCAATTTGGTTCGTCGGATTCCGGCGCGTCCCTGGGCGACATCCTGGGTGCGGCGCTGAAGAAGAAGACGTCCAAGAAGGATGATGCCGAGTAACCTCAAGCCTTATCTTTGGAAAATCAGGGCGCGTGATGCCTCACGCGCCCTTTTTCTTGGGTCGGATGGATCACACCTGCGTCTCAAATGCGTGTTCGCACCTTACGGTGCCGCTCAGGCGGGAACCAACCTTGGTGCTTGTTTGTTTGGCAGCAGAATCATGATCTGTCAGGATTTCAAACCGAGGAGCATCCATGGCTGCGAAGAAGAAGAGCGTGTTGGCCCAACAGGTCAACGAATTGGAAGATGCGGTGACCCGCCTGTTTACAGGCCAGGGGCCGGCAGAAGCCCCTAAGCCGGCCAAGCGCCGCAAGGCCAAGCGCAAGGTTGCGAAGAAGGCGCGCAAGGCCGCCAAGAAGACCGCGGGCAAAGCAAAGAAGGGCGTGCGCAAAGCAAAGAAGGGGGCCCGGAAAGCAAAGCGCAAAGCCAAACGCAGAGCGGGCCGCTAAATTTTCAAGATTTGCAGGAAGGGCGCGGCGGCTCGGACCGTCGCGCCCTTTTGCATGGGCGCGGTTTTTCGTACGCTGGTATAAGGATTGTACAGGGGGTTCCATGCGCAATTGGTCTTTTCTTTTGCTCGCCGCGGCCTCATTGCTCGCCGCGCCCGCCGCCGCAGCCGATCTTGTCTATCAACCGGGTGGCGCGGCCCAGGCCACCGATCCCGCCAATGCCACGCCCGTCGTGCAGGGCGATCGTTTTCGCGTCTTCGTGTTCGATCGCGATAAGACCCAAGATGCGGAGTTGCATCTGGAAGGGATCGACAATGTGGTCGTTCTAGACGGCGACGCGACCCTGGTTTATGGCGGCGAATTGACCGACGGCCACATGATCACGGAAGGCGAATTCCGCGGGGGTTCATTGACCGGCGACACCAAGATCGTCGAACTGCACAAGAATGATATCGTCCAAGTCCCGGCCGGCATGGCTCAATGGATAAAACCCCACGGGCATATCCGTTATGTCGTGTTCCGCGTCCCGGGGCGGAAAGACTAGCGGGCTGAACTCGGCCGGCCCGACGATGAGCATCCGGTTTCTGCCCAGTCTCGCTTTCGGTCCTCTTCCCGCCTTGCCAGAAGGCGCAGATAATACGGCGTCAGTGGACGGAGATCCCGAATGGGAGACCTGATTCTCACCACCTATGATTGGGTTCCAGAGCCACCGCGGGGCTTTGTGCGTGACATCCGTGTGCGCTGGGCTCTTGAAGAGGCCGGATTGCCTTATCGCGTTGAGAGCACGCCCTTTCGTGGCCGGATTGCCGGGCATTTTGCGCACCAACCCTTCGGGCAGGTGCCATGGCTTACCGACGGCGACATCTCGATCTTCGAGAGCGGCGCGATCCTGCTTCATCTCGGCAATCGCAGCGATGCGCTGTTGCCTGCCGATCCGCGCGGGCGCAGTGAAGCGATTGAATGGCTGTTCGCGGCGCTCAACTCCGTCGAGATGGCGAGCCTGCCCTGGTCGCTAATGGTGATCTCTGGCGACGCGGGCGATACGCCAGCGTGGAAGCGGTTCAACGAATTTCTCGAAGTCCGGCTCCAGCACCTGGAGCCGGTGTTGGCTAGACGCGAATGGCTGGCCGGCGCCTTCTCCGTCGCCGACATACTCATGGCGGATGTACTGCGTCTGGTCGACCGTTTCGACAGGCTCAAGGGACATCCCGCCTGTCATGACTATGTTGCCCGCGCCACGGCCCGTCCGTCGTTCATGAAGGCACATGCGGACCAGATGGCGCATTTTGCCAGTGGCTAGGGAAAGGGATCGGGGGATCGCCATGAAACGCAGACATTTCATAGTGGGCGCTGCTGGCGCCGTTGCCGCTGCCGGCTTGCCGGCCGCTGCACAATCCGCGCGCAAAGGCTTCGACTTCATCCAGGTCGATGTCTTCACCCAGACGCCACTGGAAGGAAATCCGCTGGCCTGCTTCCCTGACGCCGGCGGACTGAGCGATGCTCAGATGCAGAGTATCGCGCGCGAACTCAACCACTCCGAGACGACTTTCGTCCTGCCGGCTGCGGCCGGCGGCGATGCCCGGGTGCGTATCTTCAGCACGCAGAACGAGTTGCCCTTCGCCGGTCATCCCAGCCTGGGTACTGCGTTCGTGATGGCAATGACCCGGCCCGGCAAGACCTCGCTGGTGTTGGAAGAAAAGGTCGGTCCTATCCCCATCACTCTGGAACAACGTCCCGATGGCATGTTCGTCGAGATGACGCAGAACGAACCGGAGTTCGGCGCCAAGGCGGACCCAAGAATGCTGGCCGACGCTCTGGGTTTTGGTGTCGAAGAAATCGACGACCGTTACGCGCCGCAAATGGTCTCCACCGGATCGAACTTCCTGATTGTTCCGCTGAAAAGCGTTTCGACGCTGGCAAAGCTCGTGCTGGGCCACCAATTGCCGCCGGAACAGCGCGCTGTTTTCCGTGGCGGCATTTATTATGTCGTGACGGGCGAGCCTCAGATCGAAACCCGCCTGCTGGGCGCGACCAGCGAGGATCCAGCCACGGGCAGCGCGGTGGGCTGCGCTGCCGCCTTTCTGATCCAGAACGGCGTCCGCAAGCCCGACGAACGGATCGCCGTCCGCCAGGGACGCTTCGTCAACCGGCCCAGCATTCTTTACGTCCGCGCCGGCATGGCGAACGGCAAAGCTACCAATGTGCGCGTTGGCGGCTATGTGGTGGAAGTTGCGCGAGGCAGATTTACGGTTTGAACTCTTTCCGTATTACCGCGCTTCTTGAACCACCGGTGCGAAACGGTTTGCGCGCCGGCCCCAGAACAGATTGACCGCCAGCCCTGCCAGCACCAAAAGCGCCGCGGAAATTTTCCAGCCTTGCAATGGCTCGCCCAGGATAAGCGCCGACGCGGCAAAGCCGAAGACCGGCACGAGCAGCGACAATGGCGCCACGGTGGCGGCGGGGTAGCGCGCGTGCAACCACGCCCAAACACCATAGCCCAACATGGTATTGCCGACGCTTTGGTAGAGGATCACCGCCCAAGTACCCCAGCCCGCATGTGACAGGCCGGTGGCGATGGCTGGCCAGCCTTCGCGCCACAGCGACAGAAGATAAAGCGGCGGCATCGAGAAGATGCTGGCCCACACGACATAGGCCAGAGCATTCACTTTGCCTGCTTCCTTGGACGCCTGGTTCGCCAGCGCCCAGCTTGCCGCCGCGCCTAACGTCAATACCAGGCCCGCAATAGTTGTGCCCTTGCCGTTATGGGCCACGATCACACCCATGCCCGCGATCGTCAGCGCGAAGGCCATCAGCTGATAAGGCCTGAGCCGCTCGCCGCTGCGAATCATGGACAGGGCTATGGTGAAGAAGACCTGCATCTGGATCACCAGCGAGGCCAGGCCTGGCGAAATCATTCCATTCATGGCGATGAAGAGAAGCCCGAATTGTCCCAACCCGATTGCCAAGCCATAGAACGCCAGGTTCGCCCATGAAACTTTCGGCTTCGGCAAAAAAAAGACCATCGGAACCAGCACGAAGGTGAAGCGCAGCGCCGCGAAGAGTAACGGCGGCAGGGCATCGAGGCCGATCCTGATCACCGCGAAATTGACGCCCCAGACGAACACCACCAAGAGCGCCAGCAACAAGTCGCGAAAGGACAAATGAGTATGCACGCACCACCTCGCTTTCGGCCGGCAGTATAAGGGGAGCATGGCGACTTCAGCCCCGCGCTTTGCGCATGTCAGGGCGGAAAGCGAGAATCGCTAGGTTCAAGGTGAGGAGAACAGAGTCCGGGACTCACACGTAATAGGCCGTTCCGAATAAAAGTGTCCCCACCGCGCCCAGCCCGATAGCGGTGAACCAAAAAAAACGGCGCCGGGTGATGAGGCCGACGGTGGCAAGCGTGATGGAGATTTCGACCAAGGTAGCAGCGCCGGTGAGCCAGTCCGCGCGCTTTTCATGCTGGGCGCTGGCGGCAAGGCGGGTATCACGCTCCTTTTCCGCCTCGGTGGCCTGGAGCCAGGCCTTGTTCCCGGCGGCGCGCACTGTCTCACTGTCACGGTAGAAATGGCTCGACCCATTCTCGGCGGCAATGTCATCCATGTGACGCTTTAAAGTGTCGGCCTGGTACTCGTTCCAGGCGTCGGTGGCCTTGTCCTGGGCCAGGACCGCCCCCGACGACTCGGTAATGGCGCGGCTGCTCTCGATCGTCTCCAGGCTCCCGGCCCCCGCCGCCAGCACCGCCAGAACTGCAATGGTGACGGCAACCTTGGATATATAGGGATCGCGTCCAGGGGCCGGCCCAGCATGGGTGTGAGCTTCCAGTGCAAGTTCGTGCTCCATGGGCTCTCCCGTGTCCACAGGCGCGAACCCTAGCGGCGGTCCGGCAATGGGGTAATTGGCCAAAGGGCCGTCCCTGACCCTCCAACAGGGTTAACAGGACCTAGAAAAAAGCCTGAACTTTCAGATGGTTCCCGTTGACGGGGACCTAACCCTCTGACAATTTAATGCAACTGGGCGGCGTTACCCGTCCAGATCAAAAGTCCCGTAGGGGCTGGGATGATCAAATCGGAACTTGTGGCGCGGCTGACCGCGCGATATCCGCATCTGTACCACCGCGATGTGGAACGGATTGTTACGACGGTGTTGGACAGCATCACCAAGGCCTTATCGGATGGCCATCGCGTGGAGCTGCGCGGTTTCGGCGCCTTCTCGGTCAAGGTGAGGCCGTCGCGTATGGGGCGCAATCCGCGCACCGGCGAACCTGTGTCGGTGGGTGAGAAACGCGCGCCTTTCTTCCGCACCGGCAAGGAATTGCGCGAACGGCTGAATGGCAGTACGCCCACAGCGTGAATCCCGTCTTCGTTGCTCTCGATACGACCGACCTTGATCGCGCGCGTAATTTGGCCGCGCGGCTCAAGCCTTATGTCGGCGGGTTGAAATTGGGACTGGAATTCTTCAACGCCCATGGACCCCAGGGCGTGCGCGCCTTCCGCGATCTAGGGTTGCCGATTTTCCTCGATCTCAAGTTCCACGATATCCCCAACACGGTGGCGGGCGCGGCGCGCGCCGCGGCGGGCTTGGGCGTGGAAATCCTCAATGTTCATGCGGCGGGCGGCGAGGCGATGCTGAAGGCGGCGCGCCAAGCCGCCCATGGCGTCAATCCCAAGACCAAAGTGATTGCGGTCACGGTGCTGACCAGTCTTTCCGACGCCGATCTCGATACCACGGGTCAACGCGGCCCCGCCCAGGACCAGGTGCTGAGGCTTGCAGCGCTGACGCGCGATTGCGGATTGGCGGGCGTTGTGTGTTCGGCGCACGAGATCGCCTTGCTGCGCAAGACGATGGGGCCGGACTTCCTTTTGGTGGTGCCGGGCATCCGTCCTAAGGGCGCGGCGCTGGGCGATCAGCAGCGCGTGATGGGACCCAAGGAGGCGCTTGACCTTGGCGCCAGCATCCTGGTGATAGGCCGGCCTATCACCGAAGCTCAGGATCCTGTTTTGGCGGCTCGCGCCATTGCGAGCAGCTTAAAATAGTTTCCTCGCCCTGAGCTTGTCGAAGGGTGAGGACGGCATTATGTTTCCGCGCGCTCCTCATCTTTCGTCCTCGACACGCTCGGGATGAGGAAGCTCAAGATGAGAATTACGGGGGCCGGTCTGGCGCCCACGAACTCCTCATGCTGAGCCTGCCGAAGCATGAGGACTGGGAGGTCTGTCAGCGCGATCCCCATCTTTCGTCCCTCGACACGCTCGCGATGAGGAAGCTCAAGATGAGGATCCTCGTCCGCTATCCAAAGAGATGCAGGTCGTGCGGTCTGTATTCGAATAGTCTCTCGACAAAGCGACATGCGGACTTTTGCTCGATTGCCGATCTCCGTGATGGTTTCCACTTGGGAATATTTGGAGCACCTAAGCCCCCAATATTAAACGGGGAATTGCCCCGGTTCCCACTTGCTTGATTTTGGGATCACCCAAGCCCATACAGCCGGTCCCATGCCAGTCCAGGTCAAAATCTGCGGAATCAATTCCCAAGCCGCCGCCGAGGCCGCCTTGCGTGCGGATGCTGAATTCGGTGGTCTGGTGTTCTTTCCTAAAAGCCCCCGCCATCTGACCCTTGAACAGGCGGCTCCCTTGGCGGCACGCATGCGTGGCCGGCTCAAACTGGTGGCGCTGGTGGTCGATGAAAGCGACGATGCGTTGGCCGCGATCGCAAATCGCATAAGACCCGACTATTTCCAACTGCATGGCAGGGAAACGCCGGGGCGCGTGGCCCAGATCGTAGCGCGCTTTTCCATTCCCGCGATCAAGGCGCTGCCGGTGGCTCAGCCGAGCGACCTAGGCCAGGCCGCGGCTTACGAAGAGATGACCGAGATGTTCCTATTCGACGCTGCGCCCGCCGCCGATGCCACCCGCCCCGGCGGGCATGGCGCCGCCTTTGATTGGCGGATGCTGAAGGACGCGATCGTGCGCCGCCCCTGGTTCCTGGCCGGCGGCCTTAATCCCGAGAATGTGGCGCGCGCCATCGAAGTGAGCGGCGCGGAGCGCGTGGATGTTTCCTCGGGCGTGGAAAGCGCGCCCGGCGTCAAAAGCGACGCGCGCATCGCGGAATTCGTGGCTGCGGCCAAGGCGAAGGTGGGCGCATGAACCTCATTCCCAATTCGCTGCGCGCGGGGCCCGACGCCGAAGGCCGTTTCGGCGCCTTCGGCGGCCGCTTCGTCGCCGAGACCTTGATGCCGCTGCTGCTCGATTTGGAAAAGGCCTATGACGCTGCCAAGAAGGATCCGTCCTTCCACAAGGAATTGAGCGGGCTGCTGACCCATTATGTGGGCCGCGAGAGCCCGCTTTATTTCGCGCCGCGCCTCACCGAGCATTTTGGCGGCGGGAAGATTTACTTGAAGCGCGAGGACCTCAACCACACCGGCGCGCACAAGATCAACAATTGCATGGGCCAGATTTTGTTGGCGCGGCGCATGGGCAAGACCCGCATCATCGCCGAGACCGGCGCGGGCCAGCATGGCGTGGCCACCGCCACGGTGGCGGCGCGCTTCGGCCTGCCCTGCGTGGTCTATATGGGCGAGGTGGATACCGAACGGCAAAAGCCAAATGTCTTCCGCATGCATCTGCTGGGCGCCGAAGTGCGTCCCGTCAAATCGGGCTCGCGTACCTTGAAGGACGCCACCAACGAAGCGCTGCGCGACTGGGTCGCCAATGTGGAGGACACGTTCTACATCATCGGCTCGGTGGTGGGCCCGCATCCCTATCCCACGATCGTGCGCGACTTTCAGACCGTGATCGGCAGCGAGACGAAAGCCCAGATGCAGGCGCAGGAAGGAAAGCTGCCCGATCTGGTGGTGGCCTGCGTGGGCGGTGGTTCCAACGCCATCGGCATGTTCCATCCCTTCCTCGATGATGCCGATGTGGAAATTCACGGCGTCGAAGCGGCGGGCGAGGGCGTGGAGACGTCGCATCATGCCGCCACCATCTCCAAGGGCTCGCCCGGCGTACTGCATGGCGCGCGCTCGTATCTTTTGCAGGACAAGGAAGGCCAGGTGCAGGAAGCGCATTCGATTTCCGCCGGCCTCGACTATCCCGGCATCGGCCCCGAACATGCCTGGCTGAAGGACATCGGACGGGTGAAATATGTTTCCGCGACCGACAAAGAGGCGCTGGACGCATTCCAGCTTCTCTCCCGGCTGGAAGGCATCATCCCGGCGCTGGAATCCGCTCATGCGCTGGCGCATGTGGCCAAGGTCGCGCCCAGGATGCGCAAGGACCAGACCATCGCCGTCTGCCTGTCGGGGCGCGGCGACAAGGATGTCTTCTCCGTGGCAGGGGCACTGGGAGTGAAACTGTGAGCCGCATCGCGCAGCGTTTCGCGGAACTGAAGGCGCGGCGCCGCGCCGCTTTCGTGCCCTTCATCACCGCGGGCGATCCGGATCTGGAAACCTCGCAGGCGATCTTGAACGCGCTGCCGGACGCGGGCGCCGATCTGATCGAGCTGGGCATGCCCTTCACCGATCCCATGGCGGACGGTCCCGCGGTCCAGGCCAGCAGTTTGCGCGCGCTCAAGGGCGGCGCCACCATGGCGCGCACGCTTAAGATGGTGCGCGACTTCCGCGTGCGTGATGCCATGACACCCATCGTGCTGATGGGTTACTACAATCCAATCCATGCCATCGGCGCGGATGCGTTCGTGAAAGAGATCGCGGCGGTGGGCGCCGATGGATTGATCATCGTGGATCTGCCGCCGGAAGAAGATGCCGTGCTGCAAGGGCCTGCCAAAGCCTGTGGCATCGACGTGGTCCGGCTGGTCACGCCCACCACACATGAAGCACGTCTGGCCAAGGTGCTCGCTGGCGCCAGCGGCTTTCTTTATTACGTCTCCATCGCGGGC
>Ga0126381_100006239_pt1 | contig 13178 bp, 11 predicted proteins | sample PanSoiMetPlot_28_FD_96465 | JGI IMG/M metagenome (GOLD analysis project Ga0126381, IMG submission 96465) | Tropical forest soil microbial communities from Panama - MetaG Plot_28 | ecosystem: Environmental > Terrestrial > Soil > Tropical forest > Bulk soil | place: Panama | collected 2016-02-17
ACACAAATTTCATGCTGGACGAATGGAAAGGACACCATCCGCTCGGCTCGGAGAAAAGATCCGAAAGCTCAGACGCGAAAAGGGTTGGCGGCAAATCGATCTCGCCCAGCATTCGGGTGTGCATGAGGTCCACATTTCGGACATCGAACGCGGCGCTCGCGAGATCTGCCTTAACAATCTTGTCGCTCTCGCAGGAGCATTGGGAGTATCGGTCTCTGATCTCGTGAAAGGGATCGACCCCTAAGTGTCGATCCCAGTTTTAGCCGAAGATTTACTCTTCGTCCTCCAAGATCACAAAAGGGCCACGGGAACGGCCGCATCCAGTTTTGGGTCACTTCCAGTAGGGTTTGGTTCCTGAATCTCAACTGGAGGCGGCAGCAACATCAGCCCCGACTCGACCTAGATCATTTGCTTGCCATTTGAACACTGAATGGCTCCGTTTCCCCCTTCGATCGTCCACTTAACGTTGGTGGCGGTGAGCGGAGGGTTTGTGAGACTAGCCCAGGCGATGTTCTTTGCTACCGCGAACGCAATGGAGTACGTCTCTGGGCTGATAGCGCGCTGCCCATCCCAATCCGCGCCGGTCATGTCGGAGCGCGGATCTTCTGACCGCTGAGAATTTCATGTTCTCAGGGGTTAGAATCGCTGAGAACGGGCGGTTATCCGGGATTAGGAGCGTTGAGCTGATTAGAGCCGCTGATCTACCGGTTCGCTCTCGAGCGCCAGCACGCCGAGGACGCATTCATGGGTACGGCGAAGCGGTTCCTTTCGAAGGAGACGCTTGATGTTCGGATTATCGTAGCCTAGCCCCGAATGGAAGCCGCCGAGCCACTTCGGCCTACACTCCCGCCGCGTGTGCCCTCCTTGCAGGTCCCCGAAGTGAGGCGCCGATCCGCCGTGCTGCTGCTAGGGCGGTCCGTGAGTGACTTGGCGATTTGGCGTCAACTCAGAACCATTGCTCCCGAGAATGGCGTTGTTGGGTTCAAACTTTAAGCGCACTGTCCCTCCCACTATACTATCCGGTGAACCGAGTGAACACACGTTGACACTCGGGAAGTAGACCCCGATGGTTGTGAAGCCAGAACAACACGACATAGATGCCGCCGGTGAACGCATTTTGCGGGATATATTCGAGGGATTTGGATGGGTTGTTAATAAGGTGCAGCGTGACTATCGAGTTGATTTCAATGTGCAGGTATTTGTCGAAAAATCTCCCGATGGTACATGGCTTCATTGTCAACTAAAGAGCCACAGCACGCCGGATTATTCGGCAGACACCGCCTTCATCTCCGAATCGCTCGAATTGAGTCATGCGAAACACTTTGCGTTGGAACTAAAGCAGCCGATGTTTCTCGCAGTTGCCGAAGTAAACGCCAAAAGGCTTTTTTGGCATTGCCCGCAGTTGGACGCTTCTCTTATCAAGGGGATCAAAGCGAAATCTGACCAAGATGAGATTACCGTCAGAGTGCCCACAGCCAACGAACTTCCTCAGTCCGCGCCGGAACTACTGAAGGCATTGCGCCGATGTCAAGTAGTAGTGTCCGCGCGTACCGTCGAGCAATCGTCTACGGTCGATTTGGCTGCATCACTGCATCTGACTGATGATCCCGAGAAATCAAGAATCGCATTCCAGAGCCAAACGGATGCTCTCAAACTCGAAAGAATTGCAGCGCTCTACCATGAACACAAATTCGATGAGGCGAGAAAGCGAACGGAAGCATTACTACTAGATCCCGATGCCACGGTTGAAACGAGGTTTTGGGCATCCGTGCAAGCGTGGAGCATCGAGTTCCGGGATATTTTTGCATCAGGGCAACCACAAAATCTGCTGTCGGAACGTCATCTTGAGCATGCCATAAGTCTCCAGCGGATCACCTACAAAGGGCCAAAGCCATTCAAGTTTTATTCGATGACTGCTAGACGGGCAGCGGAACTAGAAATTCTAGCTCACGAAAATTTCAGCCTCGCCATGCTTCATCGGGGTCATCTTCAGCATCCCGGCAATATCGCAATGCTATTAAACCTCTACGCCCGCCGCGTCTGGCTCGCAAGGGCGATTGCAATCAAATACAACCAGTGCGTTAGGTTAGCACGCATCGCCGCAACATTTGGCGATTCTTGGTTGGTCGGGCGATCCCTGTCACAACTAATACAGGCATTGCCGACCTATTTAATGACTCTGCGCCTAGATGGAAACACAGAGGAAGAATCTGCCTATTTGAAATCTGCTTTTCAGATTTGTCGATTGGCTGCTGAAATGGCAACGAGAATGGGAGACCCTAACGGCCTCGCACAAATTGTTTTAGCGTCGGCAGTAATCGTCAATACGGAAGGTTCTGAGATATTCAAATGGGCAAAGGAAGCCGCAAGCACCATAAATGACTCCGACATACGCGAAGATCTTTTCAAGAGCCTAAGTCATGCACCGCTCCGATGGAAGGGGCAGGAAATAGAGGGTGACATCAAAGGAGACTCGGCATGGCAGGCTTTGCAGAATATCGCCGCCGCAATTGGTTTAGATATTTCAGATGAGTCATCGCCTATAGTCATAGCGCTGCGCATAGCGGTAAAGGACGATACTTGGGACCGCGTGTTGATCGAGTGCGAGCACCTATTGGTCAACTACGGCGCCGTTGGCCCCATGGCTAGTGAAGTCTTTCGGATATTCAACATGAAGACGGCTGCATCCAAGGTTGTGCACTGCACGCTACACAACTTCCATCATGAAGCAAAGGACTTGGATTCAGCGTATGTACCATTCAAAGCAAAATACTGCGCAGATTGCAAAGATTGCAAACCGAGGCCTGCAGGGTGGAGGCATAGCGGAGCCCCCACGCGCGAAGAGATGGAGTTCATTGCCACCTTGGCGGGTACGCCGTTTGGAATGCGCTTTAGCGATACAGACTAAATCGCGGTAAATAGAAACAATCAAATCAGCCTCCGGCGGTTAGCCGTCATGCGGCCAGGCAGGGAAGGTTCATTTTACGGTTGGATGAGCCCTCAGAAGTCGGCGTGTGTTCAGCTGTCCAGCGGCGCGATTCTGGAATGTCGATAACAGGGCAACGCGCTCATTGAACCTGGAGACGGCTCGCGGAGCGACTGGGCGCTGACCCGTCGATGCCTTAGGCTTTTCGCGAAGGACTTCGCCGCACGGTTGGTTTTCTCCCCCGGAATCGCGCTTCACAAATGAGAGGATGTAATATCCGGGCCACCACATGATGTAGTATGGGACCACCTCATGATCCCACGCGAATTCTGTGAAGAAGATCCGCTCGATCATAACGATCGTGCTCGCTCCAACTTCGTCCGGGAGCTAATCCAACGTCCCAACGAACGGGCCAGGATGTCCAAGGGGCATCTCGAGCCGCTGCCTAAACGCATAGTGCAGTTTTGGGATGACCTTCACCACCTGCCCAGCGATGTTAAAGAGTGCATGGAGTCATGGAAGGTACTCGAACGGTTTGGATTCGAGCTTCAGATTTTCGACGAGAGCTCCGCGCGAGAGTTTATCTGGGTGCACCTGGGCGAAAGATATCAGAAGGCGTTTGACCAGTGCTATCACCCTTCGATGAAGTCCGACTACTTCCGCTACTCTTACATCTTCATGGAGGGGGGAGTTTACGTTGACGCTGACGATGTCTATCACGGAACGGCAATAGATCACCTACTCACAGATGGCCGATTGAAGCTTCAACCCTTCTGTTACGACATCGCGTCCGCTCAGATGGTTCCGCCCTCACTCTTCATCCACCCGGGCGCAAACCAGATGAGTTGGATTTTCTACTTCAACACCACGCCCTTGATCGCGGTTCGCAATCATCCTGTTATAGAGCGAGCATTGCTGAACGCAACGAGATCGCTTGAGCAAGCCTCAAAGGGCGGATTGCCAGAAGTCCAAGCAACCACTGGCCCCGGAAACCTCACCAAATCCGTCTTTGAAGTGGTTGCAAATGAGAGCAAGCCGGAGGAACTGATGCTGGTGTTGCACGACTGGGAGAAGACTTCCACCAGTAAGTGGCCACTCAGCTACCGAAATGATAAGAGAAACTGGAGGCTTTCCAATCAGCAATCATACCAGCCCTTACATCGCTTGGAGGAGCTATGAACCTCGCACGCCGTCCGATTGCAGTTCTCAGCCACGCCTATCGATTCTGGCTGGCGCTTCGGATGTTCCTGCCGCGACAGAAGAGTCGCGTATTCGGTGTCCACGGAGGCGAGGAACGCCTGACGATTGAGAGGGTCTATGTTATCAACCTCGATCGCGATACAGGTCGCTGGTCCCGGATAGAGCAAGAGCTCAAGCATATATTGGACTATTCGGGTTCCTGCCTTTTGGACGTGACTGAGCGGCATACGGCTGTAGATGCTAATGCATTCTTGGAGGAGCCGTCGGGGAATGCCGACATTGATCCCTACTATACACTTGGAGATCAGCTGTACGTAGAACCCCAGCCTTTAGCTCTTCCCACTCAGCTCGAACTAGATGCTCGCATTCGAATGAGTCGAGCTGAGATCGCAGTCGCCCAATCCCATATCGATGTCTGGCGACGGCTTTTGACAAGTGAATGTGCCTATGCCCTCATCCTCGAAGACGATGTCTGGTTTGACCCCGGGTTTGCACGATACCTTGACGAGGCATGGAACGAAGTCATCGCCGGACGTGATAGGGATGGACAGTTTGATGTTCTTTATCTTTCATATCAAGAAGTAAAGAACGGTGCACCAAAGATTTCTCTTTCGAGTAGAATATTTCGCCCATTGCGCGGACTGTGGAACCTGTCTGGATATGTTCTTTCGCGTGAAGGTGCCCAGACGCTCCTTCAACTCCTTCCTTGTCGCGGCCCCGTTGACCTTTGGCTCAATCACCACTTCAACCTCCTGAATATACGCGCGACTAAACGGTCTATTATCAGGCAACGGCTGGACGCTAAGTCGACGAACTGTTATTCAATTCTTCCTGCTCTCACTACAATTGGGGCAATCACTAGTGAGAGCGCATCCCTATTTAACATTCGCCCAATTGAACGTCCAGTGTTTGCCTTCGGGCCTGATGGTTCCGGTCATTCGTCCCTTGCGATGGCTCTATCTATGCTCGGATACAGATGCTGTAGCGACCTCCATGCCCTACCAGCTTCTGAACAAGAGCGGCTTTTTGACGGAAGGGGGGATCGGGTCTTTGATGCATATGTAAATATTGGATCGTTGGAAGCGAGCGTCAGGGAGCTACGGAGCCGGTATCCGAGGGCAAAATTCATTCTTACTGCGGCCGAAGGCGTCAGTGTAGATACCGCGCTCCTCAATGTTGCGAACGACTTGGTTGGCGCCGACATCGCTGTGCTTAATTCCGAAGAACCAAACAAATGGAGAGTCATTTGTGAACATCTCAGATGCGCACCGCCCCCTAGCTCCTTCCCTACGCTAAAGGATCTTGGCAAACGACCAATTCTCGAAACTGCGATTGAAGAAGAGCTCGGCGGAAAGTGGAAGATACCAAGCCACGATGTGTCTCCATGGGTGGTTGAGCTGCGTGAGTGGTGGCAGGGCATTCGCTGCGCCCCGATTGATGATGGTCAGGCCGGCAACGGACCCAACGTTAGAATCAATGACCGCTTCGAATATCTCGAAACGACACGTTGGGCTCTACGGAATGATACCTTCACGGACAATCTGGCGTTGTTCCGCCCATCAAATATCGAGTTCTGTTCTGGCGGTGGAGCTGCGCTTTCTGTTCGAAGGGAGCGGTTGGGCGTCCGAGACTATTCTGCCGCTTCGATATGCAGTCAAGACCAGTACCTGTTCGGAAAGTTCGAGGCGACCATCAGAGCGTCGAATGTACCTGGGATTGTCACCGGGTTCTTTCTCCACCGCAACTCACCGCGACAGGAAATAGATATTGAGATCGCGGGAAAGCGACCAGACCATCTACTGGTGAATGTCTTCTATAATCCAGGAGGCGCGGGAGCACATTTTGACTACGGTTATAGAGGGTCTCCGACCATCCTAGAACTCGGATTCGACGCATCACAATCGAGCCACCGTTTCGCGATTGAATAGGGTCAGTGCGAGATCCGGTGGTTGATTGACGATCATATAGTCTATAGACGTGCAGTCTGGGATCCGACACCCATCCCGGACCTTCCGATGACGTTGCATCTCAATATTTGGCCGTCTCGCTCTGCTCGACTTGCCGGGCGGATCAACAATCGCCGACTGCCAGCAACTACAACAGTGGAATCGATCGCTCTGCAGGCGAATCCCGCAGTGTCCTCGGCCTCGAAGATAACGCGCCCCGGTCAGAGTACATTGGCCAGTCTTGAAGCAGGTCAGCTAACACAATGAAAATCCTGTCATTCAATCCAGGCCACGATGGTGCATTCTCCTATGTTGAGGACGGACGCTTAGTAGTCTCTTGCGAGGCTGAGAAGAACAGCCGTTATCGGCACTCGCCAGTATCCGCGCCTGATGTGTTCAGCGTTTTAGGGCAGCTCAATGAGGTTCCAGACATACTCTGCAGAGGCGGTTGGTGGCCGAGCGATACGCTCATGTCTGAGCAAGCCGTTATAGCTGGATACCGCGGCGTCGGTAGCGGCGATATCATCCTTGGTCGGAGACGTCTGTTGGGAAAGGAGGTTCAGTATTTCTCATCTTCCCACGAACGTTCTCACCTTCTATGCGCATTCGGTATGTCGAACCTTGCGAACGGCACTCCGTGCTATGCGTTGTTGTGGGAAGGAGTAATCGGCTCCTTCTACAGGATCGATCCTGAGTTGAAAATCACAAAGCTCGCCGATGTGATGCCTGAACCCGGCCATCGTTATGCCTTGCTCTATGGTTTGGCGGATCCAACCTTTGATAAGAACGTGGCAGGATTCTCCCGATTTTCGGATGCGGGAAAGCTTATGGCTTTAGCCTCGTTTTCGAAGCGGCGCGAGCCTTTCGAGGACGAGAGAGAGATACTCGCATTTTTGACGCAGGAATGCCGGCACCTCAAGCCCAAGGAATGTGAGGCTCTACGACATTGTCGACACTACAATGTAGGGTTGGATGATCCGGAATTTCGTAATTTCGCCGGCATTGTCAGTGACAGCATATTCGATCGTTTTTATCAATTCGCCAAATCGAAATTAGACCGAGGATTGCCGCTACTGATCAGCGGGGGTTGCGGATTAAATTGTGATTGGAACACGAAGTGGAGGGAGAGCGGTCTGTTTTCAGAGGTATTTGTCCCTCCCGTCGCCAACGATTCGGGGTCCGCGATCGGCACGGCGATTGACGCTCAATTCTATTTCACCGGCGATCCAAAGATAGAGTGGGATGTCTACTCGGGTACCGAGTTCATAGCGAATGACGCATTCGACGCCTCATCATTCGATGAAGGCAACACAGAATACTCAGCAGTTGCAAGCATGCTGGCGAAGGACCTGATCATCGGGTGGGTAAATGGAAAATGCGAGATCGGGCCGCGCGCTTTGGGAAACCGGTCGATTCTAGCGTCTCCGTTTCACAGCAGCACAAGGGTCCGACTGAATGAGATTAAGCAACGCGAGCAGTTTCGCCCGATTGCGCCCGTTTGCCTCGAAGAAGAAGCTGCGAAGTGGTTTGGATGTGATCGTCCGAGTCCATTCATGCTTTACACCCAGCTTGCTTCTACGGACGCGTTACCCGCCGTGACCCATGTGAATGGAACGGCACGCATTCAAACAGTGTCATCAGCTACTAACAGCCATCTACATAAGCTACTTGTGGCATTCAAGGAGCTTACCGGGTACGGAGTTTTGTGCAATACCTCCCTGAATTTCAAAGGAAGGGGTTTCATAAACAACATAGCCGATCTCTCGGCCTACACGATCGAGCATGATTTGGATGGCTTTGTGATTGAGGAGCGAAGCTATATGCGGAGATCGTCGAAACGCTATCAAGCGTACTTGAGATCGTCGAAGTCTCGCGTTGGAGTCACCGTGCTTTAGCAAAAGCGCAAAGAGGAGCACATCAGGACGTCTAGCAATCCACACCTCGGTTGAAGGCGCCGCGCTCAACCAAAGCTGACGGGTCGCAGTGACATCTCAGTGGAAACCCAATGCCCATTCCTGATTTGGGCGTCACCAAACTGGAAACTTTGGTTATGGCTGGAACACGAACCAAGAACCCTTGTATGCGGCGGTAGTCCGCGTGACGGTGCAAAGCCACACCTGCACACGCGCATGCACGGTCGTAAAGAGCCTATCCGATAAAGCAGCTACTCGATCTGTCGCCCTTCCCATTTCGCGGCGATGGCCTCGATGTCGGGAACCTTGGGATCTCTTGATGACCATGCTTTTGTAAACGGCGGGTCGTCGCTCCTTGGTTTCGGGTTCACGTCATTGATCCGAACCTGTAGGGGCAATGAAACACAGTCTCCCATGACAACTGCCTGCTGCTGTGCAAGGGCCGGAAGCTGATCAAGAAGTTCGCGGCTCACGCCGCTGATCACGCTCTTGAAATATTCCTGATCGTCCGGATTCTGGATTCGATGGACGATGAAGCTGTTGCACTGTGCGAGCACTGTCCGTGAAAGCTCGCTCGGCCTTTGTGAGGCCACTAGCAGACTCAACCCGAACTTTCGGCCCTCTTTGGCGATCTTCTCAAACACCTCTCGCGCCCGCTGCTGTCGCTCCAGTTTTGCATCTGCCGGAATATAGTGGTGAGCTTCCTCAAGGATCAAAACGACTGGGAAACTTCCGCGATCCGGGTTCCGCTGCATAAATTCCAGCACCAGGCGGCCCAGCAATGCCGTGACGTTTTCCAGCACTTCAGATGCAAGCTGACTCAGGTCCAGTATGGTGATCTGGTGAGACGCCAATCCTGGCTTGTATTGGGCGTCATATGATGCCTTCCATGGGGGCGGATCAGCAGCGAAGTGCTTGTCGGGTTGCAGGCCGAAAAGCAGCCGGAGAAACGATGCCAGCGCCTGCGCAAAGGGCGGAACCTGAAACAAGAACGCATACCGTGGATCTTGCCGGGCCTGCTCTAAACGAAGTTGCAGCGTGCCAGCGTAGTTCCGCAAACTTGCGTTTTTCTCGGATTCGCGAGCAAGCACCTCAGAAAAAACCGACTTGACGAATTCATCAAAATTAAAATGCACAGGGGAGTCGACACCCACCGGAACATCACTGTTCGTGCGCAAGGCATCGCGGTCGGTAATCAGCTGAGCCCGGACCTTGTCGAGTTCTTCGCGAATAGTATTGTTCGCAACCGCGTCAACCGGACCATCACCCGGAATCGCCTTGACCATCGCCTCGCATCCATTACGATATGCTACCCAGCTCTCCATCAGGCCGGCGTCTCCGAAGAGGTCGAGTTTGCCGTCGAGCAAGCTGATTATGGGCGCAATTTTTTCGCGCAGATTCTTCCGGGCATAGAATTCTGACTTCGGTGGTGGTGGATTCTTCAGGCTACTGTCAATCTGATTGATCGAGTCCTCAATCGAACCGAAGATGTGCAATTGCGTCGACTTCAATTGGCTCGTTGCACGCGCGGCACTGATTGCCGTGAACAGCAGGGGGGCCTGCGCGCCTTCGCCCGGCCGGAAAAACGCGTGGTAATCCACGCTATTCATGAACCAGTGCGGTATCCAAAGGCCGGTTGGCTTGTCGCCGTCGTTGCGCAAAACTAGGCGGTCGTACAAATGTGTGCCGTCCACCTCGGTAAAGGCATGCTCGTATTCATTGTTGGTGTCGAAGATAACGAAATGTGCGTTCGGCATCCCCCGGTCGAGCACCGCCCGGACCAAGGCCGTGACCGTGCAGCTTTTACCTGCCCCCGTATTCCCCAGTATCGCGGCATGTTTGCCGAAGAATTTATCTATGTCGATATTCACCTCGTAGTCGGTGAAGATCGGAGATTTCCCGATGGTTACGTGATGCGGATTGTCCTTCTCCGCCTTATCGAAGATGACATCCAGGTCTTCTTCACTGGCGAACCAGACCGGATTGTCCAACTCCGGGTAGCGCTTCACGCCATACTCAAACCGAATACCCCGCGCGCTTTGGGTTAGCGTGCCGATCATGCTTGCCCAGATCGTCCGCCGCGGCCTCGCGATGACGAGCATCTGGCGGCTCTGCATGTTCGCCTCGGCCTCCTCCGCCATGTCGAGGCTGGTAACGATCGCTACAACCCTTTCACTCCCCACCGGAATTATGACGAAGCTGTTGATCACCGCGATCGAATAGAGTCCCCCCAAACTGCTCTTCACATAGCTGCTCGTTTCCGGAGACAGCTCGACAAGCACCTGATACGTCTTTACCTTCACTGTCCGGCCGATTGTCCGATCACTTGGCATCAAGCACGTCCGGCTTCTTGAAGATTTTTGCCAGCTCTTCGTTGGCTTTCGCTTCCGTGTTCAGTTCGGAGATGTCGGGCATCAATTTGGTGCTGAAGTCCTGCAAGGTTCCGCTTCCGCTGACGTAATTTCCGTCTGTCCCTTTTTCTCCGCCGACGATCACAAGGACTCGCTTGCTGTCGAGTTGGGTCAGGCGCCAAATCTCGTGCTCGTCGCCAGATTCCTTCCCCTTTTCCGGTTCCGAGAGCGAAGGCGCCACGATGACCAATACAAAGCTCGGAATACTGAGGGCCTGGTAGATCAGTCGATTGATATGGCTGTCCTGCATGCGGTACCCGATAACGAGCAGCACGCTTTGCGGCTGGTGAATTTGCGCACTCAGATGCCGGAACATTTCCGAGTATGGGTACCCGTTCATCTCCGTGACCTTGAGGGGAGACGGATAGATCATGACATTGCCAAATTCTGAATCGTCGGGCTTGCCGTGTCGGATTAGGACATCTGATCCCTTCCCTCCATGCCGGCACCAATTGATGCTGCCGTGCAACTTATAAAGATGGATGACGCGGTCCACACGCGTAACGCGCCCTTCTGTCGTCTCTCCTGGGTAGTAGAGATCGTAGTGATAGGATTCGGTGCGAAGAGTGCGATTGATTGTCCCAAGAAAACCATCGAAATAAAGAACACCCAAGTTGTCGAGCGCGCGCTCGATCAGCAAATCGTAGTTGAGGGTAAAGATCTTCGCTCGCGGCAGTGTCGTGCTGCGGAGCAGAATCCTCCGAAACAGCTCTTCATGGAACCGCAGGTTGGCATCGCCAGTGTCGCTGACAGCCTTGCACTTCAGAAAGAGCCATTTCTTCAATAACTGTTCGAGGCAGCCCGCTTCCTCAGCTGAAATCGTTTTGCCTTCGACGGCTATTTGTCGGCCCAGAATCTTTTCATTCGCCTGAATGTTCGCAAGTACCGTCAATAGCGGTTCCACGCCGAGCTTGCCCGTTTTTGGGAGGAAGACATCCAGAGTTTTCAGCGCGGTTGACTGACGTGCACCGTCGATAAGTTTGAATTCGGCCTTTTCAAACTCCGGTTTCAGACTGTCGACATCGCCAATGAGTGGTGCTCCCAACGGAATGCTGCACCCATTTCCTATCAGCACCGAGAGGTGACGCACTTCAAGATATTGGCGTAGCCTCTGGATGAGACGGCCATAATCCTCGTCAGAACTCAAGCTGATAGCAGAAGAACCGAGGTAGTATTTGTTTTCGCTCATTGCGGGTTCGTGTTTTGCGATACTTTACATTTCGTGAAAATTGAGGAATGGGCCGAGTTTCTGCTCAAGCGGTTCCATCGACTGTAAAACCCAATTCGCGCTGTCTGATCGCGCCATGGCCTGTTGGTTAAGTTCTTTGGGGTAGCTTGATAGCATTTCGCGCAGTTTTCCGAAGTTCGTAATGAAAAATGCGTGCTTTGAGAAATCTGTCATGAAGGCGAAGACGCCAGAGCTTTCGGGGAACAGGAACCTCGATTCCCGGAAGGCCTGAATGAATGGGTCTATGAGTTTTTGCTGCTCTTCTGTTCCGTCCCAAATAACTAGGGCCTTATGGAATTCCATGGCAGCGAGATAAATCTTGAAACGTCTGTCGTAAAGATCGAGCCGAAGCTTTTCTCGATTGGTCAGCCACTGGCGCTTGCTGATCCGCGCGACGTAAATCGCCACGGTCGTTGTGGCCGCTGCAGTCAAAGCTTTAAGCCCAAGGTCTATCCACGTCTCGATACCGATCATCTTCACCGAACCCCCGGATTTGCGAACTGCCAATATTCTTCGCCCTCTTTCGCACGCCGCTAGCGCCAGGTGCGCGCCTCGAATTGGTCATAGATTTTCAGGAGCTTTTGCTCTTTTTCCGGTTCGGCAGGTTCCAGCTTTATGCCACCGGTCACTGATGCGGATACCGCGGGCGAGGAAGACTTGATTTCCAGCGTCTGCCTCACGTCCAGTACCCGGCGCACATCGTCATGGCTGAATATGAGCACCTCATCTTTGTTGCCCAAGCTGTGCTCCACTATCACGTAGTCAGCCGGTACCGTCACTCCGGCGCCAAGGTCAATCGTCTTGCCGGTATAAAGCTTGGCTTCCGCATCGGCGAACTTTTTCGTTTCGGTGGGATCGGTGTTGTCTGGCATGCCGGTAATTCTAACGCGTTTGTCGCGTACATCAGCTCATCGGAGGACGACAGGCCTCATAAAAGGCTTCTCCGCGAACAGTCGGGACGTACCTTCTCTTAAATTCGTTGTTGACGTTGTGGTCCAATTTCCCTATCAAATTCGCGGCTTCAAGATCTGAAAGGCAAACATTGAATCTGGAACCGGTTTCAGAGACCTGCGTAACCTCTTTGTAACCGTTGACCACTTCACTAAAGGTCAATTCGATCGAAGTGCCTGGACTCGCGGTCTGCTGGCGCATCACTTCCATGTAAAACCAGTTCAGCAACGCCGCTTCATCAGCTGACAGTTCCTTCAGACCAGCAATATCAAGAAATTGTCACGACGCAGACTGCGCTACTCGAAGAGGTTCGCTGTGGCTCGGGCGCGTCGTTGCTGAGATTTAGGTTCGAGCCTACAATTGCCCGTAACTACTCTTGGTTCAATGCGTCTTCGGGGCGATAGATGAGTCTTGCAGGAACGATTGATGAGCGGCTCTGGCTCGCAGTTCGGGTTTCATACGAATCAGGCGACTATTCCGGGGCAATATTGGACAGTATCTTCTACCTCAGCGAATTGATTCGTAACAAAAGCGCACTCGATTCGGACGGCAATCCGCTCGTCGGCGGCGCGTTCGGCGGCACGAATCCGATTATCAAGGTTA
>Ga0126381_100006240_pt1 | contig 13177 bp, 7 predicted proteins | sample PanSoiMetPlot_28_FD_96465 | JGI IMG/M metagenome (GOLD analysis project Ga0126381, IMG submission 96465) | Tropical forest soil microbial communities from Panama - MetaG Plot_28 | ecosystem: Environmental > Terrestrial > Soil > Tropical forest > Bulk soil | place: Panama | collected 2016-02-17
CTCTGCTCGCAAACCGCAATTCCGCCGCCCAGCGTCATCTCCGGAATTTCCATCTGGCAGTTGTCTTTCAAGCTGGTCGTAGTGGCGTTCACCGGATGTTCCAGCCGCAAGCGTGGATAACGGCGCTGGCGGATCGCCGACGACTCAGGATCAGCGTCAAGCGGTTCGATCGAGAATTCGGCGACGCTCAAGCCACTCTTGGGAATAAAGCCGCGCACCCATTCAGGGTCGATCTTTTCCATTGCCTGCGCCGCCACCACGCGAAGCTCACTGGGATTCGCCCAGCGGAACGCCTTACGCGCTTCCGAAATTTTGCGCAGCAGAACCTCCGCACCCGTCGTGCGAAGGCGGCCGAGCGCTTCAATCGCCTTGAGGCGCAGGTAGTCGGTGCCGCCGCTTGGCAGGTCACCTTCGGCCAGGCGCAGAAGCTTCAAATCGGCGCTCTGCTCGCCGGCCATGCCGATCTCGTCGACCGCGAGTGGGCGGATCGTCGCATCGAGCAAGTCAAAGATATCGAGTAACAGACGGCCGCGCTCGGAAGCGCCACTCGCAGCAATTTGCCGTACCACCCGATCGTGAGCGGTTCGCTTCCACTCTATCATCCGGTCAGGCAGGATCTTTTCCAGCATGTCCCGATCAATTCTCGCGAGCATCCCGACTGTGTCGATCGCATCGTTCGGAGTTCCCCGGAGGAGTTGCTCCCTCAAATGCTCCAACCCTTCAGGTCCGAGCAGGTTCATCATCGAGACCAGAAGTTCACAGTCCTCTCGAAATCCCGCTCGGCTGAACCGAATCGCTAACTGCTGCGACGCTGGGCCAGGCATGCGGCGAAGCAGATCGGCAAGGCCGCTTTGGACGTGTCCTTCTTTGAGCGCCTCGTCAATGAATTCCGGGAGCCGGTTTTCAATCGCGATCTTTGGCCGGAGGTTCTTGCCCATTCCCGGGCGTTCAGTTTCGACATAGTCGATCAACTCAACGGAACGCTGGATCGCAGCATAGGATCGCTTGTTTGTGGCTTCCTGTGACATGCGTACGAAAGCGGAGCCCACAAGGCTCTGCATCTCTGAATCGCGCTCGTCGGGAAGTTGAACGCCGATCTGACGAATCACGTCTATGAGTAAACGTTCGTCCGTGTTCGCATAAAGCGGTGCAAGTTCCGCGAGTCCCATCGCCGCCTGACGGCGCGGTTGATTCGCCTTATTCGTAATGCAGCTCGCATAGTTGCGCAGAATTCCGGTCGCGGTTTCCAATTCTCCGCGCGTCTGCAGGGCTTCCACATATTCACGCACTTTTGCAGCAGGAACACACCAGGCGTCGGCAGACTCGAGCACGGCCTTCTTTTTGTCTTCCGCCACCTCAGACCAGAATTGCTCAGCCAGTAGTTCCACGTGCGACTTCACTTCGATTCCGGCGCGCGCCATCTTCTCTTCATACACACCCATGATCTTGCGCAGGCCGTCGAGCTCCGTGTTCATCTCATCGAGCAACTGGCGCACGGAGTTCACTTCAATATCTCCACGCTCATAACTCTCAAGCGCGAATCGAATCGCGATGTGTTCGGCGAGCTTCAGCAGGGTTGGCCGGTCCGAAGATTCCGTTGGAGCTTGAGCAGCCAAAGCCGAAAGAGCCTGGCTGATCGTGAAGCGCGCGCGACGCGGGAGTGTCGAAAGCCGCGATTGAAACGCATTCGGATCGAGTTTCTCTTTCGTGCCATCGCTCGTGCGGGCGATTTGTGCGAGGACCTGCAGGATGCCCTGCAGCTCGTCTTCTTGAAGCGTCATCAATCCGGTTTCGACAGACATCGAGCCGGGGCCAGCCGTCGCCCGCGAAGAACGTCCCACCCGGATTCCCGAAGTGGCATTCGCCCAACGGCCGGGACTGCTGGCGTCACGATTCGTGCTCGCTCCCGGAGGAACTCGCCAGATGCGCGAATTTAATCCCGCAGTATTGCCGGAGCCCGAGCCAGATCCAGCGCCGAAATCTCCGCTACCCTCGCCGTGTCCCGGGCCGACGCCGTGTGCCGCGGTTGCACCGGCTACGCTTCGCCCGGAACCTCCGCTTCGGGCTCGGCCCGATGAATCCTCTTTGTCTAGCCAGAACCCTCCGGCATTCGGACCAATGGGAGTTCCCTCGGCGCTGCCGCCAACAATGTTCCATGTACTCAAACCACCAGCATTGCCGTCGCTTTCAGCGCCTCGCGTTCCCGCCGCCGAGCCAGTCACAGGGACTGCTCCCGGAACTCCGGATCCCGTTCCACCTCCCGGAACTGAGCTGGTGCCGCTGGATCCATCCTTGTTCAGCCAAAATCCTCCGACGTTCGGATCGAGTGGAGCGCCTCCACCGTCACCGGCGCCGATAATATTCCACGTGCATGCATTGCTCCCGTCACCGGCGCCTACGCCGCTTCCCAAACCGCCCGGCCCCGAACCGTATACCTGTCCCGCGCCATCACCTTCGTGGCCTGTTCCGCCGCCTTTACCCCAGCCGCCTGATCCTGATCCAGTCCCTGGGCCAGTACCTGAACCGTCTCCGCTGCCGGAGCCGCCCGATCCTTTGGTACCCTCCGCCGCGACAATCAGCTGCAATAGCTTCTCGGGGTCGTTGAACAGCTCGTTGGCCGCAGCAGAATCCATTCCCAACGTTCGCGCCGTGATATGCGCTGCAACCGAAGATTTGGCGATCGCAGAATCCGCCGGAACGAAGCAAACTTCATTCACGTGTATATGCGGATCGCCTTCTAGCGCGGCTTTCAATTGTTCGACGAGCTGAGCGGGCTTTGCTCCGGTTCCGGTGGGGAATCCGCGAACGAGCTTTGCAAGGCTAGCCTGCGTTACTTTCGGCGAAAAGTGGATACTCGCGATCCCTGCGCCGGAAAGCATCCGCGCAAAACTTTTTTCCGCCGCAGCGGATTCGAGTGACATACCATCGAGCAGCAGTTGGTCGCCGGAGACCGATAGCAACACACCTGCTTCGTTATCGGATCCGAGGGCGCTTTGGAGTTCGCTCCAGGCCGTCTCGTATTGCTTCTTGGTGCGCGGGTGCCCGAAGTCATACATTCGGGCGAACTTGAGCAGGATGTTAAGGCTGCGAACGAAGGCTCGAGCAGCCGTGGCGCGCGTGTTGGCGTTCATAGCTACAGTGTGGGGCTGAGGCCCCGCCTCTGCTTGTAAATATGGGGCTTGAGAGATGGTGCGGACAATGGTACTGGTGTCCTTTTCGGTACTACCAGTTAGTCCTATCTTCGATTGGGCCAGAGGTTTACAAACGAACGGCATGAGATACGTATTTTTTTAGCCAACCTTCCAACTCGCGGATTTCGCCAAGAATAGTCAGAGCGCTGAGGGCTTTGAGACGGGTCCCACGGTGCCGCCTTTCCCAGCTCCTCCGCGGCAGAATGCCAACGAAAGGCACTTTCGCCGCTTTCGCCGCCAAGGCGTCGTCCACATTATCGCCCACATAGAGCGCGGTGAATGGACTTCGGCCATCGAGGATTTTTACCAGGCCTTCCGGGTCGGGTTTGGGTTTTGTCACCTCTTCGACCGTAACGATTTGCTCGAAATAATCGCGCACTTTCCATCGGTCAAGCGTGTAATCGAGCTCTTTGTGCACGCGGCCCGTGAAGAGCGCGAGTGGCGCCAATTTCGCAATTCGCTTCAAGCTCGGGCGCGGAAGTACCCATTTCTCGCGGCGTACGTTTCCGTCGCTTCCCTTCTTGCCCCAGTAGATTTCAACGAATCGCTGCTTCACCTCTTCGTAGCTCAAGTCTTTACCGAGCTGGTTCACCCAGGCATGGGAGAGCTTCCAATCGTCATTGAACCCAGGGCGGTTCTTCCAACGGTGAAGCTCCGAACGGGTCACGCGCTTCGACGTGAGCAGGCGGACCGTCTCAAGTGTAGTGCGCTGAAAAGAGCCGCGGGTATCTACCAGGACGCCATCCACGTCGAAGATAATTACGGAGAGCCTTCGGGTCATAGGCCGGGAATCGAGAGCGCGAATCAGTCGAGGAATCCGCTACGATTGAGACTCTTCTTGTTCGCCAGAAGATTCGCGCGCATCGGCTTCCTGAGTGCCCGGTTCCGGCTCGGATCCGATTTCAAGCGAATCGGAAGACCATGCTTCTCCGGCCACCGGTGGTGCTGGCACTTCGGCGGTGCGAGTGGTCGGCGGCTCGGCGGCGGGGAATGTTTTCTTGTCGACGGAACCGACGGTTGATTGCGACGCGGATGCCGCGGAAACCGCAACTTTTGCCGGCGCGGTCTCCGTAGCCGCTCTCAAAGCTTCAAGGCGCTTCTCGAGCGAGCCGGCGAGAAGCTCGACGATCATTTTCGCAGCGCTGCCGTCTGTATCTTTTGTGGGGTTGTAAGCAGTCACTTCAATCGCCGCCAGATGCTTCTGCGTAACGAAAACTTCGAGAGCCTGGCGCACTTCGTCGAGGGAAAGACCGCCGGACCCGGGATAGTTCGTCGCTTGAAAGTCGGCAATCACATCCACGTCGAAGTGCAAAATAAATTCGTACCCGTTCGCGTGAATGCGTTCGACTGCGGATTGCGCGGTAGCCGCGGCTCCCAGGCGCTGAACATCAGCCGCATGAAAACAACGAAGAGGCGATTTGGTCAGCAACTGCTCCTCCGCCGGATCGAGCCGCGCGACCCCAAAGAGAGCCAAGTCCGGTTCGCGCACCAGCGGCGGTTCGCCCCAGAAACGAACCATCTCCGCAGCGCCGGTTCCGGTCAAGTGAGAAACAACCATTCCATCGACGCATCCGGATGGAGTCGTCGCCGGAGTGTTCAAGTCCGCGTCGCGATCCATGTAGATCATGCTGACGTTGCGGAAGTAACGCCGCGTGCCGGCCACGGTTGCGAGTGCCACCGAACAGTCACCGCTGAGGATGACAGGAAGTGCGGTGGATTTCACGGCTTGCTCGACTCGTGGCTTAAGAGCTTCAAGCGCGGCGATTACCCGCGGGAGATTGCGCGCCCGAGGGCTTTCATCGTCGGTTTTGTATAGCTGAGGAGGATCGTCGCCTAAATCGGAAACTTCGTAGCCGGCGGCGCGAAGGCGGTCAATTAATCCAGCCGAGCGTAATGCCGCGGGGGCGCCTTCGTGTCCCGTTGACATCGCGGCTGCACTCGTGGGCGCACCCAGTAAAGCGATCTTATTGGGCTGGCGGACTATCTTTACCGCCACTCATCGGCTCCTAGGATTGTTCACACCCTTTTGCCGCTTAGTGTGCACTCTGCCGTGCCGCAAGCTCCGGCGGCAAAGTGAAACGCACATCTTCACGAATCAAGTCCAGGTCGCGCTCGTTGGTGAACCCGAACTTTGCAAGACGCTGGCTCACCTGCTCGACGAGAATCTCCGGCGCAGACGCTCCGGCCGTCAAGCCAAGCGATTTTACGCCAGTGACCCAGGATTCTTCGATGTCGTTCGCGTCTTCGATCAAACGGGCGGCAACGCCCGCTCGCTTGGCCACTTCCACGAGACGATTCGAATTCGAGCTGTTCGCTGATCCCACCACCAGAATCAGTTCTACTTCACGCGTAAGCGCTTCCACAGCCTCTTGGCGATTCTGCGTCGCGTAGCAAATGTCGTCGGAAGCCGGGCCAACGATCGTCGGAAAACGCTGGCGCAGCCGCGCGACGATCTCTTGCGTGTCGTAGAGCGAGAGCGTTGTTTGCGTGAGGAAAGCAAGGCGCTCGGGATCAGGAACCTCGAGCTCGTCCACTTCTTCCACGCTTCCCACTACAACAGTTTGATCGGGAGCCTCGCCGGAAGTGCCCACGATTTCCTGGTGATCGCGATGGCCAATCAGAATCAATGTGCGCCCTTCGCGCGCAAATTTCAGCGCTTCCAAATGGACCTTCGTTACCAGCGGGCACGTCGCGTCAATCACGCGCAACCGCCGTTCCTGGGCCTCGAGCCGAACGCGCGGCGGAACCCCGTGCGCGCTGAACACCAGCACCGCGCCCTCAGGAACTTCGTCGATTGACTCGACGAAAATCGCTCCTCGCCGTCTCAGCTGATCGACCACATAGCGGTTGTGAACGATCTCGTGATGGACATAGACGGGGCGTCCATATGCTTCGAGAGCCAGTTCGACGATGTCGACGGCTCGCACCACTCCGGCACAGAAGCCTCTGGGCCGAACCCTTACGAGCGTTTTCGCCCCATTGGCCCCTTGGATATTTGTAAGCGTCAATTCACTCTCCGCAGATTGATAGTTTACCCGAAGCCCGTTCTTCCCGCCACACCGAGGGAACGAATCCGGTGCCCCGTTTGGCATCGGACGGGCATAGGAGCCTGACCGGGTAATAGGCGTTTTTCCGCGACCAGACATAGGTCCGAGTCTTTATTTTGAGTAAGATAGGGAGAGTTTTAATCGCGAAAACGTAGATTAATATTAAGAAATTGCGCGGCGCGCCGTGCCATGTTCCCTTCGGTGCGCGGCGGCGCTGGTGCGCTACTGAGCCGACTCCGAGCGCGGGTGGCGGAACTGTTTTCTGCTGATTTCTTCGAGTGCGGAGAAGCCGCGGCGGGCCGACTCCCCAATCACGCGAACGCCAACTTCGGCATAGTCCAGGCCGCGCTCTCCGAGTGAGCCGACCATGTATGCCAGAGCCACCAGGGAGAACAAAACCGCGAAACCGAGACCAAAAAGAAGCTCTGCCGCGAGCAATTCGCGGACGAAGTAGAGTTGAAACACAAAGAAAATCGCGACTCCGAGCCACAACCCTTTGCGGACCTTCGCTTTTTCAACGATTAACAGCGCCAACGACCTCGACTGCTCTAGGAACGTTGTCATCAGACCTCACCGCCTCGCAATTGGTTAGATGCAAAGGAAAGCCCAAATGAAGCTTCGCGTAAGTGACTGAAGGAAAAGGAGAATGAGAAAACCCTGTATGCGGCTAAACCGCACGCATGAGAAAACGCTTTCCGTGAAAGGAGGACTCAAGTACTCAGAGTGCCGAAGAGGGACAGCGGAATCTCTCCTGCCATTTTTAGTCCGGCGAAGGCGTTTTATTTTTCTTTCGCCTGCCTAGCTAAGAAACGCAAAAGTACTTCGATTCAATCCGGAACCTGAGACGCGCAATACCCTATCTGCCTTCGAATGGATAGCGATTCTGTACGAGGACTGCGTCGGCTACGCGACGGCGAATCGCGATCGTGTCGATGGGAGCGTGCTTTGCGAAGCGACGCAGAACCGCGAGCTGCGTGACAAGTGTGTCACCATCGGCTGAGGCCGCCAGAGCAGTGCGGGCTTCCTTCTCGATACGGTCCATGGCGTCATACACAAACGCTCGCGCGGCATCGCCCATCACGCTTGCGGATTCGCCGCGCTTCGCGAGCGCTTTCTGAGCGCGGCGCAGTGATGATTCCATCGCGTAGACGTCCATCGCAATATTGGCGAGCGAGGCTACGATTTCCTGCTGGTCGGCCAGCCCCTCACGGAATTTTTGCATTGCCGTGCCCGCTGCGAGCAGAAAGATCTTCTTGGCCTGCGCCAGGGAGCGTTCTTCTTCAGCAAATGCTCCGGTCGGAGCTTCCTCAAAAGACGGGCCGGCCAAGACTTCCTCGCCCAGTTTCATTGCGGCGGGGATGAGAGGCAGAATACCGGCCATCGAGCGCTTGATGAGCATCTGGATAATGAGCATCCGGTTGATTTCGTTGGTGCCTTCGAAAATACGGTTCACGCGGCTGTCGCGGTAAGCGCGCGCCACGGGGTAATCTTCGTGAAAACCGTAACCGCCAAAAATCTGAACGCCTTCATCGACGCAATAATCCACGGTTTCGCTGCCCATCACTTTGCTGATGGAGCTTTCGATCGCGTATTCTTCGAGCACCTGCATGGCCTGTTGAGTCTTGTTCGCACCTGGCGTGGGCGAGGATACGGCTGCATCAATCATGCCGGCCGAGCGGTAAATCATGGACTCGACCGCGTAGATGCGGATGGCCATTTCGCCGAGCTTGGTTTTGATGAGGCCAAAATCCTTCAGAGATTTTCCAAACGCGGTGCGCTCCTTGGAATATTTTGACGACGCTTTCAAAACCTCCTTGGCGCCCCCGAGACAATAGGCGCCGAGAGAAAACCTGCCGACGTTGAGCGTATTGAACGCGACGATGTGGCCGCGTCCTATCTCGTGAAGAAGATTCTCCTTCGGTACGGGGGAATTCTCGAAAAAGATCGGCGTGGTGGAACTGCCGCGGATTCCCATTTTCTTCTCTTCCGCGCCGGCCGAGAAGCCGGGGGTGCCGCGCTCGACGATGAAGCAGGAGAACTTCTCGCCGTCCACTTTGGCGAACACCACATACACATCGGCAAACCCGCCATTGGTAATCCACATTTTCTGACCGTTCAAAATCCAGGTCTTGCCATCCGGCGAAAGCACCGCGCGCGTGCGGGCAGCAAGTGAATCCGAACCAGCTTGAGGCTCCGAGAGGCAGTAGCAGGAAAGAAGCTCGCCCGAGGCGATCTTGGGAAGATATTTTTTCTTCTGCGCTTCGGTGCCGAAATAGACGATCGGAATTGTTCCGATGCCGGCATGACCGCCATGAGAGACGGCGAACGATGCGTAGGCGGCCAGCTTTTCAGCCAGAACGGTGGCGGAAATCTTGTCGAGACCCGAACCGCCATATTCCTCAGGAATCGCGCCGCCCAACAGCCCGACTTCTCCGGCTTTCTTCAGCATCTGCGCCATCAATCCTTCTTTGTGCGCTTCCAGCTCCGGCACATTGGGCAGAACCTCTTTCTGCACAAATTCCTCAGCGGTCTGGCCAATGAGCCGCTGGTCGTCGGTAAGATCGGCGGGGGTGAAGACGTCCTCGGGACTGGTGGACGTGATGAGAAACGACCCTCCGCGATTGAGAATCTCGGAAACCTGTGCCGTGGCCATGATGTGCATATCCTCCTGAAAAAGTGGGGGTCAATAAAAAGTGATTGTCTCTCTCATGTGAGCCGGAAGCAATAGGCCGTGCGGGTGTCACAAGGCACTAGGGCTGACGCCGCCTCTGGCGCAGCCCCTAACCTACGACCAAGGCAAGGACGCGGCAGGGACTGCCTGAGCCTCGGACGATTTTGAGCGGGGGCGTAATCAAAATCGCCCCTTTGGGAGGGAGCCGGTCCAGGTTCATCAGGCTTGCCAGGCCGAATTTATTGCTGCCATGCATGATGGTGTGGCACGGAAACGGCGGATTAAATTTGAAAGCCTGGCCCGCGTCAGTGCCGACTCCTTCCGAGCCCCAGCCAATGACGTTGCGCTCTTTGACGAGAAAGGGGACAAGATCGGGATGCGGGCCGGGGACGTGCGAGCCATCTTCTTTTATGTTGAGAAATGACGCAGCATCTTTGCGTTTCGACCAATCGGTGCGCATCAGAACCCACGATCCCGCTTCGATGCGGCCGTATGTGGTCTCCCAGATTTCCACGTGTTGCGGTGTGAGTAGAAAATCAGGATCCATGGCAACTTCGCGCGAAACATCAATTACGCTAGCAGGAGCGAAGAATTTTTCGACTGGAATGTTATCCGTCGCGTTATTCGGATAATCTTTTCCTGTAACCCAGTGGATTGGAGCATCGAAATGCGTGCCGGTGTGTTCGCCGCAGGAGAAGTTGTTCCAGTACCAAGCCGGACCGCGACTGTCGTATTTCGAAATTTCTTCGAGGCGGAAAGGCCACGTCTTGCCAAATTCAGGCGGCAACTGAATCGTCGCGGTGCCTGCATCGAGGGGCTGGCTAAGGTCCACCACCCGAATCGCGCCGGAGCTCAGCGCCTTCAAGAATCCGCTTAGAACATTCTCGCTCATTGCGCACCCTCCCGCGCCGGAAGCCAAGTCCAGTTGAAAATAAAAAGTAGCCAAAGCATTATCCGCCTTTTTTCACTTGTCCAACCGGGATTCGGTGATGCCGCCTCGGGCGCGTTCAGATTTTCAAGCCGACTTGGAGCGACGGCATGAAATGCAATCGCCGGAAGCATACTCGCTTCCGGCGAGAGAGTTATAAACGATGAAGCCGCTGGACCCGAAACAACGACCTTACGGAATCGTGGCTACGACGTCGGACGAATAGGCACTCTCATCACCGCTGGCATCCAAGGCCGTAACCCAATAGTAGTAGGTTTGGCCGGATTGCACGGTGTTGTCGGTATAGGTCGTAGTTCCTACCGGGGTCGAGGTCAGCTTGGTTGTAGGCCCGCTTGGCTGTGTGCCGCTGTACACGTTGTAGCCTACAACGCCCGAGCTTGTCTCAGACCACGCGAGGCTGACAAAGTGAGGCTGAGCACCGGAGCCAGAGAGCGAGATCGAGAGCGGCGAATTCGCTGCCGTGCTGACCACCGATGCGCTGCCCGTCGCACTTCCGGCAACCGTCGGCGTGAACGTAACTCCGAAACTAGCTGTTTGTCCTGCGGAGAGTGTCACAAGAGGCGCTGAGCCGTTGAGAGTGAAACCGGTACCTGTGACATTGACCTGGGAAATGCTGACGGCGGCGTTACCCGTATTCGTGAGCGTCACATTTTGCGTGGCGCTGGCGTTAAGAGTTTGGCTACCGAAGCTCAAGGAAGTGGTGCTGGGGGTAAGTTGCAGAACCGGCGCGAGCCCTGTTCCGCTTAGTGGAATCGTGGTCGGTGAATTCGGCGCGTCGCTAACTAACGTGAGACTGCTGGAGGAGCTGTTACCCGACGTCGGAGTGAAGCTCACCGTGAAGGTGGTGGACTTTCCCGGCGCTAACGTAAGCGGCAAAGCGAGGCCGGTGAGGCCAAAACCAGTACCGGGGCCAGCAGATTGCGTAACGTTAAGATTGGCGGTTCCTGGATTGCTAAGCGTAATCGTCTGCGAGTTTGACTGGCCGACTGCAACATTACCGAAGCTAACGGAGCCCGGAACTACCGAGATCTGGGACTGGACCCCCACGCCGCTGAGCGAGATCGAGAGCGGCGAATTCGCGGCCGTGCTGACTATCGATGCGCTGCCGGTGGCACTGCCGGCCGTTGTTGGGGCGAAGGTGACACGGAAACTGACTGCCTGTCCTGCGGAGAGTGTCACTAGAGGCGCTGAGCCGCTGAGAGTGAAACCGCTGCCCGCGACATTGACCTGGGAAATGCTTACTGCGGCGTTGCCCGTATTCGTGAGCGTCACACTTTGAGTGGCGCTAGCGTTAAGAGTTTGACTACCGAAGTTTAGTGACGTGGCGCTGGGCGTGAGCTGCAGAACCTGAGCTAAGCCAGTGCCGCTGAGTGGAATCGCAGTCGGCGAAGTGGGCGCATTGCTGACTAGCGTAAGGCTGCTCGAAAAACTGGCACCCGACGCCGGAGTGAAGCCTACTGTGAAAGCCGTGGATTTTCCTGGTGCCAACGTGAGCGGCAGAGCAAGGCCGTTAACGCTGAATCCTGTGCCGAGCCCGGAAAATTGCGTGATGTTAAGGTTGGCACCGCCCGCGTTGGTCAGGGTCACAGTTTGCGAGCTCGTTTGGCCGACGGTGACCGTGCCGAAACTAACGCTGCCCGGAGCTACCGAGATCTGCGGCTGAACTCCCATCCCGTTGAGTGCAACCGTAGACACCGGGTTGGCCGCATCGCTGACGACCGATATGTTGCCGCTGGCGCTTCCCGCGCCCGCAGGAGCAAAGCTGACCGTAAAGGCGGTCGATTGGCCCGGGCCGAGGGTCATTGGCAATGCGAGCCCACTCATGCCAAAGCTGTTTCCGGCCATGGTGGCCTGAGAGACGTTCACGGGGCCATTGCCGCTATTAAGTAATGAAATGGTCTGCGAGCCGCTGGTGCCCACCGGCACATTTCCAAAACTTACGCTCTGAGGATTGACTGTTAGCGAGAGGATCTGTTGAGTCTGAACACCCGTGCCAGTGAGTGGGACACTGTTCGGCGAAATGTTTCCGCTTGCTGAGAGCGAGAGGTTACCGGTCGAAACGCCTGCGGCAGAGGGAGCAAAATTGATGGTCAAATTCACGGATTGGCCGCGCGACAGGGTCAATGGGAGAGCCGGCCCCATGTAATTGAAGCCGCCGCCGGTGACGGAAGCTGCTGAGATAGTGCCATTGCCACGCCCGAGATTCGTGACCACAACCGTCTGAGTACTGCTGGTTCCGACAGTGACATCTCCGAAATCGACCCCGGCAGGCTGGGATTGATGCCGTTTGGCCGCTGAGACTGAAATAGAAGTAAGGCAAATGAGTGCTGCCAAGAAGAATCCAAAATGAAACTGGCGGAGTGCGATTTGTTTGCTCTCGGTTCGGGAGTACTGACTATTGAGTGCTGGCTGTTGGCTTATGCGCACGATGTATCTCCCTCTAGAGCCTGGAAGGGTGGGCAAGAGAAGATTAGTCTTCGGTTGTTTCATGGAGAACTGGCAGGAAGGATGGATTTGGAACAGGCTGGCCGGAACGCAGAGGACCTGTACGAAGGGCTAAGCTATGATCATTGCGGACGGACGTTCAGGCAGGCACCGAGCGAGGCGATTCCATTGGTGATGAGTGCGAGAGTAGTGATGAGTTTGGTTGCGATTCATTTACTCGTTGTTTTGAGCGGCACTTGCCACGCGCAGAGTGCCGCGAATACCTCGAGTGCAGTAGTGAAGGTGGAATCGCTTGCGGTTTATCCCGACATGAACACGTCCGGTCGAAGCCTACTGTCGCTGAAAAAGGGCGAGGAGGTGGTGATCGACTTTGAGATCAAGTCGAGCGAGCACTGGTGCGGCGTTAGGCGACCCTTGCAGACAAGCCGACTGGGTTACGTGCAATGTCAGGGTTTGGAACGAATTGAGCGCCACTCGGATTCTCCGACTCGCACTGGGGGAACATCGGTAAGAGCTGACGTTTTGAAGCCGGCGGAACACAACATCTCTCTTCCGCCGCCAACCGCCGGCGCTATCAACGGCTACAATCAAATCGCGGAACTCGCTGTGCGGGAAGGCTCCATTGACGCAGCGAAAATGGCGGAGTTCGACGCCGCCGCACGCGACGGATCTTCCTCTGGGATGTCGCGCGCTGCGCTGGCACATTTTGCTGCAGGAAAATTCGAACTTTCCCGAAACAGCATTGATGAGGCGATCGAGCAATTTCAGTTTTCTTTAAACTTTTCGGCCGGACGGGCGGACTTACAACTTGCGAACCTGCTCAGCCTGGCTTACATCGACCTGGTGCAAAGCAAATACTCTGCGGCGCTTGAAC
>Ga0126381_100006241_pt1 | contig 13175 bp, 6 predicted proteins | sample PanSoiMetPlot_28_FD_96465 | JGI IMG/M metagenome (GOLD analysis project Ga0126381, IMG submission 96465) | Tropical forest soil microbial communities from Panama - MetaG Plot_28 | ecosystem: Environmental > Terrestrial > Soil > Tropical forest > Bulk soil | place: Panama | collected 2016-02-17
CTGCCTCAAATCCTGAATCAGCGCGGCCGATGGCTGATCCGTCTGAAGACATTGCCCGCGAATCTCCTTCGGCAGGTTGTTGTGCTGATCCCATCCGCGCTGAAACAACTGGATGAAACGCACACCCCGTTCCGCGAGCCTCCGCGCCAGGATGCAGTTCGCCGCGAACGATCCCGGCTTCCGCGCATCCGGACCGTACATCTCCAGCACGCTCTCCGGTTCCTTCGAGAGGTCCGTCAACTCCGGTACCGACGTCTGCATCCGATACGCCAGTTCGTACTGGGCTATTCGGGTCGTGATCTCCGGATCCTGATACTCCTGCTCTTCCAAATGATTCAGCTTGCCCAGATCATCCAGAAACCGCCGCCGCATCTTTGCGTCGTAGCCTTCAGGGTTCGACAGATATAGCACCGGATCGTTCCCCGACCGGAACTTCACCGCTGCGTACTTCGTCGGCAGAAATCCGCTACCCCACATCCGGTCCGCCAGCGCCTGCGAGTTCCCGCCACCCTGCGACACCATCACGACGAAGGCTGGCAAATCCTGATTCTCACTCCCCAAACCATACGCGATCCACGCCCCGATACTCGGTCGGCCCGCAATCTGGAATCCAGTCTGGAAGAATGTAACTGCCGGATCGTGGTTGATCGCGTCCGTCTGCATCGACTTGATCACGCACAATTCGTCCGCGATCTTCCCGGTGTGCGGCAATAATTCGCTCAACATCGCGCCGCTCTGACCGTACTTCGAAAACCGGAAGATCGAAGGCGCGGTGGGGAATTTCGATTGATACGCCGTCATCCCCGTCAGTCGCTGGCCCATCCTGACCGAATCCGGCAGATCCTGTCCCCGAATCGCCGTCAACCGCGGCTTGTAATCGAACAGGTCGAGCTGCGATGGCGCGCCATGCTGGAACAGATAGATTACGCGCTTCGCCTTCGGTGCGAAGTTGGGGAATCCTGGCAAAGGCAAATCCGCGCGTCCGTCCCGAGCCAGCAATGACGCAAGTGCGGCGACACCGATCCCGGTGGAAGCGCGATGGAAGAAATGACGTCGCGTGATATCGATCGGAGACATTCGAATTAATCCTTGGTAACCGCTTCGTCCATGTTCAGAATCAGACTTGCGATCGAAGCATAAGCCGCAAGTTCGCGTGCATCGAGAGACGGATCTGACTCGCGCTCCCCCTGCTTCAATAACTCCGTCGCTGCGGCCGGGTCGGTCGCGAATCTGTCGCGGTGAAACCGGAGGCTGTCGAGCAGAATCGCCATCTCCTTCTCCGATGGCCGGCGTGCCACCACCAGCCGGAATCCATACCGCAGCCGGTCCGCCTCCGTCGAACCGCCCTCCTTTAGCATCCGTTGCCCGATAAACCGCGCCGCTTCCAGGTACGTCACATCATTCATCAGGTTAAGGGCCTGCAGGGGAGTATTCGTCCGGATCTCTCGCACCACGCACGCTTCCCGTCCCGCCGCATCGAAATTCATCAACTCCGGCGGCGCCGACGTCCGTTTCCAGAACGTGTAAAGGCTCCGCCGGTAGAGCGCATCGCCATGGTCCTGCGTGTAGTCCATGTCCTGCATCCCGACTTCTTTCCACAATCCGGCGGGCTGGTACGGCTTCACGGAAGGTCCGCCGATCTTTTCCACCAGCAGACCCGACGCCGCCAGCGCCTGGTCCCGGACCATCTCTGCCGGTATTCGCGCCCTCGGACCACGCGCCAGCAACCGGTTCTCCGGATCCCGCTGCAGCAGTTCCGGCGTGACCTTGGAACTCTGCTGGTAGGTCGCCGACATCACGATCAGCTTCTGCATCCCCTTCACGTCCCAGCCGGTCCGTACGAACTCTGTAGCCAGCCAGTCCAGCAGTTTGGCGTCCGAAGGCCATTCGCCCTGCGATCCGAAATCCTCCGCCGTCTTCACGATTCCCGTGCCAAAGTACATCTGCCAGAACCGGTTCACTGTCACCCGCGCCATCAGCGGATTCGAATCATCAGTCATCCACTTGGCGAATCCCAGCCGGTTATTCGGAACGCCAAGCGGTAACGGAGGCAATGCGGCCGGAACGCCCGGTTCGACCTTCTCGCCCGGATGATCGTACGCGCCGCGCTGAAGCATAAAAGTGTCCCGCCGAACCGGGCGCTCTTCCATCACCATCACGGTCGGGAACGTCCGCTCCAGAGCCTCGCGATCGAGGATCAGCTTCTGCAAAACTGCGGCCGCCGCCCGTATATCCGCGGGAGCGCCGGACTCCAAGAAAGCCGCCCGCAACGCGAACCGCTCCGCATCCGATCGTCCCTTCGCCAGCTTCGCGGCAATCTGCGCCGACGTCTCGTTCAATGCCAGCGACGCCAGTTCATCGCTGTTCAACACGCGCCCGTAAACGCGAATGTCGTTCATCTCGCCGCGGAATCGACGATCCTTGCCCCATCCGGAAGCAATTCGTAGCGGCTCCAGGAAATCTTTGCCGGCGTTGTTGAAGGGACGGTACAGTGTATCGAGCAACGTCTTCGCCGTAACCACCTTCCCGTCCACGCGAACGCGCAACCCTTCCGCCATCCGCGATCCCGTGTATGTCACCGCGATGTGATGCCACTCATCGGCAGTCAGTTTGCTCTCCGTCTCGATTCGAATCGCGTCGTCCACCCAGACGTTCGTGATGCTGACGTGGATCTTGCCGTGATCCAGATGAACGCCGTATCCTTTGCCGTGCTCGTTATCCACCATGCGGGTAACGATGCTGCCATCCCCTTCACCCGAGGGTTTGATCCACACCGAGATTGTCCACGGATCCGAAATATCGAAAGCGCCGGCCCCGGCAACTTCGAACATCTTCTTCCCGTCGAATGGCTCCGGCTGGTCGAACCTCTTTTCATAGCTCAGCCCCGAGGACGGCGCCCACGCGACCGCTGGCGCATGCCATCGAGCCTCTTCTTCGGCGAGTTTCTTACCCTGTGACTCGATCAAGCTGCGCAGCACCGCAATCTTCTTGTTGAGCGCATCAACCTTTTTCTGCTGCGCCGCCGTTGGCGCCTCAACCATCGGGGGCGAGTTGCCATACTTATACGCCCGACCCAGTTCCGGCACGTTGTTGAAGTAGGCAAAGACCTGGTAGTACTCCTTCTGCGTGAACGGATCGTACTTGTGGTTGTGGCACCGCGCGCAACCCAGCGTCAGTCCGAGAAACACGGTCGAGGTCGTATCGACACGGTCAACCACGTACTCCACCGCGTACTCCTCAGGCACGATTCCGTCCTCGGTATTGGCACGGTGGTTGCGATTGAACCCCGTCGCGATCTTCTGCTCGCGGGTGGCGTTCGGCAGCATGTCGCCGGCAATCTGCTCCAGAGCAAACTGATTGAATGGCTCATTCCGGTTGAACGCGTCGATCACCCAATCGCGCCAGCGCCACATGATCCGCTCGGCATCATATTGATACCCGTTCGTATCCGCATACCGCGCTGCATCCAGCCAGCGGTAAGCCATGCGCTCGCCGTAACGCGGAGAAGTAAGCAGCCGGTCCACTACCTTTTCATAAGCATTCGGCGAATGGTCCGCTAGAAACGCATCCACCTCGGCCGGAGTTGGAGGAATCCCGGTCAGATCCAGCGACACTCGCCGGATTAGCGTCTCCTTCGGAGTCTCCGGCGAAGGCTTCAACCCCTCCCGAGCGAGTCGTTCTCGCACGAAATCGTCGATTCCGTTCCCGGCCGGGCGCACCGGAGGAATCAGCGACCAGTGTTTCTCCCAAACCGCGCCTTCTCCGATCCACTGCCGCAGCGTTGCGACCTCGGCGTCGCTCAGCTTGAATCCCGAGGAAACCGGTGGCATTCGCATCGCCGGGTTCTGCGCCGTGATTCGGGCAATCAGCTTACTCTGCTCCGGATGTCCCGCAACGATTGCCGCTTTGGCGTTTGCCTCAGAGTCGAGCCGCAAGGGGAGCTTCTTCCCCGTATCCGGCCCGTGGCACGTGTAGCACTTGTCCGAAAGAATCGGACGCACGTCGCGGTTGAAGTCTATCGTGCCAGCAGCCAGGCCGACCGGCGCCAGCACCATCCAAAGAGCAGCGGTTCTCATTCAAACTCAACACTTATTCGAACAAATCCCAAACCGCTCGGCAACCGGACGTCCCGGCGTTAGTGAAAGCGGGTCCCGTCTGGGGCGAATTACAAAAACTCGCCTGAATACGGTAGGCTGGGACTTTTGCGACGCCTTTTAACATTGGCATCGTCCCACGTTAAAATTTATTGCAATGGCGTTTCGTTATTCTGTCCAAGGCGAAATTTGTAATTCGCCATGGACAGGGCTTCCGCCACGTTACCGTCATCCGCGCGCTCGTCATCTCGGGTCGTGATCTGGCGAAGGCGCGGGGACCCAGGACCGCCTCGACTGTTCACGAAATCCACATCGCTCAAGTTAGCGGGAAGGATTGACCCGACGTCAGTTCTGAAGAGCCTGGTCATAGGTGTTCCGTCGCGTACGCGGCGCTTCAAGCAGGGGAAGAGCACCGTTCGCAGCCGCCTCCGACCACCATAGCTTCTTCATTTCTTCCAGCCTTTGCGGATATTGTGAAGCTAAATTTACGCTTTGCGAGAAGTCCTTTTCCACGTTGTAGAGTTCCCAGCGATCGTGGTCGAAACTCGTACCGGGGCGGTGAATTCCGATGGCTTCCCAGCCATCGTGCCAGATTCCGCGACTGCCCCAAAGCTCGAAATACTGCGTATTGCGCGGGTTCGGGCTTTCGGGATTGTTGAATGTTGCACGGATGCTTTTACCTTGCAACGGGATTTGGCAAACGCCCTCGAAAATTGGTGGGGCGTCGACGCCCGCAATTTCCAGCACCGTGGGCGTGATGTCGATCATATCCACAAACTGCCGACGCAGGCCGTGTACCCGAATTTCCGCCGGCCATGACACTATGAAAGGTGTTTGTACCCCGCCCCGGTAAGGCCACAGCTTGTAGAACCTGAACGGCGTATCGGACGCCATGGCCCAGGGGCGCTGGTACAGTGGCTGTGTCTTGTCTGTCCCGAGTTCCTCAAGACGTTGCCGCATTTCGTGCACAGTCATAGGATCTCCGTAAGGATGTGCGAACCCGCCTTTGACTCCAGCCTCCGGAGCTCCGCCATTGTCGGACACGAGGAAGATCGCGGTGTTGTCAAAAAGGTGATGGTCTTTCAGATACTGCAGCAACCGCCCGATCTGCGCATCCGCATGCTCCAGGAAACCGGCGAAATCCGCCATGAAGCGGGCGAAAACAGTTCGCTCCTCATCGCTGAGTTCGTTCCATGCCGGATCACCAGGGTTGCGCGGCGGAAGCTTGGTACCCGGCGGGATCACGCCCATTTCGAGTTGGCGATTGTACCGCTCCTCGCGGATTTGGTCCCATCCTTTCTGGAAGATGGATACATATTTGTCGATGTACTGCCGAGGCACCTGAATGGGAGCGTGCGTCGCGCCGAATGCCACGTGCAAAAAGAATGGCTTTGTTGAGTTAGCTGCCGCGTGGCCCCCCACCATTTTGATGGCCTGATCGACAATATCGACCGAGAAATGGTAATCCGGCCGGTTGGGACGCTCGATGGCGTGATTGTCTTCGATGAGATCCGGATGATACTGGTCGGTCCAACCGCTGAGGAAACCATACCAGCGGTCGAAGCCTTTCTGTAGCGGCCAATCGGCGCGCGCTCCGGCGGCGTTCATGGCGTCGTTCGGCGTCAGGTGCCATTTCCCGACGCCCATCGTGCTGTAGCCATTCGCCCGCAGAATCTGAGCTACCGTCGCGGCTGCCGGAGTGACGCGCCCCCTGTCATGCGGGTAGCCGAGGTCGGCGCCGGCCAGTTCTTTCATACCCACGGCATGGCTGTTCCGTCCGGTTAGCAAGGATGCGCGCGACGGCGAACAGATCGCCTTACTGTGGAAGTTGGTATATCGCAGCCCCCCGGTCGCGAGGCTGTCGATATTCGGCGTCGAGACCTCCGAGCCGAAGCAATGCAAGTCGGAATAGCCCGTGTCGTCGAGGACGATATAGATGATATTGGGACTGCCGCCACGCGCTTTTGCAACGCTGAGCGGGCCAGGCTTCGAATCCTCGGCTGTTCTTCCGATCACACCGCCAAACGCATTCGCCGGCGTGGGCGCACCACAGGATTGGGCTTTGGCGCCCCGCGCACCGGCTGCGCCTAAAAGCATTCCGCACATCTCTCGCCTGGAGATCATCTCGACTGATTGCCACCTTTCCTGTTTGTTATTTTGCGACGCTTCGAGTCAGAAAATCAGCTTCATCGCTACCTGCACGATCCGAGGCTGGTTGTTCTGTGCACTCACGGTGCCGAAGTTCGCAGATCCAAGCGCTGTCGCAGGCGGTGCAAACTGGGGCGTGTTGGTCAGGTTAAAGCAATCCGCCCGGACCTGCAGCTTGATCCGATCGTTTATCGCGACGTTCTTATTGATGCTGAAATCCATTCCTTTCAAGCCGTCGCTACGCAGGCCGCCCAACGTCCGCGCCACATTACCGAATGTGTATTGCGGCGCGAGTGTGAATTGCGAAGTGTCAAACCATTTCTGCGGCGTAGGATTACTCAGCGCGGCGCTCACACCCGTCCAGTTCGGGCGCTGGTTACCGCCCTGCGCGAAGGTCGTACTGCTCGATTCCGAAATGCCCAGCGGACTGCCACTGTACAGGCTCAGGATCATGCTGACCTGCCATCCGCCCAGCAGATGCCCGGTGAATCCCTTTTGCGACTTCAGGAACGGCAGTTCATAGACCACGTTGCCCACGAACCGGTGCGTCTGATCCAGCGCCGACGGGGCATATTCGCCGCGCAGATAGTTGTAATCCTGGATCACGCCTGCCGCGATGGAGTCCCCGCTGAACGAGCCGATCCCCAGATCGATGGCTTTCGAGTAAGTATACGAGCCCATGACCGTCAAACCCTTTGAATAGCGCTTCTCCAGTTTCACTTCCAGCGCGTGATAAATGGAATTGGCGAGGTTGGAATTGTTCGCCGTCACTTGGTCGTACTGGGGATAGGGCCGCAGCAACTGGGCATACGCGACGGTCGTAGAAGCCAGGATGCCGCTGGAAAACTGAGGGTAGAACGGATTCGGCACCAGCGTACGCAACTGATTTCCCAACGCCAGGTCCGCATCCGGAATCTGGTTTAGTTGCACCGTAAACGGCAACTTGAGGCCGCGGCTGCCAGTGTAGCCGACTTCCATCATCATGTTGTGGCCCAGGTCGCGCTGCACCGACATATGCCAGGAGCCACTGTAAGGAGTTTTGTTGCTGCGATCATAGAAATCGACCGTCTGACCCAGCAGCGTCGCCGCTCCAAGCGAATTGCCGGTCGGCTTGACCAGCCCGCTGGGGAACGGATTGCTTAGCGACACGATAGGTGTTGCGCCATCTAGGCTGGTAATGATGTTCGTCGTGGCAAAGAAGCCGTCCGAACCGAAGCCTGTCGATCCAGTGCCGACGCCCCAGTTATCGGCGAAGAAGATCCCGCCGCCTCCGCGAATTACGGTCTTATCCCCCAAACGGTACGCAAAACCCAGCCGCGGCGCGAAGTTCCACGGGGATGGATTGGCCTGGTAGCGCGATATGCCGTTCACGCCCACGTAACTCAGCGCGCCGTGAAGATTGAGTCCTACAGCCTTGATCGGCGGCACAGCCGAATAATCGAAGTTGTCGAACTGATTGAAGCGGTCTGTTCTCGGTGTCTCGTACTCCCAGCGAATGCCAAGATTCAGCGTCAACCGCGAAGTCACCTTGTAGTTGTCCTGCAGGTACAGACCGTAGTATTTGGCCGTCATCGCCAGCGAGGGAGCCGGCGCCGCGGATCCTTGCGGAACACCCAACAGGAAGCTTGCCAGGCCCGCACCAGCCGTGGCGCTGGCTGCCGTTGCGTTAGGACCTTCGGTGTAGGTTGGGGTGAAGTTGAAGACCGGCGAATTGGCGCCGGTCTGTTGCGTGTTCAGTTGGATCACCCGGAACTCTCCTCCTAGCTTCAATTCGTGTTTGGCGAACGTCTTGGTCGCCGATCCGTCGAGTGCCCAGACGCTGTTGTTGGCCAGAATGAAGTCGGTCGCTCCTAGTATGCCGCCGGTTAGGATGTTGCTGATCGAAGAACTCGGCGTGGGATATCCGGTAATAGTGATTTCGGGAAAAGAAGACGGGAACAACTGCGGTGCCAGCGATTCCGGCAGGCCGAGCGTGCCTATATCGAAGCCGTTGCTGAACGGCGGTCGCGAATTGTACAGGCGTGTAAAGGAGAGCCGCGCAGTGGCGAGCAAAGTCGGCGAGAAGGTCTGGGTATCTTCCACCACCGAATTGCGCCGGCTGAAGACCTGCGGACCTGCTGTGGGGCCCGCGATGTTCACGCTAGGCGGCCCGTATGCGCCGGCCCGCACGTCCGGCGTGTCATCTGCGGAGTAGCGTGCAAACGCCCGGTTCGAACCCGAGAAATACTCATCCACCTTGTAGGAGACTGCGTTCTTGCTGATCCGGTTGGCGTCATTGCGAACCCAGTTATTCACGCCGGTATACTGGGCCCCGGAGCCGGTTGGCGTAGGGAAGTATGTAGAGATCTTCGCCGCCACCGGGTTGATGCGCGAGGCCGGAATGATGTTGCCCGGAAACGCCGTGCGGGTCAGCGTACCGTTCACGCTAGTCGTTGTCGCGGGATCGTAGATAGTGATGAGCGCGCCCGATGCCGTCCGGTCATTCGAAAAATTGCCGGAGAGAAGCGTCGGTGTCGGCTGGGTGCCCACGAACGTCAATCCCTGGATGAACGCCACGTGCTCCTCGCTGACGAAGAAGAACGTCTTGTTGCGCCCGTTGTAGACCTTCGGGATATAGACCGGACCGCCGATGGTCCCACCGAACTGGTTGTACTTGAATGGCGCGCGCGCGTTGCCAGCGTTGTTCGAAAAGAAGTCATTGGCGTTCAACACGGTGTTGCGGAAAAACTCGTAGAGATTGCCATGGAACTGGTTGCCTCCCGACCGCGTGATCACGTTGAATACCCCGCCGGCAGCGCGCCCATACTCCGCAGAGAAGTTGTTGGTCTCGACCTTGAACTCCTGCACCAGGTCCGGTGTGGCGTTGATCACCGGTTGGTTCTGCGCGGGAGCCGAGTTGGGCGCGCCATCCAGCAGAAACTCGTTATTGGAGGCGCGCTGCCCGTTGATCGCAAATGACACCGAGCTGATTTGATCGACCGGCAGGTTGTTAACCCCGATCGACGGTCGCACACCCGGTACAAGCATCCCCAACGCGTAAGGATTCCTCCCCAACAGCGGCAGATCCGTGATTTGCTTGGACTCCACCACCTGTCCCAGCGTGGCCGTCTCGCTATCTAGCAGCACCGCCTGGCCACTGACTTCCACACTCTGCAAAACTGCACCCACCTGTAGTTTCAGATCGAGCCGGGCCACCTGGTCGACCTGGAGTTGCAGGCCTTTTTCTTCCACTGAAGCAAATCCCGACTTGCTGACAGTAATGTCGTAAGTGCCTGGCACCAGGTTTGAAATGCTGTAATAGCCGTCCGAATTGGTACTTGCTGAAACCATCGCATTCGTCGCGGCCGACTTGGCGGCGATGTTCGCACTGGGAACAACGGCGCCGCTGGCGTCGGTTACCCTACCCGTAATGGATGCCGTCTGCGCATGGACGGCGGAAGCAAACAGAGCTAGACAAATCAGTGATCGAAGCATAGACTCATAACCCCGCTGGCAGAGTATATATGAAAACAACTCGGTTGTGTTGGCCTGCCGGCCGGAAATCACTGAGTTAGGCTTCCTCGGGGTTTGTGCCGCCGGAAGCCTGCTTGGGCCAAAGCCCGTTATGGGGCTCTCGCGCACAACGTGAGTAGAACGCGGGAGTTGGAACGCTGCCGGCAAACATCCCGATCAGACATATCCGCTGCTTCGCGCCAGCCAAAACATGGCCCGCACGCCTCCGGTGCTGTTAACGGGAATCCCATCGCTGCGGGCGGCAGTGGGGAATCTCAACAGACGCCATTCTCCGGTACCGTGCCTATCGTAAAACCTCGAACTGAATGAAAACATGGTACCCCAATGCAACGACGCCATTGGCTTGCCCGGCATCCGGGCCGCATGGTATGAGAGAGTGGTGAATGAGCAGCCACAGCAGTTCGAATGGGGTGAAACCAAGGCGGCTGCCAACGAGCACATGCACGATGTCACCTTTTGAATTGGCGTCGTCGGTTTTCTTTGATCCGAGCTGCTCACAGTCGCGGATTTGGAGCATAGCGAAACGGAGGAGCCATGGTTTTCGATAGGCACCGCCCGTAATGGTGCGTTGCTTTCAGTGGTGTGTCTATGGTCGGAAGCTGATCCTGCGCTGATCAAGATCCGGCTGATATCGGCTCGGAGAGCAACGCAAACTGAGCGCCGGCAATATGAAGAAAGCGTATGAACAATCAAATGATCGACGGCAATGACATTCCAACAGGGATTGATTTCAGCAAAGGGGTTCGGGGCTACACCACATTCCTCCGGGTGCCAAAGTGCTCATGCCGGTTTCCATCGAGAGGGAGGTTCTCGGCCTTCCTGCCCTGCGGACTTCCACTGAAGCGTCCGCCATCGAACACGCTCGAACACACCCGGCGGAACGGGAATTTCATTTTGCAGGTTCACGGTGATCCCAAATACGGTCTTCCATTCGGCCAGGATCGGGTGATCCCTCTTTGGGTCAGAGTGGCGGCAGACGGCGCCGTAGTTCGTCGAAGAAGTTCAGCAGGATGGTTGCGTGTACCGTAGCAGGAGGCTCCTTGATCCCAGTTTCGGGGGGAACCAGCACGACAAACCGACGGCCATCCGACGCTATGTCCAGATTCCAAAGGGCGTTGTTCGCTGGCCGGAAGAGCGGCGCCGGCGACCACAGCCGGGGCTTCTCCGAGACGAACGAGTGATCATTGGCGGTGTAGCGGACGACCATGATGCGGTTGTCGGAATTCAAATAGAACAGTTCCTTTCGATTGCGCGACCAGACGGGGAACTTTGCGCCGCTTTCCGATTCCGATACCGACCACCGGCCGGACGAGGGCTCGGAGGGAAACGGGCGGACGGTAATTTGGCCTCCCTTTCCCGCGCCGTTGGTAGATACATATGCGATCCATCGACCGTCGGGTGAAAAAGCGGGGTCAACCTGGCTGAGGGATTCGCGCGCGAGCGGCTCGGGGTTGCCAGACTTGGGGCGTTCCGGATCGTTCCCATACAGCGGGAGCATCCAAATCTCGAATCCTCTGTCCTTCCCAGTCCGAACAAAGGCCAAGACGCGCCCATCGGGGGAAATCGAAAAGACCTGGAGAGGAGTTCTCTCGCCGAACAACTTCTCAGGTTGGCTCGAACCGTCGCCGCGGATCCACCAGATGCCGAATTCGCCGTTGCTCGCGGGAACATCCGAGCTGTAAACAATGTGATGCCCGTCTGGCGTCCAGACCGGATGCCGGTTGAGAGCGGCATCGAAGGTCAGCCTGGTTGCCGTGCCCCGTTGGAGGTCGTGAACGAAGAGGTCTCCCGCGACTTCCAGCGCCAACCGGTTGCCGTCCGGCGAAAGGCGAGGTGTCTCCCCCTGCTGCAGTATCTTAAGGGAAGGGCTTACAACCTCCTGCGACTCTCCGGCGCTATCTACCCAGGCAATGGGAGCGACTCTTGTGGCCGCGTTCGCGTATATCAGAATCCCGGTCCGGGAAAAAGAGACCTGGCTCGCATCGGCGACGTCTTCAGCCAAGGGCGTCGGTGCGCCGTGCATCTCCAGACGACGGACGTCAAACGATACGCCATAGAGCGTTCCCTGACGGATGTAGATGAGGTGGCCGCTTGGCAGGTAGCGCGCGAAAGAACCGCCGCGCGCAATCACCTTGACCCGTCCTGACTTGAGCGAGAGGACTTCGATATTGGCGCTGACCGCAGCGGCGTAGGCAGCTGCGACCAGGCCGGTGAACAAAACGTTCTCACCGCCGGGCAAGACCTGCGGCCAACGCCACGTCCGCTCCCCGTGCTGCTCCGGCTTGCCGATGACCTGCGGCTCACCCCCAGCCGCGGGCACTCGAAAAAGATGGAATCGGTCCAGATTAGCAACGATCGCGCCATCCTCTCCCCAGGAGGCTCCACGCTCCTGGCCGGCCGTGTTGCACACGGAAACAACGTCGCCGCCTTGTAGGGGAATCTTCTTTAACTTCTGGCCTGCGAAAAATCCGATCCACCGGCCATCCGGAGAAAAGAAGGGATCGGTCGCTCCCTCGGTGCCCGCGAGTATTGTGACCAGGGACTGGTCGATGCGGCGCGTTGCCAGTTGCTCAATGCCATCCGCCGCCTTCGCTGGAAAGACCAAACGTGTTCCGTCAGGCGAGATCACTGGGTTGAAGAATTCACCGCTATCTGCGTGCCGGCGGATCGCTTCCGGCCCCAAGTCCACGCTGAAGCGCATCATGGGCTGTTGCACCGGCCGTGTGGCACGCCACAGCATGATTCCGGAGATGGCGGCGACTACCAACGCAAGACCTGCGATCACCCACGGCAGCCTAGCCAAAAGCTTTGGCTTTCGGCCGTGGACTTCCCCACGCCAGGCTAGTGATGGGGCGCCCGCCCAAAGCTCCGGCCGTTCGGCGAGTCCCTGCTGTGCCTCCCCGGATTGTTCGAGCCGGTGGCCGTTGAGAGGGCCGGCGTCAACCGGCGCGATGAACCGGTAGCCGCGCTTCGGTAACGTCTCGATGAAGCGAGGACTCTCCGCCGAGTCACCCAACGCGTCGCGGAGATGATTGACCGCTTTGTTCAGGCCGCGATCGAAATCGACAAACGTATCGCCCGGCCACAGCTGTTTTTGGAGTTCATCGCGAGATACTACTTCACCGGGGCGCGCCAGTAGAAGCAGGAGGATTTGGAATGGCTGGTCCCGGAGTTTGATCTTGACGCCCTGCTTGCGCAATTCGCCCGTGTGCAGGTCGACTTCGAATACGCCGAAGCGGATCGGGAGGCCATTCCCCAACATAACCTCACGTCTTCTTCGAGTATACTCGCGTTTCACACCTCTCTCTAACGCTCTGTGGTCCAGCGAATTAGGCGGGAACAACTTGGGAACACAAAAGTAACTGCGCCCGGATTGAACTCCCTCGGCAGCTGATGTCAATCTGCCTCAAGACCGCAGCA
>Ga0126381_100006242_pt1 | contig 13172 bp, 12 predicted proteins | sample PanSoiMetPlot_28_FD_96465 | JGI IMG/M metagenome (GOLD analysis project Ga0126381, IMG submission 96465) | Tropical forest soil microbial communities from Panama - MetaG Plot_28 | ecosystem: Environmental > Terrestrial > Soil > Tropical forest > Bulk soil | place: Panama | collected 2016-02-17
ATGTCGTTCGACATTGACTCGATCTATGTCATCTACGCGTTCGCGGCGTTCTCCGCCGTTCTGGCGGCGGAAGCGTGCTATCTGCTCTTCCATTCCTCGAGCTCCTATCGCAGTCGCATCAATCGACGCCTGTCCTTGATCAAAGACCAACCGGACCGCCAGAACATCATGGTGCAGCTGCGCCGCGAGCGCGGCCTGTCGAGCGGCGGTGGTTATCGCCTCCCCGTCGAGTGGCTCAATCGCCTGATCATTCAATCCGGCCTGTCGGTCGGCATTCCGCGTTTGACCATTCTTGTCGGCGTCGCGGCGTGCATTGTCTTCGGGGCCGATCTGTTCGTGCGTGGAAATCCCGTCGAGGCCGTGCTCGCGACGCTGTTTTCCGGAACGTTGCTGCCGTTGTTCGTGCTGAAGATTTTGCGCGGACGGCGGCAGAAGCAATTCGGATCCCAACTCCCCGATGCCATCGACATCATCGTGCGCAGTCTGCGAGCGGGCCATCCGGTTCCCGTCGCGGTGTCCATGGTGTCGCGCGAAATGCGCGACCCGATCGGGAGCGAGTTTGGTCTCGTGGTTGATGAGATTACCTATGGCGCCGATCTCGAGACCGCCATGCGCAGCCTCAATTTCCGCGTCGGGCAGGATGACCTGCCGCTGTTTGTCACGGCCATCGCGATCCAGGGATCGACCGGCGGCAATCTCGGCGAGATCCTGAACAATCTGTCGAGCGTCATCCGTCTGCGGTTCAAGATGCGGCGCAAGGTGAAGGCGCTGGCATCGGAAGGGAAGATGTCGGCGCTGATTCTCTCCTCGTTGCCGGTGGCACTGTTCGTCATCGTGCAGATCGCGTCGCCGAACTTCTACGCCAGTGTCTGGCCGTATGATCTCACCAAGCTCGGTCTCGCCTGCGCCGCGGCGTGGATGGCGGTCGGCAACCTCATTATGTACCGGATGGTCAATTTCAAGATCTGACGCCATGGACACGATCCTGAACGCAATGACGAGTGACGGTGGGGGCCTGTTCGTCAGCCTTTTCGTCTTTGTTGCGGCAGCGCTCGCTGCCTTCGGGATCATGGCGGCGGTGCAATTGCGCAGCGCCGTCAAACGCCGCGCCGCTGGAATCGTGCTCGATTCCAACGACGAGCCCGGCACACGCACGTTGGCGCGGTCCGGCGTGAAGGCGGCGCAACGGCTGATCGATTACACGACCAAGCACTACGCAACGCTCGACGATCGCAACATGAAGCACCTGCGATCGAGGTTGGTGCAGGCCGGCATCTTCGATTCGCGCGCCGTCGGTTTCTTTTTTCTGGCGCGTGCGGTAATGGCGGTGGCACTCGGGGCGGCGGTCGTCATTCTGATGCCGATCTTCGCGCCAAACGCGCAGGGAAGCTTCTGGCCACTATTGGGCGGCGCCGGGCTCTTGGGTTACCTCGCACCGAGCTTCGCGATCGACCGCATGGTCAAGGTGAAGCGCCAGGAATACCGTGCAGGATTTCCCGATTTCATGGATTTGCTGGTCGTCTGCGCGGATGCCGGTCTTGCCATGGAGGGCGCGCTGGAGCGGGTCGGCCGGGAGCTCGCCGCGTCCTATCCCTCGCTTGCCGCCAATATTCACATGGCCAACCTCGAAATCCGGGCTGGCCGCACGCTCACCGAGGCGCTCGAGCATTTCGGCGATCGGCTCGGGCTCGAAGAGGTTCGCTCGTTTGCCACGTTGATCCAGCAATCGAGCGAATTGGGCTCGAGCATCACCGACGCGCTGCGCGTTTACAGCGACGACATGCGCCACAAGCGGCTGTCGATCGCTGAGGAGAAGGCCTATGCGCTGCCGGCGAAGCTGTCGATGCCGCTGATGCTGTGCGTCTTTCCGACGTTGTTCGTTGTGATTTTGCTGCCGGTATTCGTCCGCATCCATCTTGGTCTGTATTGATTCTGGTCCCGACGGTCGCCTGACCCGACGTGCGTTCCGGTAATTTCGACCGCCTCCCCGGGACTATGCCCGCGCCCCGCGCGAGGTAGCCGGCAGAGTTTCTTAACCACCATGCCCTAGGGTGAATTCCCTAAGGGAATTCAAGCTTGCGCCTCACCGCGCAGGACGACGCGTTGGGGCGTTGTTTGGGACGCAAGCGAGTTGGTTCTAGGCGCAGGACGCGCAGCGTAATGATTGAGCGTGCAAAGCGAATTGCCGTCGTCGCCGGATGCGTTTTCTGCCTTGCCGGCTGCGAAACCACATCCATGAAGCTCCCTGACTTCTTCGCCACCAAGGACGGCGACACCAGCGCGTCGATCGAGAAGACAGCGGAAGCGGATGCGACCGGATCCGTGTCGGCGACCGGCCCCGATCTTGCGATCGGGTCCGGCGAGCAGACCGACCTGCTCGGTAAGGATCCCAACGACAACCTCAACCTCGCCAAGCGGCATTTCCGCGCGCAGGATTACGGTCAGGCAGAGCGTTATTTTCGCCGCGCGGTCGAGCTCGCGCCACGCGATTCGGAAGCCTGGCTCGGGCTTGCCGCATCCTACGATCGCCTGCGTCGCTTCGATCTCGCCGATCGCGCCTATGCTCAGCTCCTGAAGCTCCTCGGGCCGACGCCGGAAGTTCTGAACAATCAGGGCTATTCCTACATGTTACGCGGCGACCACCGCCGCGCCCACCAGATCTTGTTGCAGGCGCAGGCGAAGGCGCCGGATAATCCCTATGTTCGCAACAATCTCGATCTGCTTGCGCGCAGCCAGGTCAACCGCAAAGGTATTGAGTAGCTGGGCCGCCCGTTCGTTGAGACGCGGTATCTGCGTTATGCCCGCGTTGACACCCGCGTGCATCCACGGCTCTCGTTGAGTGTGCCGCAAGGCGTGGATGGCATCGGAAGTCGGGTGTTCCCGACTTCCGCGCGATTAAGCGAGACCGCAAATCGGAAACATCCGATTTGCGGGCGACAAGCCCGGCCAAGACGGCGGGAAAGTGTGTTGGAATGCCCTAACGATTGCGTAAACGCCAAACGTGCCTATGTTTCGTGCGCACGGCTTTGCCTGCGCGAGGGGCGGCTGCTAACGGATTGGCGCATTCATGCTCAGTGAAATCAGGATGTTCTTCGCTGAATTGACCGGCGACGCGAAGCCGCAGGCGAATTTCGCCGAAAACGACTATCGGCTGGCCGCGGCCGCCCTGCTCGTTCATGTCGCGACCTTGGACGGCAGTCTGACAGACGAGGCCCGCGCCAAGCTTCACGCGGTGCTCAAGGGGCCGTTCAATCTCGATGATGCCGCAACCGAGGAGCTGATCGACGCAGCCATCGCGGCGGATCGCGACGCCATCGACTTCTATCACTTCACCAGGCTGATCAACCGCACGCTCGACGACGACGCGCGCCGTCGTATTGTCGGCATGATGTGGGAGATGGTCTACTTCGACGGCAAGGCGACCGAATTCGAGGACAACGTCATGTGGCGTGTGTCCGATCTGCTCAACATCCCGGCGCGTGACCGCATCGAGCTGCGCCGTCGCGTCTCCGAATAGGCTATGCCCCGACCCATAGACAGCTCCGCGACATCGACATGGAAGCTCCGCGACCAGCGGTATTGCAATCGCACGAGAGAGCGTTAGGGATTGGTGGGTTAGAATTCAGCGTTTGTAAGCATTGTCTGAGGAGTTTCACTGACCCTCGCCATGAGCCAGCCCGTCCTGATCGTGCTCCACCAGGAGCACTCGAGCCCGGGCCGCGTGGGCCACCATTTCAACACCCGCGGCATTCCCCTCGACATTCGCCGCCCGCGTTACGGCGATCCATTGCCGGAAACGCTCGCCGGGCATTCCGGCGCGGTCATCTTCGGCGGTCCCCAGAGCGCCAACGATCCTGATGACTTCATTCATCGCGAGATCGCGTGGTGCGAGGTGCCGCTCAAAGAGAAGAAGCCGTTTTTGGGTATTTGCCTTGGCGCGCAGATGCTCGCCCGGCATCTCGGCGCGCGTGTCGGGTTTCACCCCGAGGGCAAGGCCGAAGTCGGCTATTATCCGCTGCGGCCGACGGAGATCGGCCGCTCGGTGTGCCAGACGTGGCCGAGCTACGTGTATCAATGGCATCGCGAGGGTGTCGAGTTGCCCGCGGGAAGCGATCTCCTCGCCGCCGGCGACATATTCCAGGTGCAGGCCTACCGCCATGGTCCCGCCGCGTACGGCATTCAGTTCCACGCCGAAGTTACGCACTTGATGATGTGCCGCTGGACCACACGCGGGCACGAGCGCATGACGCTTCCCGGGGCGAAGTCGCGCGCCGAGCACTTCGCCGATCGTCCGGTGCACGATCCTGCCATCCGCGTGTGGCTGGCGGATTTTCTCGATCGCTGGATCAAGGGTTAGTTGGTTGATTCCGGGTCCGGCGCTTCGCGCCGCACCCGGAATGACGGCGCGAGTTTGTCAGCAACCTACTGTTTCGACTTACGCTCGAACGTTTGCACGTGAAAAAGCTCGGGGAATAAACGGTTCCACACGAGGACGACCAAGATCGTCGCAATTCCGCCGATCAGCACAGAGGGAACCGTGCCGAACCAGGCGGCGGTGAGCCCCGACTCGAAATCGCCGAGCTGGTTCGAGGTGCCGACGAACATCGCGTTGACTGCGCTGACGCGCCCGCGCATCGCGTCTGGCGTTTCGATCTGCACCAGGGTCTGACGGATGACGATCGACACCATGTCGGCCGCGCCGAGAACGATCAGCGCCAGGATCGAGACCGACAACGAGCGCGAGAGCGCAAACACAACGGTGACGATCCCGAACACCGTGACAGCGTAATACATCATGCGGCCGACCTGGCGGCGCAGCGGAAAGGCGGCAAGCACGAAAGACATCGCCAGCGCGCCGATCGCCGGAGCGGCGCGCAGCAGGCCGAGCCCCCACGGGCCGACCGCGAAGATGTCGCGCGCGAAGATCGGCAGCAGCGCCGTCGCGCCGCCGAACAGCACAGCGAACAGATCGAGCGAGATGGCGCCGAGAATGATCGGATTCCGACGGATAAAGGCAAAACCTGCGAAGACCACCGTCAAAGTGACCTTTTCGCGTGCTGCCGGCGGGCGTTCGCTGCGGACCCAGAGCATGAGCAGCAGCGCCGAAATGAACAGCGCACCGCAGGCGACATAGACCGACAACGGGCTGACGAGATAGAGCAACCCGCCGAAAGCCGGGCCCATGATCGTCGCCAGCTTTGTTGCGGAGCCGGTAGCGGCGACCGCGCGCGGAAAAAGCTCGGGCGGGATAATAGTCGGGACAAGGGCCTGCTGGGTCGGCTGCTCGAACGCGCGGCCGACGCCGGTGAGAAAGACCGACGCGAAGATCACCGTTGGCGAGATCGCCTTCACCGCCGTGGTGACAAGCAGGATCGTGACCGCAATGGCCTCGACCAATTGTCCGAGCTGGATGACGCGGCGGCGGTCATGGCGATCGGCGATCTGGCCGGACACCAGCACCAGCAGGAAGCTCGGAACGAATTGCGCCAGCCCTACCAGGCCCAGATCCAGCGGACGCGATGTGAGATCGTAGATCTGCCAGCCGACGGCGACGGCCTGCATCTGGATGGCGATGGTTGTCGCCATCCGCGACAGCCAGAACAGGACGAAGGAGCGATGGTGGAGGAGTGACGCGTCGTTCAAGTTGTCTTGACCATTGCGGTATGTCTGTCCAGCGTATCCGGGAAACGCTGATGGATTGGACAAAGCCCGGGAAACCAAGATGAGCGTACCCCATGGCGGTCGTCTCGGTCGATCTTGGCTGCAAGACCCATTCAGACAATGGGGCTGTGGGGCTTGAGCAAGTGCAAGGAAGCATCGTCTGCGGAGAACAACGGTTTTGAACATTCGCGGTGCTGCGAACGAGAGCTTAATACGCCAACGAAAACCGGATTTCCAGGTCGTGTCATAATCACAAAGCGCCAAGGAGGCCTTATGGGGCGCGTGGGCTTTGTGCCCAGGCTTTGCTGCTTTCCCCCGAGATTCGGATCGAAAATAAAATGCTCTTGCCACTCATGAATGATATTTTTGAAAGCTGGCCGCAGCGGATTAAGCGCCTCGCCGTGTTATATTCACAACTAAAAAAGGCGATGTCGAGAGATGGAATAATTAAATCCTTTATTAAATCCGAAAAGCGGACTAAATCCGTATTATAATTCACGCGCACGGAAAATCGAACACGGAAAATCGAACACGGAAAGTCGGACAATGGCCCGGAGTGCCGAAGGAGGAATACGGAAATGGTTTGGTCTCGGCCGTCCTGCGGCCGAGGTAGATCCCGTGGTTACAGTTCGATTGTCGCGAGAAGCGATCTATGCGCTGGATCTATGGTGCGAACAACAAGGCCTTGAGTCGCGTTCCGAAGCGCTCCGGGCACTTGTAAGAATAGCATTTCAGACGATTGGCGACGAGCGATACTGGTTGCCCAAGCCGGCAGTAACCAAGAGTTCGGCGACGGTCGAGAAGGCGAGCGATTATTGTAGCAAAAGGCGAAGTGCTCGCGGTGCGCGGAGGCCATTCGCGGGCTCACTGCGGAGAATGGTGTCTGCTCTCTAGCGGCGCGGAGCCTCTAGGGGAGAAGCAAAAAATCTGCAATCCGCAAAGAGGATGGCGAAAAAGAGGATGTCGAACCGATCAAGGACATCGACAGTTGGATTTTCACTTGGTTGATCGCGACCCGGCGCGAACGATCAACACCAACATCGCACGTGAGCCTCTCTTGAGAGGGCACGCTTTGCTCTAATCCTTCTCGGATTGCATGCGCCGGTGTCCCCCGTGCCCAAGCTCTCGCGTCTTTCCACTCGTGAAGTGATCTGCGGCTGGGCCTGGACCCGCCACTTGGTCCCCTCCCCGCCTCGCGAATCGTAGCTGTGCCAAGTTCTCGCCGTAACACTGTAGTGACCAGCCGAGACTTCGATGCTTTGCGAGGATTGAGCCTGTCGGGAAACGAGAGTCCCTACAAGGGCTTGGTTGGTGGAGCCGAGGGGATTTGAACCCCTGACCTCCGCAGTGCGATTGCGGCGCTCTCCCATCTGAGCTACGGCCCCGCCCGCCGGCGCGACCATGATCCGACCGGATCTGACGATCCCTGGGGGGATCCGACGACGTCGCACCGCCGTGTCGAGTGGCGCCATTTACGGCGCAGGTATTCTCCTGTCAAGGATAGCACGGTGACGCCGCCACGCACCGCCAAAATCACCTTTCGTTCGCTTGTTCACGCCGCGTTGAACGGCTACATGTCTGCGTAGCCCTCGATTTCGGACAGAGCCGCCCATGCGAGCGATTCTCGACGTCATTCTGCTGATCCTGCAAATTTACGTCTGGCTCCTGATCGCGGCGGCCATCCTGTCCTGGCTCGTTGCCTTCAACGTGGTCAATACGCGCAACCAGTTCGTATCGTCGATCGGAGAATTCCTCTATCGTATTACCGAGCCGGCGTTGCGCCCGATCCGCGGTATTCTTCCGAATCTTGGCGGCATCGACATCTCGCCGGTGATCCTCATCCTGATCATTTTTTTCATCCAGAACGTGATCGTCCGCTACATCTACCCCAACGTGTTCTGAGCTGTTGTGACGACCGTCGTTCCGTGGACTGTCACCGCCGACGGCGTTCTCTTGACCATCCGGCTGACGCCCAAGGGCGGACGTGACGCGATCGACGGGGTCGAGCATCTCGCGGATGGTCAATGCGTGCTCAAGGCGCGCGTGCGCGCGGCGCCGAACGAGGGCGAGGCCAACACGGCATTGGTCTCGTTGCTTGCGCGTACGATCAGAGTTGCGCCCCGGTCGATCGATCTTGTCTCGGGCGCGGCAGCGCGCATCAAGCGCCTCAAAATCGCGGGCGAGCCCGAGGTTCTGTCCGCTGCGCTGATGACGGCGCTGGAGCAGGTCGCGAAGGCGCGGTAAAGACGCCGCGAACGTTCACGGGGCGGCGCGCATGACAGCACGCATCATCGACGGTAAGGCGATTGCCGCGGGCTTGCGCGCCAAGGTCGCCGGCGAGGTCGGCAGGCTGTCACGCAGCCACGGCCTGGTGCCGGGCTTGGCCGTGGTGCTCGTCGGCAACAATCCGGCAAGCGAGGTCTATGTCGGCAGCAAAGCCAAGATGACTGCTGAGGTCGGGATGCGTTCGTTCGATCACCGGCTGCCGGCTTCGACAAGCGAGGAAGAGCTCCTCGAATTGATCGGCGAGCTCAACGCCGATCACACCGTGCATGGTATCCTGGTACAGCTGCCATTGCCGGCGCAGATCGATCCGCGCAAGGTCATCGCCACGATCGATCCGGACAAGGACGTCGACGGATTTAATCCGACCAATGCGGGCCGACTCGCAACCGGTCTCTTTGGTCTTGTTCCTTGCACCCCTCTGGCGTGCGTGATTCTGGCGAAGACCGTTCATCCCGTGCTTTCTGGGCTCGAGGCGGCGGTGGTCGGGCGTTCGAATGTCGTCGGCAGGCCGCTGGCACAGCTTTTGATCGCGGAGAGCACGACGGTCACCGTGGCGCACACGAAGACGCGAGATCTGCCGTCGGTCTGCCGGCGTGCGGATCTTCTGTTCACGGCGGCCGGTCAGCCGCAGCTCGTGCGCGGTGATTGGATCAAGCCGGGGGCCACCGTGATCGATGTCGGCATCAATCGGATCGAGGTCGCCGGCAAAACCAGGATAGTCGGTGACGTCGATTTTGCCGAGGCCACTCAGGTTGCCGGCGCGATCACCCCGGTACCCGGTGGCGTTGGTCCGATGACCATCGCCTGCCTCATGGTCAATACGCTGCGTGCCGCTTGCGCGCTTGCAGGATTGCCGCCGCCAGCATTGTGACGAGAGGAGGTGGGGCCGTCAGCCCTGCCAGCCGTAAGCGACCTTATCGAGGGTGCGGTCGCCGAACCGTTCGGAGGAACGGGCGACCGCGCGGCCGCCAAGCGCGCGATAAAATTCCACCGCCGGCTCATTGTCGGACAGGGCCCAGACTACCATGCTTTTCATGCCGCTCTGTGCGAGATCGCGACGGGCCGCGGTGAACAGGCGTCGGCCAAAGCCGAGGCCTTGGAACTCCGGGCGCAAATAGATCTCGTAGACTTCGCCGTCATAATAGAGACTGCGGGCACGATTTCGGCCGTAATTGGCATAGCCGGCGACTTGATCGCCAAAGACCAGGATTGAGATGCGGCTGCCCTTGCGAATGGCGCCGTCCCACCAGTCCGCACCGCGGCGATTGATGAGCTTTTCGAGTTCCGTGCCGGGAATCACGCCCTGATAGGCGGCGCGCCAGGCTTCGTCATGGGCCACGGCCACTGCGGCCGCATCGGACGGCGTGGCGCGACGAATCTCTATCAATATCGTGCTCATAGCCCGATAGAAGCAATGAGACCGTCTGCCTTCAAGTGCTACGTCGATACGGCCTTCGATCTTGTGGACTACTCTAGTAGGCTGCGCGCAATTCTCCTTACGCCACAGTACGTTCGCAGACCCGACACAAACTGATCACCACCCATGCTGCGCCGACATCTCGCCCGCTGGACCGTTGTTGGAGTCCTCGCCCTGACAAGTCTCGGCGCATTTTTCGGCTTGGTGAGTCGCCTCGGTGCCGCGAGTGGACCGCAGGACACCGAGAAAGGTTCGCTGCGCCGGCAGCTCTGGCACATCGCCTTTCCCGCAGCGAACGTTGAAATGCGGACGCTGGTCTTTCGCCCACCAGGGACCGGTCCCTTCCCCCTCGTTGTGATCAATCACGGCTCGACCCAGGACGCGGAAAGCCGGCTTCGACTGCCGATGCAGGAATTCGACACGCTCGTGCTGTGGTTTGTCCGGCGCGGCTATGCCGTGGCCATCCCCGAACGGCCGGGACACGGCCGCACCGGTGGTGCCTATCTCGAAGATCAGCACGGCTGCGACGAGGCCGACTATCGCAGCGCCGGGCTCGCCACCGCGGCGAGCATCGAAGTCGCCGTCTCCTACATGCGGGCGCAGCCGTTCGTGCGTGGCAGCGACGTGGTCATCGTCGGGCAGTCAGCCGGAGGATGGGGGGCGCTTGCGCTTGCAAGTCACAACCCGCCAGGCGTGAAGGCGGTGATCAATTTCGGCGGCGGCCGCGGTGGGCATTCCTACGATCGCCCCAACAACAATTGCGCGCCTGATCGGCTGGTGGCGACGGTGCGCGAGTTCGGGTCGACCGCGCACGTTCCGACGCTATGGATCTACACCGAGAACGACAGCTATTTCCCGCCAAGCCTGTCGAAGCGCATGGCCGAGGAATTCGGGCTTGCCGGGGGCAACGTCGAATATCACCTGCTGCCCTCCTTCGGTCTCGAAGGTCACCTGCTTGCCGAAAGCCACGATGGCGCCGAAGTCTGGGGACCGGTGGTGGGGCCGTTTTTGGCGCGGTTAAGGTGAGTCGCGCTTTGGGAGCATACCGACCGCGACGAAAACGACACGCCTCACACGCTCTCTGCTTCTTTCCGCCGCTCTTCCTTCTTGCGCTCGTTCGGGTCGAGCAGCGTCTTGCGCAGACGAATCGATTTCGGGGTCACCTCGACCAGCTCGTCGTCCTGGATATAGGCGAGCGCCTTTTCCAGCGACATGCGGATCGGCGGCGTCAGCCGTACCGCCTCGTCCTTAGACGTGGTGCGGATGTTCGTGAGCTTCTTGCCCTTGAGCACGTTGACCTCGAGATCGTTGTCGCGCGTGTGCTCGCCGACGATCATGCCGCGATAAACCTTCACGCCGGGATCGATCATCATCGGTCCGCGATCCTCGAGGTTCCACAGCGCGTAGGCGACGGATTCGCCGGCATCGGTGGAAATGAGCACGCCGTTGCGGCGGCCCTGGATCGCGCCCTTGTACGGCGCATAGTCATGAAACAATCGGTTCATGATGGCGGTGCCGCGGGTATCGGTGAGCAATTCGCCCTGATAGCCGATGAGCCCGCGGGTCGGCGCGAAAAACACGAGCCGCAGCCGGCCGCCGCCGGATGGCCGCATCTCGACCAACTCGGCTTTGCGCTCGGCCATCTTCTGCACGACGATGCCCGAGTGCTCCTCGTCGAGATCGATGACGACCTCTTCGATCGGCTCCATCAATGCGCCGGTCGCGGGATCTTCCTTGAGCAATACCTTCGGCCGCGAGACCGACAGCTCGTAGCCTTCACGCCGCATGGTCTCGATCAGGATCCCGAGCTGCAGCTCGCCGCGTCCGGCAACCTCGATCGAATCCTTCTCCGTCGACTCGGTGACGCGCAGCGCTACGTTGCCTTCCGCCTCGCGGAACAGGCGATCGCGGATCATGCGGCTCGTCACCTTGTCGCCTTCGGTTCCCGCGAGCGGAGAATCGTTGACGCGAAAAATCATCGCCAGAGTCGGCGGATCGATCGGCTGCGCCGGCAGGGGCTCGGTCACTTCCGGCGCGCAGATCGTTTGCGCGACGGTGGCGTTGGGCAGGCCGGCGATCGAGACAATGTCGCCGGCGGTCGCTTCCTCCAGCGCCGTGCGCTCGAGACCGCGGAACGCCAACACCTTCGATACGCGACCCTGCTCGATCAGGCGACCGTCGTGGCTCAGCACCTTGACTGACTGGTTCGGCTTGACCGAGCCCGAGGTGATGCGGCCGGTGACGATGCGTCCGAGATAGGGGTTGGCTTCGAGGATCGTGCCGAGCAGGCGGAACGGCCCCTCCTCGGTCGTCGGCGGCGCCACGTGACGCAACACGAGATCGAACAGGGGCGCCATCGATTCTTTCGGACCCTCCGGGCTCGCCGCCATCCAGCCTTCCTTGGCGGAGCCGTAGAGGATCGGAAAGTCGAGCTGCTCGTCGCTCGCATCAAGTGCCGCGAACAGATCGAACACCTCGTTGACGACCACCGAAGGACGTGCGTCCGAGCGATCGACCTTGTTGATGACGACGATCGGCTTCAAGCCCATCTTGAGCGCCTTCGACACCACGAACTTGGTCTGCGGGAGCGGCCCCTCGGCGGCGTCGACGAGCACCAGCGCGCCGTCGACCATGTTGAGAATGCGCTCGACCTCGCCGCCGAAATCGGCGTGGCCCGGCGTGTCGACGATGTTGATACGGGTGTCGTGCCACAGGATCGACGTCGCTTTGGCGAGAATGGTGATGCCGCGCTCGCGCTCGAGATCGTTCGAATCCATGGCGCGTTCGGCCACCCGCTGGTTCTCGCGGAATGTGCCGGATTGCTGCAGCAGCCGGTCGACGAGGGTGGTCTTGCCGTGGTCGACGTGGGCGATGATGGCGACGTTACGGAGGTTCATGGTTTTTTTGGTGCAGGTTGTTGCGTGGGAATGCAGAGGTCGGCGAGATCGACATCGACACCGGCGAAAAGTTCGACTGGACCCCCGTTTCGCAACACCAAGTCTCGATCAACAGCTTCCTTCTTGGCTGCGTCGAACAGAACGAAGAGGTCGAGATATCGATCCAATTGAGCGGATTTGATTTTTTCCATAAAGCGCTGCGCGTCCGCGGCGCTTCCCTTGCTTGGATTCTTGTCTTCAAGCTCCTTGTTGGGGACCTCGAACTCGTTTACCGGACCGAGCAATCGCATGCGCTTGATGAGCGCAAAGCGAGCAAGATTTTCCGATATCGTTTCGGCTAAGTGGGCGAGTTGGGCCGGACGCGCAATCGTAAGGAATTTTTTGACGTCGGGGTCGTTCTGCAAGCGCAGCATTTCTGCTTTGGCGCCAGGGCCCGCCAACTCGGCGAACTTGCTTTCGAGAACGTCGATTTTGATAAAGCTCTGAACCATTTCCAGCATCTGCGCGCCATAGCGCAAGTAGATCTCGCGGCCCCGTGCGGTCATTTTCGCAGCATCTATTCCCTTCGACGCGAGACAGGCTTTGTCGGAGCTCTGTGTCAATACCGCACCGAGTTGCTCAACGAGGGATTGGCCGTATTCGGCCGCGAAGGCAGCCTTCACCAACTCAGCGGGCTTTTCGGGAAAAAAGGGCGGCCCCAGCTCGGCCCGCACCGACGTGGCCGAAGCAAACAGGCTCAGAAAAGTCACGCAGGCGACGATCCGCAGCACGATCTGCAAATCGGGGTGGACGTCGACGGTACGACCGTCGGAGTCGATCACCGAGCCCGAGAAGCTCGCCTCGATGCGCGCCTACGGCGTCTCGGGCACCTCGCGCTACGAGTACGACCATTTCGTGCCGCTCGAGCTCGG
>Ga0126381_100006243_pt1 | contig 13172 bp, 10 predicted proteins | sample PanSoiMetPlot_28_FD_96465 | JGI IMG/M metagenome (GOLD analysis project Ga0126381, IMG submission 96465) | Tropical forest soil microbial communities from Panama - MetaG Plot_28 | ecosystem: Environmental > Terrestrial > Soil > Tropical forest > Bulk soil | place: Panama | collected 2016-02-17
CCAGTCCGTGAGGCCGAACACCCGCTGTCCCACCGACAGCCCCGTCGTTCCATAGCTGAGGGCGGTGACCACTCCGGCCAGCTCGTGGCCGGGGATCGAAGGCGTCCGGTCACGGCCTAGGCGATCGATCCAGGTCGACGGCCACGACAGCTCATCCCCGGTGAATCCCGACGCATAAACCTGAACAACGACATCGCCGTAGTTCGCGCCCGAGAGGCTGGCGAGCGACGCCCCCTGCGGCTCGGGCCGCTCTACCAGCTTCATCCCGGCCGTTCCGGCAGCCTGATCCGTCACCACTATAGCCTTCATCGGTCACCCCCCTGTGTCGAGTTCTTGCCTGTAAGGTAGCCGCTCCATCTGTTGTCCCTGGATGGGTTATCGGACAAAAACGGATCGATTAAAATTATGCCTCCCTCTGATATGCGAAGATCGCGCGGACATGGTGGCAGCAGTCGCGCGGCACGCAAGCGCCGGGGAACTCCAGCACTGCTCGGCAAACAACTACACTATGGAGACCCGACCGCAGCATTCCGCCTCCTGCAGCAGCGGTCGAGCGCTTAAAGGCATTGCGAAACGCGGGTGGCGCTGGCGGTTGGAGTTGGCCAACGCCGCGCGGTTGGGAAAGCTGAAGGAACGCCGTGCAGCAGCGGCGGTTGAGGCCGAACAGCGACGGTTGCGGGAGCAGTGGGAGGCTGCAGGCACGCAGCGCAGGACGTCCCCTTGCTTTCGATCCTAAGTCGTGGGTGCTCAGCTGAACCTCTACCGGGCACGTTACGGCACTGGTGGAGTGCCTGCTGATTATCGCGAGGGTGAGTGTAGGCCGGTCGCCCCCGGCGGAGAATGTGTCGCCTGCGGCTGGAAATGGGGCAGTCCAGAAACGCACATCATCGGGATTCCCACGCGCCAATGGGCCGATTAATCGGGGCGTTGTTTTGGATCGGGGAGGCAAATCATGCGCACTTCTGACGCCGTCGGATCGCGATCCATTGATTGTGTGTTCGTGCACCTTGGTTGGGTCCCCTAAGTCCCGGGATGCCTTAGGGTGATCCCCTTCGGACCATCCTTTCGCGCTCCGGCTACGTGGCATAATCAATCGAATTGAAGAGGCACCTGAATCCCTCTGAGCGCCAACATTCAATCCTTCAGCCCGCAATCCGGAGTCGGTGTTCACTGATGGTGCCCAGTGAGATTCTCCGTGCCCTGATGTCGCAAAAACATGAGGCCGCCACAAAGCCGCCGGAACGACAGGGCAGATGGCCGCTACTGCATCACCTGCTGCATGCCGGCCGGGGTACCCCACCGATACACGTCCTGATACTGCCCAGGAACTTCTTTGTTGATTTTTGAATGCCCCTGGATGTCGAACGTGAGGTGGAGGTTCTGGATATCCCAGAGCGATGAGTTAAGATTGCCAGGGCCTCCGAGTGCCGTAACCCGGTCAGCAGGATCGCCGTCGGGCAGTGGAATTGGCTGGTAGGCGTTGAGCACGATTTTCCACAGTTTGTTGCTCGCATCGTAGAGGTCGACATCGACCGGTTCGAAGGTTTCCTTGTCGAAGTACACGACTCTCGAGCCATAGCAGTATCCGCTCTGCAAAGAGGGAATCCTCTGCACGTTCACCACCCAGACATCACGCGGTTCCCACTTCCCCACATTGGGGTTGGGAAAGGATAGAGGCAGGTAGTAATTATTATAGTCGTAAAAGCCGTCGGTCGCATGCGCGATCTGAAACACCCGTTTTTCTCCCAGCAGCTTGGCCTGGAAGATCGGTGGCTGGATGTTGAGCCCTTCCCGCGAATCGTCGGCTACGTAGTCTCCACCTAGAAGTGGCGCGCAGCGTGCAGCTGAGGAAAGTCGGAGCGAACGGCGCAGCGCCGGTACAAAGACATAGACTTCCGGGTCGCGCGCCGGATCATCATAGAAGATCAGCAGGTCGTTGACGTACTTGCTCTGTTCTGGCTGCCATACTACGTTATTCTGAGACAAAAAGATGTCCCCTTGGCGAATCGGCCCCACGACGCCATAACCGGGGTCGCTAAGATGGTTCAGTTTGAAGTAGATTTCGTAAACGTATGACCAGGTCTTGCTGTAAAAACGGTCCTGGCCCGTCCACCCTTTGCCGTTCCTAGGTCCGGCTTCAGTGAAGACGGTGTATGGAATGTAGTTGTAATAGTTATTATAGACGATTTTCATCGCGGCCAACGGGTCCTTGGGATCGAGACTGGGAAATGGCAGACCCGCCGTTTAACCTGAAATTGTGTACCCACCGTCGGGCAGGGGCACCAGTTTCACAGACTGGCTGTATTTTTCGGTATCTTCCCGGTACTTCTTCGGCAGCCCAATCTTGATGGTAGGGCCCACCTCCAACACGGCTTCGGCGGGGATTTTCCAGAAGTATCGGCCACTGAACAGGGCCTGCAGCCCGACCGACAGAAAGCGCTGGTACTGCTGCCAATTCGCTGTGGTGATCCGTGTGCCTGGTGGGACCGGTTCCGACGGACCGGCCAGCGCTGCATAGGCTGACGGGTCGAAGCTCTGTTGTGCGAACGCGGTTGCCCCAAACGCCAGCGCCATAACTGTGCACAGGGCCGCGGCAGAAAGCAAAGGCTTTAGCATAACGCACCTCCTGACGGCGAATTGCCGCCCGGGTCCCCAAACTGCGGTACGCCCGCTCGCCCGTCCTTGACGTTTCTTAACTAGGCCCACAGATCGACGTTTGTCAAGTAATCTTCTTTTAGCTCGATGGCACTTGATGTCAGAAACAAACTAACGCCCGTCTGAGCAATTCCTGCAATGATCGTAAACGCATGCTCGGAAGGAAGCGCTACAAAGAGAACTGCGAAAAGCTCGCCTTGGAAATCAGCGAATCGACCCTGGTTCGCGGTACAGCCAGGCTCCAGCGAGCGTGCCGACAACGATCGGAATGATTCCATAGGCAGCCCAGGTCGCGGCGAATCCCGCGCTGAAAAACTCCATAGGCAACAAACCAAGCAACGGAATCGGGATAACCAGCAGCCACACAGTGACAGCGGCGATCAATGCCGTTCCGATTCCTGGGCCAAAGCGCGGCCTGATTCCCACGTAGATCGCCACGGCCACCAGTCCTTTGAACAAGTCGTAGGTGGCAAAATATCCAGGATGCCGCCTCCCCATATCGCCAGCTTGGCGACCCAGGGCCGTCATTACTCCTGTCCAGCGATCGGCAAGCAGCATGCCGTGGACGAATCCGTCGCCCACGAAACAAATGATTCCGGCAACGACACCGCCGATTAGCAAGCGATTGAAGTTGATGTTCTCCACTGTCGCCTCACACTTGGCACCATTTCGCATCGGCGTCTCTACCAGACCGGGCCGAAACCTCAGGGCAATCGCATCTTTCGCTCAGGCAACACGAGCTTCACTTGCCGTCGAATTTGGAGCGCCAAACACAGCCAGACCGACGTTGAAAAAGCCCCCGCACTCCACGGTTGGATTCGCATTGGAGATCGGAACCTCAACACAGTCTGACTCACAACGAGTGCCCGGCTGGCGATGATCAGGTCTGGCGCGCGGGCATCTGCGCAACCTGCCTTACTTCGATCGAGCCAGCGCGTGCTCCTGGAATTCGCTCTGCAATGGCGATCGCCTCGTCCCGATCTTTTGCTTCGACAATGTAATAGCCGCCGAGTTGTTCCCTGGTTTCGGCAAACGGCCCATCAGTGATCAACGTTTCGCCATTTCTCACCCGTACAGTGGTCGCGCCGGAGCTGGATTCGAGCCGCTCGCCCGCTTTGAATTTACCGGTTTTTACGATGTCCTGTGTGAACGCCATATACTCTTGCATCAGCGGGACTAACTCGCCCGGGTTGACATCGTCTGCCTCGTGATGAATAAGCAACATGAATAGCATCTTTGTGCTCCTCCGTTGAGCTTTGGTGGAGTTCGCAAACTGCTTACGCCGACCGCTTCGCCAGAATGCTGCTTCGGTTCACAGCTAGCATTTCGCGGGCTAACAATAGTCGATCGGTGCGTGCTCGGATCGACAGACCGCACTCGATTTTCTTACCCGTGAAATTTTAATCGGGGGCGGCTGGCGGAAACCTCGGGGAAGACGGTCTCTCATATAGAGTCGTCTACAGGATCGTCCGCGCCTCTTCCCGATCTGCATCCGCCGATAATCAGCCGTCCCAAGGAACCGCGCACTGATCCCCGCTCCAAGTGGTGCCAGTACCCGACTTCAAACTTCCTCAACACCTCGGCAAGGTCGCCGCATCCACCCCTTATTTAACTTCTCCTGAAAAAGACAACGCGCTAAGCACCAGGAACTTAGCCACTTATACCACCCATGACGAGCATATCGTTCGTTGTTGGCGGTAGATAAAGCAGCATTTGAAAGTTCCTTTGATCGTTCTTTTTCTAGTCACGTGTGACGCGTTTTGAGTACTCGATCAGCACCACATTCACCCAAAACGAGCATTGGCGGGGTGGGAACGTTCCCACCCCGCCCCTGCTGTCCGCAGCTAGGGGACATCGCCGCGGACGTAAACGGCCACCGGCACGGGGGATGTTGGTGGGTATTACGCGCCGACAATGGCCGGTTTTGGAACTCATTTCGTTAACGCCCACAATCCCCACAACGACTCACGGCGAACCACTGCGGCGGATGTCGCGTTTCATCCGCCGCTGCAGTTGTGGCCAGACCTGGCTACTTCATGATGCGCTGCAGGCTGCCGGGCGCGGTCATCGAGCCCATGTCCCTGTATTCCGCCGGAACGCCCCCTTGTCCGCTACCTGCCCCGTCTTCGTCGATCGTGGTCGGGGTCTCGACCGTGGCAGTTATGTGGCTGTTTTGAAAGTCAACACCCTGGACGGCGGCAATGCTGGCAATTTGAACCACTGTGTTCTGGCCTCGGAAATTGATCGGCGTCCAGGCGTACCACACCACTTTCCAGAACTTGCCGTTGCGGTCGTAGGATTCAAGAGGCACTAGAATATTGGTCTCGGTGTCCTGGTAATATACGCGTTGCGAGTAGCAATATGCGCCCAATGCCGTCAGCCACTGCAGGTTGAGCAAATTGACTGTACGCAGCTGCCATTTGACAGCGTCGGCTCGCGGCCAGCCAGGGAAGGATGTAGGAGGTGCTATGTAGGATTTGAGATCGAAGGCCTTGCTGTATTCCATAACCGGCGCGAGCACCTTCTTCTTGCCGATTAAAGTGATCTTGAAATTCGGTGGCAACCAGGAATTGTCGTCCTGCACGAAGTCGGTTCCCAGGATCGGTGCACACTTCGCGGCGCTGGAGAGCCGTAGCGAGCGGCGCAAAGCAGGCACGAACGCGTAGACTTCAGAGATATGCTTGGGATCGTCGGGCCTCAGGGTCATCTCGGTGGTGTACTTGGACTGCTCGGGAAGTATCACCAGGAATCGGGTGACGTAGTTGTAGCCATTGGCGAAAGGCATGTTTACAGGTCCGCCCGGCGGATCGCTCAAGTGCATAGTGCGAAAGAAGGTGTCGTCACTTTCAAGGGGCTGTACATTGCCATAGGTATCTACTAGCCAGTTAACCGCGTGGAAGTTCAGTATCCTGGGTTGAAAAGTATCCCAGCCGTTGTACGCCATCTTGACCCCGGCGTTGGGTTCCGTCGGATTGGGAAACGGAATGCCTGCGGCGTACCCTTTCCACGAAAAGCCGCCGGTGGACAGCGGCACCAACTGGGCCTGACCGCCATATTTTTCTGTGTCTTCTACATACTGACGGGGCAACGGATAATGGTGCGTCGCACCCACCACCACGGTGTAGGCCGGTTCGCTGCCGACGTGCCACTTGTACGCGCCGGAAAAAGCGGCCTGCACCCAGATCGGCATGAACTTCTTGTACTGCTGCCAGTTATTCACGGTGATCTTGGTGCCTACCGGAATTGTTTCGCTCGAGTCGGCATCAGCCAGCGCCCTGTAATTCGCGACATCGTAGGTCACTTGCGCTCTGGCAAGGCCGCAAAGACAGAGAAATATCGCCACTGTAAACACGGTCCCCCAGAGGAGTCTGAGGCTTTTCATCGCTCGCTCCTTCCCTGCAACGACGGCAGGTTTATGTGTGACTTGCGAGCAACGCTCCCGAACGTCACTCGCAAAAACATCCCCACGTTGCTCCTGCCCCTTGGGTCATAGAGTCAAGACGAAGCCAAGAGAGAGCACCGCGTAGCACCTCAAACTACAATCTTCTCTATTTTACATGAGCACCTCCAAACACCATTATCCTGCGGCCAAGCGTTCAAGGCTGCTGTCAATCGCTTCGTCGCGGGTCCATTCATAGCGCGTGATGAACCCTGGGCCTAACCAGTAAATAAACGCAGGCACAATCCAAAATCCGGCCAGAACGTTGGTAACTAGCAAGATGGTCAGTAGCGCGCCCATGTGATGATGGAACTCTGCGGGCGAGAACGCCCACGGTAGGATTCCGCCGATCATCACGCAAAACGTGCTCAATACGCTTTTGCCTGCGGTCTTGAGCGCCAGCCGTATAGCGTCATCCAGTCGATGTCCTGCCATCAGTTCCGCGCGCATGCACGACACAGTCGAAATGCCGTAGTCGATGCCCAACCCGATGGCCAGCGAGATGACCGGCACCGCGTCGATGCTCAGCTGGATCCCGCACAGGTACATGTAGATGAACGCCGTAAAGTTGGCCAGCACGCAGGCGAAGACGAACAGGAACCCGGCCAGCCATGACCCGAACAGCGCAGTACACAAGACGAAGACGCACAGCAACACCAGGCCGATGTTGACCAGGGTGACCCGGTACAGTACGTCATTGGCCGCGGCGTAAAGTCTTGCCGGGCCCGCCATGTAGCTGACATCCACGTTGGAGTAGCTGGGATTGCCCTCGGCATAGGATTTGACAAAACTCCCGAGCTCACGCTGGATCCGGTTGAGGGTCAAAGCGGAGTGGTCGCCCAGCATCACCCGAATACAGGTCAGGTTGGCCTTGGTGCTGGAGATGTAATGTTCCATTTCTCCTGGCGCTGTGCCGCCCAGGAACATGTACCACAGGTTGCCAGCCTGCTGTGGATTGTTGGGCATCCCGAAGAACTTGGGATGTCCATAGTGGAATATCTGATTGAATGGACTGATGACTGTGGAGGCAAAGGAGATTACCTGCTTGACGGCAGGGTCGTTGAGCAGGTAGCCGCGCAGTTGGTCGGCCAATCGCAGAACGTTTGGCGCCAGCACCGATTGCTTGTCCGGAAAGGGCGGCGTGGTCAACAGCACCCAGCCTTCGTCAACCGGAAATTTCCGCCCGATCGCCTCGGCGTCGGTGTTAACCTTGGCGTTGGGCCGGTAAAGCGGCGTTCCCACGTGGCTGTACCCGACCTGGATCTTACGCGTGGATATCACGCCCAAAATCAGCAGCCCAACCGAGCCCGAAAGCAGAAGCTTTCGCCACCATCCTGCAGTGACTGGCACTTCCACAATCCGCTCGACGAGCGGTTCGACGCGTCGGGCTAATTCTCGGTTGCGCTCGAAGTTCGTCGTACGCTGGGGCATCGGCAGATAGCTCATCAGGATTGGCTGGAAGATGAACACCATCAACGCACTGGCGCCTAGCCATACGACGGCCGCCCGCGCGATATGATCGAGCACAGGAATGCCGAACAATGATATGAACGCGATTCCGCTGATATCTGCCGCGATCGCGACCAGGCCCGGCACTAGCATCAGGTCGGTGGTCTTGACGCAGGCCGAGTGCCGATCCTCCAGTTCGCTTAAAACCGTGTAATAGCGCCGCTGCCAGGTGATTGCGTGGCTCATGTCGCGGGCCGTCAGGACAAAAGGCACCACCAGCATCAAGGGATCGAAGCTATAGCCCGTCAGGCCGACGAACCCCATGCCCCATAGGGCCGCGCACGAACCGGTCACCAGCGGCACCCACCATGACGTATACGCTCCGAGGTTGGCGTAAAGAACCAGCACCATCACCAGGCAGGCCAAAACAGAAATGGCCACCATGGCGGGCAGATAGGAGTAGTCGTAACCGCGCACAACCGGTTCGCCGGCGACGTAGATGTCGTGCCGGGCGTCCGAATTCTCTCTTACGATGCGCTGGATGTCCGCGAAAAGTTGGGGGTACTCAAATCGGCCCTCGCTGAAAGTGGCGGTGATCAGAGCGCTCTTGTTATCGTCGCTGATCAGATGACGCACAAGTTCCCGATGGGCGAAGACGCCCTGTTTTAGTGCATCGATTTCCGCCTGACTGTTGGGCACAAACGGATACATGAAGGGTCTTACGTTCAGTGCTCCGGGCGCCGGCTGCTCGTAAGCCAACCGGTAGGAAGAAAGCGAAAAGACCTCCTGATGATTGACGCCGGGCAGGCTATCGACTTCAAACGTGACCTCCTGGATTTTGCGCAGGGTGGCGAGATTGAAGATGTCGCCCTTCTTAACCTGAAGCATCAGAACCAAGCTCTCCTCGCCTCCGAACCTGCCGAAGCGTTGCGTCAATACGACGTTCTTGTGGTCGGTCGGAAAGAAGTCGATGAACCGTGTGGAGACGTTCATGCCCGCCGCCGCGTACGCCATAAACAGGGTGGTGGCAACGAGAGCGCATCCTATCTCGCGGCGAAAGCTTATGACCGCCTCGCCAACGCCGCCGATCCCTATGTTGCTAAGCGCGCGAATTGACCTCTTTGGCGCTCCGTCCCGAATATTACCATCAGAAAAACGTTCTGGTTTCCTGGGTTGTCACCCCGGAACGTTTCGAAATCACTAAATCACGGGAAACCAGAGGACCTGGCGCAAAGCGACCTCCCCGGGGCCCGCTTGGGTCTTCACAGCGAAACGGTGAGTTCCCCGCGTCATGTCGAAAATATTATCGGTTCGCCTGTCATCGCGGTCTGTCGGGATGCGGACAAAAGCCGCGCGAGTGTGTGCTTTGATTGGCGGCCCGCAGCCCGGACCGCGGCCTATTTCATGATCTTCTGCAGATTGCTCGGATCCGACATTCCATGCACGTCCTTGAATTCCGCCGGCGCGTCGTCGTCCAGAGTCTGGTCAAGACTGGCTCCCGCGCTCGTGTGGGTATTCTCAATGTCGGTCATCGCATTCGCAGAATATCCGTAGGCAAATACAGTAGTTACGCCATGGTATGTCATCGGCGTCCACTTGATGTGATACAGCTTCCACAACTTGCCTTCATTATCGTAGTTGTCGTGGTAGGGTGAGAAGTTGGTCTGGTCGTCGTCATAGAAAACCGTATGTGAATAACAATAGCCGCCTTGAGATTTGATCCATCTGAGGTCTATCACGTGGTATTTGCGCAGTTCCCAGAGACCCGTGCCATATTTGGGCCAGCCGGGATATGTGCCTGGGGGCTCGTTTTCCGCGACACCGACATAGGAAGATCGCAGGAACCCCTTGTTCGGGTACCCGTACCAGGTCAACAGCTTCTTGGTGCCCAGGTACTTCACGTCGAAGGTCGGGGGCTGATAGGAGTTGTCGTCCTGAACGTAGTCGGTGCCAAGAATCGGCGAGCATTTGGCGGCGGCTGACAGTCGCAAGGAACGCCGCAGCGAGGGCAGAAAGACAAAGACCTCGGGCAGCCGTTGGGCGTCCTCGGGAACCTGGGTAATCTCCGTGGTGTACTTGGTCTGCTCCGGCGCCAGCAATTGGAAGCGGGTGGCGTAAAACACCCCGTGGGCATACGGCAGGCTCATCGGCAGCCCAGGCTCGCTGAGGTGAGACAAGCCATAGAATGCGGCATCAACGATAGTGAAACTCTTGTTGCCGTATCTATCCACCAGAAAGCCGACGTTGGAATTGTGGACGATATTGGTCTTGAACCGAGTCCAGTCATTGTACAGCACCTTTATCCCGCGATTGGGCTCCAGCGGGTTGGGAAAGGGAATGCCGGCCACATAGCCGGTCATCAACATACCGCCGGAGGGCAGCTTTTCCAGCTTGACCTGGCTGCTGTACTTCTCTGTATTTTTTGCCACCTCGCCGGGTTGCGGAAAGTCGTGTGTAGGCCCAACCTCAATCGTGTACATCGGCTCCGGGCCGATATGGAGGCGGTACTGGCCGCTGAACAGAGCCTGAACCGACACTGGCAAGAACTTTTTGTATTGCTGCCAGTTCGCGACCGTAATCTTGGTGCCCACCGGGACGGTGTCGGGAGAGTCGGCGTCCACCAACTGGCGGTAGGCCTCTTCATTGAAGGTGACCTGCGCCATCGCCAAGCCAGGGTGCAGCGAGCAGATCAAGAGGACCGCGAGGCCTAATGGTGCCATAAGTCCTCTCATCGCGTTAGCTAGCTTCGATGAGCGGCTATTCGATGCGCTCCTTGCGGAGCCCCTTGGACCGTGGTGGCCTCCCCATACCGCCTGGGCAAAAGCGTTAAGACTCTCAAGACAATTTCGGCAGTGCTTGCTCATAACCCCCTCCTTCAAAAGTGGCGGGACCGGTCGATTCGCAAGCAGGTCGGTGGCCCCGCTCAACTCGGCTATGTGTAGTCGGGGAGTAGAGGTGAATTCGAAAACTATCGCTTGCTAGAAGGAGGAGCCGACAGCCCGGAGAGTTGTTTTGGACCCTTGCGATCGATCGCAAGATGGCACCGGGCATTATTTTTCCCCAGCGGAAACAAACAGCGGTCCGCGGACAGATGGAACAAACCGGTCCTGTCAGACCACACTAAAACTGGGCCCGCGAGTCCCGCTCCCCAGCGCGGCGCGCGGTACAGTCCGTCCCCGATTAGTACTGCAAGCGAATAGCAGGTCGTCGCGGTCTTGTCAATAGAGGCGAGGCATAGAACATACGGCTACCAATGCCCTTCCGACACCGGAATCTCCGACTTCGATTTTTTTCCGCAACACGCGTGGGACCAGCTCAACTCAAACGTTATCTTGAACTGCTGCGTGAATCGCTTTCCACCGAAGACGGAATGAGCGTCAACATCGCGCTGGTCGTCGATGCTCAAGCCGGCAACGGCAACGGTCATCATTAACCCGCGCCGCGGCTCCCGCCGTTGTTGGCGGAACCTTCAGCTCGCGCCCGATGTTGCGCCCTACGTGGCGCAGAAAATTCGTGGCCGGGCGCGAGCGCACATCATCGCCGCGGCGCATCCAGCCAGATCGACGCCGCCACAAGAGACCGCAAGCCAATGAGGCTGTTGGAGGTTGGATGCGGTTCCGGGGCCTACATGCGCTACGCCTGCCACCGCAACCCGCAACTGAGTGCCCTGGGACTTGAGTTGCATCCCGCTGTGGCCGAAATGGCGCGGCGCAATCTTTTGCAGTGGGGGCTTTCCGAGCGCGCATCGGTCGAGGTGGGCGACGTGCGATTGCGCAAGTCTGAGCCGTCATTCGATCTCGTAACCCTCCACAACAACATCTATTACTTTCCCGTTGAGGAGCGCGTGGTGCTGCTGCGGCATTTGTGGGCGTTCCTCAGGCCAGCCGGCGTAATCCTGATCACCACGGTTTGTATCCCCGGGCCTCCCATTGCAGAGTTTCTGAGCTTCTGGGGCGCAAGCACGCAAGGCTGCGGCAGATGCCCAACGCGTGCCGAGCTGCTGGCACAATTAGAAAAGGCCGAATTCGAAGCTGCTCGGGCCAAACTCGTTCTTCCCGGCTCCGCCTTTTATTACTTTGTCGCGAGAAAACTGAGCACCGGATAGTCGAAGCCTCGTGTACCACTCGGTCTCCAAGTGAGTCTCATTATGGTATCACGGCATCAAGCCAGCGCCTGTTATGTTCTTTGAGACCCCCTTCGCATTTGCTTCGCGGTACCAAAAACCCAAAAATACGATTTACTCAATGGGCCTAAGCATCAAAATAAAAGGACGCACAAGATCGACCATTACGTGACCCACTACAACTCTTCCAAGCACCCGTTCATTTGGACAGCCACCGCCGATTCAATCTTCGACAAGCTGCAGCGTCTTTGTAAACTTATTAATGGGACACAACACTAGCTTGACCCGGACGAACTCGACCAGAAAGCGGGAGGAGCCGGCCAAAATGAGGTACAGGTAAACCATTCGACCGTCAACGTGAGGCTTTTTCCGAAGCGACCACAGCACGAGGAAAACCCCGGTGTACAGGATTGTTTCGTATAGCGGAGCCGGGTGGACTCGCACGCCGCTCCCCTCCTTGGCGATCATCGATGAGGTAGTGAAGTAAACGGGGCCGGCAGTTCGCACTGACTCATTGCTGGAGGAGAGCGACTGTGTTCGTTGTCAAGCCGGGGGGCGGGTTGCCCACAAGGCCCACAGCCTCTGGGATGGGTTTAAGAATCCCGGCTGTGGACTTATGGACAACCCGCCTGTGCTTCATGCGTTCGTTGGGCATCGCGGCCTCCACGGGGTGTTATCTCGAACCATGGCATTGAGGATCGTGAGCATCTTGCGCAACACCGCGATCAGAGCTGCCTTTGGGTCGACGCCGCGGCCGAGCAAGCGTTGGTAATAGGCCCGCAACGCCGGGTTACAGCGCACCGCACTGAGCGTGGCCATGTACAGCACCTGACGAACATCACCACGGCCACCAGCGATATGTCGTCGTCCGTGCCATTGGCCACTATCGTCATCATAGGGCGCCACTCCGACCAGGGCACAAATCTTCTGGCGCGTGAACTGCCCCAGCTCGGGCAAGCGGGCGAGCAGTGTGCTGCTGTTTACGTTGCCGATCGCAGGTATGGACTCCAGCAGCTCGCGTTTGGCCTGCCACAGCGGTGAGCTCCTGATGCTATCCTCAATCTGCTTTTCGACTTGCTCGATCTGCCGGCGTAAGAAGCTCAGCATCGCCTTGATGCTCTTTTGATTGGCCCGTGGAGCCCGTTGCAGGCGGTTGTTTTCCATCCGCTCCATCTCTAGCAGTTGCTTGCGCCGCTGACACAGCGCCGCCAATGCTTGCGTCTCGGCATCGGGCAAAGGACGTAACTCGGGCTCGAGATCACGAGCGAACTCGGCAAGCAGCCGCGCATCGATCGGATCGGTCTTAGCCCATTTGCCACGTGCCTTGGCGTAGTGCCTGACCTGAGCGGGGTTGATTACCACTACCGGCAGCCCGGCGGCAGCCAACTCACTGACCGCCGGCTGTTCAAGCTTGCCGGTTGCTTCCAGCACCACTCGGCTCGGTGCCAACGGGCTCACCCGCCGCAGGAGCTCACCAATGCCATGGCGATCGTTGCTGACCGTAAA
>Ga0126381_100006244_pt1 | contig 13172 bp, 10 predicted proteins | sample PanSoiMetPlot_28_FD_96465 | JGI IMG/M metagenome (GOLD analysis project Ga0126381, IMG submission 96465) | Tropical forest soil microbial communities from Panama - MetaG Plot_28 | ecosystem: Environmental > Terrestrial > Soil > Tropical forest > Bulk soil | place: Panama | collected 2016-02-17
TCAGCCCGGTCGCCACCTTGACCTTTCCCGAGGTCTCGACCACCACGTGGGCGCCTTCATAGGGCCCGACACCGGTGCCCTCGACGTAGCAGGCCAGGCCGATGCCGATGTTCCGTCCCTGCTCGCGCGCCTGCGCCTGCATGGCAGGGAAGCCATCCCAGCCAACCAGCGCCTTGAGCTTGGCCAGCGCGGCCGGATAATCGCCCGAGTCGTAGATCAACGGCCGGCCGTCCTGGAAGATCAGCCCGTGGTCGTATGGCATCTCCGACGGCAAGATGAAGTTCCGCTCACGCACCAGCGCCCGGTCAAGTCCAAGCGACGCCGCGATCGCGTCCATCGTGCGCTCCATCACGAACGCGCCCTGCGGGCGGCCGGCGCCCCGGTAGGGCGTGACGATCACGGTGTTGGTGTAAAGGGAGGTGAATTCGACCCGGTAGGCGCCGGGCTTGTACGGGCCAAGCAGCTGCGTCGACGTGATGATCGGCACGATCAGGCCGTAAGGAATGTAGGCGCCGTTGTCGTGCCAGAACCGGACGTCGAGCCCGAGCACCACGCCGTTGTCGTCGAACCCGACCCTGACCTGATGACGCTGTCCGCGCTCGTGCGCGCTCGAGATGAAGTGCTCGGCCCGGTCCTCGGTGAACTTCACTGGCCGCCCGAGCACCTTGGCCGCCCACGGCACCAGCACCTCTTCCGGCCATGGGTGCACGATCTTGACGCCGAACCCGCCGCCCACGTCAGGTGTGATCACGTCGACACTGGCCAGCGCCAGGTCGAGCTTGGCCGCAACCGCGGCCCTGACCCCGGTTGACGTTTGGGTTGAGGTCCAGATCCTGAGCCGCTTTGAGTCGGTGTCCCATAGCGCCAGCACGCCGCGGCCTTCGAGCGGCGTGGATGCCGAGCGCTCGACGACCAGGTCAAGCTCGAGGCAGTGCGGTGCGGCGGCGATTGCCCGGGCGGTGTTGCCGTGGCTCTGCACGAGGTGCCCGGCGACGTTGCCCGGCACGTCGGGGTGCACCAGGTGGTCGGCCGCCCGCGCAGCGTCGACGCCGACCACCGCTGGCAGCGGATCGTAGTCGACGACGATCGCCTCGGCCGCGTCCTCGGCGAGGTAGCGATCGGCGGCGACGATCATGGCGACCGGCTCGCCGACGTAATTCACCTCGTCGGCGGCGAGCGGATAGCCGGTGCGGCCGTGCGTCAAGGCTGGATGCGGGATCAGCAACGGCAGCGGCTCGGCCAGCCTGCCGGGCAGATCCTCGTATGTGTAGATGGCAACGACCCCGTCGACGTCGAGCGCGCCGCTCACGTCGATGTCGATGACCCTGGCGTGCGCGTGCGGGCTGCGCACGAACGCCACGGCGAGGGCGTCGTGACCAAGGTCGTCGAGGTAAGCGCCCTCGCCGCGGAGTAGCCGGTCGTCTTCGACCCTGGCGATCGGCTCGCCGAACATGGCGGTCACAGCTCTCCCGCCCGTCCGGCGCGCTGAAGCTCGGCGGCCCGCAGCACGGCCTTGACGATGTTCTGGTAGCCGGTGCAGCGGCACAGATTGCCGCCGATGATCTCCCTCGCCTCGTCGTGCGTCGGGTCGGGGTTCTCAGCCAGCGCGGCGGTGATCGTGGTGAGAAAGCCCGGCGTGCAGAAGCCGCATTGCAACCCATGGCAGTCGGCGAACGCCTGCTGCACCGCCGACAACGCTCCGTCGGGCTCGGCGAGCCCCTCGACGGTCGTGACCTCCGCACCGTCGGCGCTGACCGCGAGCATCAGGCAGGACCGGGCGGCGATCCCGTCGACCAGCACCGTGCACGCGCCGCAGACGCCGTGCTCGCAGCCCACGTGCGTGCCGGTCAGCCGCAGGTCGTGGCGCAGGCAGTCGGATAGCAGCCGCCGCGCGGGCACGGTCACGGTATGGACCACGCCGTTGACGGTCAGCCTGATTTCCTCGGCCGTTTCTGTCATCTGCCCCGCCCCCTCGCGCGCGCGGCCGCGTCCTGCAGCGCCCGCTCGGTCAGCACCCCGGCCAGGTGCCTGCGATAGCTCGCGGTCGCGTGAATGTCCGCCGTCGGCCGCACCTGCGCCATCGCGAACCTGCCCGCTTCGGCGAACCCGCCCGCGCACGCGTCCGTCAAGTCGAGCACCAGCGGGGTGGCGGCAACCGACAGGTAAGCCGCGCGCGCCCTGGCGACAGCGCCGCCGTCGCCGAGCTCGACGACAGCCGCGACTCCGCAGACCGCGTAGTCGCCGTGGCGCCTGCTGACCTCGGCGAACGCGCAGCCAGCCGATGGCGGGAGCACTGGAAAGCGCGCTTCGGTAGCCAGCTCAGCCGGCTGAACGTCCGATTCAAGCGGGCCAAGGAAAAAATCTTTCGCTTGAACGCATCGCTGTCCGCCGCTGCTCGTCAGCAGCACCGAGCCGTCGAGCAAGGCAAGAACGGCGGTCATCTCGCCGGCCGGATCCGCGTGCACGATGCTGCCGACCGTAGTGCCCCGATTCCTGATCACCGGGTGCGCGACCAGCGCGAGCGCCATGCCGAGCAGCGGCTGGGCCGCGGCAGCCACCGGGTCGCGCAGCACGTCGGCGTGCCTGGCGAGCGCACCAACGGCGACGTGGTTGTCATCGATGCTGATGTAAGCGAGCTCGCTCAGCCGGTTGATGTCCACCAGGTGAGATGGCGCTGCCAAACGCATGTTCAGCAGCGGCACAAGGGACTGGCCGCCCGCGAGCACCTTCCCGTCAGGCCCGATCGAGGCGAGTATCGCAACGGCCTCGGCCACGGACTCGGGCCGCGAGTAGCCGAATGAGGACGGCTTCACCTCGGCTAGGTTAGACCCCGACGGCTCAGCCGATCAACGTAGTGCCGCTAACACAACGGAGCGCGCTGACGTGGCTATTCTCGCGGTCGTGTTCGACATCGGTGGCGTACTCGAACGGATCGAGGATCCTGACCTGGTGATCGGTCGCAAATGGCGAGCCAGGCTCGGGCTGACCGAGGTCGATTACGCCGCCGCGCTCGGGAGCATAGATCCTGATCAGCTGAGCCGGGTCGGGCGGATGAGCGAGGCCGAGCACCGGCAGCGGTGCATGGCGGCGCTCGGCCTGCGCCCTGATCAGGCCGATGAGTTCATAGCCGACCAGTGGGATTGGTACTGCGGCAAGCTCGACGCCGAACTCCACGCGTTCGCCAGGTCTCTCCGACCCCGCCTGCGCACCGCGATCCTGTCCAATTCGGCCGATGGAGCCAGGCGCGAAGAGCAGGCCAGGTATGCCTTCGAAAGCGACTTCGACCCGATCATCTATTCGCACGAGGTCGGGCTGGCTAAGCCCGACCCGGAGATCTTCGAATTGACCTTGACCATGATCGGCGTCGCGCCCGAGGAAACGATCTTCATCGATGACAAGCAGGGCCACGTCGACGCTGCATCCAGGCTGGGCATGCACGCGATACACAACACCGAAGCCGCGCGGACGATCAAGGCCGTCAGCGAGCTGCTAGCCGAGTTCTAGCGCGTCAGCCAGCCGCCGGTAGCCGGGAACCGGGTCGGTGTCAGGACCGGCCGGCAGCAGTTGCACGCACACGTGATCGGCGCCGGCCTCAAGGAACGCGCCAAGCTGCGCCGCAACCTGATCAGGATCACCGTGGGCCACCAGGGCATCGATCAGCGCGTCGCTGCCTTCTCCGGTGACGTCATCGCCGGTCCAGCCGAGACGGCGAAGGTTGTTGAGGTAGTTCTCCAGGGCGAGATAGGGCCGGTGAACCCGAGGCCGGCCAATCGCGCGCGCGGCCCGCGGATCGGACTCGATAACCGCTTTGTGCTCGACCGCAAGCAAAGGACCGGCTCCCATGATTTCCCTCGCCTTCGCGACGTAGGCCGGGGTTACCAGGTACGGATGCGCCCCTGCGGTGCGTTCCGCCGCGAGCCTGAGCATCTTTGGTCCGAGCGCGGCAAGCACCAGGCTTTCGGCAGGCACCCCTTCAGCCAGCAGCACGTCCACGTACGTCACGATCGTGTCGTAGGGCTTGGCGTACTGCTGGTTCGCCTCGCGGTGGCCCGTGCCCACGCCGAGCAGGAAACGGCCAGGATGCCTGGCCTCGATCCTGGCGAAGGAGGCGGCGACCTCATGGGCGTCGCTCTGCCACATATTGACGATGCCGGTCGCCACTACGAGCTCATTGGTCGCACCCAGCAGTTTGTCGATGATCGCCAGATCGGCGCGCGGGGATCCTCCCAGCCATAGCGCGCCATATCCGAGCCGCTCAAGCTCGGCAGCCAAGTCGGGCGTCACCATGCTGACCGAACGCCAGATACCGAAAGGCCCGAGCAGACCGCGCCAGTTCTGCGTCATCGTTACTCCAATGGTCGACTCATCGGTCTATGGCAATGCGCTCAAGCATCATCAGCATCAGTGGTAGCTGGGTCAGTAACGCCCGCAATTGTATTGGCGCTTGCCAGGTTGCCGGGCCCGCCCGGCTGATTGCTTGTCACGCGGAGTCAGTTAGAAGAGGTGACCATGGGCGAACGTGGCATTGTCGCACGCGCGGCGGGCTTGACCACTGCGCTCGCGGCAGGAGCAGTCGCCACCAGGTACTACTTAGCGTGGCGGCACAATATCTGGACATGGGGTGCGAGCCCCGAGGAGGTCAGCCGCGAGCTGCCAGGCGATGACCTGCGCCCTGACGCCGACCTGACCACCACCAGGGCGATCGGGATCAGCGCGCCACCTGACTGCATCTGGCCTTGGCTGGCACAAATCGGCAGCGGGCGCGCCGGCGGATACTCCTACGACTGGATCGAGAACCTCTTCGGCTTGGACGTGCACAGCGCCGAAGTGATCCTCCCGCAATCCCAGGACATCAAGCCTGGTGATGAATTTCCATTCGGGCGCTACGGTGTCATGCGGGTAGCGGCGGTGCAGCCCGACCACGCACTTGTGCTCTGTTTCCTTGGCAGCAACTGGGTATCGACGCTCGCCCTGTTCCCGTTGCCAGAAACGACCAGGCTGGTCAGCAGAAGCAGGATCACGTTCGCGAACAAGCCGGCTCCCATGCAGCTGCTCTGCACGCCGATCATCGAACTCGGCGGCTTGCTGCTCGAACGCAAGATGCTGCTTGGTATCAAGGAACGAGCCGAGCGCCTGGCCAGCGAGCAAACGCATCTAGCGACGCAACCTGACGACGCCCGATGACGGGAGCGTGCCGCCGCCGGAGATCATAGATCCAGCAACGCGGGAGACGGGGGCACGGTGAGCGCAGAGCAGGTCCAGGCCAGGCCGGGCGCGTACGCGGATTCGGTCACGCTCATGCAGGTGAGTGCCAGGGCTCAGGCGGTCAGCGGCGTGCGAGCCGCGATGGTCGCCATGGCGACGGAACTTAACCTGGCCCTGCTGGGCGACCTCGGGATGACGGCGCCGCCAGGACTCAGTCAGCACGACCTTCTCGTCGCGATCAGCGCAGACGACGCCGAGTCGCTCGGCGTCGCGCTCGATGTCGTTGATGCGGCGCTGGCCGGGCGCTCATCTGCCGGCGAGCAGCCGGCCGGCCAGGCGATGGCACCAAGGACGACGTCGGCGGCGATCAGCCGATCAGGACCCGGGATCGCGCTGATCTCCGTACCTGGCCAGCACGCGTTCGCCGAAGCCATGGATGCGCTCGGCCGCGGCTGCGACGTGATGATCTTCTCCGACAACGTGCCGGTCGCGCAGGAGGTCGCGCTCAAGGAGGTCGCCGCCGAGCGCGGCCTGCTTGTGATGGGCCCGGACTGCGGCACCGCGATCGTGGCGGGCGTCGGCCTCGGATTCGCCAACTCGGTGCGCAGGGGGCCTGTCGGCGTCGTCGCGGCGTCGGGTACCGGGGCTCAGCAGTTCACCTGCCTGCTCGATGCGGCGGGTACCGGGTGCAGCGCAGTGCTCGGGCTCGGCGGACGCGATCTGTCGGCGGCCGTGGGCGGCCGGTCGGCCCGGACCGCGCTGGCGGCGCTTGACGCCGACCCGGCGACCGAATTCATCGTGCTGCTCTCGAAGCCGCCGGCGGAGCATGTCGCCGCGGAGTTGCGCGAGTATGCTGCCGCGCTGACCAAGCCCGTCACGTTCGCGCTGATTGGCACCGGTCAGCCCGACCTGACCACCGCGGCCGAGGCCGTGCTTCGAAGCATGGGCAGGCCGGTACCGCCCTGGCCGCACTGGGCCCCGGATGGCAGGACTGGCTGGTCTGGCGGAGCCGGCCGGCTACGCGGGCTGTTCTCGGGCGGGACGCTCTGCGATGAGGCGATGGTGATCGCCGCCGAACGGCTCGGCCCGATCTATTCCAATGTCTCGCTAGACCCGGCCCTCAGCCTCGAACCGTTCACCAGCCACACAAATGCACACATCATGATTGACTTTGGCGCCGACGAGCTCACCGTGGGCAGGCCACACCCCATGATCGACCAGCGGTTGCGGCTCGACTACTTCGCCGCCGAGGCGGCCGATCGGGCAACGGCCGTGATCATGCTGGACGTCGTGCTCGGCTATGGCTCGCATCGCGACCCCGCCGCCGAGATAGCTCCGGGCATCGCCGCGGCGACTTCTGCGCGCGACATCGACGTTGTCGTCTCGCTGATCGGAACCGACGCCGACCCGCAGGGCCTCGCCGCCCAGGCGCGGGCGCTGAGCCAGGCCGGAGCGCACGTGTTCGCGTCGAACGCCCAGGCAGCCAGGTTTGCCTGCGACCTGCTCACCGCCAGGCAGGCCGATGACGCGCCAGGGAGCGACACGCCATGACCGACCTGCTACGCCGCGAACCGCACGTGATCTCGGCCGGGCTCGGACTGCTCGCGGACGCGGCGGCGGCGCAGGGTGCGCAGGTCACCGGGGTCGACTGGGCACCGCCGATGCCGGGCACCGAGGCCGATCTGGCCGCCGTCCTCGCAGACCGGCGCCGGGAGCGGGCCAACGCGCTGGCCGTCGAGCGGATGTTCGGCTCGCGCGCACGGCTGGTTGATGTGGTTCAGGCTGGAACGGCGCTCGGCTTGCAGCGCGGCGAGTTCCTGCACGCGGGGCCGCCGATTGAGGCCGAACGTGCTTCCGGGCCGATGCGCGGCGCGCTCCTTGGCGCGGCGGTCTTCGAGGGCATGGCGCAAGATCCAGCTCATGCGGAGGCGCTCATGGCCCAAGGAATCTTTCACCTTGAGCCTTGTCATCATCGCGGCGCGGTCGGGCCCATGGCCGGCGTGGTGTCGCCGTCGATGTGGGTTTTCGTGCTCGAAGATCCGGCCGACGGGCGGCGCGCGTACTGCTCGCTGAACGAGGGCCTCGGCAAGGTGCTGCGCTACGGCGCCTACTCGGCTGACGTGATCGACCGGCTGCGGTGGATGACCGACGTGCTCGGCCCGCTGCTCGCCGCCGCGGTGCGCGGTCACGGCCCGGTCGACGTGACCGCGATCCTCACGCAGATGGTGCAGATGGGTGACGAGGCGCACAACCGGAACCGGGCGGGCACGCTGATGCTGCTGCGCGACCTGCTGCCGTCGATGGTGGATTCCGGGTTCGCATCGGCGGACATCGCCGCCGCCGCCCGGTTCATCGGCGGCAACGATCACTTCTTCCTCAACCTGGCGATGCCCGCCTGCAAGCTCGCGCTCGACGCGGCACGGGACATTCCCGGCAGCACGATGATCGTCGCGATGGCGCGCAATGGCACTGACTTCGGCATCCAGGTCTCGGGCGCGGGAAGCCAGTGGTTCACGGCGCCGGCAATGGTGCCAGAGGGGATGTTCCTTGCCGGTTATGGGCCGCAGGACGCCAACCCGGACATTGGCGACTCGGCGATCACAGAGACCGCAGGCCTCGGCGGCTTCGCGATGGCAGCGGCTCCGGCGATCGTCCGGCTGGTCGGCGGGACCGCCGCGACCGCGCTGGCCAGCACTGCCCGGATGTATGAGATCACGCTGGCAGAGCACCCGCTGTTCGCCGTGCCCACGCTCGACTTCCGAGGCACCCCCGCGGGGATCGACGTCACCCTGGTCGCGCGGACCGGGATCTTGCCGCAGATCAATACGGGTATGGCGGGAAAAGTCGCCGGCACCGGCCAGGTCGGCGCCGGCCTGGTAACCCCGCCAGCCGAGGTGTTCCCAGCGGCCCTGGCCGAATTGGCGGCGCGGGCCCGGGCAGCGGCGGCCGCCTAGGCCACGGTCAGCACTGCGGCGCCGGTGAACTTGTCGGCTTCGAGATCGGCGAGCGCCTGGTCAGCCGCCTCGAAGGGATACGGGGTCACGCTGACCTTGAGCCGCAGCCGCTCGGCGAGCCGCAGGAACTCCTGCGCGTCGCCGCGCGTGTTCGACGTCACGCTGCGCAGGTTGCGCTCGGAGAACAGCTCGTCGTCGTAGTTGAGCGACGGTATGTCGGTGAGGTAGATGCCGGCGATCGCGAGCGTTCCGCCGCGGTCGAGGTTGCGCAGCGCCGGGGGCACCACATCGCCAACCGGCGCGAAGATGATCGCGGAGTCGAGCGGAACCGGCGACGGGTCGAACGAGTCCTGCGCTGATGCCGCGCCAAGCTCGAGCGCCAGGTCGCGGGCCGCCTGCGCGCGCGTAAACACGTGCACGGCCGCGCCCTGAGCGATCGCGATCTGCGCCGCCAGGTGAGCGGAGCCGCCGAACCCGTACATGCCGAGAGTGCCGCCAGGCGGAACTTCGGCCCGGCGCAGCGCCCGGTAGCCGATGATCCCCGCGCACAGCAGCGGTGCCAGTTCGGCGTCGCTGAAGCCAGATGGCAGCGCGTGCACGAAACTGTCGGCTGCCACCAGGTAGTCGGCGTATCCGCCGTCGAAGTCCCAGCCGGTATAGACCGATTGGGGGCAGAGGTTCTCGTTGCCGCGGCGGCAGAACCGGCAAGAGCCGTCGGTGCCTCCCAGCCACGCCGCCCCGACCCGGTCGCCCGCCGCGAATCTGGTCGTGCCCGGACCGGTGCGCACGACCTCGCCGACCACCTCGTGCCCAGGCGTAACGTCGGGGTGCTTGGGCTGAAGATCGCCTTCGGCTAGGTGCAGGTCGGTCCGGCAGACGCCGCAGCACAGGACCTTGATCAAGAGCTGCCCGGTGCCTGGGTCGGGTACCTCGCGGTCGACAAGCTCGAGCGGGCCGCCGCCGATGGTCGCAGATGCTGTGCTAGCTGACACGGGGCTGACCGGACCCGGGTGGTGCACGACCCACGCGCGCATGATTCAGGATACGCGCCGGCGCTTTTGCCCATATGCGAGAGCGGGGGCAGCTTCTGCTGCCCCCGCCGCGACTACCCCGGTGATGAGCCTGCGCGGCGCGCTGCGGCCCAATCCCATGTACCCCCCCGAGTACTGAGGTGTCGTACTATTCGTTGCCCGCTATAGGCCCCCATATACCCCACTGCGCGGGCAACTCGCCAAGAGAACGCGCAGCGCCCGCGATCTCTCTCACTTAAAAGGAACGCGCACGATATGCAGCAGCGTTGCGATCGATGTGGATGCCAGATGAAGCCGCGTGGTCTGATAGCCAGATGAACCGTCCGCTGCTCAACCGAAGGCTCGCTGGCCTCGGAACAACAATCTTCGCCGAGATGTCGGAGCTTGCCGTCTCGACCGGCTCGGTCAACCTCGGCCAGGGATTCCCTGACACGGACGGGCCGGCCGAGATCGCGCAGGCGGCGGCCGAGGCGATACTCACCGGCCGCGGCAACCAGTACCCGCCGGCCGCCGGGATCCCCGAGCTGCGGCGGGCTGTCGCGGCCCATCAGCGACGCTTCTATGACACCGATGTCGACCCCGACAGCGAGGTGCTTGTCACCGCCGGGGCGACCGAGGCGATCGCCGCGGCGCTGCTCGCGCTCGTCGAGCCGGGCGACGAGGTGATCGCGTTCGAGCCTTACTACGACTCCTACGCCGCCTGCATCGCGATGGCCGGCGCCGTGCGGGTGCCGGTCACGCTCAGAGCCCCGGCCTTCCGGCCGGACATCGACGAGCTAAGGGCCGCCATCACCAGCCGGACGCGGGCGATCCTGCTGAACTCGCCCCACAATCCGACCGGAGCCGTATTCACCAGGGCCGAGCTTGCCGCGATCGCGGAACTGGCCTGCTCACGCGACCTCATAGTGATCTCCGATGAGGTCTATGAGCACATGGTCTTCGGCGGCGAGCACGTGCCGATCGCCACCCTGCCCGGCATGCGCGACCGCACCGCCACGATCAGCTCCGCCGCGAAGACGTTCTCGTTTACCGGCTGGAAGATCGGCTGGGTGACCGGCACGCCCGAGATGGTAGCCGCGGTCAGGACCGTCAAGCAGTTCCTCACGTTCGTCAGCGGCGGCCCGTTCCAGTACGCGATCGCCAGCGCGCTTGAACTGCCCGACGAGTACTACAGCTCGATCTCCTCCGACCTGGCGGTCAAGCGCGACCTGATGTGCGATGGCCTTGCGGCCGTGGGTTTCGACGTCTACCGGCCGGACGGAACCTACTTCATCACGACGGACATCGAGGCCTTTGGCGGTGCCACCGGACTTGAGTTCTGCCGTCGGCTGCCAGGAATGGCCGGTGTAGTGGCGATCCCGATGCAGGTGTTCTACGATCACCCTCTGGCTGGGCGATTCCAGGTCCGCTTTGCTTTCTGCAAGAGAAAAGAAGTGCTGACCGAGGCCCTCAGCAGGCTGAACGCGCTGCACGCCGCCTAGCCGGCACGGGTTGTTATCGCGGCGTGACCGTTCGGCTTGTTGTCCGCGTGACACCGCCGCGCTCAGGCGGTTAGCATGCCGTCACCACCGAAGGCGACATGTGGCATTTCGGTGTTGCGGGCGTCAGCGGCGGCGGCCGTTTAATTCCTGACGTCAAACGGGTCAGTTCACTGACCACGGAGGGGGATCGGCATGTCCGACATGACGTGGGAGCACGCATCAGAAGCACGGGCGGCCCTGAATGCCATCGTCACCGATCCTGATCATGGTGTGGCAGCCCTTTCTAATGCGCAGACGATGTCTAACCTACTCAAGGACTACCTGCCGGACGCGCCGAGAGAGAAGAGCATCCTCGTTGCCGCGGCTGAGGCCGGCCTTGCCGACACGCTTCGCGACCATGTCGCTCAGGGCATGGACTCCAACACCGCGATCAGGCTGACCGCGTCGTCGTTCTCATCGAGCACTCCGTTCACCCCCGAGGCGTGCAACTGGGTCACCGACGAGATCGCCGTCGCGCTCGGCATCAGCCAGCCGGGCAGCGGCCGGGCGGGCGGCGCGGGGGCGGCGGGCGCGGGGGCGGCGGGCGGCGAAGGCATGCCGACCAGGATCGCGCCCATTCCTGCTGCGCCTGGAGCGCCCGGTGCCCCCGGCGGCTTCGCCCAGCCCCAGCCGGCGAATCAGGCCCCTGGTCAGGGGTATCCGCAGGCGCCGGCTCAGGGCGCGGGCGCGCCGGGCCAGGGCGGCTCGCAGGACCAGCCGACTGCCCAGGGCTACCGCCCCGGCTACGCCCCTGGCCCCCAGCCCGGCGGCTTCGCCCAGCCGCAAGGCCAGGGCTTCCCCGCGCAACCGCAACCTCAGCCTCAGCCGCAACCCCAGCGGCAGCCGCAACCTCAGCCGTACCAGGCGCAGCGTTTCCCTGGACAGCCAGTGCAGCCCTATCCGGGCCAGCAGCAGCCGCAGCCGTATCAGCCAGGGCGTGCTTACCCAGCTCAGCCCGGATATCAGCAGCCACGCCAGCCGGGTGCCCCGGCAGGCTGGGCGCCGGGCGGCGGGTACGGACCTGGCGGCGGCTTCGGCGGCCCGACCAAGCCGAGCGGGGGCAGGCGCGGGCTGCTGATCGGCGGCGGGATCATCGTGCTGGTCATCGTCATCATCGTGGCGGCGGTGTTCTTGGGCAAGAAGCCGAGCAAGCACCACCAGGCTGGCGGCGGCACGCCCACGGCCAGCTCGTCGCCAACTGCCAGCAACACGCCGACCCCGAGCGGTGGCGTCGAGCCGCTGAGCACGATCATGAACCCGGTCGGGTTGAGCCCGGTCGGCACCAACTGCATCAAGGCCGATCTGCTCGGCCTCAATGCGAGCACGCTCACCAGCCGCATCTTCTGCCCGGACACGACGAGGGCACGGATCCAGGTGTTTGGGTACCAGTTCGACAGCCACACCGACTACCTCGCCGGGGTCTCGCACATCAATTCCTTCACCGGATTCGACCGGACCTCGGCCAATACGACCTGCAGCCCGGCGGTCCAGGGCACCGACGGGCTGTCCCCTTGGTGGGCCAAAGGCAACCCCAAGTACTACCAGCTAGAGGGCACCAAGAAGGTGGCACGACCTGGCCAGATACTTGAATGCTTCGTCGACAACGGCTATCCGGTCATCATCTGGACGATGCCGACGATGAATGTCTTCTTCCTCGGGCGGGACCACGACAAGGCCGACCAGATCACGCGCCTCGTCGACTGGTGGACGACGGTGAATTATGGCTAGCCAGCGTTGCCCGCGGGGCGCCCCTGATGACTGAGACGCTGATGCCCGGAGGCGGTGTCGCCAGACGTCCGCTGCACTTCATCGTGATGGCCGACTGCTCGGGCTCGATGAAGGGCGAGAAGATGCAGGCCCTGAACTACGCGCTCAGGTCCATGCTCCCGCACCTGGTGGACTGGGAACGAGACCAGCTTCAGGCTCAGCTGCTGATCAGGATCCTGGCGTTCGCCTCGGCCCCGAACTGGTACGTCGCTGACCCGGTGCCCGTCGCCGAACTCAGCGCCCGGTGGCGCAACCTGGAGTACGTGCCGATGGGCAGGACCAACATGGGTCCTGCGTTCCGTGCCGTAGCCGAGGTACTTACGCCTGACCGGCTTGAGCGGCGTGCGCTCCGCCCCGCGATCTTGCTGATCACCGACGGGCTGCCGACCGACCCGCCCGGCGGTTTCGAGCAGGGCCTGGCCGAGTTGCTCGGCACCGCGGCAGGCCGGTCGGCCCTTCGGCTCGCGGTGGCGATCGGGCGAGACGCCAGCTCCGAGCCGCTCGACCGGTTCCGCAGCCAGGACGTCCCAGTGCTCGTCGCCGACGGCACCGACGAGATCGCTGACCGGCTGGTCACCGCCTCGATCGCGGTGTCCAGAATGTCGGAGATCGGGGTTAATCGCGAAGCGCTCGCCGAGCAACTGCTCCAGGCCGGTAAGAACCGCAGCTCCGACCCGGCCGCGAAGGCTGACCGA
>Ga0126381_100006245_pt1 | contig 13171 bp, 5 predicted proteins | sample PanSoiMetPlot_28_FD_96465 | JGI IMG/M metagenome (GOLD analysis project Ga0126381, IMG submission 96465) | Tropical forest soil microbial communities from Panama - MetaG Plot_28 | ecosystem: Environmental > Terrestrial > Soil > Tropical forest > Bulk soil | place: Panama | collected 2016-02-17
CGATCTTCTGGCTCACCGCCGGGTTCGTGTTGCGTAGCCGCTTCCCCATCGCCCACAGCGCCGCCGCGTATCCATAGCGCAGCGCGTCTGCCTCATACTCGAAACGAGCGCGCACCCGGGAGTCCGGGTCGTTCTTGTATCGCATCCATCCCTGGAAGATCGTACGGCATATGCGATAGATACTCGGACCGTTGCGCTCGAAATCGCGGCGGAATGCCCAATCCAGAAACTGCTTCGATTGCTCGCGCGAGATCGCGGCGTGCCGGAAATTGAACTGGTGTTGGCCGTGAATGTCGGCCAGGTCCACGCCATCCAACATGCGGCCCTGGCGCTCCATTTCAAAATAGAGCGGCGTGCCCGGCACCGGCGTGTAAAGCATGAACTGATGGAAGTCCGTATCGTGCGCCACCGCGTGCTCGATCTCGTCCTGGATGTTCTCGGGCGTGTGATGCTCCAGCCCGACGATGGTCGAACCGAGCAGCTTGATTCCGTGGTTGCGCAGCTCGCGCGCCAGCGCCAGCGTGTCCGCTCCTTCGAGCTTCAGATAATTCGAGCGCGGCGACTCCAGCCCCATCCAGACCCACGAAACGCCCAGCTCGACCAGCTCGCGAATCTGGTATTGCCGGATGGCGTTGGCCGACGAGAACACGTAAAGTGCCCAGGATTTGTTCCCGGCTTTCATGTAAGCCAGCAACTCGAGCGCGCGGCGTTTATGAAGCAGAAAGTTCTCGTCCATCATGAAGAACGAGCGCACGCCGAGCTTCGCCTCCATCTCCGACATGACGCCGAAGAGCTGCTTGCCCGTATCGTAAAAGTTCAGGTACTTCCCCTTGCCGCCGAAAAACGCCGAGGTCGTACAGAAGTTGCAGCCCATCGGGCAGCCGACCGACGGGATAATCGTTGCCGCGGTGGCACCCTTGAGCTGCGGCAGAGGCGTACCGAGCGTCCGCGCGCCAAAGCCCGACACGATCTCCGGATGTTGAACGGGCGCGTTCTCGTCTTCTCCGAGGAAATGCCGCATCCATGAGATCCCGTCGCCGCGCACGATATGGTCTGCATCGATCATTTCTTCGATGCCTGGAATCGCCGTGACGTGCCCGCCAACCACGATGGTGCTCTGCGGCGACAGCCGCCGCACCATCCTGCACATCTCCTTTACCTTTCCCACGTTGACGATGATCGAAGTGATGCCGACGATATCGTAATGATTTGTTCGCAGCTCGTTTTCAAGATCGGTGCGCGAAGGAAAATCCAGTACCGTCGTGGGCGCAGAGATGTTCCGCTGGATCATCAGAATCCCCCACGAACGGTGAAACATGCGCAGCGAAAACGGGCCCTGCTCGCGCGTCACCTGGTTGTGGTACAACTCCATCGGATTGATTCGGCGGCTTCCGAATTCATCGTCCTGCGCGTAAGGGCCGAACACGGAGCTGAGCAGGATACGGGCGCGTGTTCCTTTGGGATGTCGGGACATTTGCGGAGATTGAGTGCTAAAACGCTGAATATAGCACAGACTGCCCCTTCTTACGCGGACCGGCCTGTTATCTGTCGTCTATTTCCCCACTTCTGCTTCGATCGCCTCCAGCTCTTTACCCGCCTCGGCCCACTTGCCCTGGGCCGAAAACTCGCGGTAACGGCGGAGGTGCTCGCGGATGCGCGCGAGTTTGAAGTCGCTTGCCGGGACCGCGGCTGGCGCTTGCCCGGTGGGAGCGGCAGGAGCGCCGGGCACGGCCGTCGCCTGCTGAATCAACTGCTGCGCGCCGCTCGATAGCTGCGCGAGCGCCTGATCGTACGTGTCAGCGTAGATTAGCCGGTTGCCTACCGCGAGCACCACCTTTTTCAACTGCGGCATGCGCGCCTCAGTCGCCTGGATATAGATCGGGTCCACATACAGGAAGTTATTGCCCACCGGCAGCACCAGCGTCTGTCCACGCAGCACCTGGGATCCCTGCTGGTTCCACAGGGTCAGATCCTTGGAGATCGTCTGGTCCTGGTTGATGCGCGCGGCGATCTGCATTGGGCCGAAGATCAGCATCTGCTTGGAAAGCTGGAGCACCACCACATCTCCGAGATGCTCGCCGTCGCAGCGCGCCGCCATCAGGCCGATCAGGTTGTCTTTATTGCGCGGCGTAAATGGCAGCATCAGGAGGAACTCCGGCTTGGCCTCGCCGGGCAGAGTGGCTACGATGTACACGGGGTCTACCGTGGCGGTGCCTTGCCCTTGCGGGACGTTGCGGCGCGCCATGTCCCACAGGTCCTCCTTGTTGTAGAACGACTGCGGATCGAGCATGTGATACGTGCGGTAGATCTCCGCCTGCACGCGCAACAGCGTCTCTGGGTAACGCGCATGCGCCCGCAGAGCGGCGGGCATTTTCGAGGCCGGTAAAAACAGATCCGGGAAAAGGTGCTGGTACGACGCAATGATCGGATCGTCCGGTGCGAAGATGTAGAGGTGCGTCTCGCCGTCGTACGCATCCACGGTGGCCTTCACCGCGTTGCGCATATAGTTCACCGATCCGATATCGGGCACGTCGACGGCCCGTGAATAAGGATGCGCATCGGACGTTGTGTAGCCGTCCACCATCCATACCAGCCGCCCGGCATCGGTAATCACCAGGTATGGATCGGTATCCCATTCCAGATAGCCGGCGAGTTCGTGCAGGCGATCGCGCACCTTCCGGCGGATCAACATGCGGCTATTCGGGGTGAAGTAATCGGTCAGGAGATAGGCGGGCTGTCCCTCACGGATCGCGGCGGCCAGGCGCATGAAAAAGCTGGAGATCGGAAAACCGCCCGTACCGACATAGCGGGAGGTCACGTTCTCTCCTCCCCTCGGATAATTGAATTCAGGCTGTTTCGTGTTGACGAAGACCGGCTCGTGTGTCACTTCGCCAAAGTAGAGTTCCGGGCGGACCAGCTTGAGGCTGCCCGTGCGGATCTGCGGGGGCGCATCTTCGATAAGTAGCACCGGCAGGCCGTCAGGGGTGATCTGACTGACGCCCGCCATTACCATTCCGTAGCCGTGCGTATAAACGAGGTCGGGATTGATCCAGCTCGCGCGCAGCGCCGGCAGTTGATTGACGTCAAGCTCGCGCGGCGCCAGCAGCACCTGGCGGTAGCGGCCGTCGATCGTGTATCGATCTACATCAATATCGTGGAACACATAATAAGGACGGATCGCCTGAATCTGAGCGACGGTGTCGTGAAACGCGTGCGTGTCCCACAGCCGCACATTTTCCAGCGTCGCGCTGTTTTTCGCGACGTCAATGGGCGCATCGGGCTGCACCTCGAACTCCTGCTCGTGCACGTTCTGCTCCAGGCCGAAGGCGCTGCGTGTCGCTTGGATGTGCCTCTGGATGTACGGCCGCTGGAGCGAAATCTCATTGGGCGATACATACAGCGCGGAAACGGCTCGCGGCAGCACAAACGAGACTACCAGCGCCAGCGCCATCCACGCCGCCCAGCGCCATCGGCCGATCCAGATCAAAGCGGCCGCCGCAACCGATGCCAGCACCAGCAGCCACTGGAGCGGAATGCCGATGTTCTGATCGACGTAATCGACGCCCACCAGGAACGTGCCGTGCTCGTTGTAGACCATCTGGTAGCGGCCCAGGAAAAACTTCACCGCCATCGCCAGCAGCAGCACCACGGCCGCGCCGCGCACGAAGCGCGATTCCAGGCCGCCCTCCAGCCTGAACAGGTGAGGATCGATTTCGTGCGAATCGCGCATCGCGGGAAAGCGGTAGCGCAACTGCCATGCACGCGCCGCCACCCAATACACCAGGATCGCCACGATCACCAGCCCCAGCACGTAGCCGCGCAGCAGATCGTAAAACGGCAGGTCAAAAAGATAAAACGAAAGCGGCTTCTGAAATACGGCGTCGTGCCACGCGGTGGCGGCGGGCGGCAGGCCGCGCGCTCCGGCAAAGCGAATCACCGTCCACGTATCGATGGAGCCCACGGCGACAAGGTACCCGAGCGCGAGCAGCGCCAATGTGGAAAGGCGCGCGTAGGCCGGGTGCTCGCGCAGCGATGTGCCAGCGAACTTCAGTGCGCGTGCGTGCGCCAGCCACAGGACCGCGAACGCGAGCAGTGTGGCCCCGATAAGCGGCGCCACACTGTAGGTCAGCATGCTGACCCACGTGTCGAACTGCCCGAGCTCCTTCCACCACGCGATCTCGATGGCGTAGTTCGCAATCGAGCGGGCGCCGATCAGCAGCAAAACCAGGATGACACCGGCGGTAATGAGCGCGGCTGGCGCTATCGGCCTCCGCCCTCTTTCGATTTCGTAGCGCGCCATGCCCCAAGCGTAGCACTGCGCAGCCGTGCTGACTGCTTTACGGCTTCGCCTTACCGCTGATTTCGCGCGTCAGCCACGCCTTCGCCAGCTTCCAGTCGCGCATCACGCTCTGCGGCGAGATCTTCAAGATCTCGGCCGTCTGGTCGACGCTGAGGCCGCCGAAGAAGCGCATCTCGATCACGCGAACCTTGCGCGGATCCAGCTTGGCCAGCTCGTTGAGAGCGTCGTCGAGCGCGATGAGATCCCGGCCGCGCGAAGGCGCCACATCGGGCACCTGGTCGAAGTTGAGCTGTGCCGCAGGGCCGCCGCGTTTTTCGGAGCGCCGGGCGCGGGCGGCGTCGACTAGGATGCGGCGCATCATCTGCGCCGAAATGGCGAAGAAGTGTGCGCGGTCCTGCCAGTCCACGTCACCGGCGCCCGCAAGCCGAAGATAAGCCTCATTCACTAAAGCCGTGGTCTGGAGGGTGTTGCCGGGAGCTTCGCGATTCATGTAACGCCGCGCCATGCGATGAAGTTCCTGGTAAACCATGGGCGCGAGCCGCTCCAGCGCGGCCTCGTCGCCGCCGCCCCAAGCCTTCAGTAAGCGCGTGATTTCATTAGGGTTCTCTTCACCCACAGGCACCGCCCAAAAATATTTTCCCACCCATTGTAGTTCCCGCCGGCCGGGTCCGCTTAGGGGACAGAAGCCAGGAGGAGAACGATGAAAACGGCGTGGATCATAACGGCAATAGCGGCGGTGGTGGCGGCGAACGCGGCAGAGCCGGTGAAGCGCACGATCACGATCCACATGGTGGATCACCGCAAAGACGGCAACTACCCTTTGCGTCTGGCCGAGCGGTTTGCGTCAACTATTCTTGCCGGCGTCAACGTCAGTGTGGAATGGCAGTCCGGCAAACCGGCCGAAACGCCGTCGCCCAATGGAACAACCTTCATCGTCGAGTTGACCGACCGCACCCCCGTGGATGACCACATAGGCGCGCTGGCATATGCGTTGCCCTACGAAGGCGTCCACATCACACTGTTTTTCGATCGGATCCGTGCGATGGACACGAATTTGCCGGACGCGGTCCTGGCGCACGTGCTCACGCACGAGATTACGCACATGCTGGAGGGCGTCAGCAGGCACTCGTTGACCGGCGTAATGAAGGCCCAGTACACGCGTACCGACGTTGTGGCCATGCGCAGCAAACCGCTGAGCTTCGCGAAGGAAGACTTGATTCTGATCGACCTGGGCTTTAGACATCGCGAGCGGATGGTGCATGCGGCCGAAGCCGCAGCCGAGTAGTCGCAGCTTAGAAGCTCACCCGCGCCGCCACCTGCACATTCCGCGACGCGCTGCCCGAGTACAGCCCGGTGATCTGTCCGAAGCTGCCGCTCGTCACCGTCGTATTCGGATTGCCGAAGAATGGCGTATTCAGGAAATTGAACGCCTGCGCCTCCAGCCGGAACTTGATGTTCTCGCGAATGGCCGTATCCTTGGCCAGCGTGACGTGCCACATTCCCAGGCCTGGACCGCGGATATCGGCAATGCGGCTGGACGTCTGCTGAACGGTGAACGGCGCTTGCGGCGTGAACTGGGAAGTGTCGAACCACTTCAGCACCGTCTGCGGATTGTTGCCCGACGTGCTGATGCGCTCGGCGCCTGAGAACGAAAGGGCCTGCCCCGAAGTGTAGGTGCCGATCCACCCCAGCTCCCATCCTCCTGCCAGCCGCCGCACGAAGCCGTTCGCGCCGGAAAGGAAGCGCTTGCCTCGGCCGAACGGCAGCTCGTACAGGCCGGACACCACGAAGTTCTTCGGGCGATCGGCCGAATCGATCACGCTCTCCGGCGCAGCATCGTTAATGTTGTGGTAGCTGGTATTGCTCATGTACTTGGAGAAGGTGAACGCGGCCGACAGAGTCAGCCCTTGCGCGAACCGTTTGTTGGCCATCAGCTGCAGCGAATTGTAGTGAGACCGGCCGAGCGGCAGCGAGGACTGCGTGACGCCGGTGAACTGCGGGAATGGCGAAAGGAGCTGCGAAAGCGGAATGGTGGATTGGCTCAGCGAGCTGGTCGTATCCGTGATCACACCGTAAAACGGATTGGCCACTTTGCTGTTGAGCAGGTTGCCGAGCGCAAGGTCAGCCGTCGGGTAAGAGTTGATGTTGCGGTTGATCGCCAGGTGCTGCACATTGTTCCCGACGTAGCTGGTTTCCAGCGTGACCTGGGCAGGCAGCAGGAACTGGAACCCGGTGGAGAACTGCTGATTCATCGCATCTTTGGAGCTCGGGACGCTGCCTAGCGGCGCGAGCCCCGCGGTGATGCTCTTGCCGACCGCGGTCAGCAGTCCGCCGCTCGCTCCGGCCGGCGTCGTCACGCCCGACGGAAACGGATTCGACAGGCGGTTGAACGGCGTCAGGTTGTTATCGAGTGAAGTAATCATTTGGGTGGTCAGGCTGAAGCCGTTCGACTGGAATCCGGAGTCGTTGTTGGGCGCGATGAAAATTCCGTATCCGCCGCGCCACACCATTCGGTTGGAGATACGGTAAGCGATGCCGAACCGCGGCTCATAGTACATCGCCGGACCGGAAAGATAGCCGTCCGGAGCATTGGCGCCGAGGAAGCCCAGCCCGCCTGTCACGTTGAATTGCGCGAGTTGCGGGACCGAATTGGCGGCGTAATTCGCCGCGGCTTTGGCGGCCAGCGGGCTCGCGGCGTTGGGATCGAAGCCGGAGTTGCCGCGATTGAACCGCTCTGTGATCGGCCCTTCGTGCTCGAAGCGAATCCCGGCGTTCAACGTAAGGCGGTCGCTCACCTTCCAGTCGTCGTGCACGTAAAACCCGAAGTACTTCACGGTTTCGGCGGGCACGGCGTTGAAATCCACGCTGCCGGTGGTCGGTGTGCCGAGCAGGTAGGAAGCGAGATCGTTGCCCGAGAGCGGGCCGGACACCGTGGGATCGGGACCTTGCGTGAACACACGGCCGAACGTGAAGATGCCGCCCGAATGGGCTGACGAGAAGTTGTTATCCTGCGTGCCGATAAAGTTGAATCCGTACTTCAGCGCATGGCGGCCGAACATGCTGTGTACGTTGATTTCTGGATTGAGCTCGTTGATGTAGCGGCGACTGGGAGTATTGCCGCCGCCCAGGTCGGAAAAATCGCCGTCGTTGGTCCGTATGGACGGGAAAAGTGGATACGGCGTCGACTTGGCGAAACTCGCCGGAAAGCCGAGCGTGGTCATATCCATGCCGAGAGTGTTTTCGACGTTGCCCTCGCCGTATCGCGTGATGCCGATGCGGGCGTCCACGACCGTCCGGGAGGTGACCGTCCAGGTGTAGCCCATCGCGCCTCCGAAGTTGCCGCGGAAGAATCCGTCGGCATCTCCCAGGATTGAATCGGCTCCCGGGATTCCGTAGAACGGATTCGTCGTATCTGTGCGATGATTCCAGCCGAAGCGGAAGAACAGGCTCTGCGCGTCGTTGATGCGCTGGTCGACGCGGCTGATGATGCTATTCCAGCCACGCGTGCTGACACCGGAGCTGACGCCTATGCCGACAAAGTTCTGCAGCGTCCCCGGAGCCGGAACGAGGTTCGGCAGCGGGTAGTATTTCAGGAGATTTTGCGCCACCGGATCGAGCATCGTTTTCGGAATCAGGTTGCCGGCGAAGGGCGTACGGGTGTATTTGCCGTTGCTGCCCAGTACCGTAGTCGTCGGGTCGTAAATGGTGAACAACTGGCCTTTGGCGTTGGTGGTCTGGGAGAAGTCGCCGCCGCGCTGTAGGGCCGTCGGCACGATCACGGTGGTGTTCCCGCCCTGCCTGAGCTGCGTGCCTTCATAGTTGAAGAAGAAGAAGGTTCGGTCGCGCCCCTTATACTTGGGCAGCGTGACGGGGCCGCCGAGCGAGCCGCCGTAGGTATCCTGGTGGAACTCGCCTTTCTTCAGGCCGCTGCGGTTGCTGAAGAAGTCGTTGGCATTGAGGAACTCGTTGCGCAGGTAGTCGTAGACCGTGCCGTGGAATGCGTTTGTGCCGCCGCGCGTGGTCACGTTGATGAAGGCAGCGCCGGAATGGCCGTACTCGGCGTCGAACGCATTGGTCTGGGCGCGCATCTCCTCCACCGCGTCGGGCGAGGGGCTGACACTCACCACGTCCATTCGCATATTTGGCACGCCATCAAGCAGAAATTGCGAAGTCCCCGAGCCGAATCCGTTGGCTGTGAAGGCGGCTGGGCCGCTGGCATCCCAGGGATTGACGTACGTCGGATCACCCGTGTACTGAATCCCGGCGGTGAGCGACACAAATACATAAGGGTTTCGCCCGATGGTGGGCAACTGCTCGATTCTGTGCGATTCCAGCGTGCTGCCAAGCGAGGCGGTTTCCGTGCGCAGCAGTTCGGCTTCTGAAGAGACCGTTACGGACTCGGCGATCGCGCCCACTTCCAGCGTGAGATCGACCGTGGTGGTCTCGCCAATCTGCAGTTCGATGCCCTGTCTCACGAGTTTCTTGAACCCGTTCTTCCCGGCTTCGACAATATAAGTGCCGACGTCGAGAAGGGCGGCGCGGTAGAGACCCGTATCGTCCGTGACCTCCTGCCGGACGGCTCCGGTGCTTGTATTCGTGATCTTGAGAGTGACTCCCGGTACGGCCGCGCCGGAGCTGTCATGTACGACGCCCACCAGGTTGCTCTTGTTCACCTGTGCAAACGCAGAACATACCAACGCAATCGATAGGAACCCTACGCGAAGTTTCATCAGACGCTCTCCTGAAAGCGAAACTGATAGATCATTGGCGCAAACAGGAGCACAGTCAAGGAAATTAGCGGTTGGGAACCGTTCTTAACGTCGCCGGCGGCAGGACCGCCGGCGTTACCGCTCCGCCACTACCTGAATATTCGCGACCGTACCGCCGATGGCGCGCACGCGAATCAGGACCTCGGCCCGGCGCTTCTGTGCGACGTGCGCCGCAAGCGATCCATTGATGGCAAACTCGCCTGCCGCCTCGGCGGCTGCCATGTCGATGCCGTTCAGGATCAGGACCGTGCCGGTACCTGCCAGGTTGGGCACAACGGCGATATCGGCATAGGTCTCCTCGTGATTGGCCGTCTCCCGATATTCCACCTGCTCTCCGGACTTCGGATTGCGATTCTGCAGATAGAAATGGCCGGAGTCATGATCGGTCGCCAGCGGGAAATTGAGGGATCCGTCGAACAACTGTTCCCAGGGAATGCTCAACCGGCTTCCCAACAGGATGAAATTGTCGGTGTTAAATTCGCGCGCGTTGATGTGGTGGGGATAGCGGATCACCGGATCTCCGCCCAGACGGCTGCCGAAAACCAGCAGCCTCGACCCCAGTGTGGCCGAGCCGATCGACGTGGTCTGCTGCCGTCCCAGAAACTCGATCGCGGATCGCACTTCCGGCTTCGCGGAGGCGAGAAGCGTGTTGGGGTAGCCGGGCGTAAGGTATTCGCTCAAAGAAACGTCCCGCCCAAGAAAATACTGGATCTCCCGATACACGGAATCGGAAACCACGATGTTCGTCTTGTGTCCGGGATCGAACAGCCTCGCCCAGAATGCATCTGGCTTCGCCGGCCACCGTTGAAGACCCGCGGCAGTTCGGACCGGAGCACCCGCGACCCAGCTTCGTACGCCGAAAATCGCGATCACCCCTAACAGCACCACCGCGCCAATGCCGATCGCCAACCGGGAGTTGAAACGCGGCGGCTCGTGCTGTGGCAATGGCGCCGGTGTTACAGGTACGGGCCGGTCGTTCCAATGAAAGACCGCGGCATAGGAGCCCGGCGGCAGGGAGATCACCGGATTAGCGACGCCGCCGGCGCCCTGATAATACTGTGCGAGGCGTTTCCGTACCTCGTTGGCGGTCACCCGCACGATGGCGTCTTCGCCGGTGTCGTAATCGGCAGGTCGTTGCAACGCCTCGATGCCGATCGTCCGTTCCTTCAGGCCGTCCTGAGCACAGCCTTTCAGGACCTGATGCACCGAATACTCCAGGAAGCGGCAGCAACGCCGGCTTCCACGGAATGCAGGACTCTCGAGTACTCGCGCCAACTCCGCCAACGTGGCGGCCTTGCGTTCTTCCGACAGGAACTCCTGCTCGGTCAGATACATCGCCTTCATCCTTCGCACATGGAAAGGCGCTTTAACCTCGCGGCGCCGCCAACCGATCGAATCGTCCGGCAACTTCTGAAAAGCTTGAAGTTACCTTCAGTTCGGCACCGTTAAGAACCTTGTCCACCCCCGCCCGATCATACAAACTTACTTGTAACACGCTTCAGGTCAGGTTTGCGTGGCGCGAGCTCCGGCTCGCCATAGCGGGCGGTTGACCGTCCGCAGATGCCGTGACCAAGGGCTCTGATTTCATGAAAAAGCTTCTTTCCGTTTGCCTCATTTTACTTGCTGCTGCGTTGGCGGCGTCCGCGCAGGAGACCCGCGGCCAGATTTTGGGCCGTGTGACCGATCCCACAGGTGCAGTCGTCGCCGGCGCCAGGATCCAGGCACTCAATATGGCGACTGGTGTGGTCACTACCGCCACATCATCTGTAACCGGCGACTACACGCTCCCTTTCCTGGTGGCTGGCACCTACGACATCACGGTGGAACTGTCCGGTTTCAAGAAGTTTGAGCGCAAGGACATCATCGTCCAGATCCAGGGTGTGGTCACTCTGAATATCGCCCTCCAGCTCGGCAGCGTAACCGAGACGATGGAAGTGAAGGCCGAGGCCCCTATTCTGGAATCGCAGACGTCGTCGCTCGGCCAGATCCTCGACACGCGGCGCATCCAGGACCTTCCGGTCAACTACGACAATGCCCTGATGCTGGCGTCACTGGGGCCGGGCGTCACCAATCTCTCCACCAACAACCAGACCCAGACCTTCACCAGCAGTACGCCCTCCAGCATCGCCATTGATGGCGTCGGCAAGCAGGACATCGCCTTCACCCTCGACGGTGCTCCCAACAACGCCGGCAACAGCAGCAGCACCGGGGGCAACATTGCTTATACGCCGCCTTCCGGCGTGATCTCGGAGTTCAAGATCGAAACCGCCATCTTCGATGCCAGCCGCGGGTTCAGCGCAGGGTCGAGCATCAACATGAGCTTGAGATCCGGCACGAATGCCCTCCACGGCCAGATGTACGAGGTCCTGCAGAACCGCGATCTGAACGCCAACTCGTACTTCTCGAACCTCAACGGCCTCCCCAAGGACAACAATCATCAGAATCAGTGGGGTTTTGTATTCAACGGACCGGTGATCGTGCCCAAGCTGTACAACGGCAAGAATAAGACCTTCTGGATGTTCGGATACGAGGGCATCAGCAACAGCTACCCCAAGAGCACCGCGGCCCTCTACACACTCCCGACGGCCGCCGAACGCGGGGGCGACCTCTCCGCGCTGCTCGCACTCGGATCGAGCTACCAGATCTATGATCCGCGCACGACCGTTCCTACTGGAACTGGCCACTTCTCGCGTTCGCCGTTCCCGGGCAACATCATTCCGCAAAGCCGGCTCGATCCCATTGCGCAAAACGTCATGAAGACGTACCTGAACATGAGTCCGAACACGGTCGGAAAGACCGATGGAACTCAGAACTATGTGCAGGCGCTTTACCAGATCAATGACTTTCTGAGCACCGTCTTCCGCTTCGACGAGAACATCAGCGATCGCCACCGCCTCTTCGTCCGCGGCAACTACAGCAATCTGGATGAGCCCGACTCTATCGCGTTTAACCAGAGCTCGGGGTGGACCTTCATCCGTGACAACCGCGGCATCGGCATCGACGACGCGTACGTTTTCAGCTCCTCCACTATTCTGGATGCTCGCGCCACGTACAACCGGTATGTGCAGGGCTCCAACCCCATCTCGTTCGGAAAAGCCAACCTCTCGGCGCTGGGTTTCTCCGCGGCATTCATTAACGAGGTAGGTTCGAATTTCGCCGGCACGCCGGCTCTGCCGAACATCAACGTCTCCGGGCTGCCGAATCTCGCGTCTGACGCGGTCAACATGAACTCCGGCGACACGTATAGCGCGGGCGCCGACCTGACCTGGGTGCACCGCGCGCACAGCTTCAAATTCGGCGGCGAGTACCGCACCTACCGCGACGACGTGCTGAATATGGGCAAAGCGTTTGGCTCGCTGGCGTACAGCACGAATTACACGGTCGCCACCGACACCACTCCCGCTGCAACCTTCGGCCAGGGCTTCGCCAGCTTCCTGCTCGGGCAGCCCACTTCCGGCAGCTTCGACCGCAACGCCAGTTATGCGCAATCGTTCCGCATCGGCGCGGTTTACGTGCAGGATTCGTGGAAGATCAGCTCGCGCCTGACATTGAATCTCGGGCTCCGGGCCGAAATCGAGCGGCCGCCGGTGGAGCGCTACGACCGCACGGTCGCGCAGTTCGACGCCACCGACGTGAATCCACTGAGCGCGACGGCAACAGCCAATTATGCGGCGCATCCCATTCCACAGCTTCCGGCATCCGCCTTCAAGGTGCTGGGCGGCCTGACCTTCGCCGGTGTGAACGGTGTGCCGCGCAATATCTATGACAGCAACAACCGCCCACTGATGCCGCGCATAGGCCTGGCCTACCAGTTCGATAATCGCACTGTGATCCGCGCCGGGTACGCCATCTTCGACGACCTCGAGCGGCGCACGGTGAACCAGACGGGCTTCAGCCAGACCACCAACCTGACGGCCTCCGTGGATAACGGCCAGAGCTATCTCGCCAGCAGCTTCAATCCCTTCCCGAGCGGCCTGCTCCCGGTGCTCGGGTCGTCGCAGGGGCTGTTGACCAATGCCGGCAACAGCATCAATGCGTTCCCGGATACTCTGAAACGGCCTTATATGCAGCGCTGGCAGCTCAGCATCCAAAGGCAGATCGC
>Ga0126381_100006246_pt1 | contig 13169 bp, 11 predicted proteins | sample PanSoiMetPlot_28_FD_96465 | JGI IMG/M metagenome (GOLD analysis project Ga0126381, IMG submission 96465) | Tropical forest soil microbial communities from Panama - MetaG Plot_28 | ecosystem: Environmental > Terrestrial > Soil > Tropical forest > Bulk soil | place: Panama | collected 2016-02-17
AAATAGCCTGCGCCTCGGTCGGGCCTATGACGCGTGCTTTGGCGAAGTCTTCTGCAACAATGCAAGCAGTTGCTTGGCGGCGGACGGTGGCGGAACCTTTCTCTCGAAGACGATGTCCTTGGCGGTGAGTTCTTTTCCGTAGAGGTCCTTGTTCGCTCCGTCATCGGAACGCATGGTCGAACCCGCAAGCGAGATTCCCGCGAAGACGCCACGCGCGCGCGACCAGGAGAGAATCTCCGCCTTCATCACGACGTCGGTCTCCGCGCTGGTTGTACGTCCGACTGGTCCAGCCGCAACGGAGGCATCAGCGCCCAGTTTGACCTTGCTGGACATCACTGACTTGGCGCCCGCCTCATTCATTACCAGCAGAACGAAGTCGGTTGCCTCGCCGCCGATCTGGAGTCCGAAGCTCCCGCCCTCAAGCGCAAACATCGCCGGCGCGCTCCAGGGGCCGCGAAGGTTGGCGCCTGTGCGGCAGGTGATCACGCCGCGGCCGTACTCCGCTCCAACGATGAAGGCAGCCTTTTTTACCGAGGGGTAGATCACAACGCACTCCGATTTATCGAGCAGGTCCTGGGGGATTCCCTTATCGGGTATCCCGATAATTTCTTTCAGCACCTGATACGAGTCCTGAATGCGCTGTTGCTCCTTCTGTTGGGCGAACACGGGAACAGTGAGCAAAAGGCTCAACGACAAACATGCAAATCGTTTCATCATGTCTCCTTCCCTTCGTGTGCATTGAACAGCACCCGGAAAATTCTGGCTCGACGGGACGGAAGGGATCGTCCCCGCAGAGACCCGCAACGAATACGACGTATCTTTTTGTCGATACTGTTGCTTCGGTGGGCTGGGGGTCTTTGCCATCTATTAGGCAAATCAGCGTGGGATAACTCCGCCGCAGTAAACCACCTGCAGGTCAAGCAGCATCCTAGGTTACGAACTCCGGGTCTTGCAGCATATCTGCCGCAGTCACGCGGCCGACTGATCGTTTTTCTCCCAGGAAGCGACGCACGGATACGTGCGGCTGTCCTAGGGAATGCTGTTTCTTAATTTACGACTGCTCCTGGGACTCACAGGGCCCTTACCGCCGAGCGTGCGGACGGTCGTTATGAATCTGCTGGTCAGTACGAAGGTTTGGTTTCGTTGTCTATCAACTTCGCTAGTATTCTGCCTTGCGGTCGCAAACGCTCACAGCCATGCGCAACAGGCGATCGGGGAATCGACGCTAATTAGTGTCGACATGACAGAGCTTGCGTCTGCCGATTCCCCGGCGAACACACCTGCGGCGTCGCCCGCGCCCATCCATTCCGATCTGCCAGATGCTCCCAGCAAAGCACCTCCTGTTCCTCCAGCGTTCGATTCCCTGCGGCTGATGGGTTCAGGCAGCCTTGATGACAGTGAGCCTGAACCTGAAGAGCCGCGGCTCTCCTTTGACGTTGGCACCGTGTATGCCGTACAGAACGCCGTGCGCTCGCGGTTTTCTGCTTCGCACAGAAAGCTGCACGGGGACGAGGCTGCGGAACTGGCTCGCCAGTTGGATGATGAGCCATGGCGCTATGAGAAGTATCACTGGGATGGCCTCATCGTGCAGTCATTCTTCTTTAACGTATTCGAGAGCGCCTGGCGTATGGCCAGCGATAACCAGATTCGCTTTCTGGTGGCGCGAAAACCGTTCTGGCGTGATTACATCGCCTCGATACACCAGTTCAACATGGGCCGATGGAACGACGGCGACGACTTCCTGGTGAACTACATCGGCCATCCCTTGCAGGGATCCGTCAGTTCCTACATCGAAATTCAGAACGACCCGACCGGCCGACAGCAGGAGATCAGTGCGACTCGTGATTATTGGATGAGCCGCTTCAAAGGCTTTCTGTGGGCTACGGCCTTCAGCGTCCACTCAGAGATCAGCCCGCTCGGCGAGGCGGGGATCGGCAACGAAGGCGGCTGGACGTACCCCGTCAACTGCCACAGGCCGTGTGCGCGCTGGAACCCGAAGACGATGAAGTCCACCAACAACACGGGATGGGTGGACTTCATCATCACTCCTACGGTCGGCTTTTTGTGGGTGCTCGCTGAGGACACTCTCGACCGCTACATCAGCGACCGCGTTCAGGGTGATCGGCGAACAGCACCGTTTCCGCTGATCCTGCGCGGGGCATTGAGCCCCAGCCGCACCATGGCGAACGCGATGCGTCTCAAGGCTCCGTGGTATCGCGACTTTCAGCACGGCCTGCCGGAACGCTACGATCGAGCGCCACTTCGACGCGGAAGCTACGGGGTACACATGCTGCCCGATGACGAGACGCCGCCAGCCGCGCTGCGCCGATTCTCTCTCTCGCCTCACTATCGCGCCATGCCGCTGGGCTCACTCAATAACCCATGCGCCATCTGCATGGCAAGCCACGGCGTGGGCTTCGAGGTCGACTACGCAATCAATCGCTGGATCAGCGCGAGCGCCTCGCTGGATAAACAGGACGGCCTGATGACACCGAAGAAGCTTGCGCTGAGGGAGGCCTCCAGCGCATCAGACGCCACAGGCTCGACCGTGCTCGGAGGTTTCGGAATACGGCTGGTTCACGATCGGCCGCACAACGCCTTCTCGCTGGCGCTTCGGCCGGGAGTCGTCGTCGACCACGTGCAGATTCCCGCGCACGTCAATACGCTGCAGGGCACTCACCAGAAGTCGCTGGAATTCACCACCACCCACTCAGCTGTCTCCCTGTTGCTCTCGAATGACTACAAGATTAATCGCATGTTCGCGGTGCGGTCGTCCTTCGGAGCCACCGTCGTCCGCTATCGCACGACGACGCGCGATCCTGTCGGCATTGGGAAGCCCCCTTACATATCGTTCCTGTCGCACGAGTACTTCACCAACCACGTCAACTGGATCTGGCAGGGTGGTCCGGTCTTTCACTTTTAGCTGCGAAGTGAGATGGGCGTGCCGGCAACACTGCCCGCACGCCCCCATTCGCTACGCTCTACTGCTTGAGGAACGCCAGCAAATCGGCGTTGATCGTGGCCGCTTGCGTTGTTGGCATACCGTGTGGAAAGTCCTTGTAGGTCTTCAGGGTTCCGTTCTTCAGCAACTTCGCGGACAGCGGCCCGGCGGCAACATACGGGACGATCTGGTCGTCCTCGCTATGCATTACCAGGACTGGAACGGTGATCTTCTTGAGGTCTTCCGTGAAGTCGGTCTGGGAGAAGGCCACGATGCCGTCATAGTGCGCCTTGGCGCCTCCCATCATTCCCTCGCGCCACCAGTTCTCGATGATGGCCTCTGAGGATTTCACGCCCGGCCGGTTGAAGCCATAGAAAGGCCCCGCCGCGAGATTGCGATAGAACTCCGAACGATTCGCAGCAAGCTGCGCCTGCAGATCATCAAACACTGACTTGGGCTGGCCGAGCGGATTTGCGGGCGTCTTCACCATCAGCGGTGGCACAGCGCTGATCAACGCAGCCTTGGCCACTCGGCTCTCTCCATGCCGAGCCAGATAGCGCACCACCTCACCGCCGCCAGTCGAGTGACCGACGTGGATCGCGTTCTTGAGGTCGAGATGCGCGGTAAGAGCGGCCAGGTCATCTGCGTAGTGATCCATATCGTGACCATCGGCAGTCTGACTGGAGCGCCCATGACCACGGCGGTCGTGGGCGATGACGCGATAGCCCTGCTGGAGGAAGAAGAGCATCTGGTTATCCCAATCATCGGCCGAAAGGGGCCATCCATGGCTGAACACCATAGGCTGTCCTTTGCCCCAGTCCTTGTAAAAAATCTCAATACCGTCTTTGGTCTTGATGTAGCTCATGCATTCTCTCCTTTCATGAGACGGTGCTTTCGCACCAACGATAAACAATAGTGGCCCGGGTACTACTTTCGAGAAGACACCGAGTCAGTTCGTTCCGTACACGGGAACCGCCGCGCCGTGAACTACTCGCGCCTCGTCGCTTGCGAGGAACAGGATCACGCGTGCGATCTCCTCCGGCTTCGGCCATGTTGCGAACGGCGCGTCCGGCATGGCCCGGCGATTTGTTGCGGTATCGATGATGCTCGGCAGCACCGAGTTCACACGCACGCCTGTTCCCTTCACATCACCCGCGAGCGAATCCATCAGCGCAACCGCCGCCGCTTTGGACGCCGCATAGGCGGAGGCTCCAGCGCCGTGATCGACAGCCGCCTTCGCTGCCACGTTAACCACCGCGCCGCTTCGCTGCTTCAACATTACTGGCACCACCGCGCTTGCCAGCAAGAAGCCAGAGCGCAGATTCAACTCCAGCATGCGGTCGAAGACCTTCGTCTCTAGTTCCCACAGCCTTATGCCGCCCGCGTATCCGCCCACGGTATTCACCAACACATCAAGGCGGCCGTGTTTCTTGGCAAGATCTTCAACGAGTTTTCGAACTGCCGTCTCGTCGGTGACATCCACCTCCGCGCCTTCCAGCGTGCCCGGCAAGCGTGCAGCTTCGATCTTCAGCGCTTCAAACTTCTTTGCGTTGCGATAGGTCACGACGACTTTCGCCTTCTCGGCGAGGAAGGCCAGGCTCACTGCATGTCCCAATCCGCCTGTTCCTCCGGCTACCAACACAACGCTGTCTTTGAAACTGATCTGCATCCGTGCCTCCATCCTCAAGCCTAGCTGGAACCATTTCGACGCAACCTACTCGAAAGAGGTATTTAAATTCTCTACCGTAAGGGTTTGTTGTCATGGGCCTCGCTCTCTACGATTGAGCGTGAAACTCACTTCATAACACACCCAGGTTCGTAATGCCCATACTCGCCATTGGCAAAGATCTTCCCGCCGCACTCATCGAGGACGCCATCGCCATCTTTGGCGGTCTGCTGATAGTCTCCCACCTATGACGACGCCGACACACTTCGATGCCATCATCGTGGGAGCCGGCCAGGCCGGCCCCTCTCTCGCCGGACGCCTCGCCACTGCGGGCCGCAAGGTTGCCATCATCGAACGTAAGCTTTTCGGTGGGACCTGCGTCAACACTGGCTGCATTCCCACCAAGACATTAGTCGCGAGCGCTTACGTTGCGCACAAAGCGCGCACCGCGAAGAGTTACGGCATCAACGTCGCCGGTCCCGTCACTGCTGATATGAAGGCTCTCAAGGCGCGCAAGGACTCCGTGCTGCTGAAGTCGCGCAACGGCATCGAGAGCTGGCTGCGCGGCATGCAGAACTGTACGGTCTACACGGGCCACGCGCGCTTTGAATCTCCCACGGAGCTTCGTGTCGGCGATTCCCTGCTCAGCGCTCCTCAGATCTTCCTCAACGTCGGCGGCCGCGCCAATGTGCCTGATATGCCCGGCGTCAAAGACATTCCCTTCCTTACTAACTCCACAATGCTTGACCTCGACACACTACCGCGTCACCTTATCGTCGTAGGCGGAAGCTACGTCGGCATCGAGTTTGCGCAGGCCTTTCGCAGGTTCGGCAGCGAGGTCACCATCGTCGAGATGGGGCCGCGCCTCGTTCAGCGCGAAGACGAGGATGTATCCGCATCGGTGAAAGAGATACTCGAAAAGGAAGGCATTGCTATCCGCCTTAGCGCCGAGTGCATCAGGTTGGAGCGGCAGGGCAACGACATCGCCGTCCAGGTCACCTGCTCCGACGACCCGAACCCCTCCATCGGCTCGCACGTGCTGCTCGCCGTCGGTCGCGTCCCCAACACCGATGACCTCGGCCTCGATAAGGCCGGGGTTGCCGTCGACAAGCACGGCTATATTGAAGTCGATGATCAGCTTCGCTCAAGCGTGCCCGGCATCTGGGCCATGGGCGACTGCAACGGCAAGGGCGCCTTCACGCACACCGCCTACAACGACTTCGAGATCGTCGCCGCGAACCTGCTCGACAACGATCCTCGTCGCGTCAGCGACCGCATCCCTACTTACGCGCTCTACATGGATCCGCCGCTGGCATGCGTCGGCATGAATGAGCGCGAGGTCCGCAAATCCGGCAGGCCTGCCCTCATCGGCACCCGACCTATGACTAAGGTGGGTCGCGCGGTGGAGAAAGGCGAGAGCGACGGCTTCATGAAGGTGCTCGTCGACGCCGAAAGCAAACAGATTCTCGGAGCCTCGATTCTGGGAACGAGTGGCGACGAGGCGATTCACTGCATCATTGACGTGATGTACGCCCGCGCGCCTTACACTACTATCCAACGCGCTGTGCACATCCACCCCACCGTCTCCGAACTCATCCCGACGGTATTTGGTGATCTAAAGCCGCTCACCTAACGGTTGCCTTCCGGAGCCTCCGGGTGTAAGAAAGATTTCCTCCTTCCGAGAGCAGCAAGAAAGGACACGCAAAATGCCGAAACCAATCGTTGGACTGCATCACGTCACAGCCATCGCGTCGGACCCGCAGACCAATCTCGACTTCTACACCGAGGTCCTCGGGCTCCGCTTCGTGAAGCGCACTGTCAACTTCGACGACCCAGGCAGCTATCACTTCTACTTCGGCGACGACGAGGGAACTCCCGGCACCATCCTCACCTTCTTTCCCTGGCCGCGAGCTCTGCGAGGCACGCCGGGTGTTGGCGAGGTCACTCTCACCGCCTTCAGCGTTCCACTCTCATCGCTCGACTTCTGGGAGAAGCGGCTGCTCAGCTTCAATCTCCCCGTCGAGCGCAGCAAGCGCTTTCAGGAGACCCTCCTTACCTTCCCTGACCCAGACGGAATGAAGATCGAGATCGTCGGCCACGAAGATGCAAAGCCAGCCAACCCGCCGCGCTTCGCCTCGGTTCCTCCGGAGCATTCGCTGCGCGGCTTCTTTGGCGTCACGCTCTTCCTCAAAAAATCCGCGGAGACCGAGGCCATCCTCAAGGTCATGGGCTTCACCAAACGCGGGGAGGAAGGCAGTCGCTTGCGCTTCTCCGCCGAAGGCATGGCGCTTGGCAACCACATCGACCTGGTGCTGCACCCCGAGGGCCATCACGGACGCATGGGCGCTGGCACAGTCCACCACATCGCCTTCCGCGCGGCTGACGACGCCTCGCAACTCGAGTGGCGCGAGATCATCTCGAAGCACCTCGATGTCACTCCCGTGCTCGACCGCACCTACTTCCACTCCATCTACTTCCGCGAGCCCGGCGGCGTCCTGTTCGAAATCGCCACCGATCCTCCGGGCTTCGCTTTTGACGAACCCGTCGAATCGCTCGGCGAGGCGCTACGTATTCCGCCCTGGCTGGAACACCACCGCGCCATCATCGAAAAGCGACTGCCGTCCATCGAGCTCCACAAGGCAAAGGTGACGGCCTGATGGCGCACTCCACCAACGCCGACCCGCATCGCGACCAACCGGTTCGCCACTTTGGCGAATCGCTCGACAGCGCGCAGGGCGCCGTCATTCTGCTGCACGGCCGTGGCGGCTCAGCTGAGGACATCCTCTCGCTTGCGCAGCCGCTCTATCTATCTCAGCTGGCCTACCTTGCGCCGCAGGCCGCCGGTCACACCTGGTATCCGAACTCCTTCCTCGCGCCGATCGAACAGAACCAGCCCTGGCTCGACTCGGCGCAGCGCAAGGTCGAGGCCACGGTGAAGCTCGCCACCGACGCCGGCATCTCTGCCGATCGCATCCTTCTCTGCGGCTTCTCGCAGGGTGCCTGCCTCGCGACTGAGTTCGTCGCCTCGCACCCTCGCCGCTACGCCGGTCACATCGCGTTCACCGGCGGCCTTATCGGCCCACCCGGCATGGACCTCAACCACAAGGGCTCGCTCGCCGGAACCCCGGCCTTCTTCGGCTCCGGCGACCCCGACCCCCACGTCCCCTTCGAGCGTGTTCAACAGTCGGCGGCCGTCTTTACTGCGATGGGTGCCACGGTCACCGTCCGCCGCTATCCTGGCCGTCCCCATACGATTACGCCGGAGGAGCTTGAGTTCGGCCGCCGTCTCGTTCAGGACGCCTTCGCAACATCCTGATAGTTTCCTTTTCAATGCCGCCATCACGGAGGTGCGGGTTCTGCTAAATCTCTTGGTTCCTGAGAGTTGTCGCTCCATTGCTCATCCAGTGCGTCTACAATCTCTGGATATGCGACCCAGCCAAATTCTCGGGCAGGCCTTCGCACTCTCTCTGCTTATCTTCTGTCTTCCTGTCTCAGGGTGTCGAGCTTCCAAGAGCATTCCGCCCACAATCGAATTCACTCAGATTCCGGAGGCGGGCGAAGGCGGACCCGACCGCATGGTTCCCATCGCGGGGCGCGTGCACAATGGGCATCAAGGTCAGCAGATTGTCCTTTACGCGAAGTCCGAGCGCTGGTGGGTGCAGCCGCAGACGAAGAGCCCGTTTACTGACGTCGGAGCAGATGGCGCGTGGCACAACTCTACGCATCTCGGAACCGAGTACGCGGCCATCCTGGTTGAGCCCAGCTACCACCCCGAAGATATTATTGACGCTCTGCCCGCTGAGGGCGGCCCGGTTCTCGCGCGAGCCACGATCAAAGGCACTCCGGCGCCCGAGGCCCAGCCCGAGGCGCAGTTCAAGACGCTGCGTTTCAGCGGCTACGACTGGACCGTGCGTAACATCTCAGGAGACCGCAACGGCGCGCCCAACGCGTACGACACGCGTAACGCCTGGACGGACCCAAAAGGATTCCTTCATCTTCGCGTTACCGGCAACCCCAACCAATGGTTCTGCTCCGAGGTCATTCAGAGCCGTAACCTGGGCTACGGAACTTACCGCTTTACTCTCACGGATGTCTCGCACATGGAGCCCGCACTCGCTCTGAGCCTGTTCACATGGGACGAGACAACGGCCGCTGCTGCACATCGTGAGATGACGATCGAGTTCAGCCGCTGGGGCGATCCGGATAGCAAGAACGGACAGTTCGTCATTCAGCCTTACTACGTGGCCGCAAACGTCTCGCGCTTCGAGGCATCTCATGGCCGCATTAGCACATCCTTCCGGTGGGAACCCGGTAAGGTGAGCTTCGAAGCTGGCTCAGCCGGGGCAACTCATCCCTCCGCGACACATGTCTTCACTTCCGACATTCCTACACCGGGGGACGAACGAGTTCGCATGCATCTATGCGGCTTCCGTTACTCCAAGATTCCCCTTCAGCACGAGGGCGAGGTCGTCGTTGAGAAGTTCCAATACCTCCCCTGAGCCCTCGGGCATGCGGGCCGCGCTCTGGCTGCTGCGGCTCGCTGCAGTGCTGCTCTGCAGCATCTGCACAACAAGCCTCGCGCTCGACCCCGGCCGTACGCTCGCCGAGTACGTCCGCGACTCGTGGAACTCGCACAACGGATTCTCCGGTGGCCAGGTAAACGCCTTCGCGCAGACGCCGGATGGCTACCTCTGGATCGGAGCCGACCGCGGCCTGTACCGCTTCGACGGCCGAACCTTTGTCGATGCACGCCAGTTGGATCCCTCCATGCCCAATCCGCTCAATGTTCTCGGCCTTACAACCGACAGCGAGGGCTCGCTCTGGGTCCGGGTGCTCGGCCCGAATTTTCTGCGCTACCGCTCCGGACGCTTCGAGGACTACTTCACCGTCCGATCCGACAACGAGCGGAGCATCACGGCGATGAATTGCGGCCCACAAGGCGACCTTCTGATTTCCACACTTTCGCACGGCAAGCTGCACTACCGAGGTGGCGCCTTCCAGACGATCCTCCCTCCCGATCGGCCGACCTCGCTGGTCATCGCGATGGCCGAGACCCCCGACGGACAGATCTGGGCGGGCACTCGCGACCAGGGTATCTCCCGGCTGACCTCGCACGGCCTCGATCCCCTTCCCGGCGTCCTGCCCGATAACAAGGTCAACGTCATCCTCCCTACCGAGAACGGCCGCCTCTGGATCGGTACTGACAATGGTCTCGCACTCTGGAATGGATCTTCTGTCACCACAGCCGGAATTCCACCCCCGCTCCAGAAGGTACAGATCCTCACCCTCCTCCGCGACGCGGACGCCAACCTGTGGGTCGGCACGCCGCACGGGCTTTTGCGCATGGACCGCAACAATACAACCTCCTACGCCACCTCCGGTGATACCATCACAGCGCTCTTTGAAGACCGCGAAGGCAATCTTTGGGTTGGCTCACACGAAGGCATCCAGCGACTCCGCGACAGCTCCTTCGTCATCCGCGCGCTTCCCGGTGTCCCGTCCTCTTCCGGAGGCCCCATCTATGTCGACCAGCAGGGCCGCGCCTGGATCGCTCCATCGTCCGGAGGTCTCGTCTCCGTACTCAACGGACAGGTCACTCACATCGCCGCCGCTGGTCTCGACCACGACGTCGTCTACTCGATCGACGGTGGCTCCAACGAACTCTGGCTCGGTCGCAGAAGCGGCGGCCTCACCCATCTTCGCCTTCAGAACGGCGCCGTCACCTCCTCGCAGACCTACACCCGTGCTGACGGCCTGCCCCAGAGCAGCATCTACGCCGTTCACCGCAACCGCGATGGCTCTGTATGGGCAGCCACCGTGAATGGCGGAGCCAGCGAACTCCGTAACGGAAAGATCACAACCTTCACGATCAACAATGGTCTTCCCTCTAACTCCGTCACCGCAATCGAAGACTCTCCGGAAGCGACCTGGCTGGCAACCTCGAACGGTCTCGCACGGCTCACGCGCGGCCCCTCCGGTCCCCCTGAATGGGAGACCTTAACCTCTCAGAACGGCCTTCCCTCCGACGACATTATTTCTCTGCTTCCCGACTCCGCTGGCTACCTCTGGATCGGAACCTCGGCTGGCCTCGCTGTGCAGCGTGAAGGCCGCATCCAGCAGCTTCCACGCTTTCCCGCGCTCCATGAGCCTATCTTTGGCATTGCGGAAGACCGTCGAGGGATGCTCTGGATCGCTACCTCCAGTCGCCTGCTCAGCGTCGACGTCAACAGCCTTCTCCAAGGCTCTCCGGCGGCGATCAGTCTGCGCGAATACGGCCCTGCCGACGGCCTGCCCGGCACTGAGGGCGTGCGGCGCAACCGCTCTGTCGTCTCCGACGCAAACGGCCGTATCTGGTTCTCTCTGAACCAGGGCATCGCGACCGCGGATCCCTCCCGAATCTTCGCCACCGCCGTTCCTGCGATCACGCACATCGAATCGCTCACCGCCGACGGCAACCTCATCCCGCTGAGCAAGGCAATCCGCCTGCCTGCTTCAAGCAAGCGTCTTACCTTCAACTTCGACGGCCTCTCGCTCGCTGCCCCTGATCGTGTTCAATACCGCTATCGCCTCGACGGCTTCGACCGCAGTTGGAGTGAGCCAACCTCCCTGCGCCAGGCTGTCTACACCAACCTCGCGCCCGGCGACTACCGCTTTCACGTCCTCTCCTCTACCCCAAACGACCAGTGGGGCGGCCATGAGGCCACGTACAGCTTCAGCATCGAGCCCGCCGCCTGGCAGACCTGGTGGTTCCAGCTCGCGCTGGCCTGTGCCCTCGGCCTTCTCGCCAGCTTCATCTTCCACGCGCGTATGCGGCAGATGACCGAGAAGCTCAACCTGCGCTTCGAGGAGCGACTGGCCGAGCGTACCCGCCTCGCCCAGGAGCTGCACGACACCCTCCTCCAGGGCTTCCTCAGTGCCTCCATGCAGCTTCACGTCGCCGCCGAGCAGCTTCCCGCCGATTCCCCCGTCCGCTCCTCACTCGACCGCATCCTTGACCTCATGCAGAAGGTCAACCAGGAGGGCCGCAACACCGTGCGTGGCCTGCGCTCCGAGGCCGTTGACTCCACGACTCTCGAGCAGGCCTTTTCGCAAGTCCCGCACGATCTCGCCCCTTCACTCTCCTCCTCCGCCAACCATCCCGCCTTCCGCGTCATCGTACAGGGCCAGGCACGCGCGCTCCATCCCGTCATCCGTGACGAAGTATGCCGCATCGGCCGCGAGTCCATCTTCAACGCCTTCCTCCACGCTCAGGCCACCGCCATCGAGGTCGAGGTCGAATACACCCCAGGCAGCCTTCACCTTTTCGTCCGCGACGACGGCATCGGTATCGACCCCGGGGTTCTCCGCTCTGGCCGCGAGGGTCACTGGGGCCTCGTCGGCATGCGGGAACGTGCCAGCAGTATCGGCGCCAACCTAAAGCTATTCAGTCGCGCAGGAGCCGGCACCGAGGTGGAACTGGAGGTCCCCGGCAACATCGCCTATCAGCATCCCACCAACGGCCTCGGTCATCAGCTCACTCGTCTCTGGGCGAGAAGTCGCAAACGCCCATCCTCATAAAACCCTGAAAGCGCGTAGAACCCACGCCGAAGCTGACTTCTACCTCCAACGAGGTATGCAAATATCCCGAGTTTCCGTGTTTCGCTCTTCCGCTAAGTTGACTACCGTCTTCGGTAGGGGCGCCACTGATACGCTCGCACGGAGGGCCATCTGCAACGCCTATTTTCCACTTTCCCGAATCGATGGCCCGGACTGGGAATCCTGCTTCTGCGGTCGGCGGCTGGAACCACTGCCATCTTCAACTCCGTAAACTGCATCGTTGCCGGAGTTGAATCCGACTGGCAGGACTTACTTCTGATCGTGGCGGGGGTCGCCGGACTGCTTCTCATCCTCGGCCTTCTGACTCCCGTGGCGAGCACCCTTGTCGGCGGCTCCTATATCGGCCTTGCCTTCGCACCCCCAACGGCTCTTTCTCATCCATCGCCAACCGCACTGACCTTCATGCTCGTCATTGCCATCGCCATCGCTCTCCTCGGACCGGGAGCCTTCTCGTTCGACTCACGACTCTTCGGTCGCCGCGAGATCATCATCCCCGACTGAGTCGCCGGCCGTCGAAGACCGCTCCGGCCCAAACCAGCAGAAGCGGGAAAAACTCCAGCGTATATCGCGGCTCCGAGTTATCCAGCGTCAGCAGCATTGCGCACCGCAGTGCAAAGAATGCGATCATCGACCACGCCAGCGCAGCATCCCACCCGCTGCGCTTCCACCGCCAAAGGCCATATAGGCCCAGAGCAAAATACGCGAGATTCAGCAGGGCATACGCCGCAGCGAATGCCGTCTGCCGCGGATGCCTGCTCCACCTCCACCACTCCAGGTTGACCGCCATCATCTCCGTCCGCGGCCGCAGCATCATGTTCAACAGCCGCGCCGCCGGCAGCGCTAAGTAGTAACGAATCGGATCGTCGGCCTGGCGCTCTTTAGCCAGCGCGTCAAAACCGGCGTCTAACTCCGGGGTCGCCGTCGTGTCCTGGTTGTAGCGGCTCAGCAGCGCCGCCGTTCGGGTGT
>Ga0126381_100006247_pt1 | contig 13166 bp, 11 predicted proteins | sample PanSoiMetPlot_28_FD_96465 | JGI IMG/M metagenome (GOLD analysis project Ga0126381, IMG submission 96465) | Tropical forest soil microbial communities from Panama - MetaG Plot_28 | ecosystem: Environmental > Terrestrial > Soil > Tropical forest > Bulk soil | place: Panama | collected 2016-02-17
TGCACTGACTCGATTGTGCTTTTTAGTGAGCCAAGGTCTTTGAGGTCAGTATAGACAAACTCGGGGACGACGATGCTCCCGGACTTCAATCGATCGATCAGACCCTCGGCGGCTTGCCTATTGATGTCCAAGAAAACAACTCGACCGCCTTGCCCAACGAAATTCTCCACGATGGCAGCCCCGATGCCGGTTGCGCCACCAGTTACCAACACCAAAGCGCCCTCGAGCCCAGCGAATTTGGTAAACGATTGTTTCATCTAGCTGCGCCGAATATCTCGCACTCTGTCCGCGGCTTCCAGACATTTGAAATCTCGTCGCGGATTGAATTTAGTGTTGTCTGCCCACCAAACTGGATCTGGTGCGCGAGGAACCGGAAAGCGGGGGAGCGGGCAAAGCGTTTCCTCTCGAAGACGCTCGCCGACTCGCCCAATCAATCTTGCGCCTGGACGGCCTGAGCGACGCCGAGATTGAAGCTGCGGAACGGGTGCTCTCGGTGGACAAGGTGGACATCCGGCGACTGCGGGAGATCGCGGGTGATCAGTTCCAGGGTCGCAAATGCTAAATCCAGCTCACCAGTCCGAGCATAAATGACCGCGAAAATTGGCCAATAGCACGAGCTGAGCTAGAGTTTTAATCCACGCCCGGCCCCGGCAATTGTCCAAACGGCCACGGCTTTTCGAAATCGCCCGTCCTCTGATTATAGGACGCCTTTCCGATCTGCACGTTGCCCGGTTTGAATCTCTTTGTACTTGACTGGTGCGCGGAAACACAGCCGAGCAATGTGCAGGTAATGCAAAAAAGCGGGAGGAAGCCTAGCAATCCCGAGAAAAGCATCCGCGAGACGCTCGTTCCGGCGTCGGACGCCCGACCATTCCTTCCAGCCGTACTCATGTCAGTTAATTATGCGTTTTCTGTGTAAACATAGTTCCGGATAAGGGAATGACAAAATTATTCAGGTTAGGCGGGTAAAAAACGTCTACCTGTTTGTATTTGGGCTCACTTTATTTCTCCCAGGTTCCTAACGCAGCCGATCGCTAAACTAACCAACAGTAGGCACTAGCGGCTGCAACCTAACCGGAAAGCGGTCCCGCTATGCAGCAACTTCTACGTCTCACCTGTCACCAATCACTTCTCACAGCGGCTTTGGCCTAGCGAGCGTGCTTCTTCTTCCCCTGCTGGGTAGCTTTTGCCCCACGCCTGTCGGTCATCAGACTGAGCAAGTAGGAACCCGATCGGATTCGAAAAGCCCTGCGCTCGGAAAGCGAACGCGAGCTGCCGCGCGACGTTCTCCAGACGATACATCAGGTGGGCCCGGCGGCACCGGGTGTTCGGTCTAAGCGAGACACAATTGCGTGAGCGGCTGAATCAGGTGAAGGAGCTACACATCTTGCCGGAACATAGAGTTCAACCCAGCTTGCAAGACCCGAGAGGCCTCGACTTGATTGTCAAAAACGGTCAACTCCGGGGCCTTTCTAGAGGCTTCGCCATGTTGTGGCTCGCCGGTTGACCGCTTGTAGTTAGGTTTTGTCTGAAAGCGGAGCAACTCGTTTGTGATCGGACCTACTGCTCTGGCGGATATGATCACCAGGCGGCGGATTTTCTGCATAACCGATTTACCGGGGCCTGATATTAGGCAAACCACTCAGTGCTTTTGGGTCCGGGACAACAGCCACGCTCGTCCGTTTGACTTCCCTGAATCAAACTAGCATTCTCGACCATGCCCAGAGTAATCGGACTACTTTTTTCAGGACAAGGCGCTCAGCAAGTTGGCATGGGCAAAGACTTAAGCCAAAGCTATGCAACGGCCGCTAACCTCTTCTCCGAGGCTGATCGCCAGTTGCAACGGTCGATCAGTCAGGTTGCATTTGAAGGACCGATCGAGGAACTGACGAAAACTGCTAACTGCCAAGTTGCGCTCTATGTCCACGGGCTCGCCCTCCTGGAAGTTCTAAAAGAGGAGCTGGGCGCTTTTACGTTTCAGGCCGCCGCCGGTCTTTCGCTGGGTGAATTTACGGCTCACGCTGCCGCAGACACCTTTGATTTCGGGACCGGCTTAGAACTGGTGGATGCCAGAAGCCGGTTAATGGAAGAAGCATGTCTGTCCACCACTGGCACAATGGCGGCGTTCGTCGGTGGAGACGAAGCGGCGGTCCGAGAGATTGCCCGGGAAACCGATGTCGATGTGGCGAACCTAAATTCGCCGGGTCAGATTGTCCTCTCGGGAGCAGCCGACAACATCCGGGCGGCCATTGGTCTGGCCAAAGAGAAAGGCATACGGCGAGCTTTACCCCTGAATGTGGCAGGCGCTTTCCATTCCAGATTAATGGCCTCGGCGCGCGATAAGCTCATACCGATCTTGGAAACCGCCGCGATTCGCAATCCCGGCGCGATAGTGGTGGCAAACGTAACAGCGGCTCCGGTAAAAGAGCCGACGGAGATCCGGCGAACATTGGCTGACCAAGTCACCGGCTCTGTGCGCTGGGTAGAAACGGTCACTTATTTACTCGACGAAGCCGGTTGTGACCTGCTGATCGAATTAGGTCCAGGACAGGTGCTGGCTGGATTAGTTACCCGAATCCGGAAGGGTACAGAGGTGATTTCGATTGAGAACCTGGCCACGCTCCGGAATGCTCTACCGGCGATTCGCGCTGCCGCCAATTAGGACTGCGTCACCTATCCAAAGCCGAGGATAAGACAGAGATAGCCGCAAAAAGGCACAAAATGCGCAAAAGAAAATTAGGCGGATCAAATCGGAGCTATCGCTATTATCCTCTAGCCTTACGCTCGAGTTTCTAGTCCCACCCTTTTTGCGGCTATTCCGTATATTTTGGCGGCCGTCCGCTAGCCGGTCGGCTCGATTTCTGAGTGTGGCTGGGGCGGGTGTTCAGCTGTCGCCGAGCCTGGAGGTGTCGACGCCAGCAACCGAGGCGAAAGTCTATAATAGAGAGCGGAAAGACCAATCAAAACGCCGCCGAGGACGGCACAGGACAAAATTCGATAGGGGGCTGCCACTTCTGCGGTGTCAAACACGAGCACTTTTCCCACCGTGATAAATAAAAGAGCAATCGCAGTGATCCGATAAAATCGCCGATTCCAAATAAAACCGCCTACCAATAAAGCCGCGGCGCAGAAAACCCAGAGGACCGAGTAAGCGCTAAGCTGCGCTTTCTGGAAGAACTGCCAAGTGAAGCGCTCGAGTTCGGCGTTCAAGAAACCGAAAATGCCAATTAAGCCAAATATTTCGAACCAACGAAAAACCGTCCGTTGCAGCGGTTCTTTCGCAGCCCTAAAAGCTAACCAGGCTACAGTTAACAGAAAGAGGCAGACCGGTAATCCCGTGATCCATCGACTCAACAATCCGTCGGTAAATCGGGTAGTCTGCTGAGATTGATCGAATCCGCTCAATACGAAGTCGAAGATGAGAAACCGGAAAATGGTGACCAATCCCAATAAGATGGTTCCTCTGAGCAGGATTCTATCCTGCGCCTCCTGGGCGACCCAATAGCAAGCAACGCATTGGGCAGCCCAGAAGAAGGTGATCCAGTTGGTGGAAAAGATAACCGTCCAAGCGATCAGGAAATAAATCATGCCTTGGACCAGGAGCCAGGTGCGAGCCCGGGTGGAACCGCGGCGCCAAACGATGATAGCAACCGCTAACGCCAGACAACCATAGGCTAGCGTTAGTAACGAGATCGGTAATCTCGCCGAATGCAACAACTCGTCCGATTTCCAACAGCAGAGCCAGCCATTTAAAACCGCAACCCAAATCAAAGGGACGCGCTCTTCGGCGGTTCGCAATAACGACCGCAGAAACGGAGCGATCGAATAGAGGAGGAAGAGGAACTGGATGAAGGCAAACGCGTCAATCGACGATTCCGATCGCAGGCTTCCCCAGAAAATGAAGAGCAACACCCAGCTGAAGAGCGCTCCTAGAAAGTAGAGTTGAGTCCAACGTTTCAAAAACGCCAGCCCTTCGCTGGCGAGGTTAATAATTGTCAGGCACCCGAAGAAAAGGAGGTGGCCAGATCTTCCTGCGGTATCTAAAACCGGGGCTAAATAACCGCCGAGAAATGCCAGCACGGCCAGCAAACGCGAATCCCAGACCGCTGCTACAGAGAGTCCAACCGCACTAACCAACAGCACAACAAATATGGTCAACGGATCCGGTATCAGAGCATAGATTTGGTTCGCTGCGTAGACGGACAAATAAAGAATACCCAACCCTACCGCAGCCAGGGCAATATCCAGGCCTCGCCACTTTCGACGCCGGCAGATCTCACCCGTGATAAAGAGTAAGGCGCCGAAGATGAACCCGAGTGTGACCTGGGTAGCCGGCCCGATCCATTTTTCGTCGAAGGCGTACTTGAGGAAAAAGCCGGCAGCCAGCAAAAGGACAAAGACCCCGATCCCGAGAAACCATTTTTGTCCCACCGCCACCTCTGTTGAGGTACGGACTTTCGCTCTCCGAGGAGCAGTGCCCGGGGGCGGAGGTGGTGAGGAAAATACGACAGGGGGCGACCCCTTAGGTAAAGGCGGAGGTCCAACCGGAGGCCTCGCAGCCTTGGCGCCCGCCAACGATTCTACCAACGCCCGTAAACTGATCATTTCCTGGCGAAGTGCCGCCAGCTCAGAGTGCAGGCTTAAATCGAGCGAACATTTTGGACAGATGTTCCCGTTCGTCTCTGTCTGGCATCTTGGGCAGAGCATCGGAACAGTAAGACATGGTACTCGCCTTCATGCAATATCACGACTTCTAACCGGCTTTGAAACGTAAGGAGCTAGGAGGGGTTCCTGCCTCGTACTCGATTTGGTTTAGGGCGTTTAAAAGGCCAGGACCGGGCAGAGCTATTGTTTCAAGCCTGCCCGGTTGACCAACTTTACGATCAGGAGACAGGAACTGTCACTTAACCTGTTCCAGCGGGCCGCTAGTGGCCGGGAACTCGCTCGTGTTTAGGACCTGAACTCCCGCATTATGTTCGCCATTAAACGGAGTGATCGTATTTGGTCCGCCAGCCTTTACTACATCAGCCGGACTGTTAAACCAAAGACCAATATGATAAGTCTGGACCGGATTGGTTGCCGGGTTTTGCGTGGCATCCGGTATGGAGCCGGGTTCGTGAAACGGGTCTGCCGGCGCGGGCGCAATATTGGGCGCGACAATAAAAGTCTCGATACTGAAGCGGCCTACAAACACGCCCTGGCCATTGCCGTTCGCGTCGGTTTCAATGTCCCCCTGATACCAAGATAGCCCAAACGGTGCATTGGGTACTTGAATTACGAACAGATCGAAGTCGGTATTCGGCGGCAAGCCTTCAACTTTTACCTTCATGATTTCGACCGGTCCGAGGGAACGGACGGTTACAGTGCCGTGAGCTTTGGGCGCAACTGACGGGAAATTGGCTAATCCCGGTGACCGTACCAGGTCAAACGTTACTTTTTTTGCGCTTCCAGCGAGCTCCTGGGCGATGGCGGAAGTGCAGGCTAAGGCAGCAATGCCGATGCCGGCGCACCCAAGCAGTGTCATTTTACGGCACTGTCTTAAGAGTTGTTTTGCAGATTTCATTTTGTTTTGGCGAATGGTGAGTTGGTGGATGTTAGGTTTGAATGCTGAGCCGGCCGCGTTTGCCGCGGGGTGGACAAGCGCTGGCCTTCAATCCGGTTCTAAGGAAACCGCCTGTTTGATGTTCCCTACTTTTTTTGGCTATTTGCGCGGGAAAGGCAGATCGCCCGCAGAATAACCGCGAAGGAAATAGCTTTTGGTGGGGCGAGGCTCCCTTCTGGTTCTCCGATGTTAGCGAAACCCTGATGTGCTTATTCCCAAGATATTCGCTAGGTCGTAACCCTCGCCGACTTGTCCGACGTAGCCGGTTGAGCCCGTCATTTTCTGTCATAGCGTGGCGAAGTCGGAGCCGGGCTTGTCGTGCGACCGCGGACAAGCGCACCGTTCGACGGATGTACGTCACCATTTGCCCCCACCCAATGTAGCTGCAAAAACGTTGACCAGTGGCTCCGACTTCGCCACTGGATGAATCGGCACTAGTTTAGGCGGGGCGCTGGGCTACGTCGGACAAGTCGGCGCGTCCAGCACCTTACAGCACCAGGTAACCTTTACAGGGCTCAATTCTCCGCAGCCCCTTACAGGACGATCGGGAGCCTCGCGCCACCAAACTCACTTTGCGACGAGGAACGACCGTTCAATCTGAGAAATCTGGGACCGAGTTTCGGCGTTCTTTTGACTCACCTCGTCAACCAGCGTCTGGAAATCGCTATCCGATTTAAACACGTCCAGCCCGGGGTCTGCCAGCGCTAGCACCGGGTCAGGAAACCCTGTGCCGGTCATCAACTCCCGCAGATATTGAAAAGCCGCTTCGTTGCGTTCTAAGATGCGGTTACCAACCGCTAAGTCAAAACGCATCCAACGTGGTGATTTTGAGGTCGTCAGCTTGGACTGCGCGGCGGTGACCACCCGGTCTGCGCTTTGCCGGGCTTCAGCGCTGCGCATGGTGCCGCGCAAGGCCAAGGTTAAACGCATTAGGTTAGTTGGACTATCTTTATCCGCTTTTGCTTCAATTATTCGGATTACTGAAGACCAATCTCCGACTTGCATCGTACAAAAAAGGACCAGGTCCGCAGCGGCTGAGTACTGAGTTTTGACGTCCGGCGGCAGCCGTTGCAAACCAGGCAGAGCGCCGGCGTAATCTCCGCGATAGACCAATCGCTCGTTCTCCATCAATTGACGCTTGGTCACATTCTGCTCGAGATCGATGGCGCGCTGCATCCATTTTTCAGCCAAACCCGTTTCGTGAACCGTCCAACAAATTAAAGCGAGCTGATAAGGAGCCCAGGAATCGAACGGATTGGTTTCAAAGCATTTTCGGATCGACGCGTACATCTCTTTCTGTCGCCGGAACTCCGTCGACACGGCGGCAGCCATGCGGTTGGCATCCCAGTCGTTGGGAGCGAGCTCCAAGGCTTTGCTAACGGGCGCTTCCATGCGATCGAACAAACCTTTCAGGTTGAACGCATTCGCGAGTTCGGTGTAAGCGCGAAGCTGATTCGGGTCGAGCGCGATCGCCTGTTGACAGAGATCGATCGCCAAATCAAGCGATGCCCCTTCCCCGTTGAACCGTTTGACCCGGTCAATATAGGCTTCGGCAAGTCCAATGTAAGCCAGCCCGAACTTCGGATCCTGTTGTAGCGCCTGTTTAAAAAGACCGACTGCTTTGTCATTCGCATCCTTCAAATGCAGATCCGACAACGCCTTGGCTTGCAGATACAGATCATAGGCACTCAGGTTCAAGGTCGGTTCGTTTCGCAGATGGTTGCGTTCGTCGGTTGAAAGCCGAGCGTGGAGAGCGGCAGCGATCTGCTCGGCCAGGTCGCCCTGGATCGTTAGTACATCCTGAAGCTGACGGTCATAAGTCGCACCCCATAGCCTTCGCTCAGTACGGGCGTCATAGAGGATCGTAACGATTCTAACTTTGTTGTCCGACCGTTCAACGCTTCCTTCTAAAACAGCACCGACGTCCAGTTCCGCGCCGATTTCCTTTAAAGGCTTACGATGAGCATCCGGAACATCTTTATAGCGGAGGACCGAGCTACGGGCCGTGACCTGGAGATCACCGACCTTGGACAGCTGATAAATTACTTCTGAGGTAAGGCCATCCGCAAAATAGTCACTCGATTTGTTTTCGCTTAGGTTGTCAAACGGCAGCACAGCCACTGACTTCGAGCTGGTCGAACCGAGCTGAGGGTTAACTCTCCAGAGAAAATATCCGACCGCAGAAGCAATCACTAGAGCGAGCCCCAGAACAACCCACATTCGGGCACTAAAACGCGACTTTCCCGCCGATGATTGTACCGGCCTTGATGGCGAGATCTTCAGTGCGCGCAGCTCCGAGCGAAGCTCACTGGGTGTTTGCTGACGTTCATCCGGACCTTTGGCCAGCATCTTTTTTAGCAGCGCGACAATCGGTGACGGGATCTGCTTAAGTTGTTCCAGTGGCAATGCTGAATGCAGGTGCTGGCTAATGACTTCAAAGGTGGTCCCGGTAAATGGAACCTTAGCCGTCAAACACTCCCATAGTGTTACACCCAAAGAGTAAATGTCCGAGCGGATATCCACTTCGCGTCCGGCACACTGCTCCGGACTCGCGAAAAGAGCGGTCCCAGTGAACATCCCAGGCACAGAAAGACCAGGTTCAGAATTCGAACTCGAAGCCGCGGCCGCCGCCTTAGCTAGACCAAAATCGATGACTTTGACGTTGACGGCGCCATCGTCATTGAAGCGGAGCATAATATTCCCCGGCTTGATATCTCGATGAACGATCTGCTCCTTATGGGCTGCCTCCAGAGCCGCGGCCACTTGGTCTGTGATTTCGAGGGCCAGAGGCACGGGCATGGGCCCTTTCTGCTGGATCAGCTGATGGAGCGTCGTGCCTTCCACAAGCTCCATGGCATAGAAGTAATCCCCATTTTTCGTTCCTAAGTGGAAAACGGAAGCGACATTGGGGTGGCGAAGGCGAGCCGCAGCTCGAGCCTCCCGGATAAAACGGAGCCGGGCCGATTCGTCTTTAAGATAGCGAGCGTTGATGACCTTAAGCGCCACCGGACAGCGCAGATTCTTGTCTGTGGCTCGATACGTCACCCCCATGGCACCGCGCCCTAGCTCTACAGGCGCCCCATCGCTGCCTCTCAAGAGTTCATAGTGATCAAAGCTTCCGATTGCCCCTTGCGTTAACTCCTGAACTCCATTCGCCAACCCTAGCGATTCCGTGTTCGCAGAGTCTGACGTTACGTTGACTGTAAGAGCCGCTTTCAACTGGCAGACAGGACAACGCTCTGGCGTAAGCGATACCGGAATTTTGGTGCCGCAATTGGGGCAAACCGAGATTTCATCGCCGGGAGCGGTTACCCGATGGTCACTCATATGCGGCCTTCAGCAACCGCCAACGCTTCACACAGAGCGCGGATTTCTTCGTCGATTTCTGCCGGATCCGAGACCGTACGCGAGACCTCTTCGCGCAGGAGGACAATGTATTGCTTACGAAACCGGTGAATCGTGGTTTTGGCCGTGGCAAGGCTCACGCCGAGCGCTCCGGCCACCTCTTCATACGTTGGCGGCGACCTACCAAACTCAACCCCAACGAACGGGTGCAGGATTTCAAATCGCGCCGATGCTCCGGCTAGGGCACATTCTTCTTGTAACCGCTTCGTAGCGCGAGTCAGCAAAGCCATCGCCCACCGGGCGTCAAAAATCTTCTCTGGGGTTAATTGATCGGTCTGCTCAAGCTCATATCGACTCTCGGCTTCTTCCGCATCCAAAAACAGAAATTCGCGGTCTCCGCCACGTTTCAAGGCTCGTGCCCGATCGGACTCGTCTGCTAGAAAATTATGGAAAGAACCTAGAAGAAATGACCGAAATCTCCCTCTCGCCGGATCCGCCTGCTTAAGAGCTTGGCGTTTCAGGATCGACAAGAAGAATCCCTGAGTAAGATCTTGAGCATCATGCGCCGGGTAGCCCCGGCGGCGAGCAAAAGCATACAAAGGATACCAATAATCCCGGCAAAGCGCGCTCAACGCCTCCTTGCTCCCGGGCATCTGGGTTTCCGCGGCAATAAGGATTGCGCTCCAGCGGGTAGTACGAAATTGAGCTGGATCACCGGGTATTGAGCGATGCTCCTGGTTCACCGACACCTCTTATGGGAGCGACGGAGCACTAAAGCAGCACTCCATGCAGTCGTCGATACGTTTTTATACGTACACCAATTACTGGCCGGATACCGAATTCGCTTCTCGACTGGTTCGAGCTAGGAAAATGAATCTGGCCACATGCGAGAGCCAATTAAGGCGCTGCTCTGCTGACATAGAGGCGAACTCGGTATGGCCGTCGAAGTCCGCTTCCTGGAGATTCAGGAACTGAGAACCGACCGCGTTATTCTCGAGCTCTTCCTTCATTGTCGCGTTCTTTTGCTTCCAATTCAGTCAATGCACGGATGTCATTAATATCCTTCTCCCGAACTGGTCGAACGCGGCTTTTCATCTCGATCAACTTGCGACGAGAAGCGACTCGGATCACACGACCTCGAATGTCTAGCAGATACGCATCAGCGATCAGATCGTCAAAGCTATTCTCTCTGGTGAGAAACAAATCAATCTGGCGATAAGGCTCTTGCGGACTCCAGAAGGTGAACACCAACGCGTTCTTTTCCCGGATCAACTCAGCGATGCTTTGTCTATCGAGAATAATTTCGGCCGGCACTGGGGCTCTAGGCACCAGCCGGAGGTTGCTCATGGCCCCAAGAAACCGGTGCAGATTATCCGGTTCTAACGAGACCGCGACATCGAGATCCAAAGTGGTTCGTTCCACGCCGTGAAGCACCATAGCAACCCCGCCCGCAACCACGAAGTCGACGCGATGATCACTGAGGGCGCAGAGAATTTCGACTAGATGGCTTTCTTGGGACATGGGCACAACGCCGATATCGCCGGGAGCGAGCGTGAGCGCCGGGAACAAATTGACCGCGAACGCACACGAAGATTCAACCGCAGATTAACGCGGATGTACGCAGATAAAGTTGATGAAAACGAACTGGAATGTCGCTCGAGAAAATATCTGCGTATATCTGCGTCAATCTGCGGTTGGTCTCTTTACTATTCGCGTCCATTGGGGGTTGATTGTTCACCGCGTCGCCTCCTACTCCCCACTCCATTGCCGCCCGAGCTGCTTCTTCGCGGCGTCCTTCTCCTCGCTCAGGCGGTTCATCCGGTCGTCTAAGACTTGCTTCTTATATTTCCATTGCTCTTTCACCTCGCCCGAACTGTGATCGATCCAATAATCGATGTACTTCCTTTCCTGCTTCATCGCGTTTCTCTTGGCGTCCCATTGAGCATCCAATTTCCGGTAAGCCTCGTCTTTAGCACGGTCTCGATCCTCTTTGGTCCGGTAAACCGGGCTCGGTGTTGATCTGGGTCGCGAAGTTGGGCTCGGTTTGGCAATTGCGACCTGTGGCGGAGTACCCGTTGGACCTGGGGTCGCGGCGGTATTCGTAACGGGTCTGCCTTCAAAGACGGTGTTCGTGGGGTTGGCCGGAGGTCCACTGGGATTAGCCGGCGTCTCCACCGGACTCGCCCGCAGCACTTGTACTTCCGAGTTGTTAGGCGGAATAACCCCAGACTCGGCCGAAGGTGTAGCCCCAAACGTGAATTCTAACACTACTCGTCTCCCGGCCTGGATATCAGCTGTGCGCACCTGCTCCGGACGCCCTTCAATCTTCACTTCGACAGATTGCTTGCTGGGCGGCAAAATGCCTTCGATGGGTGGTTTTCCCAGGTCGATTCCACCAACCGCGACGTCTGCATCCGGGCGGTCGCAGGTTACCGATAACAATCCATAGGTATGTTTGAATTCGATCACACTACTCCCGCTCGGATCGGGAACGAAGCGCTGAGTAACCGGTGTCAGGGAACCGATTTTTGATGTTAACTCGATTTGCCCAGACGGCAGGTTCGCCGTTAACGGAGTCTGACCTAATGCAATTCCGGCCAAATAAATTGTGGCACCGGTCGGATCGCTTTTAAGAGAGACGTTTACTCCTTGGTAAGTGTTCTGGACGTTAACGGATGCGCCTTGGGCCAACTCAACATCCCTGATGATCTCCGGCCAACCAGGGCGCTTAAACGTCACCTGATATTTTCCGGTAGGCATATTGTCTACCGTCAAAGGAGTTATCCCGGATGTCGCATTCTGGTTCGCACGATTGATTTCAAAGGGCACGCCCGGAGGGTCTGTCTTTACAACAAACTGTCCGACCTCCCGAGCTAACGAAACCAAGCCAAGATTATTGATCGTTCCATCCGTGACTACGAGGTCGACAGACTTGTTTACGTAGCCGGGAAACTCCATTTCAAGCGTTTGCTTACCGGCCGGTAAACGGTAGCTGGCGAGAGGAGTCGTACCGATCGGTTGCCCCTTCCATCGCACGGAAGCGCCGGACGGCTTGGTATCCAGCGTCACGAATCCTTCGTGTGCGACCTGCTTGGGGACGGGCGCCTGCCGATTTAAAAAGAAACTGACAGCTACCACCATCCCCAGCGCACCCAAGCCAAACAGAACGATGGCGATTGTAATGACGCGCAACAACCATGGCGACGTAACTGCTCGGGGCTCGTCCCCCCCCAACTCAGGATCCTCTGGATCGCGTGGCACCCGGGTCGGGGCCACAGCCGCGTACGTTTCGCGCCCTGCTTCGTCCGGTTGAGCCGGACTCGAGCGGACAACCCCTACGCCCGCAGACTCCTGCGCCCCAACTTCGTGAGTGCGGTTTGATCCAGGCCCGGCTACACGCGACAATGGCGGTTGAGCCGCAAGTTCGGCGCCCTCAAGTTCGGCTAGGAATTCCACGGCCGATCGGAAACGGGTCGCCTCGAGTATCCCCGGACGTAAAACCGCGTTCCCGCCCTCGGAAAGAGCCGGAACCGGCGCAAATCTGGCTGGAGAGCCGGCTGCGGGATCAGCGTAGTGAGAAACCCCGCCCAACAATTCATAAATTAATTGAGCCAACGGTCCCACTGGGTTTTTCACCAAATCCAAGGCGGCCGACGGTCGAACCAAAGTCTCGGTCGGCTCTGGCACCTTCGAGCCCTGAATGCCGGCAGTCGCTAACGAGTCCACCTTAACCACGAACGGAGGCCAGGTCTCCACGGGCGCCTTTCGGAGTGCGTCGAGATCCTCGTTCGCATGAGCCGGTTCTATCCTAATATCCCCGACAGCAACCGAGCCGAGTAACAGTTCTCGATCGGCTAAAAAATCGAGTAACTTAGCCAACGGCTGCACCAAACGAAAGGTCTCAGGCCAGCGCAATTCTCCGCGAGAACGCAACAACTCCTGAAATGTGAATCCGCGAGTCCATTCGCTGACCAGCAAAAGCCGACAATCGGTCGATTCCAGCCCGTAGACCGCGGTTAAGTTTGGATGGTGAACATTGCGCAGTTTAGCAACTTCGGCACGAAGGGTCTCCGATTGCTGCCCATCGTACATACCTACCGTAAATGGCTTGAGACCTACCACTCGGTTTGTCTGCAGGTCTTTCGCCTTGAACAGACCCGACGGCAATCGCTCTAGAATTTCGTAGCGGTTCGAGATGATTTGGCCAGTTGTGTAACCA
>Ga0126381_100006248_pt1 | contig 13165 bp, 14 predicted proteins | sample PanSoiMetPlot_28_FD_96465 | JGI IMG/M metagenome (GOLD analysis project Ga0126381, IMG submission 96465) | Tropical forest soil microbial communities from Panama - MetaG Plot_28 | ecosystem: Environmental > Terrestrial > Soil > Tropical forest > Bulk soil | place: Panama | collected 2016-02-17
CCGCGCTCGGTGCCTGGCACACCGTTCACTCCCCGGCGGTGATCGCGCTCGACGAGCAGCTCGGGGTGCTGGTGATCGAGGCGGTCGAACCCGGAACGCCGCTGGACGTGTCCTCGGCCTATCCCGCCGGGGAGGACCTCGGCGAGCTGCTGAGCTCGCTGCACGGCAGCGGCGTCCCCGATCCGTCGTATCTGGCGGTCGGGCAGCGTGTGGCCTACCTGTTCGGCTCCTCGGCCAGGCTCTACGAACGTGACCCGGAGCTGGCGGCCGTGGTTCCGCCGGAGCTCTACGAGCGCGGGCACGAGCTCGCGACCCGGCTCGCGGAGCACGACTCCGCGGCCGTCCTGCTGCACGGTGACCTGACCCCGGGCAACATCCTCGACGGCGGAGCCGGGCGCGGCCTCGTGGCGGTCGACCCCGCCCCCTGCCTCGGCGATGCCGCCTTCGACGCGGTCGACCTGACTCTGTGGCAAGCGGAAGATCTTCAGACGGTCGAAACGCGCACCGAGCGGCTAGCCGCCTCGGCTGGCCTGGACGGCCAGCGGCTCTTCGGCTGGTGCGTGGCCTTCGCGGCCATGACCGCCCTGGAGCTCGCGAGCAGGGGAAACGGCCCTAGCGCGAGCATTCAGGCCCTCCTGGAACTGGCTTCGCAGGCGTAAAGCCATTTGCCACCCCTCAGCGGGCCGTCACGCACCGTCGTCCACCTCAATGATGGGTTGCGCGCCTAGCCGACGCGGCTGGCCGACGCTCGGGCGACGGGGGAAGCGGTACGGTCGGCGTGCGTGGGCACGGCTGTAGTTTTCACGAAAGGACTGCTCATGTCTATCGAGGGCAAGACGCCCGCCGAGGGAAGCACGCCGGCATATATCACCCGCTTCGACGGCGTCCGCGTCCCGGCCACCGACTACGGTCATCCGGTCTGGCTGGACAGCCTGGCCGACGACGTCACCATCGAGGGCTCGGCGATGAACGGCGTCGCACACGGCGCCGAGGCCGTACGGTCAATCGTGACCTCCATCCGCACGCTCTATGACTCCCAGGAGTTCAACTTCGCCGGCCCTTACGGCGAGAACGGCTTCCTGGAGGACTACACCGCCCAGGTCCGCGGTGGTGGGCAGATCGGCAACGTCGTCCTGGTCACCCGCAACGCCGCCGGGCAGGCGCAGCACATCGTGGCCAACTACCGGCCCCGTACCACGCTGCTGCACTTGTCCCGCCTGATCGGCGAGCAGCTCGCCGGCACCCCCTACGGCGAGCACTTCGCTACCAGCGCCCCCGAGTGAGAGTTCGATGAATGCACTTCATCGCGTTCCTGATCCTCCCATCGTGACGGCTGAGGTTGACGGCCGTGATCACGGTGCCGTCGGCTGTCAGCGGACCCGATGGTGCGGAGGTGCGGGTCAGCCCTCTGGACGCTCACGGTGGCGATCGGCCAGATCTGCTTCTTCATCCCCGTCGCTCTCGTCGCCAAGCCCATCCCTGGTAGGGAGCCGCATTACCGAACCTAACGTGGCGAGGGAAGCGTGCCCGGCCACGTCCGGGCCCGGCACATCGCCACCGCAGGTTGCCCACCCATGTGAAATCGCTGGGCCTGGCGCGGCCGGCGGCCGGCCAGCAATGCTTCGGCCGGCACCTGGAAGAATGGCCGGGCGATGGCAGAGCGGACAGCATGTTGCGTGGTGGGCGGCGGGCCTGCCGGAATGGTTCTCGCCCTGCTACTGGCTCGCTCGGGCGTCGAGGTTACCGTCCTGGAAAAGCACGGAGACTTCCTGCGCGACTTCCGTGGTGACACCGTGCACCCCAGCACACTCTCGCTCTTGGATGAGCTGGGGCTCGGCGCGCGGTTCGCAGCGCTCCCGCAGCGACACGTAAGCACCATTCAGCTGCCGGCCGGGCCTGGCGGGCGGATGCTCACCGTGGGCGACCTTGGCGTGTTGCGGCCGCCGTACAACTACGTTGCCATGGTCCCTCAGTGGGACCTGCTCAACCTGCTGGCGGACGAGGCCCGGCGCGAGCCGACTTTCAGCCTGCGAATGAATACCGAGGCGATCGGGTTCTGGCAGGAACGCGGCCGGGTGACGGGAGTGCACTACCGCGCCGCCGACGGCACGACCGGCAAGCTGCGGGCCACCCTGACAGTTGCCTGCGATGGCCGGAGCTCGCTCGCCCGGGCCTTGCCGGAACTTCGGCTCCGGAGCTTCGCCTGCCCGATGGACGCGTGGTGGTTCCGGCTGCCGCGGCGCGAGAACGACCCGCAGGGGCTGGTGGGGAACGCAGGCGACCGGTTCATCACGGTCATGATCGACCGCGGCAGCTACTGGCAGTGCGCCACACTCATTCCCAAGGGGACGGACGGCGAGCGCCGCGCCGCAGGGTTGGACCGCTTCATGGCTGACTTCGCCGCCGTGGCGCCGTGGCTCGAGGACCGCACCCGGGCATTGCGCTCCTGGGACGAGGTGAAGCTGCTGCACGTGCGGCTCGACCGGCTGCGCCGCTGGCACCGTCCTGGTCTGCTGTGTATCGGCGATGCGGCCCACGCCATGTCACCCGTCTTCGGTGTCGGCATCAACCTCGCGGTGGAGGACGCCGTCGCCGCTGCCCGCCACCTCGCCGGGCCGCTGCGCGCGGGAACCGTCAGGCTGCAGGAGGTGCGCGCCGTCCAGCGCCGCCGGTGGGCTACTGCGGCGGCGACGCAAGCGCTACAGCAGTTGGTTCACGCCCGGTTCATCGAGCCAGTGCTGGCCGGCCGCCAGGTCTTCAGCGCCGGGGCTGACGGGGCACCGCCCATTCCAGTCCGGATACTCACCACCGTGCCGTGGCTGAGACGAGTGCCTGCGTATCTTCTCGCTTACGGCGCGCTGCGCGAGCGCCCGCCCGCCGCTTCGCTGCGGTGACCGCCCCCGTAACAGGAGAGCTTGTCATTGGGGCGCCCGGCGCGTGCCCGGTCAAATCTAGGGGTGGTTGTCAGGCTGCCAGTGCCCGTTCCGGCTGCTTGTCCTCGGCCAACGGCGCCTCGGTATCCAGGTAGGCGGGTGCCGCGGAGAGGGCGGGTCCGGTGTCGGGGTGTTTGAAGGTCATCCAGAGCGGGATGCCGACCCAGGCCGCGAAGAAGGCGGCGGCTAGCGGCATGTTGAGCATGAACCAGGTCATTTCATTCCTCGGGTTTCTGTGCTGGCGCCGTTGGTCGGCCCGCTCTCGCACAGTTCTAGGTGTTCCGCCAGGGGGACCGCTTGAGTAGCGGCTACTCATTTCCCAGGGCAACAGCTGCTCAGTTGCCCATCACGAGGCCAGGAGCCGATCGAGGGTGGCGCTGTCCGCGCCAGCCACGTCAAGAATCTTCGTCCGGCTTGACGCCCCGGCCACCAAGGTGACCGCGTGCGCCCGGACACCGAAAGCCTTGGCCACGGCGGCCAAGGCGGCCGCCGTCGCCTGGCCATTCACCGCCCGGGCGCTGACCCGCACCACCAGCGCGCCATCATGCTCGCCGCCGACTCCGGGGCGGACAGACCCGGGCCGGACCCGGATCGTGATCCGCACCCCTTCAGTGTGCACCAGGGAGCCGGGCAGCCGACGGCTCCCGCTCCGGCGTGGCCCGGCACCTGAGGAGGCCTGCTCAGTCCGCCTGGGAGTCGAAGTGCGGGGCGACGAGCACATCGCCCATCTAGTGCCGCAGCTGGCAACGTCGAACCGCTGTGGGCGCGGGCGCGTTGCATCGTTGTGGGAAGATCGGGCATTCGCGAACTGGATTACCTGGGGACCATCCAATACGTACTGCGCCGGCGCGACCGGTTCGGTTTCTGGACCGCCATCTCCCTATTCGTCGTCTCGGCTGCGTTGCTGACGGTGGCCACCGTCAGCGTTGCGACCGGATATACCCCCGTGTGGGGCGTGTGGGATTTCCTGGTATTCGGGCTCGGGATGGCGGGGGGTGGCATTGGTGTGCTGCGGGACCGCGCCGCTATCGCGGGCCAGGTCCTGATGGCGGTCAGTGACGCAGGCATCTACCTGAACGAACCACCCCAGTGCATCCCGTGGTCCGAGGTTGCGGGACTGGTCGTGTTCCGCACCTGGCAGGACGGCGACGATGCAGACTCAGGGGAGTGGCTTTCGCAGATGGGCGTCGTGCGAAGCGGCGAGGACTTCCAGCCCGGTGCGGGTGCGTGGCGCCTGTCCAGCCCGGACCAGTGTGGTGTGACAGTGGATCTGCACGACGAGAAGGTCCGGATTGGTGCGCTGTCCGACGCGGTGCACACCTACGCGCCGGGCGTGCCGGTATGGGACGCCGGCAAGATCAGGAGCAAGAACGTCAGGGTCGAGGGCGCAACAGACGCCATTCAGTGACCCAGAGGACGGTGCTGGCGGCACCTGTTCGCCAGGCCTTCCAGCCCGTCCGCCTCGTACCGCGAAAGCCACACATGCACGGCGCGAGCGCCTTGAACTCGCCGGATTGAGGGAAGTCGGCACCGATTTCGATGCTTCCCTTGACCGTTACGCCGTGGTCACGCTCACGACCTAAGCAGGGAACGCAAGCAAAGGCCGGATCCGCGGTCCGGCGCACCGGGACTCACGCTGCGTGAGAGGCCTGGAGCTGGGTTGGGCGCACCTGCCGCGAACATACGGGCAGTCTCGGTCTGCTGGGACACCGCCACAGCCGCGTCGGACGCATAGTCACACTGACCACATATGAAACTTTGTCAACATAGGTCCCCACTCGGCGGCAACAAGATCAGCGCCCCGGCACCGATCGGTGGCGTGAGCATCGATCTGACGAACATCAGCTCCGAGAGCGTAAGCAGCGCCTTCGGCGGGGCCGCCAGCCTGACCATCAACCAGATGCTCGGCTACGCGGCCAGCCAGTCCAACGTGGGCGGCTCAACAGGGTATGGCAACGTCAAGGCGACCCAGGGACTGGCCAAGGACGCCTTCGACGCCATCAACAACCAGGTCGCCTTCTCCCCGTGAGGCGCCGCTAACATCACAGAAAGAACGCTGCCCCGGGCCCGATATGGGCCCGGGGGCAGTGCCGTCAGCGGGCGGCGGCGGCTCAGCGGGCCTATCCTCGGCGCATGGGAGTCCAGGTGCTGCCGGCGACCGGGCGATGGGAGGACTTCGCGTCGTTCATGGTGCCGCGCAAGCCGGGCGGAGGCGGATGCGTCTGCATGGCGTACCGCAATTCCAGCCTCGACATGCCCGGCCGTATCGCGCACATGCGCGCGCTGTGCGCGGGCGAACCGGGCCCGGGGGTGCTGGCGTACGTCGATGGCCAGGCGGCCGGCTGGTGCTCGGTGGCGCCGAAGTCCACCTACCGCGCCCTGGTCAACTCCCGGACGATCCCGCACGTCCAGGACGAGGGTGCGTGGTCGGTGGTGTGCTTTGTGGTGCGGCCGGGGTTCCGGCGCCGCGGCCTTATGCACCAGCTGCTGGAGGGCGCGGTCGGGCATGCTCGCGCGATGGGCGCCGCCGTGCTGGAAGGCTACCCGGTCGACCCCGGTAGCGAGCGCGTCGACCAGATCAGCGGTTACGTGGGCATCGTCCCGCTCTTCGAGGCACACGGATTCAGCCGCGTCTGCCAGACCGCCGGACGCCGCGGCGGCAAGCCCCGCTGGCTGGTACGCCGCGAGCTTCCCTGACCCGGCACTACCCGCCGGTCTTGATGAGCGGCGCGTCTCGTGTGAACGGCCGGAACCCGACGCTGTAGTACAGCCCGCGCGCCGCCGGATGCCCCGGCGCACCCAGGCAGGCGACCGTCATGTGATCGGCCCCGGCCTCCCGGGCCAGATGCATCCCGTGCAGCAGCATCGCCCGGCCCAGCCCGAGCCGCCGGTAGCCCGGATGCGTTCCGACCGGCTCGAACTCGGCGGTCTTGTTCGCCTCGTCGAGCCACATGATCGTCGATGCGGCCATCGTCCCGTCCGGTGCCTCGACCAGGACGTGCAGGTCGCCGCGATACGCCGGTGTTCGCCGGACGCCCTCGTAGCCCTCGGCGGTGTACGTTGACGGAGCCCAGGCGTCCACATGGGCCTGGACGGCGGCCTGCGGCCCGGCCTCGTCGGCGGTGCGGAACCGGAATCCGTCCGGCAGCGCCGGCGGTTCCAGCTCATGGAGGTCCCGCTCATTGAGTTGTGACCAGGAGCCGGTGTCGCCGAGTGAGGCGGGATCGGTCTCATAGCCGTGGGCCGCCCATCGCTTCAGGGCGAACTCATCGTCGGCCTGCGGCGTCACCGTGCGCTCGATGCCGGCCGTCACGCTGTCGTACCAGCCGATCAACTCGTCTACCAGCTCGCCGTGGTCGGGATGGACCTGATAGCCCAGGTAGGCGCGGGTGACGTCCCTCACCGACCCGTCGCTCCGCCTCACCTGGCGTGGCAGGTAGGCCCAGCCCCACGCGACCAGATCGTCACCGGAGAACCACAGCCGGCGCAGCCAGCTCTCGCCGTCGGATGCGCGACCCTTGCCCCAGATCCAGGCCAGCTCTCCGAAACTCGCGTCGGTGTTCACCAGGTCGGGACGGACGGCCGTAACCCGCTGCGCCAGGCCCTGCATGAGCTGCACGTCCGCAGCGGTCACCAGACCGAAGTCATCCATGGTGCGTCACTGTGCCAGGGCTCCGCGAAGCCGTCGAACTATTTCCCGAGTTGGCCAGTCAGCGCACAACCCGGCGGATCTGGACATACCTGGTCAAAGACTGTAGATTGCTGACAGGCCCTGATGATTCGGGCCGCAACTGTTCAGGCACATCGAGTATCGAGTGCGAAAGGAGGCCCGCTCGTGAAGCGAGTCAGCGTTCTTCACAATGCCCTGGTCCGGAAAGTCATCTCGATCGGGGCGACGGCGATCGCGCTGTCAGGGCTGCTGCTCATCGCATCGTCGCCCGCCAATGCATCCGGCCCCGCCTTAATCTGCGAGACCAACGGCAATTACTGCATCGGCGACCCGCACAGCAGCCTCCCTCTTTACGATCCCGTAAAAGAAATGCTCGCCGGCCAGATAATCGATATCAAGAGCCAAGGCGGGATTAGTTATAAACTCGCATTCGACCAGGCCCCGAGCAGGTGCGTAGCCGCTTCAAACAACGGTACTTCCGCCGTGATCCACGCCTGCAGCGGCGGTCTTGGCATCATCTGGAAGGCACACCTTGGCAAGGACGGCAGAAGCTGTATTTTCCAGAACCAGAGATTCTCTGGCAAGTACCTGTCAGGTGCTGGTAACGGGACACAATTCAAGCTGAAGGCCAAGGGCGCGAAAGGCTGGCTCCAGCAGTTCATCTTTAGCTCCCACGTCATCAGCCCTTGCGGGTAGGCCGTCGCGATCACGGTCAGCGCCGTCCGGCCGCGGCACCGCCGGACGGCGCAGTGCCGCCGCCGCCAACGCCGTGGATCCCCCTGAGGTAGGACCGGCTCATGCCCGAAATCAGACCGCGGGCTGACGTCCTGGCCGCTGGTCAGCGCGAGGCTGGGAGCACGAGAACCAGCACCCGGAAGACCCTCGCGCTGGAGCGGGTGATCAAAGAGTGGCAGGGCAGGCTGCGCGGATGGACCAGGACTGCGGCCCGCCGCGCGCAGGGCCCAGATGGCCTGCGGTCAGGGCAAGCGAACGGGCGGTCTTCGGTCTGCTGGTGTTCGCGTTCATCTGCGGGCTGGGGCTGCTGGTCGCGCTCGTGCCCGTTGGCCACGGGTTCGTGCCGAAGGGCGGCGGCTGGTTTACCCCGGCGGTCGCGGGCGGCCCGTTCACGTTGCATCCGCTGCTCATCGCCGTACCGTGGGCGGCCTGCTTTGTCCTCGGGCTGCTCGACTGGCATCGCCCGTGGCGCGTCGAGCACCTGGACGTGCTCGCGCTCGCTGGCTTCTTCTCCGTGGCGATGCTGCTCAGCGATGATCTCTCCCGCGCTGGCCTGTGGCTGGCCGCGGTCTGCCTCGGCTGGCTGTTCGTCCGCATGCTGGGAGCGGCCTTCGGGACCTGGCGGATGCCGGAACTGCGCCCGTCCGTCAGCTCCCGACGGCTGGGCCTGGCGATACTGGTCCTGCTGCTGGTCCGGATCGGAACCGTCGCCGCGGGCAACATCCTGGATGTCGGGCAGGCGAGTTCGCTCGGCGCCTGGCGCCTCCTGCACGGCCTGCACCTTTACGGGGCGGTGTCCTGGCCGGGCCCGGGCGGGTTCCGGATCTACCGCCCGGATTCCTACGGCCCGTTCGCCTACTACGCGTACCTCCCGTTCGCGGTCATCTTCCCGCCGGCGCCGGCGCTGCTCGCGACGCTGCTGCCGGCGGTGTGCTTCGACGCGCTGACGCTCGCCGGACTACACACCCTCGGCCGGCGGCTCGGCGGGCGGCCACTCGCGCAAGCGTTCATGTTCGCGTACCTGCTCTACCCGTTTCCCGACCTCTCCCTGATGGCGCAGACCAACGATGGGCTGATCGCCGCTCTCTGCGTATGGACGATCGTCGCGGCGGAGCGCCCGGCCACTCGCGGGCTGCTCATGGCCGCTGCCGCCCTGACCAAATTCCTCCCCGCGCTGCTCGCATTGCAGTTCCTGGGCGTCAGGCGAGGGCGCTCGCGCTACGCGCTGACGCTCGTCGCCTCGCTCGCCGCGATGCTCGCCTGGCCGCTCATCACCTCCGGGCCGGCTCGATTCCTTGACTCGACGCTGGGCTACCAGCTGCTCCAGCGCGGCGGCGGCGTGCAGTTCAGCATCTGGACCTACCTGCCGCAGGTGGCGATGGCGGCGAGGCTCATACTCGCGGCCGCGCTGGTGCTGCTCGCGCTCTCACCCATGGTGCGTCCTGGACGGCAGGACGTGCGGGAGCACGCCGCTCTGGCCGCCGCGCTGCTCATCGGCGCGCAGCTACTCCTGGGCTACTGGTTCTACAGCTACCTCACCTGGTGCTACCCGCTCCTCATCATCGCGATCATCCGAGCCCGGCCGGACCACGAAGGGGCCGGCACCTCAGCGGACGGCACCGCAGCCGCAAGTTGGGGACAGTCCCGCGTTCCCGCGCCGCTGGCCGGCGCCCGACCATCGCCGTAGCCGCCTATCCGGCCGTTCCAGGCCGGCCCTGCCGACCGGGGCATTCCTGTGTCTTGAGACACTCCAGGTCCGGTGAACGGTCCGCTGGACGGCGAAGGAGGCAGCCGATGACCAGACGGCGCGCGGTGTCGCCGGAGACCCTGGCCGCCCAGGCGCTGGGTGAGGTGGACCCGGTGTCCGGCGGCCTGGTCCCGGTGATCAATCCGTCCACGACCTACGAGCGGCAGCCGGAAGGCTCCTACCGGGAGGACCGGGTCTACACCCGGGCCGACAACCCGACCTTCGAGCACGCCGAGCAGCTGCTGGCCGCGCTGGAGGGCGCGGGCTGCGGCTGCGCGCTGTTCGCCTCGGGGATGGCCGCGGCCACCGCGGTCTTCCAGTCCCTGCTGCCAGGTGATCACGTGCTGGTGTCCCGGGTTCTGTACTTCGGGGTCCGCAAGTGGCTGGCCGAGTTCGCCCTCACCTGGGGGCTGGACGTGGAGTTCATCGACACCACCGATCTCGGCGTGCTGGCCGCGGCGATCCGGCCGGGGCGGACCCGGCTGCTGTGGGTGGAAACGCCGGCGAACCCCCTGTGGGACATCACCGACCTGGCGGCGGCCAGCGAGATCGCTCACTCCGCCGGGGCCCGGATGGCGGTGGACAACACGGTGCCCACTCCGGTGCTGACCCGGCCGTTCGAGCACGGCGCCGACCTGGTGGTGCACTCGGCGACCAAGTATCTCAACGGGCACAGCGACGTGCTGGCCGGAGCGGTGCTGTCGGCCCGCCAGGACCCGTTCTGGGAGCGGGTCCGGTCCTGGCGCCGCAATGGCGGCGCGATGCCGGGGCCGTTCGAAGCATGGCTGCTGCAACGGGGGATGCGGACGCTGTTCCTGCGGGTGCACCGAGCGTGCGAGACCGCCCTGGCCATCGCCACTCACTTCTACGGTCACCCGGCGCTTGCGGCCGTGCTCTACCCCGGGCTGCCCTCGCATCCGGGTCACGAGATCGCGGCGCGGCAGATGCGCGGAGGGTTCGGCGGCATGCTGTCGATCCGGCTGGCCGGGGGGACCGAGCACGCCGCCGCGGTGCTCCGCGAGGTCCGGGTGTTCAAGCGGGCCACCTCGCTGGGCGGGGTCGAGAGCCTGATCGAGCACCGGGCCGCCACGGAAGGCCCCTCCTCCCCGGTGCCCGGTGACCTGCTCCGCCTGTCGATCGGGATCGAGGCCGCCGCCGACCTGATCACCGACCTGGACGCCGCCCTCGGTGCGGCCGGCCGCGGCACGGCTCCGCCTCCGGCCGCCGCAACCGGCCGGGAGGCGGCCCGGTGACGGATTTGGCCGCGAAGGTCGCGGCGGTGCTGGAGCGCAGCATCCTGCCGTCGGTCATCGCCCGCGGCGCGGCGCTGCGGGTGGTGACCGTCGAGGACGGGATCGCCATCCTGGAGGTGACCGGATCACCGGGCGCCGTGCTGCCGCTGATCTCCCGCATCGAGGCCCAGGTCCGCGCCGCCCTCCCGGAGATCACCGCCGTGCGGCTGGCCGCCCCTGGCCAGCGGCCGCCGGCCGAAGACGCGGGGAGCCCGGCCGAGCAGGCCCGCCGCATCCTCGACGCCGAGATCAACCCGGTGATCGCCGCGCACCGCGGCCGCGTCTTCGTGGACGGCGTGGACCGCGGCCTGGCCCGGGTCCGTCTGGAGGGCGGCTGCCAGGGATGCAGCCTGGCCGAGGTGACCGTCCGCCAGGGCATCGAGCCACTGCTGCGGGCGCGCCTGCCCGGCATCGTCGGCGTGGCGGATGTCACCGACCACGAGGCCGGGACACAGCCGTTCTTCTCCGCCGAGAAACGGTGACCGGCGGACGAGCGAGGCCGCCGTGAACTTCGCCGCTGAGCCGCGGGGGGTGCTGCTGTGGTGCCCGCCCGCACCTACCGTGCCGCCGACTTCCTCACGGCCGCCCGCCGGATGGGCCTGGACCTGGTCGTCGGCAGCGACGGCGCGCTGCCCCTGGGCGGCGACCCGGTCGTCCAGGTCAGCCCGGGCGATGTCCCCGGCAGCATCAGACGGATCATGGCTCTCGGCCGCCGGTTCGGAGCGGTCGTGGCCGCGGACACCCCCATGCTGGTCCTGGCGGCCGCGGCCGCGGAGCGGATGGGGCTGCCGCACAACCCGGTGCAGGCGGTGATCGCGGCCGCGGACAAGGCCGAGCAGCGGCGGCTCTGGGCCGATGCCGCGGTGGCGCAGCCGGCGTTCCGGATCGTGCCCTCCGGCGCTTCGGAGGACTCCCTGCGGGAGGCCGCCGCGCAAGCCGGGTTCCCGTGCGTGGTCAAGGCGGTGTCGCTCAGCGCCAGCCAGGGGATACTGCGAGCTGACGACCGGGCCGCCACGGTGGCGGCGGCCCGGCGGATCCGGCGGATCCTGGCCGCGGCCCGGCGGCCCGCGCGCGAGCCGCTGCTCGTCGAGCAGTACGTGCCCGGACCTGAGCTGAGCATCGACGGCATGCTCACCGACCGCAGCCTGGCGGTCACCGCCATGTTCGACAAACCCGGCATCCCCGACGGCCCCACCTTCGAGGAAACCGTGCTGACCACCCCCTCGCGGTTGCCCGGGCCCGTGCAGGCCGCGGCCATCGCCACCGCCGGGCGGGCCGCCCGCGCCCTCGGGCTCACCCACGGCCCGATCCACGCCGAGCTGCGCATCGGCCAGCGCGACGGCCGGCCCCGGCCGGCCATGCTCGAACTGGCGGCGCGCTCCATCGGCGGCCTGTGCTCACGCGCCCTGCGTTTCGCCGGCGGCGCGAGCCTGGAGGAACTGGTGCTGGCCAACGCCCTCGGCCGCCCCGCCCCCAGCCCCCGCACCCCCCGGCCATCCGGGGTCCTCATGATCCCCGTATCGCGCCCCGGCATCCTCCGGGCCGTCGAAGGCCATAACGAGGCCGCAGCCACGCCAGGCATCACCGGCATGACGATCACCGTCCCGGCCGGCCAGCGCGTCCAGCCCCTGCCCGACGGGGACCGCTACCTCGGCTTCATCTTCGCCGAAGGCGACACCTGCGACGGAGTGGAGAAGTCGCTCGGCACGGCCCGCGCGCAGCTCCGAATAGTCATCGAGTAATCTGACCACCGTCATGACCAGCACCGGCAAGGCACGGGCCGGCGAGAGACCGGCCGCCCGGCAGAAGCGGGTGTGGGACAAGGCCGCCCCCCGCTACGACAAGCAGATGGCCTTCTTCGAGAAGATCCAGCTCGGCGGCGGCCGGGAATGGCTCGCCCAGCGCGCGCAGGGCCGGGTCCTGGAGGTCGCCATCGGCACCGGCCGCAACCTGCCCTACTACCCCGCCGGCGTGACCGTCACCGGGATCGAGCTGAGCCCCGCGATGCTCGCCATCGCCCGCCAGCGCGCCGCCGGCCTCGGCCGTGACGTCGGCTTCCAGGAGGGCGACGCCGAGCACCTGCCCGCCGGCGACGCGTCGTTCGACACCGTGGTCTGCGTGCTGTCGCTGAGCACGATCCCCGACCCCGCCGCGGCCATCGGCGAGATGAAACGCGTCCTGGTCCCGGGCGGCCGGCTGCTGCTGCTCGACCACATCGGCAGTACCTGGCCGCCGGTCTACGCGGCCCAGTGGCCGTTCGAGCGGATCACCATCCGCGCGGCCGGCGAGCACTTCACCCGCCGCCAGCTGCCGCTCGTGCAGGCCGCCGGATTCCAGGTCGTCGAGACCGAGCGGCTGAAGGCCGGCACCGTGGAGCGCATCCACGCGGTCAAGCCCGCCGGATCGAAGGGCCACGCCAATGAAGAAGGGCCACGCCGATGAAACTGCCTCAGGTTGACTACGAGGCGCCCAAGGCCGTTCCCGAAGCCGTGGATCTGCTGGCTGAGCACCAGGACGAGGCGAGCGTGCTCGCCGGCGGCCAGAGCCTGATCCCGCTGCTGGCGCTGCGGCTGGCCCACCCGGCGGTGCTCATCGACATCAACGGCATCGATGAGCTGTCCGGGGTGTCGGCGACCGACGGCTGGGTGGCGATAGGGGCCACGACGCGGGACTACGCGGCCGAGGAGTCCGAGACCATCGCCGACGCCGTGCCGCTGCTCGCGGCGGCTCTGCCCCTGATCGGTCATGAGGCGATCCGCAGCCGCGGCACGATAGGCGGCAGCCTGGC
>Ga0126381_100006249_pt1 | contig 13164 bp, 13 predicted proteins | sample PanSoiMetPlot_28_FD_96465 | JGI IMG/M metagenome (GOLD analysis project Ga0126381, IMG submission 96465) | Tropical forest soil microbial communities from Panama - MetaG Plot_28 | ecosystem: Environmental > Terrestrial > Soil > Tropical forest > Bulk soil | place: Panama | collected 2016-02-17
CCCCCCGGGGTGGTAACAAGGTCGTTCCCCTCCCGCACGGCACATCCTTGCTCGATACACGCGCAGCGCTGCCGGGGCCTGCGGATCGTGAGGAAAAGGACGGCTTACGTGTCTTTTCTCTCGAATCAGGTCTGATCGAGTGCTCGCCGCAGTATTTCGCCAGGCATGCGACCGATGTGCGGGCGGCGCTCGCCATGGTGCGTGATGCTTCTGGACTGCTGGCAAGGCTGCTGGATGGCGGGCACAGCGTGATCGCCGGCCGGCTGGCTGGCGCTTTCCGCAACAGCGGACGCGACAAGCTGGCGGATGAAATCTTGAAGACGATGGCCGCTGCGGATTACGACGTGCGTGAAGCCGACCCGTTTAACGACCGTCCCTCCCTCACGCTGCCGACCCGCGAAACGTCCCCATACGTGAACCGCATCAGGCTGCTTTGGGACAAGATGCGAGAGCCTGTTATCGAGCGATTTCCGAAAGCGCCGGGCATTGCCCGTAACGCCGGCGCCTATATGAAGCGGGTGGAGGAGGCGTACGTAACCGACGCCTATCACTCACTGTCGATCGAGGGTTACCGCGTGACGCCGGAACTGATAGAGCAGGTCCGCAGCGGAAGCTGGAACCCGGATGCGAGCGAACAAGATCGCGAACAAATTAACGCACTGGCCGCGCGCGGCTATTGGCAGGCTTTTCAGGTCGTGGAGAAAAGCATCGGCCGTGTGCTGAAAGGCCAAAATCCAGGCACGGTGGCGGAAGAAGATCATCGGGAATGGTATCGCGAGATGTTCGCGCCGCGGGTGACTGCCGGCATTATGAAACCTTCGGACCTTGCCGGCTATCGCAACGGGCCCGTCTACATCCGGCAGTCGATGCACGTGCCTCCCAACCGCGAGGCCGTGAGGGACGTGATGCCGGCGCTCTTCGAACTTCTCACTGAGGAGAATAACCCCGCCGTTCGCGTCGTCCTGGGGCATTTCATATTTGTCTACATCCATCCCTACATCGATGGGAATGGCCGCATGGGGCGTTTTCTGATGAACCTCATGATGGCCGCGGGCGGATACCCATGGACCGTGGTCCCATTGCCGGAGCGCAAGGCGTATATGGCCGCGCTCGAAAAGGCGAGCATCGGCCAGGACATTGAACCGTTTGGGGATTTTCTGGCGAGTCTGGTCGAGAAGCGTCTCGCCGGTGAGCCACTGCCGGAAGTGCCGAATTCCTCAACGAAGCAACGGTGAGTTGCGAGACAAGATTGTCATGAAAATTTCTGAACGAACGCTTAAGCGGCTGGGAGAAATCATCACGGGCGATAAGGGATTATCGCCGTATCGCGGCGGACCCAAGCTTGTTTCGTTTTTCAATGAATTTGGGAAGAATCACGGCCAAGGTTTCCCGTCACGATGGGCATTCGCTGAAGAATGCATCCGTCAGTTCGACGACACACCGACTTTGAAAAAGATTATTCTGTCGGCTTTCGACCCCCGCGATTTTATGGGTGCGACGATCTTAGATCCGAAGACCAGAGAATATAAACCTGCCGAACTGCAGGCAGCACTCACCTACCTCAATGAATTTCTCGTATTCGACGGATATGAAATCGTCCCGCACGGACACCGTTACGACGTCGTTGACCGAACCAGAGGTGAGATTATCGTTGACGTTAAGCTTGAGCCCAGCCATCTCTCGCACGCTTTTATCATGGAGCAGATCGAAAAGTGCCGGACCAAGATGGCGGCTGGTGATTGCGACGGCGCTATCACGAATGCCCGGTCACTGGTAGAAGCGGTTCTGACTGCCATCGAGAAGGAGTGTGATCCAAGCCCTCCGGACTATGACGGGGACCTGCCCAGGCTCCACAAGCGCGTGCAGAGCCATCTGAATCTGTCGCCAGAAAGTCCGAAAATTACCGAAAGTCTGAAGCAGACTTTGAGGGGATTCGTCAGCATTGTCGGCGGATTATCAGGGCTCAGCAACAAGATGGGAGACCGCCATGTGCGAGAATACAAACCGGCGGTGCACCACGCGACGTTGATCGTCAAGGCAGCGATGACCTTCAGCAACTTTATCTTTGACACGTACGCGTATCAAAAGGGACTGAACCCCTGAGTGGTGTCCGCGATCCCGACGATACTCGTGCCGCTTATCGTGAATCAGGCTTCGTCGAAGAAGTCCTCGGTCGAGATCGGCTGACCAATCTTGGGATACTTTCCCACGATGTCATCCGCTCGCCGCATCGTCGGCAGCGTTTCCACGGTAATACTTGCTACCTCTTTGTCGCCTTCGAACATGCGTAACAAATACGCCATAGCCTTGGACTGTAATGGTTTTCAGTTTGAATCTGCGCAATAAGACCGTTAGGTGACCTCCAGTGAGGTCTCAGATTGGCACGCACTCACTTTCGCGTCCAAGAGTTGGTTCAGCTCGTCGATGATCGTTGACATTCGATCGGAATCTTTTCAGTTTCGATCTGTGCAATCAAGGCGCGAATACGTTCATCGTTGGGAAGGTTCATAATACACCTCTTTAAGTGAAAGCAGAGCAGACCGTTCTGCAATTTCGCCAAGTGTAAACTTCCGCGTCAAGAGATGCTCTAAAGAACGACCGATCAACCTGAGGCGAGCTTTTATTTATGATTTGTCATCTAACTCGAAGACGTTCTGTTCCCCGTCGCGTATGGCCTGAACGTCTTCTCGCAATTGCCGTGCCGGCTCAAGTTTTTGTTCCCTTTCCTTTTCTCCTGGGTGAGAAGGGGTCGCAGCTCGACAGCAAGGATTTTCACTTTTTCGATTTTCTCGAGATCATTTCTTGGGCAATCTTTTTGGTGAACTAAAAGCCTTGCTGGCGGAGCAATCCGCGTCCACCAGATACCTTGCAGCCCAGACAATGCATCGCATAAGCAGACGTCCCTTCTCTTCCAAAGCTGCCGATTGAATAGGCTATTGAGAACGAGACTGACTCTTAACCAAGAGAGGACCGTCGCCGCCTGCTGCACTTGATCTTTCCCGCCGCTCAAGCACCGCGAGCAACTCTTCCATTAATCTATGCAGCTTCATTTGGTCCTGTTCTTTAGCAATAGCCGCGCAGAGTTCGCGCCAGTCCCGCCCCTCTTTGGTCATACCGCACCTCCGAAAGCAAGGTTCACGCCTTGGCTAACAGCAATAGCGATGCCAAAGGTTTCAACTTATTGATTTTCGGAATGAGGAAGAGTCTCTAGGGTCGAGTTTCGACATCTTTAGGGGGGAGATTTTGCCTACAGAAAAAAGTTCGATCTAGTGGTTATGTCTTCTAACTGTTGTAATCAGAGGACTTCAGTTGTCCCTGCGAATCGGCCGCGGGCCGCCTAAGGCAAAAAGACTGGGCTGACCTGCCTACCGCTGCATCTAAAGATCTCCAGCCACTTCAGGAGGTGCGTATGGGACGCTTGCCTTGGGCGCTGGCTCTGGGAATCGTGACTTCGGCATTCGGACAGCAGCAGCCGCCGATCGGCCCACCTTACACAACTCCTCCCACATTTCCCCAGGACAAGACACCTAGGCAGCAAATACCGCCGGACACAAAAGCACCACCCCCTTCAGACAGCTTGTCTACGATTCAGGTCCAGCGGCAGATTCAAGCAAAACTCAGCACCGAGCCCGCGTTGGCGAACGCTAATGTCCAAGTCAAGACGACTGCTAAGGCTGTGACGCTCACTGGCTCGGTGGATACGGAACGGCAACACGAAATGGCGCTCGGCATCGCTCAATCGTATGCCGGCGATCGAAAGATTGTGGACAAGATAAAAATTCGCGGAGAAGCATAACCCAATTGAACAGACAGTCACGAAAGTCAGGGGGTTATGTCTCGGCCCCTTGCTTGTTGTTTGCCGGCGACCTTACACAAAAAGTAGCTGAGATCATGCGGCGATCGGAACGTGGGCTCTTTCGCCCGTGGTTGACGAGCAACAATTCCGTAAGCTCGTCGACATGACCACGGATCGCGATCTATGCAGTTCGATGATCGCTCAGCTGCCTAAATGCGAAAGATACGAGCGTGCGAGGGCCGCGACGGCGAGAGTGTGGAAAAGTGCGAACGCTCCGTCCAGGAACACCAGCTCGTCGGATTCCTGCCGTTTCAATATGCGAACGCGCATCACTGGTACGGAGACTATCTCTCCATGCAAGGCCGGCACGACGAAGCGCTAGCTGAAGCCAAGCGTGCATTGGAACTCGATCCACTGAATCTCATGATCAGCACGTGGGTGGGACTTCGGTACTACACAGCACGCGACTTTACTCGAGCAATCGAACAAAATCGAAATTCGATCGAACTGGATCCAAACTTCGCTGCCGCACACCTCCTGCTCGGAGAAGACTATGTTCAGGCAGCCATGCGCAACGAAGGCGTCAGTGAATTGAAAAGGGCGGCGAGTCTTTCGGGAGATAGCCCGCTTTACACGGCGCAAGTCGCAATTGCTCTCGCAGCCGCAGGCCGGAATGGCGAAGCACTCCGAAGCGCACAGGAACTGCAAGCGATGTCAAAAAAGCGTTTACGTGTCACCTTACGGCATGGCCCAGATATACTCCGCACTGAACAAGAATGAGGATACGTTCAAATGGCTGCAACCTGCCTATGACGGTCACGCTGTTTGGATGGGGTACCTCGCCGTAGATCCCGTTTTCGATCGGTACCGCTCGGATGATCGCTTTCAAGAGCTTCTCCGGCGCATAGGCTTGGCCTGACGAAAGGGAAATTTCGGAAGATCTCGTTTTCCATTGCCGTTTCCGAGGAAGCCAACCATGAGATGCTTACTTTCGCAGCACTCTTGGGGGACGGCTCCTCTCAAGGCTGCAACGTTCCAGGTGATTCACCGCGTTCTTAACGGGAACCAAATGAGACTCCTTCGACCCGCAATATATGTTTTGGTGCTGTGCCTCTCAAGCATGGCTTGTGCGCAATCCCTTGTGCAGCAGGCCAATGATAAGCAGCCTGCCACACGGTCGGATCAGAGAGTGGAGGAAATCATCCTCATAGGTGAAATTCATGGAACAAAAGAAACGCCACGTCTGTTCAGCAATCTAGTGACCGTGGCCGCCGGGGAAAAGAACAAAACGAATCGGAGTGGGGTTGGAACTTCCAAGGCTTTGCTGTGCATTCTTACGATGTGCGGTACAGTGAGGGCGAGGCTTGGGTCTGCATTCCTGAGTGTGGGGTACACCCCCTTAAAGGTTCGAGCATAACAGCTGATTCTGATGCGATACGTCAGGAAGGATTTGATGGCGTCTTATTTGTCGGCCCCATTCATGCCTCACCACCAGCTCATGGTTCACATCCTTTAAAGGGCGCCCAATGAGAAACTGGCAATCTCAGTGCGAGCGAGGTTTGTCAGGCCCCTAAGGCCTCGAGGTTACCCTGTTGCTCCGGACAGCATTCTATGTGCCGAGCCGGCGGTTCCCTGTTCAATCCAGTCATGCTGGCTATCCGAAGAGATAGCTTGCTATCCAGGTGGTTGGTGTTCTTCGCACAAAAAGAGTGCCTAGTTTCATAACTACTGTCGTAACTCAATAAAAAAGCTGTGCTACTCGATCTGCACCCTGAATACCACATTTGGCATCTCCATTGCTCGTCATTGGTTGGGGTCTCAGGTGAAGTGTTGGTCTGTTAGGCATCGGAGAAAATCCGAGGCGGCGTGAATCCTGCTCCGCAACGAATACCGCTCGCCCGCGGAAGTCCAATCGGCCAAGAAAGTTTAGAAGAGTAATGCCGGGTTAGGGGGAGATAAAAATCATCATATGAAGCGGATCGCTGTCGGTGCGGTGCTCACCGGTTTGTTGCTGGTTGGTGGCGCTTATCTGTACCTCAATCAACCTCAGTATCAAGTTGATGTGCCAGAGTATCGGGACCCACCGGAACAATTCATCCATGTTGAACAGGGATGGACCGACGATCAACGGCTCGCGTTCCATCACACGCCGCAAGGAACACGGCTATTACCTTACGACTGGTTCATGGCTCTGGAGCAGCCCTGCTTGTCGCTATTCGGATGTGGCTTGTTTAGTAACAAGACTTACTTGGCTCGTTTCGGTTTTCTGAGCAGTCAAACCGATCCGAAAGTCAATCCGGATGGACTACCCATTGGCTTCGCTCGGCAGGAAGATTTTTACGACCCAGCAACCAAGCAAACCTGTCCAGTGGTTGGACTGAGCTGCGCAGCCTGCCACACGGGGGAGCTGCACTACGGGAAGTATGCGGTGCAGGTCGACGGTGCACCTGCCATGATCGAGGTCTACGAATTTCAGAAGGCGTTGCTGCTAGCCGTCGGTTTTACGCAGAAAATTCCCTTCCGCTACGGCCGCTTCGAAAAGCGAGTCCTCGGGCCGAATGCTTCTGAAGAGCAGAAGGCTGATCTGAAACGACGGTTCACTGCATTTATTGATGACGCGAAGTTTGAGTTAGACAATGCCGGTCCCGGGAAAGGAATCTACGACAATCTGGCGGGGTTCGATCGCACCGACGCTCTGACCCGTATCGGCAACCAGGTCTTTGCGGTCGACATGCAAAAGGCAGCTAATTTTGCGCCCGCGAATGCCCCCGTCCGCTTCCCACAGATTTGGGATGCTTCGTGGTTTACCTGGGTGCAATACAACTCATCGATTTCAGATCCGCTAGTTCGCAATGTCGGCGAATCGCTCGGTGTGCGCGCGGCCGCTAAGCTCTACGGAGCAGATGCCAAGGAGTTCCCGAACAGTGTTCACATCGAGGGGCTGAAGGAGCTGGAGTGGCTACTCTCCGGTCCAGCGCCCTACCAGGGCCTGCGTCCACCGAGGTGGCCATCTGTTTTCCCCGCATTGGATGAGAGAAAAGTTGCCCGTGGCGCCGAGCTTTACAAGTCGATTTGTCAGCCGTGTCACTTGCCTCCGACGGAAGAGTTGGCGGCGGACCTAAAGAAGCCCCAACCAACCTACTGGTGGGAGAACAGTCAAAAGAAGCGCTTCATGATTGTAAAAGACGTCAAGGTAAGCTTTGTCGGCACAGATCCGCATGAGGCAACTGACTTTATCAATCGTAGCGCGGATTCCGGTGATCTCGGCAAGGGGCGCGTTTCGGCAGGAGTTGGATTGGACCTGGTCACCAATGGAATCGTCAACAAGTTTTTTGACAGGATGCAGCTCACTCCCGCACAACAGATTGAATGGAGGGGAGGCCGCGATCCTCATGATCCGCCTGTCCGCATGGAAGCCATCTACAAAGCGCGGCCGCTGACCGGCATTTGGGCGGTCTCTCCTTATCTACACAACGGGTCCATACCAAGTTTGTACGCGTTGCTTTCGCCGCAGAACGAGAGACCGGATACGTTTTGGACAGGCAGTAAGGAATTTGATCCGATCAAAGTGGGTCACGACATATCAGCAATTAAGGGCGGCTATCTTTACGACGTCACGAAGCCGGGCAACAGTAATCGGGGTCACGAGTTTAAGGATGGGCCGCGAGGAAACGGAGTGGTCGGCCCGGCTCTCACTTCCGACGACCGCTTCGCCATTATCGAATATCTGAAATCACTCAAGGCTCCGGATGTTGAAAAGTGACGTTTGAACTTTCTCCGAACAGCGAGTTTTAGTCATGCGATCTCGTCGTGCGTACCGAATCCTGGCTGCACTGACAGCGGCCTTGGTCTGTGGTGTTTCTTGCAGCAAGCAAAAGGGGGTCGAGGAATCAGCCTCCACCGGGCCCTGGCAGGCCGAAGTGCAGACTCGGCGAGCACAAATCGAGAAGGTAAAAGCGGACAATAGAGCGGGCTTTGAGTCAATGGACGCAGGTTCACTCGGTAACGCCACACTGGAGATGATCCCGTACGTAGTTTTTCGCGTGCTTCAGGAAACTCAGCCAGCAACGTTCGGCGACGACGCACTGAATGCCAGCGGCTTTTCCCGCGTAAGGATTTGCCGAGCGGTCATAACGGCATCATCTGGACCGATCCCGTCCAGGCGAACGGTGCATTTCAACTGCGTTACATGACGCGCTCATGCTCAAGCTGCCACACCGGGCGAGTGCGCCTTGCCGATGGGACCGTGCGCCTGATTCTCGGCGGCGCGAACACTGAGATTGGGCTCCATACTTTCATCGGCCGCATCACTTCTACGCTTAAAGGAGACCTGGGCGAATCCGCGGATGCACCGGCTTACAAGGCGTTCCGCACACAAATTTTGACTGGTTTATCCAGCCATGAACCCGGTCTTTGGTGCAGGCAAAGTCAGCCCGACGGATGCAACCAATGAGGTTCAGACAGCGTCTGCGAACATCGATGCAGTTCTGGCATTGATGCGGACTATGAATGAACGGCGGCTTCAGACGATCGGTTTGCTCGAGGCCCATAGTTATGCAAAAGCACCAAATCCACCGAGCCTAACCGGGGGGGCGCCGGGCCTGATCGAAACTTCTGGCCTTGGAAGCGTAGGCCTGGTTCGCTTTGTCGGCCCTGAGAAAGCTGATTCCGTGTTGCCACCCGGACCGTCCAAAGCGGATGTGCCAGCGGTTTGGAAGATCGACCCCACCGGATATGTGAACTGGGACGGGACCATACGTGGCTTTGCGAGAGCTTTAACTTCGTCCATGGCTGTTGTGGACGATCCGACGAAAATTGATCTTGGCACGAATGCGAAGATCCAGGATTTTCTCGGGAAACTGCCAGCGGAACCATATCCCTTCCCGATAGATGAGGCTGCCCGCCGCCGCGGTGAGTCAATTTTCCAAACGAATTGCGCTGGATGTCATGCCTTGCCTGCTGGACGCAAGCGGAGCGACCTCGTCTTCAATGTGGGAACCGACCCACTACGCGAACAGGCAATCAACACCCTGTCGGCCGGACTACTGACCAAAGTCGTGTTGAGCATTTGCCCGCCAACTCAGGCCGAGTGTGCATTCGGTGCAGAAGGGCCCATCGTTGATCCCTCAGTTCATCGAGGATATGTCGCGGGGCCGCTGATTGGTGTTTGGGCGGTTGCCCCCTACCTCCACAATGGTTCGATACCGACATTGAGACAATTGTTAGTGCCATCCTTACGGACGACGACGCAGTTCTTGCGCGGGAGCACCTCGTACAACCAAACTGACGGCGGCGGGGAGTGGGAACCGTCGAGAGAAGCGGAATTACGAGCGAGGGGGGATACTGCGATCGCGCTCCACGATCTTCAACAGGCTGGATTCAGCCCCGTCGGACATGGATCCGCGAACAATCCGATGCTCGTCGACGGTCGCGGAAAGTCTGTGCAGGTCGCATGGTCGAACAATGGTGCAGACAAACACACTGTCGACGATCTCATCGCATATTTGCTCTCGTTATAGTCTTCGGCTTGAAAGTGACTGTTGGAGTATGCGGAATTCTGACAGCGCTATGACGGACCGAGTCCAGGGCTCGGCGTGCAAATTGCGGCGAACTTGCCGGCTGGGACCAGTAGAGTAAAACTCCAGAAATTCCGAAGGACTCAATAGCGGAAGCTCATCAACCGTACTTCCTCCTCCCAGCATCCTCACTCGCGATTACCACTTGCGCTGCGTGTTGCGCGAGTTTATCAAATGTTCAGATCAAGTAGAGACCGGCGCAGCCATCTCGGACATTTCCTTTTTGGAGACGCAACCTTGGCACCCACACGGGCAGGAATGATTCCCCTTCTGTTGCTTCTATTGAGCCAACTCAGTTTTCCGAGTGATGGTAGCGGGCAACCAGAATCGACGCTACCGATCATGCCGCTGCCTGCTCAAGTTGAGTACGGCGAAGGAGAGTTCCCCATCGACGGAAGTTTTGGAGTCGTTCTGATGGGCCATAAGGAACCGCGACTGGAACGAGCACGGCAGCGTTTTCTCGATACACTTTCGCGCGAAACCGGGATTCCTCTCTGGCGACAAGCTGCGGTCAACGAACCGCGCTTCATGATTCGAACCACCAGACCAAGTGCAGCGGTTCAGGAACTCGGCGAAGATGAAACCTACCGCCTCGCGATCTCTGGGACGAACGTTCAGTTAACCGCACCCAATCCCTTGGGTGTGCTTCGCGGACTGCAGACGTTTCTTCAACTTGTCAGGGTCACACCTAAAGGCTTCAGTGTTCCCGTAGTTGTTATCGACGATAAGCCGCGCTTCCCTTGGCGCGGACTTCTGATCGACTCAGGGCATCGTTTCGTGCCGCTTGCGGATGTGAAGCGCAATTTGGATGGAATGGAGGCTGTGAAACTAAATGTCCTCCATTGGCGCTTTGCCGACAACTTGGGCTTCCATATCGAAAGCAAGAAATACCCACTGCTGCAAGATAAAGGCTCGGGCGGCTTTTATTATTCTCAGGAGGAAGTTCGGCAAGTGATTGTGTACGCACGCGACCGTGGCATCCGCGTAATCCCAGAGTTTGATATGCCTTGCCACACTACCTCATGGTTCTTGGGCTACCCAGAGCTTTCCAGTGGCAAGGATCCTAAAAACAGTTCGGCAATAGACCCTTCACGCGAAAGCACATATAAGTTCCTGGCAGGATTCATGGGTGAAATGGCAACTCTTTTTCCCGATGCCTACTTTCACACCGGCGGAGACGAGTGTGACCTCAAGGAGTGGGAAGACAACCCGCGGATCCGCGAGTTCATGCGTTCGCATTCGATTTCGGACGGTGCGGCCCTACAGGCTGTTTTTACGGCCAGGATCCAGAAGATTGTAGCCGAGCACAAAAAGATCATGATGGGATGGGATGAAGTACTTCGTCCCGACACTCCCAAAGAGGTTGTCATTCACTCCTGGCGGGGACCTGGCTCACTAGCGGAAGCTGCAAAGAACGGTTACCGCGGCGTACTCTCGTCAGGCTATTACCTCGACCTGAACCAGTCGGCGGCAGAACATTATTTGGTTGATCCGTTGGGAGACGCTGCGGCCACGCTTACGACCGAACAGAAGGCCCGCATCATCGGGGGTGAAGCCGCCATGTGGACCGATATCGTCTCCCACGAGAACATGGATAACCGGATTTGGCCGCGCACCGCCGCCATCGCCGAGCGTCTCTGGTCCACTGAACAGCCGCGGGATGTTGACTCGATGTATTCACGGCTCGCGGTCGTGTCGCAGAAACTCGGATATTACGGTCTGCGTCATCGTCTTATCACCGAGGAGATGTTAGAGCGTATGACGGGCGAAGTTGATCCTGAACCTTTAAGGGTGCTCGCGGCCGTTGTCCAGCCTCCGAGGATGTACGAACGCCAGGAGCTACGCGCTTTCAGCGACTTTACACCGATCAATCGCCTTGACGATGCAGTGCCACCGGAAAGCGATCTGGCACGTGAATTTCAAGAAATGGCCAAGCGGATAGCCTCGGGAACGGGAACGCCTCAACAATGGCAGCAAGCCCGACAATGGTTGTTGCTGTGGCGGGATAACGATGCAAAGCTCGAACCACTGCTCGCGCAATCCTTCCTGACTCAAGACTTGACTCCCGTATCGCGTAATCTATCCGAAGTTGCGAAGATCGGCCTACAGGCTTTGGATGATCTGCACGAGAATCGTGTTGTTAACTCAGAAGTGCGACAGAGAAATATTGATTTCCTGAAATCCGCCGCCAAGCCACAGGCGGTGCTGCTCCTTGTGGTAGCGCCTTCTGTGGAATCGCTGGTGGAGGCAACCAAAGCTCGGTAGCCCTCGTCGTCGCGGAAGAAGAGATTAGGAGCGCACGACTGAAGACGCTAAGTCTATGCCTAAAAAGGCGAGTGTCAAGGAAAACGTACAGACCTGAGATCCCACCTCAGGCACGACAGACGATTGACAACGAGTGATGGCGCTGTTACTCCCACTATGCTGTCGTCCATTTCCATGCCCTTGACCGAGGAAACAGGCGGGGATATGAGTAAGGATTAGGTGAGGGAGGCGGTGAGGTTTGAGTGCGTGCCGAAGGCGGTGCGGGTACTGATGAAAAGATGCAGCGAAGGGAGTCGAGTAGTACGTTAATCCGTGGAGATTCCGTCCGTTAGATTCGAACGGGCCTGCGGTCCTTCACGGTAGGAAAAAGCATGTGACGTTTGCATTCATGCGCGATGCGGCGCGGTCGCACCCGGAGAAGCTGTTGGTGGGAGAGGGACGGGATGCCAAATTGCGGAGCGTTGCCGATGTGAAGCGGCCGGGAGTGGAGAAATTGATTGCGGAAACAGCTAAGCTGAATAAGAAGGACCCATTGTCGGGATGATGGTTGGATGAAAAAAGAAAGCGCGAAACTAATTGAAGAGGTGTCATGTATGGCAACTCCGAGCGGGGGCCAATTTCATTACCCTCAGATTTCAAATCGACAATGACAGAGTGGACGAAGCACATCTTGGTAACCGGCGCGATGGGCAAGGTTGGTAGCCATTTTATCCGCCGTGTTCTCCAGTCCGCAGAACAGGACGCCGTCACCATTCGCGCGTTATGCCACAACCGTGTCCCGGAACCCCAGCCGCGACTGGAGATCATAAGAGGGAGCATCTCTGACCAACAGGTCGTGCATGGCGCGATGGCAGGGATTACGCATGTTATTCACTGCGCAACTTGCAAGGAGACTCCGGAATTAATTATTGACGTCGCAGTCAAAGGTCTTTTCTGGCTTCTGGAAGAATGCCGTAATAGCGCTACTTTCCAGCACATCATTCTGGTTGGGGGCGACGCGGCCATGGGTCATTTTTTTTATTCACACCCGCTGCCCGTGACTGAGCAACAGCGCCATAGTGCCTATCCGGGGTGCTACGCTCTGTCGAAAGTCCTCGAAGAGGTGATGCTGGAGCAGTATTTCATCCAATACAAGCTTTCTGGATGTTGTTTGAGAGCGCCGTGGATTATGGAGAAGGACGATTTCAAATACTCCTTGTCCTTCGGAGAAGATGTGTTTGGGGGGCCGAGGTGGAGGGAATTGGTCGGTCCGAAACGCGCCGCTGAATATTTGCAGTGTAACGCTGTGCCGCTCATGCTGGACCCGGAGGGCCTACCGATAAAACGTAATTTCGTTCACGTCAGTGATCTGGTCGATTGCATGGTTCTGGCCCTTGACCACCCGGCAGCGCAACAGCAAACATTTAATATCTGCATGGATGAGCCAGTAGACTATCGGCAAGTCGCCGACTACTTGTCTGAAACGCGGGGAATGCCTTTTGTTGAGATTAAGACACCCTATCGATCAACGTGGCTTGATAACAGTAA
>Ga0126381_100006250_pt1 | contig 13164 bp, 13 predicted proteins | sample PanSoiMetPlot_28_FD_96465 | JGI IMG/M metagenome (GOLD analysis project Ga0126381, IMG submission 96465) | Tropical forest soil microbial communities from Panama - MetaG Plot_28 | ecosystem: Environmental > Terrestrial > Soil > Tropical forest > Bulk soil | place: Panama | collected 2016-02-17
GCGAGCGCTCCTCGACCCGGCCGCCGAAGTATCGGGCCTCAGGGTCACGCACGACCTCACGCGGGTCGCCAACCGCCTTCAGATAACGGGCGATGATTTCGTTGAACGGCGCGAGTTCCGGGCCGGCGATCTCGACGTTACCGTTGCGCGGCGCCGCGAGCGCCACATCGGCAACGATGGCAGCAACGTCGTCCGCCGCGATGGGCTGAAAAAGGCCGGGCGAAATCCTGACTGTGTTTCCATCCGCACTTGAATCGGCGATGCCGCGGAGGAATTCCAGGAACTGGGTCGAGCGGATGATGGTATAGGGGATGCCGGACGTCTTGATCAGTTTCTCTTGGGCGACCTTGGCGCGGAAATAGCCATTGTCGCTCCGGTCGATTCCGACGATGGATAGCGCGACATGGTGCCGCACGCCCGCTGCGGCCTCCGCCGCGAGAAGGTTGCGACCGGAGGTCTCGAAGAACTCCAGCACCGCCTTGTCTTCAAATGAGGGCGAATTGGCGAGGTCGATCACCACCTGCGCGCCGGCCATGGCCTCTTTAAGCCCTTCGCCGGTGATGGTGTTGACGCCGGTATTGGGCGAGGCGGCGACGACGTCGTGGCCGCCTTGGCGCAGAATGGCGACGGTCTTCGAGCCGATCAGGCCGGTGCCGCCGATGACGACGATCTTCATGGTTCATCCTCCATTACACCGTAGCGAAACGTCGCGGTGTGCGAGAAGCGGCTCATGCAGGCTTAACGCGTCGCGGAAAGCTATTGAGGCGGCATCTTCACGCATGCAGCAACAAGCGGGCTATTGGCTGACACCGTGCTGCGGCAAGTTGCGGATCGCTCGGTGAGGATGACGGCTGCATTACGGCTTGCTCCACAATACGCAGTTAAGAGAATCTCGTCGTCCCCGCATTGCGCGGTGCACTTCGTCACATCGCACGGTGAGCGAACCACCCTAATGCCCATGGCGGGGCCGGGTGGGCCCGGATCGCCTTTAGGGCCGGGTCATCACTGCCCCGGCCAGAATAATCGCAGTGACGGCCCACAAGACACGCATGGCGATGCCGATGCTATGGTTCGATCCGCGCGCACACCGCTAAGCGCGGACTGTTCGCCGGCCCGGCGGCGCGGCACGTTGCGGCGCGCTCGGTTGGCATGATGGCGGTGTTTCGTTTCGGGCCACAATAGGCGGTTAAAAGCATCTCGCTCTCGCCGCATTGCACGCGGCAGCCGGTCTGGTCACAGTTGGAGCGAATGATCCGAACGCTCGAAACCGCGCTCGGGGGACCTGGATCGCCCGTTGCGCCTTTGGGACCTGGTGGTCCTCGATCACCCATTGGCCCTTTAGACCTTGACCCCAAGTTATCATTGAGCCTGCCAGCCCAATCGCGATGAGCGCTCCGCCCACGTACATGGCGTTGACTCGGGCGACGGCCCCGAGAGCGCGTGACCAAGCAATTGTTGGCATCGCGCCATTGGCCGGACGTTTGAGCCGAGCTGGCGGGAGCCGCGGCATTGGCTCGCTGTGAGAGGCTCAATCGGGCGAGGCATGAACACAAGCCGCCGGACCTGATCGTGGCAGCCCGAACACTCGAAGGTGTGTTCTTCGTAACCGGAACCATCATGGGTTTGTCCGGCGCTACCTTCATCAGATGCATTTCAGCGCCGCACGCAGGACACTTCATGCCCGGCCCCCCTTGGTTTCCGCAGCGGGTTCGCTCTTCCGATCTCAAGGATAGCAGACGGCGAAACGGCATGGGCGCTGGTCGCCAGAAGACGTATAATTGCATGGTCCTTTGCGCAAAACGATCCACATGAGTGGAGCTGACCATGAAATATGTGCTGCTTGGAAATCTGAGCCCGGAATACGCAAGCAAGCAGTCGGAGCGGGTCGCCAAGGCCAAGGCAAAGCTCGACCAGCTGGGCGTTAAGATCGAGTCGATCCACTACACGCAGGGCTACTACGATTTCGTCGACATCGTCGATGCCCCGAATCCGGAGGCGATGCTCGCGTTCTCCGTCTGGTACGCGACGGAGCGTCTCGGGCGGATCCAAAGTATGCCGGCCTTCGACGCAAAGAGCTTCGAAACAGCGATCAAGCACGCGGCGCGCTGAGCGCGCCTGGCGCTCTGATCCAGCCCTCTGACGTTGAGCTCGCCGTGCCGGAGCAGGCCACGGTAGTGGGGAAGTGTTTCGGCACCAAGGACGGCGGCGAAAGCTAGCGATGCCGCCGCCGCTGGGCGTGCAGCACATCTATGCAAGATCGATCCGCCCGCGCGCTTTGGCGACACAGTCGGTGAACAAAGCTGGAGTTGCGATCATGTTGTTTCTTGTCGTCTCAACACCGCGGCCGGAGCGGCCTTCTGAGCTAGCACAGACGCGGCAATCTTTCTGGCCTTGGATTGCTCGGTACGAAGCACGAGGTGTGTGCCGACAAATCTATGCTCGCGTGGGGCGGGGCGCGGTTGGGATTTTCGACGTTGAGGATAACAATGCACTTCATCAAATCCTCAATGAGTGGGCGGATATCGTCCCTGCACATTTCGACACCTATCCGCTCATCGACGTTGAAGCGGCAAAGCGGATGCTGGCGGCGCAAGCGGCGGCGAAAAGGCAATGAGGTGAAGCTGCCAACTGCATTCCTTCGCACGCAAAAGTGGCGTAGCCTCTTACGGCTGCTCCGGGGGTGCCCAAGTCATTTTTAGCTGCGGCGCGCGTTGGGCGGACCCATCGCATCCAGGGAGTGACAAATGAATCCTATGCGCATCGGCATCGCAGGAGCACTCGCGTTCGTGCTCACGTCGGCACTGGCCTCGGCCGCGGATTATCCGGCCCCGAAGGAGGGCGACTGGGTGGCGCGGGATTTCCGCTTTCACACCGGCGAAGTCATGCCCGAACTGCGCCTGCATTACTGGACGATCGGGGATCCCTCGGGCGAGCCGGTGTTGATCCTCCACGGCACCGGCGGGTCCGGGGCAAATTTCTTAACATCCAATTTCGCGGGCGAATTGTTCGGCACCGGCCAGCCGCTCGATGCAAACAAATACTTCATCGTCCTGCCGGACGCGATCGGCACCGGGAAATCGAGCAAGCCATCGGACGGCCTGCGCACGAAATTTCCGAAATACAATTACGATGACATGGTCGAGGCGCAATTCCGCCTCGTGACGGAGGGGCTCGGCATCCGTCACCTGCGCCTCGTGCTCGGTAATTCGATGGGCGGCATGCAGACGTGGTTGTGGGGTGAAAAGTACCCCGAGTTGATGGACGCGCTCATGCCGATGGCGTCGCAACCGACGCCGATGGCGAGCCGTAATTGGATGCTGCGGCGCCTGATGACCGAAACGATCCGGAGCGATCCGGAATGGAACGATGGCAACTACACCACACAGCCGCGGTCGCTGCGCTTGGCCACCGTATTCTTCGGCGTCGCTACCAGCGGAGGAACGCTCGCATACCAGAAGACGGCGCCCACGCGGGAGAAGGCCGACAAGCTCGTCGACGGGCGCTTGGCGGCCCCGCCTCCCGGCGATGCCAACGACTTTCTGTACCAATGGGAGTCTTCGCGCGACTACGATCCCTCCGCGAGTCTTGAACGCATTCACGCCGCGCTGCTGGCGATCAATTCTGCCGACGACGAGCGTAATCCGCCGGAAACCGGAATCACCGAGCGCGAACTCAAACGCGTCAAGAACGGCCGGCTCTACCTCATACCGGCCAGCGAAGACACGCGCGGCCACGCCACCACGGGCATGGCAAAATTCTGGAGCCAACAGTTGCAGCAACTCTTGCAGACGGCGCCCCGACGGCCAATCGAGCGCGCCGGCCGACAATAGGAGGATCGCTATATTGCGGGTTGGGTGCGCTTGTCCGCTTTGGGTCGAACGATCAGCACGGATCGCCGTTGCATGAGCGCAGTTCGCCCGCAAGCGGACATGCGCCGATGCCGGGATTGACGCGCGCAATGAGCAGGCCCTGCGACAGTCGAGAGCCGCTATAATGTTCTGGGGCAACACAACGGAAGGAAACCATCATGCCCGTGATGTCTGGGTTCGGCGCGCTTGAGAAACTGCCGTGGGAGCGTATCACTGACAGAATTGAGCGCCGCGTTCTTGCGGGGAAGCATGGAATGATCGTGTGGTGGAAAATCAAGGCGGGCGCGCATGCCGGCGCGCATCGGCATCCGCACGAGCAAATCGTTTGGATGCTCAAGGGTACGATGGATTTCCGCATCGGCAACGAGCGGCGTTCGATGACCGCGGGCGATGTTGCAGTCATTCCCGGCGACACCGAGCACGAAGGGTTTTTCTCCGAAGACACGGAGGTTGTGGACATCTTCGCGCCACCGCGGGAAGATTTTCTCGCGGGGGGTACGCCGTCTTATATGCGTGCGCCGTAATCGGGTCGCCCCGCCTGCGGCTTCGCGGCACGTCGGTTCGCGAGGCGACTATCCCAGTTCCTTTGTCAGGGCGTTCCGTCAGTGAAAGGGGACTCATCATGAGCAGACAGAACGAAGACGAGACCAGCCGTCCTGCACAGAACAAAAAGCAGACCAGCCGCCGAAAATTTGTCACAGGAGCTGGCTTTGTGGGCGCCGCAGAGCGAATGGTCGCCGGAGCAAATTTCCAAGCTTGAAGAAATCGTGCGAGACTTTGTTACCAACGCCGAGGGGGCGAACATACAGCCCCTCGGTTCCACTCTCGCACTGGCGGGTCACGGTAGCCACAACAACGCAGGGGGATGCTTCCCCCCGCCGCCGCGGTCGAGAACCGCACCGATCAAGACGACGCCGACGAGCCCGTCGCGGAAGAAGTGATTTCCTTCACCCGAACGGGGGTTGTTCACACACAAGGACTTGAACGACGATTCGATCAAGGATCTTGTGCCGATCACGCGCGTGGGATCCGCCGTCAAAGTCATCACTCCATTCGCCTGATGGCGTGCAAAAGGTCATGCGCACCCGCCACGAGCCAGCAGGGAATCAATCGACTTTGCTGCGCTACCGATTGAGCCAGCGCCGCATGAAACCGAGCAGGCCCTGCGGCATGAAGATCACCATGGCAATGAAGATAATGCCCACCGGAATGAGGTAGTACTCGGTGAAGAAGCGCGAGAAGGCTTCGCGCAGCAGCAGAAAGAAACCGGCCCCGACGATCGGCCCCACCAATGTGCCGATCCCGCCCATGACGTTGAAAATGACCGTCTCGCCGGACACCAAAAAGTAAACGAAGTCGGGCGCGGCGAATCGGTTCTGCACCGCGTAGAGCACGCCGGCAAGTCCTGCGAACAAGGCGGAGAGCATCACTGCTACGATCTTGTAGCGCTCGACCGCATAGCCGATCGCGCGCGTGCGCGGCTCGTTCTCGCGGATCGACTGCAGCACCATGCCGAAGGGAGACTGGGTGATCCGCCGCAGGATCAGATATGACGCGGTGACCACCGCGAGCACGAACCAGTGCAGCGTCTCGGCGGTGAAGGGCGCCGAGAATAACCCGGGGATCGCGAGTGGTGGCCGGCGGAAGCTCAATCCGTTCTCGCCACCGGTCACTTCGGTCCAGGTGAAGATGATGACGTAGAAGATCTGCGAGAAGATCAGCGTCGTGATGGCGAAGTAAATGTCGCGCAGCCGGGTGCTGAAATACGCGACGAACAAGCCGATCGCGGCCGAGCCGATGAGGCCGTATACGATGGCCAGCCAGAGATTGGGTGGCCTGACCATGAGCAGTGCCGCCGCCGCGCCGTACATGCCGAGACCGAAGAAGGCCGAATGTCCGAACGACACCATCCCGGTGTAACCGATGAGAATGTCGGAGGACATCGCCAGCAGTCCCCAAATGAGGATCTCGGTCACGAAGCGGCGCCAGAATTCCGGCAGCACCAGCGGCGCCACGATCAACAGCGCCAGAATGATCGCGAAACCGGTCCAGTAGACCGTGGCGGAGCGTTTGCTCATTTGGGTGTCGGAACGAAAAGGCCGGTCGGCCGGAATAGCAAGGTGAGAATGAGAACGACGAAAGAGACGATCCCCTCCTGCGCCGGGCTCACCCAGATCGAAGCGTAAGCTTCGAGCAGACTGATGAAGATCGAGGCCGCAATGGAGCCGCCCAGGCTTCCCATGCCGCCGACGACCACGACGATGAAGGCTTTCAATATCCAGTCGAGCCCCATGGCATGGTTGACGCCGACGAGCGGACCGAACAGGACGCCGCTCGCTGCGGCCATGCCGGCGCCGATGGCGAAGGCTCCGGTGTGGACCCAAGGCACCGGGATGCCCATGGCCTGCGCCATGACGCGATCCTGCGTGGTGGCGCGTATCCACACCCCGTACTTGCCGTATTTGAGAAACAGCCAGAAGGCGCCGATGATAGCGGCCGAGAGCGCGGCGATCAGCAGCCGGTACCAGGGATATTCGAGATAGAAGAGCGTGAAATAACCGGTGAACGGCTCCTGGATCTTGCGCGCCACCGGACCGAACTGCCAGAGCGCGTAGTTCTGCAGCACGAGCGAAATGCCAAACGTGGCCAGAATGGTCGTGAGGGGATCGCGGCCGAGCAATGGGCGCAGCGTCGTGATCTGCAGCGCGGCGCCGAGCAACGCGACGACGAGCGTGGCGATGACGAGCGCGAGCCAGAAGCTGCCTGAGGTCGTGATAACGACGACGCCGATATAGGCACCCAGCATGAACAGTTCGCCGTGGGCGAAGTTGACGACGTCCATGATGCCGAAGATCAGCGTCAGCCCGGAGGCGATCAGCGCCAGGATCATTCCAGTGACGATGCCATTGACCGTCTGAATGATGATCGTTTCCCAGGGAATGGCGGCAAGGATTTGCTCGATCCCCATGGCTCACACCCCGAGATACTGGTGGATGACCGCATCATCCACTTTCAGATCGGACGCCGCGCAGTGATGCCGCACCGTGCCTTTCTCCATGATGTAGATGCGGTGGCTCGCTTCGAGTGTCAGCGGCACGTTCTGCTCCACCAGCAGGATCGCCACGCCCTCGCGCTGCAGGACGTCGATGATCTGTCGAATCTGCGAGACCATGCGCGGCATCAGCCCCTCGGTGGGCTCGTCGAGCAGGATGATCTTGGGTTCGAGCATCATCGCCCGGGCAATGGCGAGCATCTGCTGCTCGCCTCCCGAGAGGGTGCCGCCGGCCTGGTTGCGCCGCTCGGCGAGCACCGGGAAATAGGCGAAGGCTTTGTCGAGCAGCTCCTGCTTCCTCGCTTCGGTCACGCCGTTGCGATCGAGACCGGTGCGGAGATTCTCCATCACGGTGAGCAGCCGAAAGATGCGGCGGTCTTCCGGGACGTAGCCGATTCCCCGTCGCGCGAGCTTGTGCGCAGGGAGTCCGGTGATCGGATTGCCGGCGAACAGCACTTTGCCGCGATCGGGATGGACAAGACCCATGATCGTCTTGAGCGTCGTGCTCTTGCCGACGCCGTTGCGCCCGATCAGGCCCACGACCTCGCCGCGCTCCACGTGCAGCGACACGCCGTGCAGGATGTGGCTCTTGCCGTAATAGGTGTGCACGTCCTCGACGGCGACGAGGGGCTGCATGGGCGTGGGATCCGGGCTCATGTCTTGAGGTAGACCTCGAGCACCCGCGGGTTCTGCTGGATCTCGTCCGGTGTTCCCTCAGCCAGCACTTCGCCGTAGTGCAACACCGTGATCCGCTGCGCGAGCTCCATCACCACCTGCATGTCGTGCTCGACGATCAGGATTGTCAGGTTCTTTGCGATGCGGCGCACGAGCTCCATCGTTTCGTGCGTCTCCGACGTGCTCATGCCCGCCGTCGGCTCGTCGAGACAAAGCAGCTTGGGCTCGGTGGCGAGCGCAATCCCGATCTCGAGGTTGCGCTGCTCGCCGTGCGAGAGATTAGCGGCGAGTTCGTCGGCCTTTGCTCTCAGGCCGACCGACTCGAGTACGGCTTCGGCCTTTTCGATGAGGTCCGCATACGCGCGGTGGTGACGCAGCATGCTCCAGCTGTGCCGGCGCGATTGCGCGGCGATGCGGACGTTTTCCAGCGTCGTGACGTTGGGCAGTAGGTTGGTGATCTGGTACGAGCGCGCGATGCCCTTCTGCGAGATGCGGTCGGGTGAGAGCCCCGTAATGTCCTCGCCGTGGAAAAGAATGCGCCCCGAAGAGGGGCGCAGTACACCGGTCAAACAGTTGAAGAAGGTGCTTTTCCCCGCGCCGTTCGGTCCGATGATCGCGCGGACTTCGCCGCGGCCGACCTCGAAGTTGACTCCCCTCAGTGCAGTGAGGCCGCCAAAGCGAATGGTCAGGGCCTCGGTGCGTATCACCGCCTCGCCGCCCCGGCCGGTTTCGGCCGGGGACGGCTCTTGAAGTGCAAGATCGAGCGACACTTACGCGAACTTGCAGGCTGGCGGGAAGATCGTCTTCTCCTTTGGAACCGTCTCGAGAATCTTGTACTTGCCGTCCTTCACGTCAAAGATGAACTCGCGAATGAACGCTTGGTGGTCTTCCTTGCGCAGCACCTTGTCGCCCTGCGGGAAGTCGTCGCCTTCTTTCATCTCGAGTCCCTCGAGGGCCTCGATCAGCTTCATGTTGTCTTCGCGGCCGCGGAACTTCGATTTCTCCATGCCGAGCTTCAAGGCATTGATGGCCTCGTAGTTTGACTGCACGTAGCGGTCGGGCAGGGGACCGGACGGATCCATCTGCTTGAGGCGGACCACGGCGTCATCGAGGAACTTCTTGTGCGCAGGCGTGTTGAGCGGTCCTTCGAGCAGCGGCAGGTACCGGTTGATGCCAACGAAGCCATCGATCTTGTTGCCGAGCGCGGGAAGATTGGTGGACTCGGCGATGGCACCATCACCGGCCCACTTGTACTTCCTGGTCAGGCCGAGGTCGAACGCCTGGTTGCCGATGGTCACGCCGTCCTTGCCGAAGAAGATGCCGAACATCCCGTCGAAACTTCCGGTAACTTTCGACAGGAACGGCGTCATGTCGGCGGTGCCGAGCGGGATGCCCGTTGTTTCGACGATCTCGCCGCCCGCCTGTTTGATTTCCTGGATATAGGCGTCGCGCGTGGATTGTCCCCAGGCGTAATCTGCGTAGAGGACGTGCCACTTCTTACCCATCTTGTTGACCAGGTAGGGCGCAAACGCGACGGCCTGGGCCGGCGCGTAGTCGTATGGCCGGAAACTAAAACGGTTGCACTTGGTCGTCGTGAGCGTTGTGTCGAGGCATACGCTGATGATGTTGACGACCTCATATTCTTCAAAGACGGGCATGCAGGCGAGGCAGATGTTGGAGAGGAAGCCGCCGACATGCACGTCGACTTTGTCCTCGACCAACAATTTCTCCACCTTGCGGCGCCCGACGTCGGGCTTGGATTCGTCATCAGCTACGATGAGCTCGATGGGCCTGCCGTTGATACCGCCGGACTTGTTGATGCGGTCCACCGCCATCTGCACGCCGACCAGCGCGGTCTTGCCGCCGGCCGCGCCGGCGCCGGAGAGCGGCTGCTCGGTACCGATCTTGTAGGATTTGGCCTGGCCGAACGCGGCCTGCCATGCCGCCGGTACTAGCATGGTCGCGCCGAGCGCGCCTGCGGCTGCAGAGGTATATCCGATCAAGCGGCGGCGCGTGACTTTGCCGCTGTACCAGAACTCCTCGGTCCAATCGTTCGCTTTGTCAGTCATTGTGAATTCCTCCCTGGCTGTTATGGGCAGACAAGTACCCTGCCAACGGCCGCTCTCGCCGGGGGATGAGGACCCAGCTTGTTCGGACAGGCGGTATCTTGTTGCAGGATACTTCAGGACACGCGGCCCCACAACGCGGCGCCGATGTCGCGGGCCCGATCGGCAACGAGCCACCCCAGACGAAACGGTGGTTCGCGCGCTCCCTGATGATAACATAGGCAACCAGTGCGTGCGTTTTCGCTATCGGCCGAGAAAGGGAAGAGCCATGTCGGTTCTCGCTACGCCTCGTCGACTGTCCGTGGTCCCCCAGACCGGTCGCGATGCGCGCCTAGCCGCGCGCGGCGGTTTCAAAGGTCACACGGCGGGTATCGCTCCAGGTTACGCGCAGGGTAACCTCGCCATTCTGCCGGAAAGCCTGGCCGCCGATTTCCTGCGCTTCTGCCAGCACAACCCCAAGCCATGCCCGCTGCTGGCCGCCTCGGCGCCCGGCGATTTTCGCGTGCCGACGCTCGCCGATGACCTCGACGTCCGCACCGACGTGCCGCGCTATCGGGTCTTCCGCAACGGTGAACTGATCGACGAGCCGACCGACATCCGACCCCATTGGCGTGGCGATCTGGTCGCCTTCGTGCTCGGCTGCTCGTTCTCGTTCGAGGAGGCGCTCATCGAGGACGGCATCGAGCTGCGTCACATCGCCCTGAACGTCACGATACCGATGTATCGCACGTCGATCGCCACCGTGCCGGCAGGCCCGTTCCACGGCCCGATGGTCGTCTCGATGCGGCCGATGAAGCCTGCGGATGCGATCCGCGCCATCCAGATTACGACCCGATTTCCGGCGGTGCACGGCGCGCCCGTCCATATCGGCAAGCCCGAGTTGATCGGCATCGCCGACCTGATGAAGCCCGACTACGGCGAACCAGTGCCAGTTCAGTCCGACGAAATCCCGGTGTTCTGGGCCTGCGGCGTCACGCCGCAATCGGTCGTAGCCACGGCCAAGCCCGAATTCTGCATCACCCATTACCCGGGCAGTATGCTGGTCACCGACCGCCGCAACAGCGAATTCGCGATCATGTGACGGCCGCGCTCAAAGGCGGTGCCGTTGCGTCCAAAGCTTGGCTTTTTCGTACGCGGCCTGTTGGGAAATTCCGAACCGGTCCCCGATTTGTCGCCATAGGGCGCCGGCGCGATGGGCGCGCGCCATGGCCTTGCCCGTGGGCACGCCGCGCCCGACGGCGCGGGAGAGCTCCCGCAGCGCCTCGCGCTGGGACTTCCGCCGCGCCTTCATTCGCTTCTTTGCCTCTTGCGAGCGTCGGGCATTGGCGCGCGCCCAGCTCTCGATATCGGATCGGTAGACGATCCCGCGCAGACGCCGGGAACGGCCAATCACCGCGTTGCGCGACGTGCCCAACGATTTTGCGATCTCGGCAGCGGTACGTCCCGCGGCTTGCAGCGCCAACAGCCGCCTGTCACGCGATGGCGTCCAGCTCGACTTCATGGCGGTCCACCGTCTGCTCCCGAAAATACGAAGCTACGCCGTGGCGGTTTACCCTTGCCAATCCCGCGCTGCTCAGCGCTTGATCCTGTAACACGAATCGAGCGAGACGCGCGAGGGCCGCACGGCTTGCGTCTGGTACCGCACATTGCTTGCGAGAGGTCGGCGGCGCGCTGGGATCGATCTGCTTGCGCGATCAGTCCCGCGGGTCCGCATCGAGACGCACCACCCAGCCCTCCAGGCCGGGCTTGGCTGCGGGGTAACGTGCCAGCACCAAAGGATCGTGGCCCGGCACCACGTGCCGGGGCGAGGCGGCGAGCTTTTTGAGCGTCTCGTATCCTTCGACCACTTCGGCGACGTTGTAAGTGATCGGGAAGATGCGGCCCGTTTCCATATGGGTGTAGAGGTGCGCGGCGTCGGCCGCCAATACCACGGGCCCACGCCGCGTCTTCACCCGCACGCTCTGCAGGCCCTTTGAGTGACCGCCGATATGGTGGACAGAAATCCCCGGCGCGACCTCGTCCTCGCCGTCGTGGAAGGCGACGCGCCCGTCAAACACTTTGCGCACCATCGCGACCACGTCGTCGACTTCGAACGGCAGCCGCAGCGCCGTGTGGCACATGCAGCGGCCTGTGGCATAGGCCATCTCACAGTCCTGCAGATGATAGCGCGCACGCGGAAACAGATCGTAGTTGCCGACGTGATCGTAGTGCATGTGGCTGATGATGACCGTCCTCACCTTAGCCGCCTCGATGCCTAGCGCCTTCAACCCTTCGCCCACCGGCTTGAGCATCTCGCGCTGGCGTTTTCTGCCCATCGCCGCATCGAAGCCCGTGTCCAGGATGATCGGCCCGGAGGGACCGACGATCGCCCAAACATAGAAATCGAGCGGCTGCAGCACGTCGTGCGGGTCGCCGCCGATGAAGTTTTCTGGCGACTTGCGATCGTGATGCCCGTACCGGATGGCATAGATTTCATGCGTGTCGTCGCTCATTCGTCCGTCCCGATTGGCTAGAGTTCTCTATCAACGTTCGGCAAGCTCGGTGCGCTCCCTCTCCCCATTTGGGAGAGGGTTGGGGTGAGGGGTTACCGGCGGTACTGATGGATCCGACCCCCCTCACCCATTCCTTGATGTTGCAACAGAGAGTAGCCCTCTCCCCGCCGGGGAGAGGGCACAAGGGGTGCGAGGGCGCCCACCGCATATAAATAACGGAACAAAGGTGCACTTCGCGCCGCGCTCTCGCCCGCGATATGCGGCTTCACTTCGGGAGCGCGGCGCCGGGTCGCGGCGCGCGGACCTCGACCCCGGCACGGCGTTCGACCGGCTGCACCACGGTGGTGAGATCCTTGTCCGGCCCGTTCTCGTCGCACGCCATTTGCAAGACGCGTGTGACGGCCTCGGCGACCTGCATTGGCACGCCGAGCGCCTTGCCTTCGCCCAGACACAGCTTGAGGTCCTTGGTCATCAATCCGACAGTGAAACCGAGATTGAAGGTGCGCGGCAGCACGACGCGGCCGAACTTGTCTTCGGTCGCGGTGTTGCGGCCGGTGCCGGAATTGATGACATCTAGCATGGTGCGCGGGTCGAGCCCCGCCTTGACCCCCATGACCATCGCTTCCGAGGTCGCGGTCATGGCGGCGGCGGACAGGAAGTTGTTGCACAGCTTCATCGTTTGGCCGGCGCCTGGCCGCTCGCTGATGAAGAACATCCGCCCGATTGCGGCAAGCGCCGGCTCGATCGCGGCGACCTCTCCGCGTGGCCCCGACGCCATCAACGCCAGCGTCCCCTTCGCCGCCCCGGTCACTCCACCGCTCACCGGGCAGTCGATCTGCACGATGCCTTTTTCCTTGAGTAACTCGAATATGCGCTTGGCTATGACCGCGCCGGTGGTCGAGAGATCGACGAAGCGACGTACGCGCCCGCCTTCGACAACCCCGCCCTTGCCGGTTGCGACCTCGAGCACGATCTCGGGCGTGGGCAGACTTGCCATCACGGTTTCCGCC
>Ga0126381_100006251_pt1 | contig 13164 bp, 13 predicted proteins | sample PanSoiMetPlot_28_FD_96465 | JGI IMG/M metagenome (GOLD analysis project Ga0126381, IMG submission 96465) | Tropical forest soil microbial communities from Panama - MetaG Plot_28 | ecosystem: Environmental > Terrestrial > Soil > Tropical forest > Bulk soil | place: Panama | collected 2016-02-17
GAATCCCCTGGCGCCGTGTTTCCTCTTCGATTCTGCTGAGTTCTTCGCGCGCGGTGTGATCCGCAGCGGCGAACTCTGGTGCGCCGTCCGGAAACGCATAGCCGACCGGATCGATCGCATGTACGACAACCAAAGTTGATTCGTGCCGACGCGCAATTGCCTGCGCGTAGCGAAGCGCAACAGACCCCGCCCCGCTCAGATCGGTAGCCACAACGATGGTCTCGAATTTAAACCCGTTAGTCCGCATCTCTTTTACCTCCATAGACATTTCCCACTATGGGGCAAAAAGGGACGCATCGGCAGTGACGCGAGTCACAGCACTGAGTGATTTCCGTCACATCATCGAAGAACGACTATGCCGCGAGTTGGCCAAGCTGATCGGGCTTGAGAATTACCAGGGAAGAGCCGTGCCGGGCAATCAAATGGTCTCGCTCAAATCGATTAAGCAGCCTTGTCACCGTTTCGCGAGAAGTGCCGGCCATGTTGGCAAGCTCCTCGTGGGTCAATGCCATGGTGAAGCGGAGCTCTGGTTTACCACATGCTGCGCTTGCAGCCCAATCCAGCAATAGTCGCGCAAGCCGCCCCGACGCAGAGCCTGAAAGGGCAAGCCGACGTGCATCCAGAAATACCTCTTGATACTCATCCGCCATCACTCGTGCCGTCCTTGTTCCGACATCCCCGTAGGACTGAAGAAAATCAAGAAAGTCGACGCGAGGGATGTTTTTGAGAACCGTTGGCTCCAACGTCTCTGCCGTCACTTCATAGGGAGCCTCAGTAAGTACCGCTCCCAGCCCGAGAAGATCACCCGGACCCGCGAGTCTCAAGATCATGGTCCGTCCCTCGGCTGAGCTGGCGGAAAGCTTTAATTGCCCTTCGCAAACCACAAACACCGCCTTCCCGGCCTGGCCTTCGTTGAAAACGATGGCCCGGCCGGGAAGCTTAACTTGGATCCCGATGCTGTCGAGGCGCTGAAGCGCATCGCCGCTCAAGCTGCAGAAGACGCGCAAACCGCGCTGCTTGCAGTCGAAACAGCTTTCGAAGATGTTCTGCCCGGCGAGCGGCATAGGCGTGCTCGCCTACAGGCTAGTTCATCGTCGACTCGAAAGCAAAGGGATCCGGACACGTTTCAAGCAATGACACCTTCTAGATGATGATCCTCCTTCGGGATAGTCGATTTCTTGGCAGCAGGTTGGTGACGAAATGCAAGCACCGGACATCCGGCCTTTGACAGCACCTTGTATGCCGTGGTGTTGCGCAAACTCCATGAGGCAGAATCTCCATCGACTCCCAGCACAATCCAGTCCGCCCGTGTTGTGGCTGCCGCGCGCAGCACTTCTTCGACTTTGTCGCCACATGCCGCGCGGGTCTGGACGCGAAAGCTCAACTCCTCGGCAGCAGGGACGAGCGCGCCCAACGCCTGCTCGATCCACAATAAAGTGCGCTCAGGGTTGATCTGCTCTTGTACATCAGGATCCACAACATGAAGTAGCGTCAATTCGGCGCCATGGACCTGAGCCAGATCAAGAGCAAGGGAGATGCTTTTCTGAAAATCTCCGTGAAATGAAACAGGATGTAGGATCCGGCGTGGTGTCACATGCTCTGGCTCCGGCAACACGTGTTCAGGAGAGTCGTGAGTGCCTGGACCAACGACAAATACGGGGATATCCAGGCGGCTGAGCAGTTGGTTCGCTACGGAGCCCAGTGCAAGTTGTGCCAGCTTTTTCCGTCCGTGAGATCCCATGATCAGCCTGGTTGCTCCGGTCTTGTTGATTTCCGCGCAAATCGCATCAGCCGGATAGTCGCGCCGCAGGGAAATCCCGCAGCCGATTCCGTGTAACTGGATCTCGGCCGCCATTCCTCGTAACGTCGCGCGCACATCACGCTCGATTTCTGTGTCGTCAATATGCGAAATGACCCCCGCCTCAAGCGGCAGTACATCGACCGGAGGAATTGCATGGAATAGCGTCACGCGGGCGTGGCTCGCCTTGGACTGCGCAATGACATACGGCATGAGGTAGTCGCTATCGGTCAGGTCGGTGGCCACAAGAATGTGATCGGGCGCGGCTAGCGCGCGGGTTTCAAAGTACTTTTCGGCAGAGTGTTTCATATCAGCCCCCTCTCGTTTTCTCTACCAGCATGAACTCAAGATGAACGCCGATCTGTGACGCCGGTCACGGCTGGATGTGATGGAGGTCACATAACTGGTGAGCGCAAGACGGCCGTTGTGCAATCGGCCAACGCGAAGTACCCTTCCCTTAGCGATGACCACCGACGACATCCAATTTCTCTACGAATACGACCGCTGGGCCAACCACCGGGTCATCCAAGCTGCGTCTGCGCTGACGACCGACCAGTTCACGCGCGACCTCGGAGGCAGCTTCGCTTCCCTCCGCGACACACTCGTCCACATCCTTGCGGGCGAGTGGATCTGGCTCTCTTTCTGGAGCATCCCTGAGCTCAACATCACCGTTGAGAACGAGCTGCGCTCCCGGCGCAACGCTCTCTTCCAACCGAGCCTGTTCCCGGATCTCGCCACAGTCCGGTCCAAATGGTCCGAAGTCGAAGCCATGCAGACCGCTTTCGTCGATCGGCTCACCGATGAGTCGCTGCAGAGGCTGCTTCCCTTTCGCGCAGGACAAGCCAGCCTCGTCCACCTTATGCAGCACATGGCCAACCACTCCACCTACCATCGTGGACAGGCTTCGCTCATGATGCGTCAGCTCGGTGCTCAGCCGGCCACCACCGATTTCGCGTTGTTTCTAGGAGAAAAACTCGCTGCGGCCGCCGGCGCAACACCGGCATCCTGAGCTTGCCCTCCGGGCTTATACTTCCTCACATGGGATTCGAGCTGAGCAACAAGATCTTCCGTCTCCCCAACGCCCGGCGCATGGTCGTCGAACCATTCGGCGTCCGCATCACCGACAAAAGCGGAAACACCATCCTCGAATCCGGCAGCAAAAAGGAAGCCTGCTTCGACCGCTCTCTGAGCGACGCCGATCGGCGACTTCTATCAGACCTGAAGATCAGCCGCTAGAACGCCTTCGACAAAGCCTCATATTTGCCCGGCTCGTGCTGGACTCACCGACCGCAAACCGGCTTCGCCCCTTGACCGCCAGGCTGCCGCAGCCAGGTACCAGGCCGGCAGAACCAATGCCCAGTTCAGAACCCACAAAGCCTGGTTGCTCCACGCCGAAATCATCAGCACCGTGATCGTCGCCGCCAAAGCCAAAGTCGTTCGGAAGGAAAGCCTCGAATTGCGTAATCCCCGTAACACCCCAAAGATCGCCGGCACAAGGAAGAGGAACAGGCACAGCCTCGAAGGAATCATCGTCCCCCACCAGCGCCAACAGAACATCGTCGGCATCACCGACAACCCTGCGCTCATCCAGAGCGTCCGTCGCGAAACCGAACCGACAATATAGCCGCCCGCCCAAGACCACGCGATCAACAGCATCACATGACACAGCAGCAGCGCGAAGCCCTCATGGCCGGTGTGCCAGCATGCATAAGTGCGGTGATTGACCAGTCGCTCATACGTACAGGTCACGGAAATGGAGACATGCATCAGGAGATAGCTGCATGGGAGTGCAACGACAAATCCCGCCAGCCATGGCTGCGGATTTTTCCAGAGCGCGCCATGCCTGCGAAAAACCAGGCCGAACACATCCCGCAGGCCTCGCCAGCCGCTTTCATCGCCTTCCACTAAATCGCCCAGTACTGCATCCCGTTCATCGCGCTCAAGCACCTCCGAGACCAGCCCGATAAGCTTCCAGGCAATTCCGTTGATCATGATCTCTCCTGCTCTAGCGAACCTCAGCCCAGGATGCGCCCCGGCTGACACGCGCAATCACGTCATAGAACTCTTTCGCCGCCCGCGTCCCCTGACTGGTGACGCGCACCATGCGTTTCGCTCTGCCTCCGCGCTGCGGCGTGGCTTCACCCATCCACGTCTTCAGCAAACCCTTCCTCTCCAGGCGATCGATCGTCGTATAAAGTGCGCCCAAGGAGCATCTTCGCTCCGTCGTCGCTTCAATCTCCTCACGGATCGCAGCGCCATAGGCGTTCTCTCCGAGTCCGGCCGCGACCGTAATCAGCAAATATTCAAATTCGCCAAGCATGATTAAGAACACAATGTAGTACTAATTATTGTTGCCGTCAAGATGATCGCTCCGTGAGTGAGGCAAAGGCTCACGGTGGACCCACTAACGGACAATTTCGGTTCCCTCACCCGGAATCACATCAACAAGGCTGACGAACTTTACCGTGTGTTTCCAGTGAAGAATGAGAAACGCTGCCGCTCGGTCGTTCAGATACAAGTCCTGGCGGAGCAGCCGCCACACAGACTCCGGCCTGGCTTCTGCATCATCCGGCGTATAGCCAAATGCCTGAATATCACTGACAATGTCCCGCTCCACCGCCATCTCTCTTTCAAACGGTGGACGGGGGCCCATTCGATCATCCTGATCGATGGTTACAACGCGCTCGCGAAGATTGAGCGGTACAGGCCGGGAATGAAACTGGTAGCGGGCAATGGCCATCGAGCCCACGAATCGCTGAACGCAATTCCGGTTTTGTTCTCCATTTGCGGAAAGGCACAACGGACGCCCGGTGAGATCATCCCGAAACAAGAAATTGCCCGCCGCAGAGCCTACGAAATATCGAATACTCATCCGCACGTCGCCCTCCGGTGTGCGCAGCCGGTATGAGGTATCGGATGGCTTTTCAGCTTTCAACGAGGTTGCGCTCAACCCCAGGCCCGCCAGCAACCAGAGGAATGACCTCCGGTTTGCCAAAGACCGTCCTGGATCTGGAAGAGAGGTCACCGCAATCTCCGCAAAGGCAAACACCAGGGGTCGAGAGAACGACCGCCAGCTCATTAGAACTACAATGTAGTAATAATCGCCGGAAAGAGTCAAGTGACAGAGCTGCGAAGGCGGCACCGTCTACTCTCCGAGCTCAGAGTGAGCGGTTGATCTGTGCCGATCCGTGAGAGCTTTGTCCTTCCGGACAACCTATGTTCCGGCTTTGATACGCAATGGCCAAAGAATTCACTAAACAGGCATTGACGGCCTGCCGGACCGGCGCTACTCTGAGCGCATCTTCATCGGGAGCGCATCGTCGGGCAGGTTGCTGGTGTGGAACACCGGGGTGAATCGTGCGGCAGATCAGGGAATATCCGGATCTCCACTTTACGAGACACTTACCTGCAGGATAAGGGCTTACGAGCCGGCTCCTGACGAGTCCTATTCCCAAAGTCCTGCATCGAAATTACATAGTTCCATTTCTGGAGCTACCGGAGGTATTTTCACCACTTGACCAAAAAAGAGCTCGACATCACGCCGAATCTTGAGTCTCTGTTCGGGACCCGCGACGAAAACCTCAGGCTCATGGAAGATCTGCTTCATGTGCGGATTGATATGAGATCGGATGCTGTGGTGGTGGAGGGCTCGGAAGAAAGCATCGCGCGCGTCGCGCGCATTTTTTCGGATTACGAAGCCCTGCGCAAAGCGGGAGTCGGGCTGCAGAACGGTGAGCTTCACGGGATGCTGCGGCTGGTGGTGGCCGATCCGGCGGTATCGCTTCGCAGTCTTGCAGAGACAGGCAAGCAGAGATCAGCAGGAATCAAGCGGACGGTGCAGCCGCGCTCTCTGAACCAGCGGCTGTATCTCGAGGCGATCGAGCAGCTGGACATGGTGTTCGGCGTTGGCCCGGCCGGCACCGGCAAGACCTATCTGGCAGTGGCGATGGCCGTCGCAGCCCTGCAGGCTAAGAAGGTAAGCCGCATCGTTCTGGTGCGCCCTGCGGTTGAGGCTGGTGAACGGCTGGGATTTCTACCCGGCAGCTTGCAGGAGAAGGTCGACCCGTATCTTCGGCCGCTTTACGATGCCCTCTACGACCTGCTCGAGCCTGAACGCGTTGACAAGATGCTGGAAAAGAACGTGATCGAAGTTGCTCCGCTGGCGTTTATGCGCGGACGCACCCTGAACGACGCGTTTGTGATCATGGACGAAGCCCAGAACACGACCAGCGAGCAGATGAAGATGTTCCTCACGCGCATGGGAAACAACTCCCGCGCGGTGATCACTGGAGACATTACGCAGATCGACCTCCCGAATCCGCGAAAGTCAGGACTGATCGAAGCGATGACGGTGCTGAATGGCGTGGACGGCATCTGCTTCATTCATTTCGAAAGCGGCGACGTGGTACGGCATCCGCTCGTGCAACGAGTCATCCAGGCTTACGACAACTTCGGTCGCGCCCAGCAGGAGCTTCCCCTGGGAATAGCCGACGACCGGCAACCAGCTCCGAAACCGCAATAACGCCGAGGCTTGCTGTAGCATCAATGGGAGGGCCAGGCGCCCTCCTTTGCTTTTCCGGCTTGGTCCGGTGGAAGCGAAGTAGCTCGCCATGATCCTGATTGAACCTGCGATAGAAAGAAAGTTTGCACGCTCTGGCCTCAAGAAGCGGGAGATCAGCACATTTCTGTCGAAGGCTGCCCAGGCTGCGAAGCTGGCAGGCAGAGTTTCGGTGTTGCTTACCAGTGATGAGCAGATGCAGCGGCTCAATCGCGTGTTTCGCCGCAAGGACAAGGCGACGGACGTGCTGTCTTTCCCTGCATTCCAGCTGAACGGCAATAAAAAGCTGGCGGGTGATCTGGCAATTTCAGTAGAAATGGCGGCGCGCGAGGCTGCGCAGCGCGGACATCCCTTGAACGTCGAGCTGAAGGTTCTTCTCTTGCACGGCGTATTGCATCTGGCGGGCTGGGATCACGAGACCGATTCGGGCCAGATGGCCCGCAAAGAAGAAACGCTGCGCAGACAGCTGGGCTTGGAGCAAGGATTGATAGGACGAACCGTTAAGTCACCCCCTCTCGTCCGCGAGCCCAGGCGTGCGGCACCCTCGGCCACGCTTCGTGCAAGCACCCGGAGAGTGAAGCGATGAATTGGGCTGCGGCGGTCCTGATCGCGGTGTTGCTGGTGGTGCTCACACTGGCCTCCTATGTGGACCGGCTGTATTCCGAGATGGGCAAATTCCTCGCGGGCGAGTTTCAGGAGAATATCGACGCGTGGGAACAGCAGGTAGAGCCGCGATTGCACTTACGCAGGAATCACGTTCGGCTGTCAGCGTCGATCCTGGCTCAGGTCTCATTGGCCTGTTTGACGTTGCTTTTCGGCATGCTGCTCTTCGACCGGGCTCCGGTCTACGACCGGCCGACGGCGGCTGAGGTCGGACAGGTGGTGCTGGGAGTGGTGCTGGTGATCCTGCTCTTCAACCAGCTTATCCCCTTCATGTTCTTTACGCGCACGCGCGGAGTGTGGATAGTGCCCCTGCGGGGGCCGTTACGGCTGATGTTCTACCTGGTCATGCCGGTTACGCTTTTCCTCGGCTTCCTGCTCTCGATCGCCGCGCTCGCGGAATCATCTCCTCGAAAGGAGGAGGAGACATCTGAGGAAGCCGTGGAAGCGTTGATTGAGGCAGGCGAGGAAGAAGGAATTGTTGAGGAGAGCAATCGCGACCTGGTTCGCTCGGCGGTCGAGTTCGGCGGAAAAGTGGTCCGGGAGGTGATGACTCCCCGCCCGGAAATGTTTGCCGTGCCGGGTTCAACAACCATCGAGGCCTTTTTGCAGATGCTCGAGGCGCAACCGTATTCGCGTGTGCCGGTGTATCAGGGAACACTGGATCACGTGACCGGCATTGTGTTCGCACACGATCTGCTGCACATCCGCGATGAAGACGCGCGAACGCAGACAGTGGCTAGCATCGAGCGTTCGGCGACATTCGTACCGGAGACCAAGAAAGTGAGCGAACTGCTCCGCGAGATGCAGCACGAAAAGCAGCACATGCGGATCGTGATCGATGAATACGGCGGGGTGGCCGGCTTGGTGACGATCGAAGACCTCCTGGAAGAAATTGTGGGCACGATTTCCGACGAACACGAAGACGATCTCGACCGGGTGCTACACGAGTCGGACGGTTCGTGGATCATTCCTGGGAATCTGGAGATCGAGCGGTTCGAAGACCTGCTCGGCGGCGAAGCGGAGATACCGGAGGACACCGAGGCAACGACGGTGGCGGGCCTGGTAAGCGAAGCGGCAGGACGCATCCCGCAGGCAGGCGAGGTGATCGAACGGTACGGCGCGCGCTTTGAGATTCTGGCGTCGACGGATCGGCGCATCGAGCGCCTGCATGTCTCAAAAACAGCAGCTGATACGAGGGGAGTATGACAGTGCGATCGGGCTTTGTGTCGATCATCGGGCGACCGAATGCGGGCAAATCGACCCTGCTGAACGCACTGGTCGGTGAGAAAGTGGCGATCGTCACCGCGAAGCCGCAAACCACGCGCACACGCATCCTCGGCGTTGTGGAAGTACCATCCCGCAAGGGCAAACATCCCGCTGCTCAGATCGTCTTCGGCGACACGCCAGGTGTTCACAAGCCGGGATCGTCGCTCGACAAGCGAATGATGCAGGAGGTTTACGACGCCCTCGAAGAGTGTGATGCGGTGCTGCTTATTGTGGACGCTACGCGGCGGCTCGATCTTCCAGATGCTGACGGCAATAAGAAAGACAGCGAAGACGCGTTCGTCCTAGAACTGATCCGCAAGCTCGATTGTCCCGTCTTTCTGCTCATCAACAAGATCGACTTGATCCAGCGGGAAAAGCTGTTGCCGCTGATTCAGCAGCTTTCTTCGCTGCACTCGTTTGCCGAGGTGATTCCGATTTCTGCACGCAAGAAGGACGGGCTCGATCGGCTAATGGATCGTCTCGTTGGAGTGTTGCCCGAGGGCGAACGCCATTTTCCGAAGGATCAATTTACAGATCAGCCGGAGCGCTTCATGGTGGCTGAGCTGATCCGCGAAAAGATCCTCTTGGAGACGGGCGAGGAAGTCCCATACGCATCGGCCGTCGTCGTCGAGCGCTTCGAAGAGCCGGCTGCGCTTCCCGCTAAGGGCAAGAAAGGCATGCGCGACGCCAGACTACCCCTCACCCGCATCTCCGCTGTGATTTATTGTGAACGCGATGGGCAGAAAGCGATCCTCATCGGCAAGGGCGGTACCAAGCTCAAGACAATCGGCACGGCTGCTCGTAAGGAAATTGAATCGCTGCTTGGGATTAAGGTCTTTCTCGAGCTCCACGTGATCGTCAAGGAGAACTGGCGCGAATCGCGGGGATTTGTGGAATCGCTGGACTGGAGGCGGCGGCTGGAGGAGATGGCGGAGGGCGAAGTGAAGAACAAAGACGAGTAGAGGCGTTAGCTAAGAAACCATCCCTTCGCGAACGCTGATTCCCAGAGCCTTCATTTTGCGATAAAGATGGCTGCGTTCGAGACCGAGTGACTCGGCCGCCCGGCTCATATTTCCGTGGCACTCGTCGATCTTGCGTAGGATGTAATCGCGCTCGTAGGCCTCGCGGGCCTGCTGCAATGTGCTGAACTCCTCGCTCCGTCTGCCGGCCGCCCGCTGCACCAGCCGTGGAAGATGACGACGCTCGATGCGGTGGACCTGGGGATTAAGAATCAATACGCGCTCAAGAATGTTCTTCAGCTCCCGAACATTTCCAGGCCACGGATATTGCTTGAGCAGATCAAGTGCGTCTTCAGTGATCTCAATTCGCGGACGTCCGTATTCACGGCCAAACACTCGCAGAAACTCACGCGCCAGCGAAGGCACATCTTCCTTACGCTCGCGCAGGGGTGGTACGTAAAACGGAATGACATTGAGACGATAGAAGAGGTCTTCACGAAAGTTGCCCTTGCCGATTTCTTCTTCGAGGCCTTTATTCGTCGCTGCGATCACGCGCACATCGACGCTGATGGGCTGCACTGCTCCAACTGGGACAAAGCTCTGCTCGTCGAGTGCGCGCAGCACCTTGGCCTGCGTCTTGAGGCTCATGTCTCCCACCTCATCGAGGAAGAGCGTTCCCCCGTTGGCACGTTCGAATGTTCCTCGCTTTTCCGGCGGCCCGCCGGGCATTGCGTTGTTCCTGTAGCCGAAAAGCTCGCTCTCGATAAAATCCTCGGGAATGGCCGCGCAGTTGAGTTCGATGAACACACGATCGTGGCGCGAGCTCTCTGCATGGATGGCACGCGCGATGAGTTCCTTGCCGGATCCGGATTCTCCATAGATGAGAACGCGGCCATTGGTGGGAGCCATCAGCTTGATCTGCTGCCGCAAAGCCTTGGCCGGAACACTTTCTCCAGTGATAGTGCTTTCGAGAGTCAGCTGCCTTTTGTACTCAAGATTTTCGTTACGCAGACGCTTGGCTTCGAGAGCATTCTTTACAACGATGAGAGTGCGCTCGAGAGAGAGTGGCTTTTCAAGAAAATCGAAGGCACCAAGCTTTGTGGCCTTGACCGCCGTCTCAATCGTTGCGTGACCGGAAATCACGATCACCTCCGGCTTGTCCTCTGTTTCAAGTGAGTGGAGATCCGCAAGCACATCGAGCCCATCGCGATCAGGCAGCCAGATATCGAGTAGCAACAGATCATAAGGCGCATCACGCAGAAGGACGATGGCCTCGGCTCCACTGGCGGTGCTGGAGACCGAGTAACCCTCCTCGCCGAGGATTTCCTCCAGTAACTGGCGGATCTCTGCTTCGTCGTCCACGATCAGGATACGATTCATTCCGCGGAACCTGCGTGCAATGGCAGGGCGCCATCTGACGACTTGTAGCCGTTGGCAAGGTGGCCGTTCTCAACCAAAGGGAGCTCGATGATAAAGCGCGCTCCGGTCGGTGAATTGTTTTCGGCGCGAATGGCGCCGTGGTGCTCCTGAACAATCTTTGCAGCGATGGCGAGACCCAGGCCAGTTCCACGTTGCTTGGTCGAGACGTAAGGAAGGAAAAGCCGCTCGCGCATTTCACCTGTAAGTCCGTGACCTGTATCGGCGAGCACCAGTTCGGCCATGCCGGGGTTTTCGCTCAGGCGCGTTTCGATCGAGAGCACGCGTAGCAGGCTCTTCTCCATGGCCTCGGCTGCATTGTCGATGAGGTTGGCAAGCGCGCGCTTGAGTGGCTGCGCATCCGCCATCACCGCGGGAAGATCGCGCGTAAGATGCTGTTCGATGGCGATGTGCTCAAGCCGCCCGTGAAACAGCATCACAGCGCTCTCAATGATGGCATTTAGATCAGATGGCTTCGGTTGCGCTGCGGGGAACTCGGCGAGTACTGCGAATTGATCGACAAGCGTGCTCATCGACTCTACCGAAGAAAGAATCACATCAACGCAGCGGCGGATCACACCGGGTGACTCGGGAAGGTTGCGATCCATGTGTCTGCGAATGCGCTCAGCAGACAGCGCAATCGGTGTCAGCGGATTCTTGATTTCGTGTGCGACGCGTTGCGCAACTTCCTTCCATGCCAGCTGCCGCTGCGCACGGAGAAACTCCGTGACGTCTTCGATGACAAGAATAGATCCTCGTTTGCCTGTGCCCAGATCGAGCGCGGAGATCGTCGCGGTTAGGCTCAGAACCCTGCCACGTGCTGGCATCTCAAATTCAGTGGATGCGATGCCCATGCGCTGAGCGCGGCGTTCGAGCACATTCAGCTCGGACGCCACCTCCGGCGCGAAAAGCGAAGTTAGCGACAGTCCGGTGAGACTGCGCGACTGCTGAGGTGTAACCAGATCGACGAACGCGCGATTGGCCTGCAGGATCGAGCATTCGGAGTCGAGCGTGACGACACCGCTTGGAATGGTTTCTAGAATTGTTTCGAGTTCCTTGCGGCGGGACTCGAGGGTAAGGTTTGCCGCCGAAAGCTGGCTGGCAGAGGATTCGGCACGGCGCCGGCTCTCTTCGAGATCGGACGCCATATGGTTGAACGAGCGAACCAGCTCGCCCAGCTCTTCGCTCGCGGAAACGGTAACCCGCTGCTCGTACTGGCCCTCCCCGATGGCGTTCATCGCATCGGCAAGCGCCTCAACAGGGCGCGTGATTTGCTTGGAGAGATAAAGCGCCAGCCAACTGCTGGCGAAGAACACCAGCGTAGTAAGCAGCAGTAGCAGTAGCAAATAGGTACTGCGGATGCTGCGCCGCTCGCGATACAGCGTCCAATACTGGCTCGCGCCGGAGCGAATCTGCTCGACCGTGAAGCTCAGCCCGGCTGGCATCGGCAGACCGACGACCACGAGCCCGCCACTGTCGATGGTGGCATCGCCCACGGCGTACTGATTATTGCCAACCGCAAGGATCGGTTCATCCGTTCGCTGCGCCGCAGTAAGAGCGGCAGCGGTAAAATCCGCGAACTTGTTCTTGCTTCCATCATCATCATCGACCCATGCGCGCACCATTGCCAGCTGGGACGACTGTGGCGACTGGTACTGCGCAACTGGCGTCCCGTCGCGATAGACAATTGCGAATCCGCCCTGAAGTGTAATGCGATGCGTCCGGATCTCCTCGAGAAGTCGCGATCCATCACCGTCCTCATAGTGCTGAGCGAAGGACGGCGATCGAGCAAGCGATTCGGCCTCGGCACGGGCATTGAGGCTGACATAATGTGCCAGCTCGAGCGCGATGCGGGTAGAGTTGTCGCGCAGTTCAGCTACCGGCTGTGAGAACCAGCGATCGATGGAGCGGTTCATTAGCAAAAAGCTGAAGAGAAACATGAACAGCGCGGGCGCAAATGAGAGCAGAACAGCGCCGATGAGCATACGCGAACGCAATCGTGAGCCGAGTACACGGCTGCGTTCATCCGCCAGCAGTTTGAGGATATTGCGCAGAAGAAGAATAAGCAGGGTGACAAAGAGCAGGAATACGATGACCGAAAGTGCGGTAAAGAGAAAGATCTGCCCGCTTGAATTGGGGTGCAAGAAGCTCAGCCTGAAGGCATTCAGTGCTCCGAGCACCAGAACCAGGAGCAGAGTTCCAGCGCCCAACGCCACTACGGTTGCACGCCTGTGTTTTGAGTCCGCCAAAGAGCGCTCCCTGCCGAAAGATTATAGGCTCGGACCCTCCGGCATCCATTGGATGGAAGGAAGCACACCGGATGTGGCATCATGTTGCCGATATGAAAATCAACCGGGTGTCCGCCGCGATTCTTCCGTTCGCCTTGGCAGGCCTTCTGCTTGCCGGTGGTTGCAAGAAACAAGATCAACAGGCCAGCAATGAAGAACAGCCCGCGGCGCCCGCTCAACCGGCATCCGCTCAACCGGCGCCCGCCACGTCACCAA
>Ga0126381_100006253_pt1 | contig 13160 bp, 14 predicted proteins | sample PanSoiMetPlot_28_FD_96465 | JGI IMG/M metagenome (GOLD analysis project Ga0126381, IMG submission 96465) | Tropical forest soil microbial communities from Panama - MetaG Plot_28 | ecosystem: Environmental > Terrestrial > Soil > Tropical forest > Bulk soil | place: Panama | collected 2016-02-17
CAGGCAACTTCAAATCGCTTTGGGCGAAAGCGATTTGACCAAGCGCGGCAAGGCCGAAACAAAGAAGAAGCGGCTTAAGCATGGTTGTTTTCATATTTTGGCGGTTACCCTTCCCAGATTTTCGATACTCCGCTACCAGATAATTCAGGGATATTTGAAACCGCCGATTGATCCTCTTAAGAACCGAGCGCGTGTTGCAGCCCGAAAAACACAAGAACTGCTGCGACCGCGTCGCGCTAATCGACCTCGTACGTCGTAATCTCGAGCTGATGGCCGTCGGGATCGCGGAAGTAGATCGAGTGGGCGATTTCGTGATCCTGGAATTCAAATCTTATTCCGCGTGCTTTCAGGTCTTGTTGCGCGGCACGAAAATTTGCGCCGTCTGCGCGGAACGCCAGGTGAAGCATTTTAATTTCGCGGTGTGAGGACGTTTTCGGCTCGTGATTTGCGGGGAACAAAGCGATGCCGGTATTTCCTTTACCAATAAAAGTCGGAACGCCGTTCCAGCTGCCTTCGTGAAGCCGCTCGAACCCGAGAACATCGATGTACCATTTGGCCGAGCGTTCAATGTCGCGCACTCCCATGGCTACGTGGTCAATTCCTTCGAGTTGCATGAGAAACGAGCGCGATTTCGTCTACTGCTATGCGATTTTTATTTCTGATGGAACCTCTGGATGCGAATCGGCATATGACAGACCCATCCTTGGCGGCACTAAGAAGACCGCCGCGCAAAGAAATACAAACACTGCCACAGAGCCGGTCCACTCCCAAAAACCAAGGTGCCAGAATACGGAGTGACGCAGCGCGCTGCGGATCGGCATCGCCCAGGAGAGGTTCAGCCGTGTAAGAACCAACAAAGATTCGCTAAGGAAAATTCCAACCAGCGGCAACAGAGTCACTGACGACCAGACGCAAAACAATCGTGGCGTAAACAGATTGCGGCCTTTCCATGAGCACCAACAGCTGCATAACATTCCGAGCGCCAGAAACCCCGCAGCGGAGCGGCCGAGAAGTTCGTGCAAGCGCCGAACTCCCAAGACCTCGTGCATGTGCTGAGGAACTACAAAGCAAGCGCAAATCAGTGCGACGATTCCCGCCGCAAAGGTCCACCCACTAATCCTTGCCGCTAGAGGCGCGATCACCTCCAAATGCCGGTACAAATGACCGGCGAATGGCAGCATTAACAGTCCTGTTAACACCAGACCACTGGCAGCCAGCCAGTAATGGTTTGGATTATCGCGCGGCGACAGCAGATTGGAGATAACCCGATACCGCCAGTCGTAATTCTGCGGGAACATCCACGCGCTTACAGTCAGTGTTCCGAAAAACGAGAGGAAAATCAGCGCGAGCAAAACGGAGAGAGTTGATTTCCGATAGAGCATCGCGCGGCGAGAATCGCACGGAACGATAGGCCTCGCAATTTACCAGCTTCTTGTGGCAGCTAAAGCCACGGTCGGCTCAATGCGCATAATCCAATCGATCATCCAATTTCCCGCTTCGCAAAGCTTGCAGAAATGCCGCGTAGTCCTTGAACGGACCTCCAACAGCATTCCAGACTGATCTGGGTTTCGCTTCATCCTTCGCCAGCTTCGCAACTAAAATGTGAAAAGTATGGGCGATTCCGCCACGCTCGTAATGCACAACATAGTATTCGCCGCCTTTCGCTGCCCAAAGGAGCCTTTTGCTCGGCAGGGTGCTATCCATGATGACATCAGTCGCATTCCATTTTCCGCCAGGCTCCGCCAGGTTGTTTTTGTCGCCGGCGCAAAGCGCGAGAATCGGCAATGGCAAATCACTGGTGGAATGAATTTCATTTAAGCGCGAGGAAGCTTGTAAAACCTTGCGATCCTCAACTGAAAGCTTCGTCACATCCGCGCAGCACAAGCTCTGAGCCCCAACCGCGTAGAGGAGATAAACAACCAGATGCTTCATGCGTATTTGTAACGAGATCTAAATCCATCGTTTCAGTCGAGTTAGTCTGCCTTTTTCATGATCGATAGGCAGTCTCGGCCTGCGACTTCTTTGTGACGTTTGTCTGATTTTGTGCTCGCGATGCGTGACCGCTCGCTCGTCACTTCGAGCTGTCGATGATCTGCTGCGCGTTCTTGATCGCAGATTGGTCCGGCGTCTTGTCTTTCTTTAGGATGTCGATCGCTCTTTGCGCAGAGGCAATGGCTTCTTTCTTGTTGCCAAGCTTTTCTTGAATCTGCGCCTTCTTGTAGTGCATGAAATAGGCATTTGGGTTCTTCTCTAGCGCCTGGTCGATCCACTTCGCGGCTTGTGTTATGTCCTTGTTGTTGTCGTAGTAAAAGGCCGCGGCCTGATAGGCGGTGCGCGGGTCAAGCGGAGTCCCCGCGCTAACGACTTCATCGAGTTGCTTGCTTACCTGCTCGACATCGTCCGTGGTCAACTTCACTGGAACGCGCGTCTTGTCCCAGAGAAAATTTAGCGTTGCGGAAGCGCCTTTCACGTCACCTAGCCCGATGGTGAAAGTCTCGATTGTATCCGGAATCGGTTCCGGCTTCGCAGTGATACGCGCTGCATCGTTATCCTGCTTATAATCAGCCGCGCTCTGCACCCTCGCGTCCTTCGAAATAATGATGGTCCACTCGTCCGCTGTTGGAATCGTGAAGAGTGCATATTCACCCGCCGGGATCTCCTTGCCTCCCAACGATACCGGTTTGCTAAAGCTAATTTTGGTGACCGCATTGGCACCCGTGCGCCAGAGCTTACCGTAAGGCACGAGACGGCCGAAGATCTCGCGGTTGTTCTTGTTTGGCCGCGAATAATCCACCTCCACATCGGTCAACCCGACCCGCTGTTTTACCACGGCGTGCTGACTGGGAGCCGGGAACTCGATTTTTTTCTCTTCCGCCGCCCACAGGCTGCCGAGCAGGAGCCCCTGCGTCATGAAGGGAAGTGCGAACAAACCAGAAAGGAGAAGCGAACGAACAGCTGAGGATTGAATCATAACAGGCGGGATATTTAAGAATGTGACGATTTAAGCGGAGAAGATATTGCGAAGAAGCGGGAGTCAAATCGGTTTGCTCAAACCTTAGTCTCTCATCGAATGAAATATCGCCGGGCGTTCCGAAGATTGGCAATTTCGCTTGGACGCGAGTGATTGGTTACACCTCCGGGTGATAATGATGATCGACGATCGCGTAAAGTAGCCAGATCAGCCCAAACACGATTAGCAATGCGTACGAATAAATGTTCGCACGCCAAACGAATTGCTTCCGCTCGGTGGAAGGCTCGGTGCGCCAGAAAAAGTGAAGGACACACAGCTCAAGAAAAATGCTAACGAAGAATGCAGGTATCATGAGAACCATCGCAGCTGTAGGAATCTTCCAATAGAGATCCTGCTCAGAATACGGAACCAGCCATGCCGCCTCCAAAGTCACAGAAGCTATCTTTTGGATCGGCGAATCGGGCCAGGAAAGTCCGTGCGGGTCCAACTTGATCTGCAGCGCGACGAGCGCGATCAACATTAGCGGCCAGCCGGCTAGCGTTGACACCGCATTCGCGACGGACACACCAACGATCTTTGCAACTGGAGTAATTCCAGCAAGTGGACGGGCAATCCACCATTCTATCGCAATGACAGGAATCAGAAGGAAAAAAGCCGCCGGAAACGCGAGCATGAGCATGGGAACACCGGCATTTGCCAACATGACGGGTACATGCATGCCCTGAGGTCTAATGAGAAAGAGATAAAGCATTCAGCCACTCGAAACGAAAACATCGATTTCGTCGCAGGCATAACGTAAGTGGCTGGGTTGGCTTCATCGTCTGGTTGGGTGATTTCTGTGCAATATCAGTGATGACTAAAAATGCCCAGGAACGCAGCAAGTAAGAACCATGCGCTGAGCAAAAACAGACCCAGCCCTGTGTTACGAACCTGTCGGGCTGTGATGCGACCATCGCGCGACCGAATGGGCAATGCGAAGTGTAGCAACCTTGGCGTGCGGGGGGCCACACCATTGGTCTGACGAACGATCATATCAGACTTGAAGCAATAAACCGCTCCAAGGGCCGCCATCAGGCAGCCGAGAAGCAGCAAGAATATTGACGCAAGTAGCATCTAACAAGAATTCGGTCGAAAAAATCTGCAATTAATTGCAGATAAAATCTGTGTAATCACTGTCGCCACGCTGCGGCGTGTGCGCGCACTGGTGAACCGAAACCTTTGAGAGTCACCTCGCCGACGTCCTGGAATGAAAGTCCTTTGCCGATGCATAGTTCGGCGATCGCGTTCGACACCAGAATTTGCTCGGGCTGTGCGTGAGCGCAGAGACGGGCTGCCAGTTGAACTGTGCATCCAAAGAGATCGTTATGTTGTTCGACCGGCTCGCCCGCTGCGGCGCCGACCCGCACCTTGAGCGGATTCTGTGGATTTGCTTGCGCATGCTTCTCTAATCCGCGCTGGATCTGAATTGCGCAGCGAACCGCGCCCGCCGGCGACACAAATGAAGCCATGATGCCGTCGCCTGTGTGCTTTATTTCGCGACCGCCTAAAGCAGACAGTGCGTCGCGCACAATACTGTCGTGCACGCCCAGCACTGCAAGGGCCGCTTCATCGCCCAGCAGTTGCGTCAGGGTTGTTGAATTCACAACGTCCGTAAACAAAATAGTCCGAATCCCAGGATCCCGGTCGTCGGCGCCGCCACCAGGCAGAATGACTGCTCCGGCTGGATTTGTTTCCGTTCCGCCGAGGAACACTTCTGCGACGTCGGGCGATACCTCAATAATCTTCTCGGGCAACATTCCGTGCGCTTCACGGTGGACTTGCTCCGCGGCTTCGGCGCTCGGCGCGTGCGCCAGGCAATAGACTTTCCTTCCAGTTTCATTGACCCAGTATTTGGTGTACTCGACGCCATATTTTTTCTGCGTCTCCATGTCCTTCGCGTGTGCTTTGGCGACATCTTCCGGGGTTGTTCCCTCATCAAGATTGTGAATGTCCATGTACAACGGCATGACGAAATTACTACGGTCATGCAGTACCTCGTGCAAGTCGGTTGGCAATAGCGTCCGCTGTCTCAGCGGAACTTTTACAGCCGTTTCGGATTTTGAGGCGCCGCGACGCAATGCGACACCACGATATTCGCCGGCTGATGTAGCGTTTGGTAAACGACGCAGTACCGCTCGGTCAGACGTAGTAGTGTCGCAATCTGTTCTTCATTGGCGTCGGTATCCAGATCGACTTTCAGTCGAATTTGCTTAAAGCCGACAGGCACTTCTTTGGCAACGCCCAGCGTTCCGCGGAAATCGAGATCGCCTTCCGCGCGAATTGTCGCGTCACCCAACGAAATGCCGAGTGCAACGGCGACCGCGCTCAACGTTACGCCTGCGCATCCGACCAGCGCTTCGAGCAACATGTCGGCGGAACACGCGCTTCGCCCGTCGCCGCCGGTTGCTGGATGAAGCCCAGCTTCGACCCGTGCTTTTCCAGTGTCGATTTTGCATGTCATGTCCCCGCCGATCCGTCCCTCGGCCGTCAGGGTGACCAATGCCGTCTCAGGACGCTCGCGATACTTCGTTTTCAGCGGCGCTTGCAATGATCTTAACTCGTCAGCAGTCATTGCTAGTCGCTTTCCGTTGTCGCGGCGTTTGTGTCAAACGCCCGGTTTTTGATCCCATCGGGACACTGAGGTCTCTCCGACATTGCAATCAGTGCCGCTACTAACTCGGCTTAATGTTTTGATTCACTCGGAAGAAATTATTTGGATCGTATTTCTTTTTAATCGTGGCCAGCCGTTTGTAATTGCCGCCGTAGGTTTTTTTCACGCGTTCCTCGCCTTCGTCGCCCATTAGGAAGTTGACGTACGCTCCCCCTGCGGAAAACGGAGTCACCGCATCGTAATAGCTCTTCGTCCACGAAACGATTTTGTCGTTGTTTGCCGGATCAGGATCGACGCCGACAATGACCTGGGCCCAGTTGGCATCTCGATAATTCCACGCCGTATCATTTTTGCCGACTCGTGCTGCGGCGCCATTGATCGGATACATATGCATGGTCGAATGCATCGTCGGCAGCGCTTCACCGAAAGGAATGTGCTGCGCAATCGCAGCGTCACTAATTTCATTCACGAAATGAGCACGCCAGTACCATTGCAACCCTGGCGGATAAAGCGCATCGAACATGCTTTGCAACGCCGGCTGCGGCAGCGGCCCTACAAAATCCAACGCCGGTTTTTTGAAGGCCCGAATTGGTGCGAACGTTTCCTCCGCTTTTTCCTGGGGCCCGGCGTATGCCCAAACGACTCCACACATTTTCTTCATGTGCAGATGTTCGGGGAACGGCGGAGCTGGCGGGACGGTAAGAAACGCGAAGAAGCCATTCAGATCATCCGGCGCGGTTGGAATCAGTTCGCGATACCATTTCATCACGTCAGCTGTCTCGCTCAGTTCATAGAGCATGAGGCCTGCATATAGCGTGTCGATCGGATGCAGCTTGAACGTCAAGGAGGTGACAACGCCAAAGTTGCCGCCGCCGCCGCGAAGCGCCCAGAACAGGTCCGGATTTTCGTCTGCATTCGCTTTTACGAACTTGCCGTTCGCCAGGACGACATCGGCCGAGAGCAAATTATCAATACTTAATCCGCATTTGCGCGTCAGATGACCCATGCCTCCGCCGAGCGTTAGTCCACCTACGCCGGTTGTGGAAATGACGCCGCTTGGTGTCGCCAATCCGAAGGCGTGCGTAGCGTGATCGACATCGCCCCACACGCATCCGCCACCGACCGTGACCGTGCGGGCGGCAGGATCAACTCGTGTGTATTTGATCGATGAGAGATCGATCACCAGGCCGTCATCACAAACTCCCAGACCGCCTGCGTTGTGACCGCCGCCTCGAATCGAGACAAGCAGAGCGTTTTCGCCTGCGAAATTAACGCAGCGGATCACGTCTGCGACATCAACGCACCGCGCGATCAAGCGCGGCTTCTTATGGATCATCCCGTTGTACACCTTGCGGGCGTCATCGTAATCGGCGTCGCCCGGCTGGATTAGTCTGCCTCTGAGGCTTCGTTTCAGTTCGGCAATGGAATCTTCGTTGAGCATAGCAAAAGAATTGTAACGGAGACAGTGATACCTGGTGGCTTAACGATCAAGCACAAGCGAGCGGCGATGAGCGCCTTTTCGATTGAAACAGAGATTCATTTACGGTTAGCCTGTCGGCAGAGGCCACCCCGTAATGTCTCACCCATACAGATCTTGGACGCGGCGCGATTTTTTGAGCCTCGCTGGCCGCGCGGGATTGCTCAGCGCTTTCCCGACGTTGGCTAGTGCTGTTTCAGCGCTTGACCCGGACACGCTCTGTATCTCTGTCCTGCACACGACGGATTTGCACGGCCACATTTTGCCGACATTTGACTACGACGGAACAGCCGATCGTGGTGGTTTGGCGCGTTGCGTCACGCAGATTCGCCGCTGGCAGCGGCAAAACCCGAACTCCATTCTGATCGATGTCGGCGACGTTTATCAAGGCACCGACGTAAGCCTGCGAAACAAGGGCGAACTGATGATCGATCTTTTCAATCACCTCAAATACGACGCGTGGGTGATTGGCAACCACGAATTCGACTGGGGAATCGAGCCATTTATTAATGCGCTACAAAAATCGGCAATGCCCGTACTCGGTGCAAACACAATGTTAGACGGAAAAACCGCCGGTTTGTCTTCCGATTCTCAACACCCGTTCGCAAAGGTTCAGCCATTCATCATTAAGGAAATTGCGGGCATCAAAGTCGCAATTATCGGGATCACAACCCCGGGCATGTCGTTCTGGCTTCCGCGCGAGTTTACCGTCGGAATCGATTTTCAATATCCGGTTGAGCCCGTCCGCCGCGCAATTGTCAAAGCGAACAGTGAAGGCGCAGACGCGATTGTGCTTACCGGCCACATGGGACTGAAGCCGCGCACGGGCGGCGATGACTTTGCGAACACAGTAATGGCGTTAACCTCAGAGTTTCCGGATGTCGCAGTTTTCATAGCGGGCCATACCCATCAGGCAATTCCAAATCGCCTAACGAATCGGGTGCTCTTCACACAAGCAGATCACTTCGGAATTCACGTAGGCCGTGTCGATCTATTGTTTGATCAAAATTCGAAAAAATTGCTGCGCCGTGAAGCGATCTGTGAACTGATGGATAGCCGTTTCGATCCGGATCGAGTTGTCCTCTCCAGAGCAGGATCACAGCTTAAGGAATCGGAGGCGGCACTGGCACAGCCGATCGGCGAATTGACGGAGACATTGCGTGCTCGTGGCCGGCACGGTCACCCGAGTGAAATCGAGGAGTTAATCGGCGTCGCGATTATAGAGGCATTGGCCGAACGAAGCATAATGGTCGATGCGATCATGCATGGCGTCTTCGATGAGAACGCCAAACTTACCCGAGGCCTAACGACCATAAACGATATTTGGAATATCATTCCGTACGAAAACTTCATCGTTACTGCCAACCTCTCTCCTGATGAAATTAAAAGCGTGATGGAAGAAGTGTATGCCAGCCATGAACCTCGAAGCTTGTTGGGGATCGCGGTAAGAATGGAAGGTCGCGGTCCCGATCGCAGGATCACCTCAATGACATTTCCGGATGGACGCGCGCTGGAGCGCGCTAAGAGATACGTAATCGCAGTCAACAGTTTCGACGCCCGGAGCGGCGGCCATCATTTCATCAAATTGCGAACCTTGCTTGAGAGGCCGGAAGCGAATTGCGTTCTCCACCCCGTGCAAACACGCGACGCGGTCATCGATTATTTTCGCCGGCACAAGGTTGTGCAAAAGATTGCCGCAACATGCCCGTGGACAGCCGCTGCCTGATGAGCTGGTCATCCTGAGCGGACCGCAACGGAGTCGAAAGATTCCGCCGTAATGCGCGATCGTTGTGCGACGGGATTGAAAGCCTGGCCTCGCCCCGAAAGGTTTCGGGGCTACGTGGCAGCCTCGACTTCGCTTGGAATGTCGAAACAGTTAGCCCTTGCAAAAAGGACCGCTTTCGCTTGCCTATTCCGCCATGCGATTTGGGATTTTTTGCTTTGTTGCTCTTTTGTTAACTGCCAATTTTGCCTTAGCGGAGACGCCAAAACCCGGACCTCGATCACCGTCACCGTCGCCGTCGCCGTCGCCGTCGCAACCAGCGTTGCCAGAGGTTAGGCCAGCTTTGATCGGAACTGCTCCAAATTCACTGGTCAACACGATAGACACCGCCGACCTGATCAAGAAAGGTCAAAAGGAAGCCGCGATAATGTTTTCCTGTCTCGTCGCGCCGACTGGCCACATCGTTCGCAGTGGCGCATATCGCGGAACGCGTGGATCTGAACTGCTGGAGCAGGAAGTACTCAAGCGGCTGGCCACCGCCAGGTTCATCCCAGCGATCCACAACCACCAGCCGGTCATCGCCGTTTTTTATGGGACAGTGAAGTTCGCAGTCGTGAACGGCAAACCACGGCTGCGAATTTTCGCCAATCAACAACTCGCGGAGGTGGACAAGGAAACCGATTTCATTGATCCGCAACCCTATGTCGGGCAGGACTCAAAGTTTTCCGGGCTGCATTATCCCGAAACGGGCAGCACGGTGGCGGTCACCGGGGTTGCAGAGCTGGCGTTGAACGTCGATGCGAAAGGAAATCTGACGAACATGCAGGTCTTATCTGAGGAACCGCCACTGCTTGGTTTTGGCGACGCGGCTTGGACCGATTTCAGCGGCGCGAAATTCATCCCGGCGTTTCGCAACGGGAAGCCGGTTGAAAGTAATGTAAAGATTCCTGTTTACTACAAGCCATCGCCTGAGTCCGTTCAATCCGGGAGCGAAAAGTAAGTGTCGGTTGATGAACAACGTTGTTCGCGCGTCTTTCTTCAAGCGCGATCCGCTAACGTGTGCGCGCGAACTTATCGGCACTGAGTTGATTTGGGGGAAATGCTCCGGAGTCGTCGTCGAAGTGGAAGCGTATGCGGCAATTGACGACGAAGCCGCGCACACCTTTACCCGGCCGAGCGCACGCAGCTTTATCGAGCGTAACAAAGCGGGCGCAGCTTACGTTTATTTCAACTATGGCGTTCACTGGATGTTAAACGTACTGGTGAAAGGGGACGCGGATGGCTTTGTTTTGATTCGCTCACTCGAGCCGCGGCGAGGCATTGAACTGATGAAGCGACGCCGTGGCGTTAAAGATCTCCGTCAACTTTGCTCTGGGCCGGGCAAAATCACACAAGCATTCGCTATCACGGGCCGAGATCACGAGATGGATCTGTGTTCCGATTCACGTCACTGCTTCGTTTCCAACTCACGCGCGACCGTCGATGTCGTGGCGGACAAACGCATTGGCATCAGCCGGTCTGCGCATCTGCCGTGGCGATTTACGCTGCGCGGCAGTCCCTTCGTGAGTCGAGCGGTAAGGTAGCGGCGATTGACCTCAATCGCCTACCCCGCGGTACTATGCGCAGGCGGTTCGGGTGAACCGCCCCTACCTTCGTTGACTCAAGCGGCACTTGATCGAAGTTTCTGGCTCGCATGAACAAAACGAAAAAGCGCGTTTTGCTCGGCATGAGCGGTGGAGTGGACTCCAGCGTCGCTGGATATCTATTGCGCGAGCAGGGCTACGAAGTCGTAGGCGTGACGATGAAGGTCTGGCCGCAGGATTGTATCTCGCGAGCGGAGGATAAATGCTGCGGGCCGCAGGCGGTGGCCGATGCTCGCAGCGTGGCGCATGCGCTCGGCATCCCGCATTACGTGGTTGATGAAGCCGATCAGTTCGAGCGCGTCGTGATTGATTATTTCGCCAGCGAATACCAGGCCGGCCGGACGCCGAACCCCTGTGTGATGTGCAATGAAAAACTCAAATTCGGCAATCTTTGGAGCAAAGCCAGATCGCTCGGCTGCGACTTCATAGCTACGGGCCATTATGCCATTATTGACCAGCACGCGAATCGCGCCGTGTTGCGCAAAGGCGTCGATCAGCGCAAGGACCAGTCCTATTTCCTTTTCAGTTTGCGACAGCCGCAACTGCGTCGCGCGCTGACGCCGCTGGGCACGATGACCAAGCCGCAGATTCGGGAGATTGCCCACTCGTTAGGCCTAAAGGTTGCCGACAAGATCGACAGCCAGGAAATTTGTTTTGTTCCGGGTAATGATTATAAGGCGTTTCTGCGTTCCTATCTTGGCGAAGACGAATTTCATCGCGGGGAAATTTACGATGTCGCGGGAAATCTCCTCGGTGAACATGACGGCATCGAGCTTTTTACGATTGGACAGCGCAAAGGACTCCCCGGCGGTTCGCCGCATCCGCGCTACGTAGTCGATCTCGATCCGGCAACAAATCGCGTCATCGTCGGCGATGCCGAGGACCTAGTTTGCGAGGAGTTCGAGATCGATCGTGTGAATTGGCATCCTGTAGCCGAGATAAACGAGGATTCGAGATTCGAAGCGACGGTTAAGATTCGTTACAATCATCCTGGAACGCGTGCCACGGTGATGCCATCAGAGAACGATGGGGCTTATGTGCGATTGCACGATCCTCAGCGCGCGGTAACCCCCGGACAAGCAGCGGTCATCTACGACGGCGACGTTGTGCTGGGCGGCGGCTGGATTTGCAGGGCCGAGCGCCATGAAGATGCAAGGTGGAACGCGTTGTCCTCAACGCGTTGAACTGGCGGCTATGCCGCCCGATATTTGCGCCTTCAGCGATGGCATCGTCTTCGGAGAAGCCGATCCACCTGGCGATAAGATTTAATGTATGCGTGAAAAAGTCCTACTCGCTCTAAGCACATTTCCGGACGCAGAAATCGCGCGGCGGATTTCAAACCAGTTGGTGAGCGAACGCTTCGCAGCGTGCGCGAATATTTTTCCGTCCGTAGAATCGATTTACCGCTGGAAGGAGAAAATCGAGTCGGGAGACGAAACCTTCGTCTTCTTCAAAGTCAGCGAAGACCGGCAATCAGGCTTTCAGGACAAGCTGCGATCGCTTCATCCCTACGATGTTCCGGAGATCATTTTCATTCCGGTGGCCAGCGGTTTGCCGGAATATCTCCGGTGGGTTGCTGAGAACTGCAGTTAGGCTCGCTGACGTCTCTTGCCAGCGAGGTAAATTGCGATGCCAATCGCGTTCGCGATTGCTGTCACGGCAACGATTTTCAGCGCGAAACTCAACGGGCTCGGCACATCGATAATCGGATAAATGGTGAAGAAAATTGCCGAGAGCGCGACTAGGAAACCGCAAAGCGCCGCGACTCGCAGCCAAATTCCGGCGCCGGTACGTAGCCCTGTTGCGCCAATCAGTGGAATCGCAAACAACGTTGCGTAAACGATTCCGTAAAAAACGTTCGAAGCGTTGTCCACCAGTTGAAATGCTTCCTGAATGCCCGCGCCAATCTGGCTGGCGATGCCAATAGTGAGCGTGAGTGCGCTCACAAAAATCACTGAATTAATCGGCGTTTTGAACTTTGGGTGCAGACGTGAGAACCAGCTTGGCAACAATCGGTCCCAGCCGGCGACCATCGGCAACCGCGAGCTGCCGGTGACATGAACGCTCGTGGATGCGATCGTTCGCAGTGTCATCAGAATAATAGCGATGGACGCGATTGCGCTTGCGATCGGAAAAAGCCGCAACCCCAGGCGTAGCGTTTGCGGCACCGGGCCGATAAGATCGATCGGTTTGTCCCCGATGAACGCGAGCACTGAGCTGGTACCGAGAATAAACGCGAGCGCGATTATCGGCGACGCGATCAAGACCGAGCGGCCGATATCCCGGGCGGGTGATCGCGTTTCGCCTGCGAGAATCGCGACGTACTCGAATCCGCTCAGAGCGCCGATCGAGAGCTTAGTGAAAATGTTCACGCAATAAAAGATCGACATGGTTGGCGCGGCGAGGACGAGCGGATGATATTCCTTCAAATCACCGCGCATCAGTGCGACGAACGGCAGCGCGATGAGCCCCGCATAAATCGCAAGCATCAGAAGCCCGCCGACATTGTGCACCCATTTGCCTAACGACAGGCCGCGCACTGCAATCAAGCCGAGACCGGCGACCATTGTGCAACTAACCAATGAAACGCACCATTTGCTGTGCGGCATCCAGGCGGCGCTGTCGCCGATTGCGTATGAAATGTTATTGGTTACAAACATTCCGCCCAGGGCGATGACCATGATCGAGAGCAGCCA
>Ga0126381_100006254_pt1 | contig 13160 bp, 10 predicted proteins | sample PanSoiMetPlot_28_FD_96465 | JGI IMG/M metagenome (GOLD analysis project Ga0126381, IMG submission 96465) | Tropical forest soil microbial communities from Panama - MetaG Plot_28 | ecosystem: Environmental > Terrestrial > Soil > Tropical forest > Bulk soil | place: Panama | collected 2016-02-17
CTCGCGAGCGGCTTGCTCCGCCCTGCAACACCAGCAACCGGAATTGACCCGGCTGCCCAACACCTGTCGACAATCATGCCGGTCGAAAATGTCGACCATCAGCCCGGTTGAACCTCGTATGCCCGAACCCCCTCACCCCAACCCTCTCCCCTTCGGGGAGAGGGAGTCCAGTGCGGCATCCGCTTCGTCCTAAACTTAGGCCCGTGAGTGACTGCCTACGCCTCACCCCACACGTCGGCGGCAGTCTCCACCACAAGCGCAAGCTTTGCCTTCTCATCATCGATCGTGAGCGCCCGCGCGCCGACGCCGGAGGAAAAGCCGCATTGCGGGCTGAGGCACAGCTGCTCGAGGGGCAGGAATTTTGCGGCCTCATCGATGCGCCGCTTGAGCGCGTCTTTCGGCTCGAGCTCGCGCCGCTTGGTGGTGATGAGACCCAGCACGACCTTCTTGCCTTTCGGCACGAAGCGCAGCGGCGCAAAACCGCCGGAACGCTCATCGTCGTATTCGAGGAAATAGCCGTCCACGTCGAGGCTGCCGAACAGCACTTCGCCGACCGCATCGTAGCCGCCGCGCGCAAGCCCCGCGGCCGCCACCCCGGACGCCCGCGCATTCCCGCGGCACAGATGGATCGTCACCGTGACATGATCCGGCAGGGCGCGAATGATCGAATTGATGACGTCGCAATAGGCCCGCGGCAGCGCGTCCGCGTCCTCGCCGATCGCGCGCACGGCGGCGCGGAAATTCTCGTCGCACAGATAGGCCAGATTGGTGTCGTCGAGCTGCAGATAGGTCATGCCGCGCGCGACGAGATCAAGGATTTCCTCGCAATAGACGCGCACGAGATCGTCCCAGAAGCGCGCCATGTCCGGATAGGCGTCGCGATCGATGGCGCCGCGGCCGCCGCGGAAATGCATCATCGAGGGGGACGGAATGCAGACCTTCGCGGTCCGCGAGGTGACCGAGCGCAAAAAGTCGAAGCTGCCGGTCTGGACGCCGCGGCTGCGCTTGAGCCTGCCGGTCACCAGCATGCCGTTGAGCCTGCTCACCGCGACGCTGCCGTCCGCATTGGCGGTGCGCACTTCGAAGAGGCCGGGCGCTTCCTTCACGTTGTCGAAACCGGTCAGGAAATCCGCGTACCACACCCGGCGGCGAAACTCGCCGTCGGTGATGGCCTTGAGGCCCGCACCCTCCTGCAGCGCCACGGCCGCGCGGATGCATTCGTCCTCGATCGCGCTCAGCGCCACTGCATCGATGGCGCCCGCCTCCCGCTGCCGCCGCGCTTCGATGAGATGCGGCGGCCGGATCAGGCTTCCCACATGGTCCGCGCGAAAGGGCGGCTTGGCGGCCGGCATCGGCGGCTACTTGGAATCCGCGATGGCATTGTCCCACTTCATCAGAATGGGACGGCCGTCCGGCGTATTGAGCGGAATGACCTGCCCGCTCTTCTCTCCGCTCTCAACGAGAGCGCAGAGCGTCGGGCTGCTGCGCAGCTTCCCTTCGTGATTGACCTCGATGTCGGCGATCACCAACCGCACCTCGGAGAAAACCTGCTTGACGCGCATCGATGGCCTCCAGTCGTCCGGACTAATCTTTGGAAAGGAATGGTGGGCGCGACAGGGATCGAACCTGTGACCCCTACCATGTCAAGGTCGTCTCACTAGCAGATTATCGCGGAAAACCAACAAAAAAGCGCGCGTGAGGCATCGAAACGGATGCTGAACGGGCATCGAACAGACGCGCATTAGCGATTGAGCTGCGATTGACGGGGGGGAAAGCAAAACTTATGAAGCCGCTTCTACTCTCTGGGGTGCCCGGACGCACTCCGCCGGGGCTGGAAATGCGAAGCCCCGGCATGGCTGCAACCACGCGCGGGACAAATCGCAAAAAGTCGTCGCAACCGAAAAATACGAAATCCCGACCTGCGGCCCAAGCGATCGAGCGTCAATTCACAATAAACAACGGCCGCGATCTGCTCGGTTTTGTCGATCACGCTGGCAAGGATTTCATCGCGCGATTGGGCACCGGCCAGATGTCAGATGGTTCATTGAGCACCTCTTCGTACTGGTTCCCGCACAGACGATCGTGGGGCAATTCCTGGCGACATTCCAGGAGTTCCCGCCGCGCCAGAAGCCAGGCAGCTTCTCGGTCGACCAAGTCATGGAAAAACTGACGAACCAGCAAGGCAGCAATTAGCGCTGGCACCGGGCATCGAAGGGATTCTGGACATGAAACCGATCATTCCTGCCCTCGCTATCAACCGTCGCGTTCGATTCTCGAAATTGGCGGCGTTTCCGGTTCTGTCCGCAAGCTGCGGCAGCGCCTCGAGAGCAACTTTTTGCCTACCAAATCGGCTGTTGCACGCCATCGAAGCCGACATCCGGTCGATGCCGGCGATGCATGAGGTGTGTTTTAGAGAGTCAGCTGGGAAGTAACATTGGCTAGGGCGCGCTGCGCCCCGCTGACGCTTTCCCCTGACTTGCGGGGACCGCGATGCATAACGAGAGCATGTTTTGCGTGAAGCTCCCGAAGCTCTCGGCTGACTTTGGGCCTCCCCGGTCGTGCGTGCAGTTTCCAGCGCCAATAGGCCCGGTATCCACCTCTGTACCACCGAAGAATCGTGTCCGGTTGAACGATACGAGCCAACCCGAGCAGGCTTGGCCAGAGCCTGGTCATCCAGACCATAGGAAGCAGGTCACTGTCGCGCAGCCGCGGGCGGCTTGCATGCCTCCATTGAGCTGATGCCGAAGAAAGACGTTCTCGACCTCAAGCCAGCGCCTCGACTTGAGCAGGTCAGCGAGATACGTTTCCAGAAGGTGGAGCACGGTGAACATCGCACCGGATCATGCCCTGATTCTGCGTCACCGGGCGAATCTCAATGGATGGAATACTCGGGGACGACAGCTGTCGCGATGCCCTGCTGGCATCACGGACCCTTGCAAACCACCGGTCCCTGTAACACCAAAGTCCAATTGCGTAGCCATTTATTTCGGCAGAGCCTCTTGCTGTAGCCTGTCGTACCTTCGCACCTACAGCACCGTCGGAGCAGTGCGAGGGCTTGCATTTTGGCTGGGTGGGACGAGCAGACATCGGAGGCGCTCAGCGCTGGCCGGGGGTTGTGCCATCTGACGAATTCTGGCGCTTCGTGTTTCTGCAGCAGAAGGCCGCGAATACGCTGAGACCTCCCGAAATTGGAGACAAAATCAGGAACATAAAGCGCGCGTCGGAAGTGCCGAAGCGAAGCCAAACGACCCGACCGAGCGTTGTCCGGTTGGCTAGGCTTTTGGACGGCGAGGACCAGTGCCCATTTTTTCGGGAGACGAAACATGATCATCAAGCTATGGATCGTCCTGTGAGGCTCGAGGCCAGGGCCGCCGCCGGACCCTCTTGCGCGTCGCCAGCCGATGCCCGGCTCGATTGCGCGCGCGGAAGAACAGCTCGGCGAGATGTCAGCCCAGACGGTGGCGGCGGTCAAGCAGGCGCTGGAGCATGCGCGCGCAGCCGACAGCGCCGATAACAAGAATGCATGCGAGCAGGCGCTCGCAGAGGTCCAACGCCTGATCTGTCAATAGACGCAAGAAACGCATACGTTTGTGACGGGTGACACCGTTGATGAGCGCTAGATGCCCGGAATCCCAGCTTGTCATAGATGGCCAACGGCATCAAATGGAGCCGGATATGCTGCAGGCCTCGTCCTGGCTTTGGTTGCGACTTGGGTTGCGACGAGCTCTGCCGTCAACGCGGTGGAAAATTCGAACTGCCGAGAGCTGAAGCACCGGTTTGAGCCCATCAGTCCCGACGCTGCCTCCGATCAGCTCAACTCGGCGCTTTTCTCGGCCGCCGAGATCGGCTGTCAGGAACTTGCCCGAACGGTCTTGCGGGCGGGCGCCTCACTCCAGGCCCGCGATCGTTTGGGTGCGACGCCGCTCGCGCATGCGGCCCGCGCCGGCCAGCGTGCCGTCGTCGAGCTCTTCATCGCGCAGGGTGCGCAAGTCGACGCTCGCGACATCTCCGGCTCGACTGCGCTTTACCTTGCCGCGGAGAGCGAGCGACAGGCGACGGTCGCGCTACTGCTGGCCAAGGGAGCCAACGCCGATCTTCCGGGACGGTTTGGGACTACCCCGCTTTCGGTCGCGGCCTTCAAGGGCAATGACCGTATAGTCGAACAGCTGCTTTCTCGCCACGCCGATCCAAATATCGTGGATCTGACCGGCCAGGCGGCGATGACCCATGCGGCCGTGCGCGGCTTTGCGGAGGTTGTCGGGCGCCTGCTCGGCGCCGGCGTCGATGCCAAGCAACGCTACGGCAACGGCGTCACGGCACTTATGTGGGCTGCAAATTATGAAGGCGGCGTGGGCGTCCGCGCCGCTGAAACGGTGGTCGATTTGTTGCTCGAAGGGGGTGCAGAGATTGACGCCGTCGATGATCGGGGCCGCACGGCATTGATGATGGCGGCGGAAATCGGTCACGCCGAGTTGGTCGACATACTCATCAAGCGGGGCGCCGATCACAAAATGCGTGACCCGGCGTCGCTTATTGGGGTGGACACGGCATTGGCGCCAACAAGTGGAGGGACACCGGCCATGTGTTCCTGTTTGGGGAGCACTTCCTGCCGAAACGAACGCTTATCGCGACCGTGCAAGGACTTCAGATGGCTAAGGTAACTCACCGTGGCGCGCCCCGCGCGAGTTGGAATCTCTTCGGGCGCGCCGGCACTTAACCCCGATCGCATCCGAGCGCGCGCGCTGCGCGCCGGTGCTGGCAACCCCTAGGCCAAGCACGATCTCCCAATGGGGCTCTTACGGCTACCTGCAGACACCGGCAGCGGCTCCAACTGCCGCCCAAGAGGAGCACGACATCGATTTTTGGCCGGCCTCCCAGCCCGAAGCCCAGCCCACATCTCCTTGTCGTTCCCGAGAATTCCATCCATTGAGATCCGCCCGGTGAGACAGAATCAGGGCATGATCCGGCGCGATGCTGACCTTACTTCACCTCCTGGGAACGTATCTCGCCGACCTGTTCAAGTCGAGGCGCTGGCTTGAGGTCGAGAACGTCTTTCTTCGGCATCAGCTCAATGTCGCCCTGAGGCATGCAAGCTGCCCGCAGCTGCGCAACAGTGACCGGCTTCTCGGGCTTGCAGGATTGCCATCACCTCCGGTGAGATGGCACCGGCGGCGGCCCGTTGTACGCGTTTGAGTCGACAGCATGGCTCGATTGGCAGCGTTATTCTTTGCGCGCGGGCGCGCTGGCGTGCATCTCGCGGACTTTCGACCGCTCTTTCCCGTCGGCTTTCGCACCTTTCGTCCGGTCCTTCTCCTCGCGCTCCGCGGCGTGGAATTTGCGGCGAACCGCAGCGATGTCCACGTGGGTCGGCGGTAGCTTCAGGCCCATCTCGTCCATGGTGTCAGCAATAATCTGCGATACGGCGAGGTTGCGGAACCATTTGTGGTTCGATGGAATAATGTACCAGGGCGCATGCTTCGTACTGGTCAATTCGATGGCGTCTTCGTAGGCCTCCACGTATTTCGACCAAAGCTCGCGTTCGGAGTAGTCGTTGTCGCTGATCTTCCACTGTCGCGACGGATCGTTCAGCCGCTGCTTGAAACGCGATAGCTGCTCTCCGGGACTGATATAGAGGAAAAATTTCAGGATCGTCGTGTGGTTCCGTCTCAGCATCATTTCGAAGTCATTAATCAGGTCGTAGCGCTTCGACCAGACCGAATGTGGCACGAGCTTATGCACTCTCACCACCAGTACATCCTCGTAATGCGATCGATTGAAGATCACCACTTCGCCTTTGCCCGGGGCATGGAGGTGAGCTCGCCATAAAAAATCATGTGCGGCCTCCTCCTTGCTCGGCTGCTTGAATCCGAAGACGAAGGTCCCTTGCGGATTCATTCCACTAAAAATATGGCGAATAACGCCGTCCTTGCCGGCGGCGTCCAGTGCCTGCAAAACCACGAGGAGTGATTGGCTGCCGTCCGCGTACAGCAGGTATTGCAACTTGTCCATGCGTGCGATGTGTTTTTGGATCTGAGAGTGGGCCTGCTCATGGTTTTCGTCCTTGCCTGTGTAGGACGGATCGATTTTCGGTAAACGGACTTTGGCGCCGGGCTCGGCGAGAAACTTGTCACGATAGTCCATCGCTGGACCCTCCGGCTGGAACAATGGCGCCAAGACACGGATCTTGGGCCAACGATCCGACTGCCGCACTGGTGAGCCCGGGCGGGGTCCTTGCCGGAGGCCGCGTGATCCTGGGGCGCTGTGCGGTTCTCTGACGGGAACCCTCCGGCACCCGGGTGGTCGGCCCTCGTCAGGGCGGTCGTTGTGGGTTTCTCGAGGGTTCATTTCCCTGCGGCGCGCCCCAGGATGGCGGTCATCAATTGGGCGGCCGTCAGGTGGGAGCCTGCGGCTTGGCTCTCGAGCTCCCGGTAGACATCGGGAGAAAGCGGAACACGCGCGATGATCAGGCCTCCGGAGGACGTCCTGTCGACCGCCACCTCTCGCTCCAAGACGCCTGTGAACTGGCGCATCCGGCCCCATTTTTCGGCGGAGGAGAGACCGGGCTCGCGGGAGACCACGCGACAGTACGCGGCAATCAGCACGTCCTGCACGTTGGCCCATGAGATGCCGGGCCTGACGATTTGCAGCCTGCCGATCGCATCGTTGATCTCGTTGGCGAGGTCGATGAAATTTTCGGTGCCGGTGAGCCCGGCTCCGGTCCCGTCGCCGATCAGGTCCGGAACCTGTCCTGGACCGATCTCCGGACACTCCAGATTCTCGGCGGCGAAGCCCTGCGCCCCTCCACAGCACAAAAGCGCGAACAGCATGATTCCAAATCCGATGCCTTGGCGGCGGCCGCCGTTCCCGGCTATGTGCATGGTGATTCTCCCTCGCCGACGGTACTGAGGCGTAACCACCCTCTGCCCCACGCACGGAGAGGCGAGCGTTTCACACCCGGGCCCTAGGTGATGGCAAGTTTTTCAACATCCTTGATCCCGTGCTTCTCCAGATCGGCAGCAACCGCTTCCTTGGAGAGATCAAGATTGTCCGACAGGTTCCAATCATATTCCGCTATTTGAATGAGTCGCTCCACGACATGCCGGGAATCAGTCTCGATCGCGAGCTCGCGGCGATCGTCGAAGCTGCCCGGGGCAAGATTTATCGAGCCGACAAGCGCCCGCTTCTCGTCCGCGATGATCATCTTGGCATGCAATTTCAAATGCTTGAGTTTCCGTACCTTCGCCCCGAGATCCTGCATCATGCGCAGTCCGCCTACGCCTTCTATCAGCTTGCTTTTCTTAAGCTTGTGCGGGCTCGGGGCCATGATGTGGACTCGCACCCCACGCTTGATCGCGCACGTCAGCCGCTCAAAAATCACCATGTCCTGATAACGCTCGTTTTGCAGGCAGAGCGTTTCCTTGGCACCATCAATAAACTCTGCAACGCGCTGACGGCCGTTGTTCGGGCACCAGATCAGCCGCGATCCGGCGGGAGGGTTGAATGGCTGGTGCGACCAATCGGCGTCGAAGCCCTCGAGCATCTCGGCTATTTCGTGCTGTTTCGTGGTAATGACCGCATAGTCGCGAGTCACGGTGAGATCGCGCGTCTTCCAATTGAAAGATTCGATGAATCCCGCCTTGCCGTCGATGACCATTGATTTTTGATGTGTAACCGCAAAGTCGGGGTCGCTGTGCCGAACTTCAATTCCCGCAGCGGCGAGCGCCTCCTTTGCCGTCTCGTTCTCGCTTGTGCCGTCGCGCCGTGCCGGATTGAGCATGACCCGCACCTTGACGCCGCGTGCCTTCGCCGCGATCACGGCGTTGAGCAACGTCGGATCGGTGAATAGAAACATTCGGATATTCAATGTATCCGCCGCGGCGTGGATCGGGTCCAATATGGCTTTGGCGCTGTCGTCGGGAAGAACTGCCAGCCGATGTGACATGGCTACACCTCGCTCAGGTTACTGCATGAGACTTGATTGGAGCCTGCTGATCGCCATATTGGATGCGATACAACTCCGCGTACACGCCATCGAGAGCGATCAGCTCGGCATTCGATCCCTGCTCTGCCACGATGCCGTCCTTCAGCACGATGATTTTGTCCGCTTCGCTGAGAGTACTGAGGCGATGCGCGATCATGATCACGGTACGACCCTTCATCAGCCGTTGCAGAGCCTCGATCACGATCCGTTCTGATTCTGTGTCCAGGGCTGCCGTCGGCTCGTCCAAGATCATGATCGGGCTGTTGCGAATAACCGCGCGGGCGATACCAATTCGTTGCCGCTGGCCGCCCGAGAGGGTATCGCCGCGTTCGCCCACAGTGCTGTCGTAGCCATTTGGCATGCTTTTGATAAACTCATCGGCATTGGCGATCTTGGCGGCGGCGACAATTTCTTCGTCAGTCGCCTCCGGCCTTCCGTAGGCGATGTTTTCGCGAATGGTTCCGCGAAAGAGCACAGTCTCTTGAAGTACGAAACCGATTTGCCCGCGCAATGCTGCGAGCTTGATCGTCGTCACATCCGTGCCATCCAACAGGACGCGCCCGGCCATCGGGTCATAGAAGCGCGGTATCAGACTCATAACGGTCGACTTCCCTGAGCCCGTAGGGCCAACGATGCCCACGACTTGGCCAGGCGTGATGCTGAAGGACACATCGCGCAGCACCGGAACATTGTCCTCATAGCAAAACGCGACATTCTCGAAGGTGATCGCGCCCTTGGCTCGGCCGCATTCGGCCGCGTCCGCACGGTCCACAACGATCTGGTCGGCCGACAGAATCGTCTGGACCCGTTCCAGCGCGATTGTTGTTTGCGCGATCGTGCTGGTCGTTGCAGCGAGATCTTTTATAGGTTTGAAAAATTTGGTCAGATAAGCCAGATAGACTGTGAGAGTCCCGGCTGTCATCGCTCCGGCAACGATCAGCGACGTTCCTCTCCAGAGCACGAGACCCGTACAAATCGCCACCACGACGCTGACCACCGGCGACAGCAGCGCTTTTACCTCTCGAGCCTTCAACGCAGCGTCGACCGTAGCGTGGCTCGCCCCTTCCAGACGTGTCACTTCCAGGTTTTGACGTCCAAAGGCCTTGATCGCCCGGATGTATCCAAGCCCCTCCTGAACAGTTGCCACGATCTCGCTCTGCCTGAGGCGTACGATTCGCGTCACCTCCTTCACCTCATTTTTAAGGTGCAGAACGAACATCAATAGGAACGGCGCAAAGGCAATCGCAATCAAGGTAAAGTCCCAGTCGAGCCAGAACATCAGCCCGATCATGAATATGATGGTGATCAGATCGATAAGGATGCCGAGGGTGGATGACGATGCGAAGCTTCGTATCGTGGAAACGTCGGTGGTCATCGTCGACATCAGGGTGCCGATCTTCGCGTTGTCGTAATAACGCAGGGAGAGCCGCTGGAGGTGTTCGTAAATCTTGATTCGAAGGTCGTTGGCGACCCATTGGCCAACGCTCGTCGTGTAGTAACTGTCGATATAGGTCGCGACCGCGCCTACGATGGCAATCGCTATTGTCGCAAGTCCGGCAAAGAGGGCAACACCGAACGTATCTCGGCTGATGCCGTAGTTGTGGGCCCATGCCAGCCAGTCCGGCAGTCTGTGGCGTCCGAGGGCGTCATCGAGGACGAGCTTCAGCGGCCATGGGGCGGCCAACGACATGACGATCTCGACCAACATTGCGAGAAATACAACGATGAGCCCGCGCTTGTAGGGCCGAAGAAGCCCGAGCACCAATGCTGTCATTCAAGGACCTTGCCGAGTGACTGTTGCAATATCAGGCGCTGAGTGGTGCCATGTCGCTTGGCCGCACCTCTATCGTCAGCAGCCCCCGAGATTGGCAAACAACAGCGCCCGAGCTTCTTTTTAGAGCTCTTTTGCCTCCCGCTCGACCTTATCCCATTCGCCTTTCAGCTTCTGCCAAAGTGAGGCACCTGATTCCTTGGTGCAGTCATCTATGATCCGTGGGACCACTTTCTCGGTGCCTTGACATCAACCACGCTCGCTCGAGGTTTGCCGCTTTTCGCCATGCTGGCCGCCTGCAGGGCAGCGAATGGGACCAGCACCCCGGCGCAGATGTACCTGGTCACACGAATGAAACTCATCTTTTTCTCTTGATCCAGGCTGCCCGAGATGGCCGGCGCCGGCGCCCCGAAGAACGTCATAAATCCAGCGCACATGTACCTGGTCACACGCATGAAACTCATCCTTTTTTCTTGGTCCAGGCTGCCCGAGATGGTCCGGCACCAGCGCCCCGGAGAACGTCATAAATGAAGAACGTCACCGATCAGGGCGTGTTCAAACGCTCGGCCAAATCTCTCAGAGCGAAATTCTCAGGAGGCGCTTGTGAACCCGATGGGGGGTGCCGTTGCTTGATCTAGATCAACTTGGTGACTCATTTCTGCATATCGGATTTGCGCAATGAACAAGGCGGGCGCCGCCGACGCCGGTTTGATTTCCGATGCAGGTCGGTGAAGTCGCCAGCGTCGTGGTTTCCGGGCATCGCATGACTCGGCCGATCGCATTTTGGATTGTGGCGTTCGCGGCCGTAATGACTGTCGTCACTTGTTGCGCGAGGTTCTGCTGCCTTTCGTGGCCGGCAGTTTCTTGCTTATCGGGTCCATCCTCTCGCCAACCGGATTGAAGCCCTGGCGACCCTTGTCATGGTTGCACTTGCCCCGTCCTTGTGATTCTGGCGGTTCCGATCACCATCCACGAGATCTCGACCTTCATCGAAGACTTCCCGTTCTATGTCAGGCGGTTCCATGCGACAGGGTCGGTCTGAAACAGACTCAAAACCGGACAGGGCGCGGCAAGCAATTACAGGCAAGAAATTATGAGGCAGCTTGGAACAATCAAGCGCTCAGCGGCTTCATCCCGCAGTCACTTTTCCTTCTGAGCCATTCCGTGTCTGACCCGTCGGCCGAGCAAACCAATGCTGCCACGATCAGAGAAAAAAATGTCGTTGCGTCAGCGACTGCATGGTTCGAGAGGAGGGTCCAACGGTAGAGGAGTGGGGTTGGGCCAAGGTCCAATCGACAAACGAACCTGCAGGGTTATTCGGTGTGGCTTAAGGGCGTACCAGCGTCGATCACAAGTGGATTGGCGTATCGGTGTGAGGTAACAGCTGCTTGCGCGCTGATGGGCTAGGTTGATTTGTTTGACGCGATCACGATGCGGTCGCAAGCGCTATTACTGAATTGTCCGACAGGACGCTGTCATGCCCAGTCTTCAACCTTTGCGCAAGATCCATATCACGACCGAGCGCCCGCCGTTCGAGCGGATCGCATTGGTTCTGCAAGGCGGCGGCGCCCTCGGGGCCTATCAGGGCGGCGTCTATCAGGCGCTGGCGGAAGCCAATCTGCACCCCGACTGGGTCGCCGGCATTTCGATCGGAGCGATTAATTCGTCGCTTATTGCCGGCAACCCGCCGGAAAAGCGTGTCGAGAGATTGCGAGAATTCTGGGAAACCGTCAGCACCCCGCCGGCCGGAATACCCTACTTTCCGTCGGTAAAGCTCGGAAACGAGTACGCACACACCATCGTCGACCAACTGCGCTCATTCTTGATCCTGCTTTTCGGCGCGCCGGGATTCTTCACACCACGTCAGCCGCCACCCTATCTTTATCTGCCGCCGTTGAGCCCCGCGGCTGTGAGCTACTACGACACAACTCCACTCAAGGCTACGCTCGAACGCTTGGTAGATTTCGACCGGATAAACGCCGGAGCAACTCGCTTCAGCGTCGGCACCGTGAACGTCCGTAACGGTAACTTCGTCTACTTCGATAACACGACCCACCAGATTGGCCCGCATCATGTGATGGCCAGCGGCTCGTTGCCATCCGGCTTTCCGGCCACGGAGATCGAGGGAGAATTCTACTGGGATGGCGGAGTCGTCTCAAACACGCCGTTGCAATGGCTCCTCGACAGCAGACCGCGGCAAGACACTCTCGTTTTTCAGCTTGATCTGTGGAACGCGCGTGGCGAACTACCGCGCAACTTGACCGAGGTTGAAGTGCGTCAGAAGGATATCCGCTATTCCAGCCGCACGCGGTTTGCCACCGATCAATTCAAGAAAATGCAGATGGCTCGCCGGAGAGCCGCGAAAGTGCTCGAGAAGCTGCCCAAGGACCTGCAGCAGTCGCCGGAGGTCGCGATGCTGGCGGAGCTCGCGGATGAGAAGGTCTACAATATCATCGAGCTCATCTACCGTGCGAAGAATTATGAAGGTTGCTCCAAGGATTACGAGTTTTCCCGCCGCACGATGGAGGAACACTGGAAGGCCGGCTACAACGATGCGGTTCGCACGCTTCGCCATCCGGAGGTATTACAACGCCCAGACCGAGCACCAGATGGGATCTTCACCTTCGATCTTGCTGAACAAGATCGCGGAGTGGCCGCATGACTTGGTGAACCAAGCGGCACTTCAGCAGGAGTCGGGTCAATGAAACTCACCGATATCTGCACCTAGGCAACTCCAGTACTGGCAGTTCAGGGAGCTGATCGATGAAATCATCGACGAAATCTTGGCTTCTCAGTCTCATCGGTGTGATCGTTGTCGTTGGTATTGTCGTAGCGGGCCTGTCCTATTTTGTGTATTGGGACGAAACAGTCAAAATCGGGTCGATGGCGATAAACTATGTGAAGTATTGGTCGGCTCCCGTCGGGACCCTCACGACGGAAATCGCCCAGAATGCTCCAGCGGCGCAGCAGTCAGGCTCGGTAGGTTCGGCATCGCCACCACAGGCTGCTCCCGGCGAGACCGAGGCGGACTGGCCAAGCTACAATAAGACGCTCACCTCGAACCGCTTCTCGCAGCTAAGTCAGATCAACAGAACAAACGCTGACAAGCTGAAAGTGCTTTGTACTTATGATACCGGGGAATATACCGGCTTCAATTCCGGGCTGTTGGAGGTGAATGGCGCGCTGATCTTCGCGACCGCGTTCGACATTTTTTCCATCGATCCGTCGACATGCCGCGAGAACTGGCGCACGCATGAGGATTACACCCCGGCCACGCCCCAGACGGTGAATCGCGGCGCGGCGTATCTGGACGGGATGCTTTTCCGCGGCACCCAAGACGCCCGTGTCCTCGCCTACGATTTCAAGACGGGCAAGCGCATTTGGGAAACCACGATCGGGGATTCGAAG
>Ga0126381_100006255_pt1 | contig 13160 bp, 12 predicted proteins | sample PanSoiMetPlot_28_FD_96465 | JGI IMG/M metagenome (GOLD analysis project Ga0126381, IMG submission 96465) | Tropical forest soil microbial communities from Panama - MetaG Plot_28 | ecosystem: Environmental > Terrestrial > Soil > Tropical forest > Bulk soil | place: Panama | collected 2016-02-17
CCCTCGGTGTTGAAATCCAGTCTACCGACCAGATGCAGGCCCGCCGGCCGCCGCGGCACCAGGTCGACCACAAGAGGTCTCCGCTGCGGGTCTGATAGAGATGAGACATAGCCGCGCGGCTTATCAATAAGGATGTAGGTCTTCTTGTGCGACCCCAGGCGTGGATTGATCAGCTTACCCCTGACCTTTATATGATGCTGCGCCGGATCTATTCTGGCGCCAAGCTCCCTGGTCACCTTGCCATCAACGGTTACTTCACCATCCAGGATCATCTGCTCGGCCGCTCGTCTGGATGAAATTCCCGCGGCGGCGATTATCTTTTGCAGTCGCTCTTCCATCGTTGTCACGCCTGACTAACTCGATGCTACCACGCGCGCCGGCCTGGCGCACCTCCTCGTATCAGCAAACAAAGTCCGGCAGAGACAAATCAACCCAGCAATATACATACTAATAGTGGTCACGAAGAGGATTTGTCCCCGCTCCCAGGAGGTCCCCGTCCGGCTCAACAGAATCAACCCAGCAATATACATACTAATAGTGGTCGGGAAGAGGGACTTGTCCCCGCTCCCAGGACCGGATGAGACTATTTTCGCCGTTGATCGTAACAGATTGCGCTGCCTGAGATTGTCTTGGCTTTGTGTTTCAGAGATACGAATGTCGAGCTGATTTCGAGGGGATGTTGAAACACTCTTCGGCTATTGGTTACCACGGCGACCGATAAGGCCATCAGGCCGTGCCGCTCTATTTTCCCGGTTCTGCCCTCTGCCTCGATGTACCCGCGGGCCGCGTCCGACGCAGTGTAGAACCGCCCGATAGGGTCTGAGAATCCGGCGATCACTTTGCCGAGCACTGCGTCCAGTTCCTCGGCCGCTGATTCATCAGTTCGAGGCGCGTTCTTGCTGAATCCCAACAGGAAATCGTCGCCCCCAATGTGTCCGACAAGGACTTCATGCGGATAGGTCTGGGCCGCGGCGCTTAGCACCTCTCCAGTTGCCCTCAGGACTTCGTCGCCCTGAAGGAAGCCATAGCAGTCATTGTAGGCCTTGAAGTTATCGATATCGACGTAGGCCGCCGCCCAGAAATACGAATGCTCGCGTGCGCACCGCTTCAAGAAGCGCTCTACCGGTCGATTGCCCGGCAGTCCTGTTAGTGGATTGGAGTCGCGGAGGGCCGACCGGCGCAGCAGCGCCTCGATGTGTGCGATCAGGTTTTCGAACGAAAACGGCTTGGGGATGTAGTCGTCCGCTCCTGCCGCCAGCACCTGAATCTCGCTGTCTTCATCAGAACGAGCAGTTAGCATGATCACTGGAAGGTGCGCGATCGCCGGTGTCTGTCTCACCCGGCTCAGTACCTCGAGGCCGTCGAGACCCGGCAGGATCAGGTCCAACAACACGAGATCGTACTGGCTGCCCTCGAGCAGTTTTTCAACGCCTTCGATTCCCGTGCGAGCGATGTCCGCATCATACCCTGCAATCCTGAGCGTCGTCAGCAGAGCCTCGCCCATCGCCGCGTCGTCCTCGACGATAAGGACTCGAGGCCTCAGCAGCATTCGAACAGAGGCTCGGGCCGAAGTTACTACCGACATACCGGATTCCTGAAAGGTTGAATCCCCAAGTTCGGTCCTGTCCGTCCCGACAGTCGATCGTGACGCCGCCTGTCAGGACAAGACGCCCGGATCGGGCGAATTCGCCCGGAACCAGTGGGCATTGCTTGGGAGCCGCAGCACACTCGCGCATGCGGACCCGATAAGTGGGGGAGGCTAGCTGCTCATCAGGTCCTCAAAGTCTTCAAAATTGGGAAGCTCGGTGAGGTCGTTTAGTCCAAACTGAATCAGAAACTCTTTGGAAGTCCCATACATCATTGGACGTCCAACCACCTGCTTGTGTCCCTTAGCGACTATGAGTCCTTTATCCAGTAATGTCTTTATGGCCGACGTAGAATGTTTAACCCCGCGTATCTCAGAGATCTCGGGTATCGTGACCGGCTGCTTGTACGCGACGACCGCAAGTGTTTCCAGTGATGCGATCGAAAGCCGCGCCGACGGCTGCGACTTCAGATATCTCCGGATGTACTCGCTGTGCTCAGGACGGGTTGAGATCTTATATCCGCCGGCGATCTGGCGGATCTCCAGGCCCGAGTCTCGTGAATTGAAGCTCTCTACAAGCTCCTCACAAGCCGCCTCTATTTCAGCCTGGTCTTCGTTCTCGAGAATCGTGCCCAACTGCTTCAACCCGATAGGCTCTTCGGATACGAAGATCAGTGATTCGATTATTGCTTTCAGCTCGTTTCTATTCATAAAGTCAGAATCGATTCCAAAGCTCGCTCGGAGGCACATCCTCGAACCCGAAAATTCACTCAATAACCCCGGTGTCAATTCGCCGGCAGACAATGGCGATCCGAAGGGTTCACGGCCGGAAGCTACATCAGCCCGTCCTCACTGGCCGTCACGCCTTCACTGGCAGTCACGTCTTCACTAGCCGTCACGCCTTCACTAGCCGTCACGTCGTCTCTAGCCGTGAGGATGATCTCGCCGAACTGCTCCTGTTGTATCAGCCGAAGCGCGAGTTCCTTGACCAGTTCCAATATCCCCAGAAAGATCAGCACCATCTCCCGTCTCGAGCGCGCCCCTTCGAACAATGCGGTTGCCCTGACCTGGCCCTCGCGGCTGACCATTGCCTTGATTTCCGCGATCTTCTCAGCCATCGTGATTTCATCCCGCTCTATCTCTAGCTGCGCCAGTTCCTTCTTGCGATTAAGCACTTCGCGGAAGAGCTCGAAGAGCTGAAACGCCGTCGCCGATATCTCCGGGTTCTTGTCATCCGTCTCCAAAGACGCCCGAGCGTAAGCCGCCGCTTCAATTGTCGCCCTCTGGTACAAAGAATTTGCCGCAGCTTTGAACTTCTGATGCTCGATCAGTTGATGTACCAGTTCGTCTCTCGGGTCCTCGATGGATTGCTCCGGCTGGTCGGGGTCGCGTGGAAGCAGCATCTGTGACTTTATGTGAATGAGTGTCGCTGCCATTAGAAGAAACTCGCCGGCCACCGCGATATCAAGTTCTTCCATGGCGGACAAATAATCCAGGTACTGATCAGTGATCCTCGCAATCGGGATATCGTATATCGATACTTCTTCCTTCTTGATCAAATAAAGCAGTAAGTCGAGCGGGCCCTCGAAAATCTCGAGCTTGACCTTGTATTGACCGGTCGCCCCGCCTGAAGTGCTGTCAGGAAGTGGATCATGCGCGCCGCTCACGTCAGCTTGATTTGTCACTTCGTCCATTTAGACCCGACTCTGAACAGCTTGTTTGGCTTCCTGAGGTGCTTTGCGAGTGTTCTCGCCAAAACTAATAAGCGATCCGGAGAGCCTGGCGTACTTCGGCCATCGTCCGCGAGGCTTCGCGACGCGCCGCTGCCGAACCCTGGCTGATTACGTCGAGTACCCGCTCCGGCTCGGCCCGCAGAGCCCGGCTTCGTTCTGCTATGGCACCATAGCGCTCGAGGATTGAGTCCGCCAGTGCCTTCTTTCGATCGACACACCCGATCGTCGCGGTCCGGCACTTGTTGTCCATGTCGTCCGCGTCCTGCTTGGACAGAAAGAAGCGATGAAGCTGGCACACGTCGCAGCTCTCCGGGTGCCCGGGGTCGGTCCGCTTGATCCTGGTTCGATCAGTGATCATCTTCCATGTTTTTTGCCGTATGACCTCCGGATCATCCGCCAGGTATATGGCATTCCCGTAGCTCTTGGACATCTTTCGTCCGTCAGTACCAGGCAGAACCGGGACTTCCGTGTGCAGCTCCCCCGGTTCCGGGAACACGTCACCGCAAAAGTTGTTGAATCGCCGGACGATTTCGCGGGTCAACTCGACATGCGACGCCTGGTCCTTGCCCACCGGGACGTAATCCGCTTTGTACATTATTATATCGGCGGCCTGAAGCACGGGATAACCCAGAAACAGATAGTTTCCTATGTCCTTCTCCGTGATATTCTCGCGCTGCTCCTTGTAAGTCGGAACGCGTTCCAACCAACCGAGGGGCGTAAAGGCCGAAAGTATCAGGTGCAATTCAGAGTGCTGCGGCACCTGAGATTGGACGAATATGGTCGAACGCTCCGGGTCCAGTCCCGCCGCCAGCCAATCGCTCAACATGTCGATCGTATTCTGCTTGATCTGGCTGGTGTCGGCATAATCGGAGGCCAGAGCATGCCAATCCGCTATGAAGAAAAAGCACTCGTATTCGCCGGAGTCCTGCAGCCTGATCCAGTTCTTGAGCGCACCCTCGTAGTTGCCGAGATGCAAGCTCCCAGTCGGCCGCATGCCGCTAACTACCCGCTTCTTCTTACCGCCTTCCCGCGCCAACGCGAACTCCTTTCAATCAATACTGGCTGCCGAACAAAAGCATGAATACAAGGTCGAAAACGGGGCCTATGATGTAACCCAGCACCGGCGTCAGCATCAACGCCAGCAATAAGAACACTCCGTATGGTCTGATGGCCGCGTATGCCTGAGCGATCTCATAGGGTAATAGGCTCTCCAGCACGTGACTGCCGTCGAGCGGCGGAATCGGTATCAAGTTAAATACGCCAAGGACCACATTGAGTTCCAACAGTATGCTCAGCAGCTTCGCAATCGGGATCATCACGCCCGCCTGGCCGAATGTGGGCCGTACTATGTCAAACGGGAACGACCCCGGCTCCACCACCTGACTTATCAACAGCACCTTTATTATGATGAATGCAATGATCGCCAGGATGAAGTTGCTTGCCGGCCCGGCCATCGAGACCATTATGTTGGCCTTCTTCTTGTCCCTCCAGAGCAGCGGATTGGTTTGTACAGGTTTGGCCCATCCAAACAACATCGCACCACTGATCATCCCTACGAGCGGAAAGATTATCGTGCCGTAAAGGTCTATATGGGGTATCGGATTCAGTGTGATTCGACCCTGGTACCGTCCCGTGTAGTCACCAAACTTCTCGGAAGTCCATGCATGCGCCGATTCATGACAGGACAGCGAAAACAGGAATACTATGAACCACAGTAATATATCGCCAGGGGGGTGTTTAGGCAGCAAATTGGATGACTCCCGATCGTAAACCAGCTCCAAACCTAATGAACAAGTCCATAAACACCGTAACACGCTGATTCTTATTGTGTCAATTACGCCCCATCCTGATATGTTAACCCATACAGGTGAGTGATTAATTCGAAATGAGCGATCAGACCATTCCGAAGATCCTGAACGATCAAGAAGATCCTGAGCGATCAAAAGGTAGGTGATTGGATCCCGGGCCGGCGAGGAAAACGTCCCGGGTTATCAGGCAGCCCAGTCCTGGGTTCAGAACGGCCAATAGCCTTCGATGCCAAGCGCTACCCTGAAGATCTCCCTGTTGGACGCAACGATCATATTTCCCTTGTCGTCGAAGCACAGCCCAACCAGTGAAGCGCCTGCTACGACAATCTCCGCCTCTGCATTTGGGGTGACTCTTATGATTCCCCGATGGCCTTTCCGGCTCGCCGCGACGTACACGTTGCCATCCCGGTCAAATGCAAAGCCCTGGGGCCGTCCCAACCCGGTGAAGAACCGTGTCACTTCGCCGGTTTTGTTGATCTTCAGAATTGAATCAAAACTCGACATCGTCGGCCCAGTGGCATACAAATAGCCGTCCGGCCCGAATCCAAGATGAAACGCGGATATGCTCGGCTCGAGACTGGCAAACGTCGTAGCTTCGCCGATCTCGTTGACGGTGTATATAGTGCCATTTCGGTCGCCAACATACATCTTGCCCTCCTGGTCGAAAGCAAGGCCTGTTGCGATTCCCATGTTACGCCCGAATACTTCGCCCTCCTTGAACGGAGTTACCTTGCACACCGAACCGTCGTAGCGACTCGTGATGAACATCTCACCGTCGGGGCTAAACGCAATCGCGGTTGGATTCACGACGTCGGTCAGAAACGGCTCGCTGTCGCCTTCCGCTGTGATCTTGTATACGGAAACAGGCATCTTTTGGCCGCGAGCCCCTGACAGCGTGGTATAAATTGCTCCGGTGTCGCGGTCATATGCCGGACTGGCGACCGGATGCAGGTTCTCAGCGAGTTTCTGGCCGATTACAAATTGCTTACCGTTGCTGGTCTTGCCGTTTACATCTATAGTGACTTCGACTTTACCATTCACCGGAAGCTCGCTCGGGACCGGAGCCACAATGCGAGTCAACGAAGCGCTAACAGGGCGGCTCTGAACTCCACCGAATGCGACGCGAACCTGATCGTGAGTGGAGAACCTGAACTCGTCACAAGCAATCACCACCTCACCCCCTTCCACTCCGGCGGTTGGTAGCAAGCTCTCGATTAGCGGTTGACCCATTCTTTAGGCTTCCTTAGCTGCTTCATGCTGCGTAAGGCTTCAAGCTTATGATAGATGATATAGAGTCCGGAGTCTAGGGGAGCGCGAAAAGGGGTTGCTGAGCGCGGAGTAGCGAACGTGGAGTGCTGAGTGCTGAACCGAGACGGATTTATCCTCGCGCTCGACGTTTGAGCTTATTGATTTGCAATTACCTCTTGCTGTTTCTCTTAACTTCGAATAGGACCTCTTTAAAAGTTGAATCTCATGGCCAGCTCTATCCTTCTCGGCTGCAAAGCGCTGTTTGCCAGACCGAAGAAGCGAGAAGTCAGTGCGCCATTGTATGGACCAAGGTTCGTGTGGTTTATGATATTATTTACATTCACATTGAATGTCACGGTGTACTTGTGAATGCTGCTCGCGCCTCCAAAGCCGCCTCCCCCCAGAAATCCGCCGCCCCCACCGCCTGCGCGGCCGCCGCCTGATCCCCCGCGCCCTCTACCTCCGCCGCCGCCGGCCCCGCCATTTTGCGCCTGGTTGCCGTACTGCGGGGGCGCAGGTCCGAATCCGAACGTCTTTGAAAAGTTCACGCTGACCAGGACCATACCCGGCCCGTTGCCGAAATTTCTTGGAATGATCTGGTCTCCTGGCTGTGGGTTTGGGTTGAAGATACCAAACGGGGTTACGATCGCTCCGGGACTACCGGCACCGGCAAAAGCCGGCCGGTCGGTGAACAGGCTGTCGAGATTATTGTCGCGCCCCGTTATGATGTTAAAAGGCCGCCCCGAAGCGATCTGGATCAGAGGGTTCATACGGAAGTCTTTTGGCAGCGAAATTGTTCCGCCGAGGAACGCATGCTGGCGCTGATCGAAACTGGCGCGCCCCCACTCAGTCGACCCGTCATACGAATTCGCCGGCGCCGTCCCCGCGCCGTCCGTGTTGCTATGTGTCGACGCCAGTATGTAGTTCGCAAACAGATTCACCCGACGCCCCAAATTGCCTCGCAGAGTCACGCGCAGTTCCTGCCGGACTGATTCGCCCGTCGATTCGTAACCTAGTATTGGACCCTGCCCGGGGAACGGCAGTATATCGGTGCCTGGAAAGGGCGCGTTCAGATCGCGCGTCCTCAACAAGTGCACCCCTTTCTGGTATGAGTACCCGACGCTCGCGATCAAGTTTTTGGGCAGCGACCGGTCATATTCGATAGATGAGATGATCGAATAGGGGTCATTCAGGTCCGCAGCCTTGATCCTTGTCGTCGTAAACTGAGGGCTGATTCCGGCAAAAGAAGCAGGTATCTTAGGGAAGAAATCCGGCTCTGGTATAACAATTGACACCTCGTGTTCGCCGTCCATCCTGATTGCATCGGATGTGATCCCGGTTGACACACCGGCGTAGAAAATGCCCGCTCCTCCCCTGATCGTCGATTTTCCATTCTTGTCCGGCGACCAGGCCACCGACAACCTGGGCGAGAGGTTCACCTTGTCTTGCAGGTGGGTCTGCAGCTCTTCTCTGAGTCCACCCGAAAGAGTCAGTCGCGGCGTCAGCTTCCAATCATCCATCGCGTACCAGCTCATGTTCCACTGCGTAAATCCGACAAATGGATCTCCCAACTGGATAGAGAACTGTGATGGATGGTAACCCGCCAACCCAAGCAATGTGTTGCGATAGGCGTCTATCGAGTCTATTGGGATTGGCTGGTTGTGGGCATCTAGAATGGGGTTGCCGTTTGCATCGCGCTCAACATCTGTTCCAAAGCTGAACGTACCCCCAAAGTTCGACTCGTTTGTATTCAGCAGCTGCGAAGAAAGCACTCGCGTGCCAAATTTGATCGTATGGCGTTTGTAGGTATAGGTCACATCGTCGGTGAATTGCAGGTTTCTCGTCGTGCTGTTGCTGAATAGCTGTCCCTGGTTTCCCCCGGAGTTGAATGCCTGAACAACGTCGATCGCGGGAGCAGTACTATTTGCCTGACTGCTGGCGCCTCGCTGGCTCAACTCCATCCTCGCTTCGTTGACAAGGTGCTCGTTTGCCATCGTTGTAAAGGCGACCCTGAATGTGTCGTCAGCTGAATGAGTGCTTGCGCCCTGTTCCGGAAGAGTGAACCCGCCTACACCTTGGTTTGTCGAATCATTTGTCATGCGCCGAAACCACAGCCTCAGGGTGTTCGTCTTGGTCAGGAGCAGGTCAGACCGCAGGTCAAAGCTCGTAAGGCGCGCCGGCGTTAATACCGTTGTTGCGAATGGGACCGTCACCAGAGTCACGGGATCGAGCACGCTCGCATTGACGATGGCGTTATTATCGCTATCCCGCTTCTCGAAATTGAAGAAAAACCCCCATCGGTTTTTGATCAGCGGACCGGTAAAATAGGCATTATAACTGCGAACTTGTGACGGGATCTTTTCAGGCTGAAACGCATTTCTGGCATTGAACGCCGAATCATCGAAGTTGAACCTTAACCCGCCATGAAACTGGGTTGCTCCAGGCTTGGTGATGATCTCTATGCGGCCGACTCCGTGTTCCTGGAATTCCGCTGAGAAGGGATTGTTATTAATTCTGATCATCTGAATCGCTTCCTTGGGCGGCAGCCGTCCCCCTTCCAGGAAGCCGTCCACGTACAGAGACGTGTCATTGGGCGCGCCGGTAGTGCCGGCCATCTGGCGCAATGTGTCCAGCATCTCGTCCGGGTCGTCGGGCAACGTGTTGATAGTCTCCCCGCTCAGTGTGAACGACGAAGCATTCATTCCCGGATCGGTCGATATTCCCGGAGCGTCGGGCTTGACCTCCATCTCTTCCTTGATCGACACATTGAGGGTTACATTGAATGAATCAGATCGCGGCGACGGTATCGAAATCTGCTCGCGGTATTCATCGAAATCCTTCGCACTGACCAATAGGGTATATGTTCCTGCGGCCACCGCCGGGAACCGGTAGCGCCCTGCCTCGTCGGTCTTGGCAGTCAACTTATGGCCCTTTCCGTCATCCAGGGCGGCGGTCGCCCCCACGATTATCGCCCCCGTCTCATCAAAGACCGTTCCCTTGAGTTCGTTCGATTGGGCGGCCGCCATAGGCTGGACCGAACCGGCCACCACCACCAGGATTACAAGTATAATTGCAGGCACACCTATCTTCATGAAGGTCACTGAGTCCCTTGCCTGAGATTAGTTTGAGTGCGATTTTCGGGGACCGGGAATGAGAATCAGGCGGTCCCCCCAAAGGTCCACTGCTCTTGTTGGTTCGCTATTTGTGCTCGCTGCGTTCTTGCCGTTTCTTGTCCAGGTCGGCAAGCAGCTCTTCGAACTTCGGCAACTGATCTTTTGTCAGAATCGCCCGGATCCGGTCCCGGCCCTCTTGACGGGCCTGGTTCATTTGAGGCTCCACCTGTTTTCCGATGTCGTGGAACTTGTTGAAAGTATCGTCGCAAATCGCTCGTATCTGTGCCTGCTGGTCAACGCTTAGCTTGCATTTATCATTCAACGAATCGAAGAAGTAATGCCTCGGCGTTACTTCTAGCGGCTTCGTTGTTGCCGTCGCCCTCGTATACAGGTTCATGGAAAGGGCCCCGCCTACGAAACCGAAAACGAATATAGCCATAATCACCAGCCGGGCCTTTGTCCGGTTCAGATCCTTACTTTCCATTTTTCTTGTCCTCCACGGCCAGCAGCGTGCCGAGAACGTCGTCTGTTGTGGGCTGTGGATATTCGACGACCTGGTTCATCAACACCGGGTCATTGCTCGCCACCCTTGGATCAGGAACGCCCCTCCAGAATAGTGTTGCCCCGACAATCAGCAAAACCAGAACTATCATGACCGGCGCCATCTGACGGCCCACTAGCGACATCGTCCTCGCAAATGATTCTTGCACTACCTGAGGACTCGCCAGGTCCTCCCTCTCGATCCGGGCCCTCAGCCCTCGAAACCACGCAGTGTCCGGTGCTTCGGTTGCCATTCCGGCAGCGGCGCCGCCCAGCAGCACCAACTGATAAAACCTCGCGATCCTGGCCTCGCTTTCGCATTTGCCGCATCGCGCCAGGTGCGCTGTCAGGTCAGATTCTGCCTCGCCGCTCGCTCCTTGCGGCCCTGGTGACTGCAGAGCGCGAATCTTTTTCTTGGCTTGACGGCAGGTCAGCTCGACCACGGGCTGCGCTGCTTTGTCTCTGTCAGTATTCATCTGACCCTCCTCTGCATCCTTTCTGCAGAAGTCATCAATCGCTTCATCGCCGCCCTCAAAGACCGGCGCGCCCTAAAGGCTCTGACCTTGACCTTTGATGGGCCCCATCCCGTCATCTCGGACACATCCTTCACCGAGAATCCATCGCGGTCCATCAGTATTAGAACGATTCGATCTTCGGGCGCCAACTTGGACAAAAGCCTTCCCGAGATGTCCGCCGCTTCCCGCTGGCGTTCCTCACTCGCGTGCTGACCGACCGCAGCCTCGAGCATTTGCAGGTCGAGCCAGTCTCCTTCGCGGTCCGGGTCCTGTGGGAAGAACTGTTCGCCCCGCCGCCGCTCCGACCTCAAATGGTCATAACACGCATTCACCGTTATTCTCGCCAGCCACGCCTCAAATGAGCGCCCAAGCGTATAACTAGACAACGATACGTAGGATTTGACGAAAACTTCTTGTGCGATATCCTCGACTATGTCTCTCCGGCGAAAGAAGCTTGCAATGATATTAAAGACTCGCTGGCTATGACGGCGCACGAGCGCTTCAAATGCATCGCGGTCTCCGGCGACACAGCGTTTTACTATCTCGTCGTCTTCATCGATCCTCGCCGCTTCTTCTGTTTCTATCCGCGCATCGTGAGTTGTGGGCCCTGCTGGGGCTGCGGCCCCTGCTACGTCGCCGGAGTGATTCACCGCAGGTCGTTCGACTTCGGCGGTAGTATTCGAGGTTTGCTCGCCAGTGCGTCGCGGGACCAGCACCGCTTGGCTTGCAGCCGACCGGTGTTCCCCTTCAACCTGGGATTTTCGCTGGGTCCGCAAACTCGTGGTTGCTCCTTTCGACCCCGCCCTGATCGGTAACCCCAATGGTCCTGCCGGAGCACTCGCGAGCCCGGCCTCCAGGGCACAGTACATCGAATGCTTTAAAGTTACCCCGGTTTGGTCCTTTTGATCAACCAACATTGTCCTTCCCGTTTCCCTAGTTAGCATAGACGTTTGGCGGCCAAACCCGGTTACGAAAACCGATTTTGCGCCTGCCAGTCTGGATAATGTTTGGAGTACCGCCGCCAGGCTCGCGCTTGGGAGTAACCGCCCTTAGGGCGCCCTGTTCTCTCGTTTCCAGTACCGCTCTAAGCAGGTGGTTCTGGACCCCAGAGGGTCACCTATCGATAGTCTCGGCACCGTTAGGCAGACCCTCGACCCGGGAGGGATCATCTATCGATAGTCTGCAGTAAAGGAGGACTTGAAAATTCAGCCGCGCTCATCGGCCACGGCCAGTGTTACCTCGGCAGACGAATCCAGGTGGGTATCATCACCACACAGCGCTTTAGACAGCGGAGACGATGGGCTCTGCCGATACCGCAGGAAATAACCACCGCCGGTTGTTTGAACCGATTCGGTTTCGGGCTCCACGTGTACGCTGCTCGACAGGAGGAAAGCGCCATACTCTAGCAGTCGTTTAGAGAAGCTGGATATCGTGATATGCCTGATTGGCGGGTCCTGAGCCTGTTCGTCGGTCCACTCGATGCTTATCCGCAGCGACTCAAGTCTCGCCCTCAAATCAGTGTCTAAACTCATCGCGAAGAATTTCCCCCATTTGTTCTTATGGATCTAAACAGACTGATTCCCCGGCTTGGAGAGCGGATTCTCCAACCCGCTGTCTGGGGAACAGCGGTGTTGTTAGTGAGGGTACCTGCCACCATTCTAATTCCTGGCGGCAGGAAATCAAGTGCTGGCGCACAATTGCAATATAGATACGCAACTCATTTTCTTCGACGAACCTGCACAACATTGCTCTCATATCCCCCAAATTGTGTAGGTCTTTCGTTGTTCGCTTAAAAAAGTGAGAGGGCTCCCGTGTTCCCGGATTCGCTCAGGTCTTTAGCAGGCACCTTCCGTCCGCCTAATTCGCGCCTCTAGTCCGTGTCGTATCGAACTGCAGGGCTACCCGCCGGATAGAACACACCCAGCAGCCGCAACTCTCCAGTTCCCGTGTTTTCCACACAGTGGCTCTGCTTCCTTGGAAGATACACGCAAGAGCCCTCGGCAATCGGAGTGCTGGTCTTCCCCGCCCACATGCGTCCCTCGCCGCGCAGGATAAACAGGACTTCTTCATACAGATGAAAGTGATCAGGCGCGCGTCCTGGCGGAATCGATCCTATGAATTGCGTGACCTGAGTTGAGCCAACCTCATCATCGACCAGCACGCGATACCACCGGTCACCGGTCGGCAATGCCTTGCGATCGGCCAGCCGCACAAGAGGCGTTGTTCTACCGGCCCGCGATTGCCCTGTTGTTTCCTCCATTTGTCCTAACGCTGAACCGGACCTTGCCTCTTCCCCTGGATCGCCTTCTGCAATGAAAGCGGTTTCACCCGTCGCGCCTGCCGCTGCACCAATCACCTCGGCTCCGCTATCCGGCTCGGGACACTGCGAGCTGATCAACACGATTGGCCCCTGATTTGGGTTCTGGACTGAAAAAGCTTGACCGGGCCTGATATAAGCCCCCATCTCCGGTTCGATCCCGTAGACCAGGCCGTCGATCGTAACCGAGCCCTTGCCCTCCAGCACATATACAACCTCGTCGCACCCGGGATTAAGCAGCTTGGGCGATTCGCCCGTGCCGAATTCCAACGTTCTCAAAGAAATGGCGCGCGCGCCGCTA
>Ga0126381_100006256_pt1 | contig 13159 bp, 10 predicted proteins | sample PanSoiMetPlot_28_FD_96465 | JGI IMG/M metagenome (GOLD analysis project Ga0126381, IMG submission 96465) | Tropical forest soil microbial communities from Panama - MetaG Plot_28 | ecosystem: Environmental > Terrestrial > Soil > Tropical forest > Bulk soil | place: Panama | collected 2016-02-17
ACGGTCGAGAGCAATGTGTGGAGAGTCGATAATTTCTGAGCGTCAGTTACTGCGCGTAGAGTCGATTCGCCCCGCCAGTCGCGATTTACGGTGGTCGGCGTAATCGGGCGATTACACAAGTGTGCGCTTTTTCTTCGCCACTTCGGGAGTCAATGAGAGTAATGGGATGCTACGCCAACCATCGTACGGGACTTGAGACGCGTACGCCGCGATGATTGACTTGCCCCGCTTCTAGACCTACGATTTCAGCTCGTGATCGGTCAGACCATCTCGCACTATCGCATCGTCGAGAAACTCGGCGGCGGTGGCATGGGCGTTGTCTACAAGGCTGAGGACGTCAAGCTTGGCCGCTTTGTCGCCCTCAAGTTCCTTCCCGAAGAAGTTGCATCCAATCCCCAGGCGCTCGAGCGATTTCAGCGTGAAGCTCGCGCCGCGTCCGCTCTGAACCATCCCAACATCTGCACTATCCATGAAGTCGACGAGGCCAACGGCCAGGCCTTCATCGTCATGGAGTTCCTCGATGGTGTAACTCTGAAGCATCGCATCGGCGGGCATCCGCTTGAGAACGACCTGCTTTTGCAACTCGCCATCGAGATCGCCGATGCGCTCGATGCCGCGCACTCGGAAGGCATCGTCCATCGCGACATCAAGCCGGCGAATATCTTCGTGACCAAGCGTGGCCACGCCAAGATCCTCGACTTCGGACTCGCGAAGCTAGTTCCATCGTCGAAGGCCGCAGCAGAAGCGGGAACCATGACCGGCGCGACCGCGATCAGCGACGCCTTTCTGACGAGCCCCGGTACAGCCGTAGGAACAGTTGCGTACATGTCACCCGAGCAGGCCAAGGGCAAAGATCTCGATGCGCGCACCGACCTGTTTTCCTTCGGCGCGGTGCTCTACGAGATGGCGACCGGAGCGGTCCCGTTCCGCGGCGATACGACTGCCGTCATCTTTGAAGCGATTCTGAACCGCGCGCCGGCCCCCGCCATTCGCGTGAATCCGGATTGCCCCGTGCGTCTCGACGAGATCATCAACAAGGCCCTCGAAAAAGATCGGGAGCTTCGCTACCAGCACGCCTCCGAGATGCGCAGCGATCTCAAACGGCTGCAACGCGACAGCGGCTCCGGTCGCAATGCGGCTCTCTCGCCATCGTCCCCGGCGAGTGCTACCGAGAGCCAGGCATCGACGGTAGCTTTAGGCTCAGCGCCCGTTGGCAGTGCAGTTCCAGGCAGTGGCACTGCGGCCAGCGCGCCTGCTGGTCCGGCGGCGGCGGCTTCAGCTTCCGGCAGCAGTTCGAGCGTCGCCGCCGTGGCACGCGAACACAGCGTCGGCACAGTCGTCATATCGCTCGTTGTGCTTGCGCTCCTCGTCGCTGCCGGCTTCGGCATCTATTCGTTTCTGAATCGATCGGGCCCCGCGCCGTTTCAGAATTTCACCATCACGCAGGTCACGAACACGGGCCGCGCGCGCGAGGCCGCCATCTCTCCCGACGGCAAGTACATCCTCAACGTCCAAAGCGAAAATGGAAAACAGAGCCTGTGGCTGCGTAATGTGCCGACCGGCAGCGACACTCAGGTGATACCGCCCGCGGCCGGCCTCTATCGTCACCTGGCGTTTTCTCCCGATGGCAATTACATCTACTTTGAGAAAGGGGTCAATTCGCAGGGAAACGAATTCAATTTGTATCGCGCGCCCGTGCTCGGAGGCGCCCCAACCCCGATTGTCCATGACATCGACACCGACATCGGGTTTTCTGCCGACGGAAAACGCATTGCATATATCCGCGCGAACGACCCCGAGGTGGGTAAGTATCGGATCTTGTCTGCCAACCTTGACGGCAGTGATGAAGCCCTGCTCGAGATCACGCAGTCGACACGAGGCGGCGACCCCAGTCATCTGGCGTGGGGACCGGACGGGAAGATCGCCTACACCTACCAATCTTCAGGCAAGGCGCTGGGTTACATCGAAGCATTTGATCCCGCGACGAAGAAAGTTACGACGATCGCGGAACTCGCAAACGACCAGCCATTCGAGTTGAAGTATTCGCCGGCTGGCGTTTTGTTGGTGGTCTACTCTACCAAGGGGCCGAATATAGAACGCGCGCAAATTGGCAGAGTCGCTCGCGACGGAAGCTTGCAACCCATTACTCGTGACACCAATCGTTACGCGACATTGACCCTATCCGCGGATGGGAAGAGTGCTTCCACCGTACAAGTGAAGACGACGCGAACTTTTGCGCTCGCCAGTGCCGATGACATTGCAAAAGCTGACTACACGCCAAAGAATCTCCCCGTCGCCGATCCCCGAATGGTGCAGTGGACACCTGACGGAAAGTTGTTGATCGCGGGTGGCGACAAAATCACGCGCATGGATCCTGACGGTCAAAACGCGACCGTTCTGTTGAGTGATTTGAATGCCGGCATCCTCAGTCTCTCGCCGTGTGGCGACCGATATCTTCTACTCTCGTGGGCCTTCCATGAAGGCCGTAGCATCAACATCTGGAGAACAAACGCCGACGGTTCGTCGCCCAAGCAACTCAGCTCGCAATTCTTTGAGACCAATCCCACGTGCTCTCCGGACGAGAAGTGGGTGTACTACTTGGATCGCCCGCCCCTGAAGTTAATGCGTGTCTCGATCGATGGTGGTAAGCCGGAAGTTGTGCCCAGCGATGTCGCGAACCGTTTCGCCATAAACTCGATTGACTTCGTCTCCAGTGACGGCAGATCGCTTTCGATGGGAGTGGACATCAGTGATCCAAACACGAATGACGCGCTGACAGAACTGGAAACGGTGAGCCTCGGCGCCGCAACGAAGACTCCCCCGCAACTCAAGTTGCTCGACCACAGATATGGTCAGATGCGAAACTTCAGCCCAAGAGTGCAGATGATGCCAGGAGGCAAGGCCGCCGTCTATCCGATCAATGAGAATGGCGTGGACAATCTTTGGGTCGAGCCGCTCGACGGCTCGCCCGGCCATCTGCTGACCCATTTCCCATCAGAAACGATCTCAGACTTTCACTGGTCGCCCGATGGCAAGACCCTCGCCATCATCCGCGAGCACGACGACGCCGACGTGGTGTTGTTGAAGGAAGGAAATCCGTAAGACAGTCACCAGTCGTTGATCTTCAGCCGCCGGTTGTCAGACATCGATAACGAATATCCGTTTGCCTAAGGCCTGAGACCTAAGGCCTGAGACCTACCTGAGACCTGAGACCTGAGACCTAACACCTGACACCTAAGACCTAACGCCTGAGACCTAAGCCCTGCCTTTCAGTCATACTTCTCATACAGAATGGACTTCCGATCCCAGCCACGGTCCTTGAGCAGTTCACGATTGGCGCTGACCATCTTGTCGAGGCCGCAGATGTAGGCGTGCATATCTGTGCGGCCATTCACGATCTCGCCCCCGTGCTCTTGCACATATCCGCGTAGACCTTTCCAGTTTTCATCACCACGGCTCAGGGTGGGGAGGTACTGAAAGTTCTTGTGCTCCGCCGCGAGCGCGAGAAATTCTCGATGGTAGTAGATGTCTTTTTCGGTGCGGCTGCCGAAGAGCAGCCAGAAATTCTTGTCCCAATGCCGCTCGTGATCGGCGAAAAGCCACTGCAGCATCGAACGGTAGGGTGCGATGCCCGTTCCGGTTGCGATGAAGATCGTGTCGCGTAGCGGGGGACGCAGAATGAAGTTGCCGAACGGACCTTGAACGGAAATCTCGGCGCCCTCTTCGAGATCGCACAGATAGTTCGACATGAATCCATCCTGCACGCGATTCAGGCAGAGCGCGAAGCGTTTGCCATCAGGACGGGACGCGATCGAGTAGGCGCGTGTGAGCTCTTCGCCATCGGGCTTGGTCTGCTTCAGCGAGAGCCACTGCCCGGGAATGAATCCAAACCTTGGCGTGCCCTCAACCTCGAATTCCAGGTGTTTGGTGAAGTCAGAGAGAGAGGTGCTGCGGATGAGACGCGCGGTGAGGGTCTGAAACGGCATACTTATTTAGATGAAGGGACGCGGGCGCGAGGTTCGTCGTCGCCATCGCGCCCACCCGATCTGTCTGCCCACCATCGTGTGCCCGCCCACCCGTGTGTGCCGAATCTCTCATGCCGTGGAACACTCGCGTGGAACGGAAAATCCTGCCATCCCGTCGGCCCTCCCGCGTGACGTCACATGCTGCTGTGACAAGCAGTTCCTCCGAAACGGCGATAACTCCCATCCTCGCTGATGCTTCCGTAGACTCATAAATTAACTATGGGCTAACGCTGAAAATCAGGATTTGCAAAGTGTTCCACGTGGAACATTACGGCGATTTGCAGAACCACACACCTGGAGAGTGCGCTTCGAGAACGGCGACTTGGAGACCAGCATCAACCGGAGACGCCTCTCGGACGGAACGTCCATCCCCGCGTGACCAACACGCGGTATACACTGCTTGGCGTTTCGGAAGCCAGGGAAGGGAACGTTCAGATGAATCTCGCCGGTCCAGTACGTCGGTTCAGTTGTCGATGGCTCCGACACGTGGCGAAGTCTTGCGCGGCGTCGACGTTCGCACTTGTGCCGGCGATGGTTGTCGTCGCGATGGCGAGCTTCAACTTGAACGTGAGATCGGCCGCCGCGCAAGCCATAAGCTCAGCGACGCGCACGCAGAAAAGCGTAGCTTCAAAGAGCGAAAGTGGCGAGCAGCGCGACTGGCCTGTGTACGGCGGCTCGCGCAACAACGATCACTACTCCGATCTCGCGCAGATCAACCGCAGTAATGTAAAGCAGCTTGCCGTCGCGTGGACCTTCGATACCGATGAGACCGGCGGCCTGCAAACCAGTCCGATCGAGATCGATGGTGTGCTCTACGGGATCACGCCGACGCAAAAAGTCGTCGCGCTCGATGCAGCCACGGGCAAGCAGTTGTGGAAGTTCGATTCCGGAATCCAAGGCACGCAGCCGGATCGTGGGCTGGCGTATTGGAGCGATGGAAAAGAGAAGCGCATTCTGGTTGGCGTGATGAACTTTTTGTATGCACTTGATGCGCGCACCGGAACACCTGTCTCAAACTTCGGAACGAACGGCCGGATCGATTTGCGCGAAGGCCTCGGACGCGACCCGGCGACGCAGTCGATTTACCTGACGAGTCCCGGCGTCGTCTACGAAGACCTGATCATCGTTGGAGGACGCGAGCCCGAGTCGTTGCCCGCACCGCCCGGTGACGTTCGCGCCTTCGACGTGCGCAGCGGTAGGCTGCGCTGGTCGTTCCACACGATCCCACATCCCGGTGAGTTTGGATACGAGACGTGGCCGAAGGACGCGTGGAAGACAAGCGGCGCGGCCAACAATTGGGCGGGCATGTCGGTCGATGGGAAGCGCGGGATTGTTTACGTGCCCACCGGTTCGGCGGCGATGGACTTCTACGGAGCGGACCGCGTGGGCGACGATCTGTTCGCTGATTGTCTCGTCGCATTGAATGCTGAGACCGGGGGAAGGATCTGGCACTTTCAGGAAGTGCATCACGACATCTGGGATCGTGACCTGCCCGCTCCTCCTGTCCTTCTCACGGTGAAGCGCGACGGAAAAGAAATCGAGGCGGTCGCACAGACGACGAAGCAAGGGTTCGTCTATCTGTTCGATCGCACGACAGGGCAGGCGCTGTTTCCGATCGAGTCGAAGAAGTATCCAGCGAGCACGGTGCCCGGCGAGGTAGCGGCCGCCGAGCAACCGCTGCCCACAAAGCCCCCACCGTTTTCGCGACAACGACTCACAGAAGACATGCTGACGACGCGCACGCCCGAGGTTCATCAGTGGGCGCTCGAACAGTTTCGAAAATTTCGCAGCGACGGGCAGTTCCTGCCGTTTGCGGTGAACAAGGACACGGTGGTGTTCCCTGGCTTCGATGGCGGCGCGGAGTGGGGCGGGCCGGCGGTCGATCGCGAGACCGGCATCCTGTACGTGAACGCAAATGACGTGGCGTGGACGGGTGCGCTCACCGAGAACACAGGCGAGAACAGCGCGCGGGCGATTTATCTGAATCAGTGCGGCGTGTGCCACGGCGAGCAGTTGAAAGGATCGCCGCCTGCGATTCCATCGCTGGTGGGCGTGGGCGAGCGGATGACGTCACAGAAACTGGTGGCGACGATCCGCAACGGCAAGGGACGCATGCAGGGCTTTCCGAACCTTACCGAAGACCAGATGTTCGCGCTGATCGATTACCTCACCAGTGGTGAAAGCAAAGAGGTAAAGATCACTGCGCAAGAATCAGCTGTGTTGAAATACCGGTTCACGGGTTACAAAAAGTTTCTGGATCCGGAGGGGTATCCGGCGGTGGTGGCGCCCTGGGGAACATTGACGGCCATCGATCTAAACAATGGTGAGCATGTGTGGAGGATTCCCTTGGGGGAGTATCCTGAGTTGGCGAACAAGGGATTGAGCAAGACGGGCACAGAGAACTACGGCGGGCCGATCGTGACTGCTGGAGGGTTGCTGTTCATCGGAGCGACGAATTTTGATAAGGAGTTTCGAGCCTTCGATAAAGCGACCGGCGAATTGTTGTGGGAGACCACCTTGCCCTTCTCAGGGAACGCGACGCCGATCACGTACGAGGTAAATGGGAAGCAGTTCGTGGTGATTGCGGCGGGAGGAGGGAAGGACCCACGCTCGGCGTCGGGTGGAGTGTATGTGGCGTTCGCTCTGGGGAAGTAGTTTTGCTTCTACCGGTTATGTCTCCTGAAGCGGCCTTCCACGAGTTGATGGGCCGAGGCAAAGAACCACAATTACAGCGGCGATGAGAACAGGGTCGATGATGAGAAACAATAGTGATTTGCCCAGCGTGGCAAAGAAATGCCCGAAGACCAGAAGCATGGTCACGGCGCCCACACGTCCCCAGGCGGATGCGATTCCCATTGCGGTCGCGCGAATCTCGGTGGGATAAAGTTCGGGGGTGTAAGTGTAGATCGCAGTGGACCCAAGAGAGAGAAAGAAGACCGTTAATCCAGCGAATGTCATGATCTGAACTGGTGATCGAGAATGTGCAAAAAGCGTTCCAAACGCAGTGATTGCAACAAACGAGAGCAAGATTGCATATTTGCGATCGAGCCATTCCACCACATAACCACCCAATACGTAGCCGGGAACTACCGAGGCATAGATGACCACCGAGTACCTGAAAGAGTTCACAATGGAATGACCTTCGGCAGAAAGTATTGTTGGCAGAAAAATTTGATAGGTGTAAAGCACACCGTATTCCGCGAACCAAGCGACCCAGAGCATGAGTGTAACCTTTCGGTACGCTGGTCCCAGCAGTTCGCCTGGGTTCGCTCGTCTTGTTGACAGGTCCTGTCCACTTTGGCCGCGTGCGACCGGCGGTAACACCCGACGTGTGGATTTCGCGACTTGTTCCTCGATTCCCACCAAGACGGCCTCCGCCGCGGACGACCGACCGACTCGAGTCAACCACCTGGGCGACTCGGGCAGTACCGATCGCATGATGCCTCCGACGAGGGCGAACGGAGCGGTCAGGAACAGTGCCCAGCGCCAGCCCAGCGTGGGAATGATCAGCAGAGCCCAGACCGACGAGAGTGCGATGCCGGCGCCGAAGAAAGCCATCATCCAGCCCACTAATTTCCCGCGTGTAGGTGCGGGCCACAATTCAGCTAGGTAGGTGGGAACCGTCGAACTCTCAGCGCCGACGAAGAACCATGTGAAGAAATTCAAGAAGCCAAATACAAAGACTGTGTCACAAAAACCTCGGGAAGCAGAAAAGACCGAGTACAGAATCAATGTGAACAGGATGGTCTTCTTTCGGCCGATGTGATCCGCGACGAAGCCACAAATGAAAGAACCCACAAGATAGCCGGATAGTCCGACGGCCGAAACGACCCCAATCGTCTTCGCGTCGAAATGCCACGTTGTGCGAAGTGAAGCGAGAATGAAGCCGGTCACTGCCGTATCCAATGTGTCGAACAGTAGTGACAGGGCAGCAACGATTAGTATCTTCGCGTGGAATCCTGACGCTGGCAGACGATCGAGACGATCAGAAACTTCTCCAAGCGTTAATTGTTCGGGTTGTGCCGGCATGCTGTAAGGCGGTGTTCAGCTTGGCTGCGACGCAAGAACTGTGTAATAAGTGCGAGAAGAAAAATAGCGACCGCGATGTGCACGTTCGTTAAGATCGGCGAGAAGCGCGTCAGCTTCAGCTTCAGAGAAAGCTCCTATGCGCTGGAAGTGCTTAAGGGATGGCTCCACAAACCATTTATAAAAGGCATCAAGATTTTGCGCGACTTCGACTTCGGGCATTACGAGAACGTGATTGAATCCAAACTCGCGTAGTTGGCCTGGAAGCTCTCGGATAATAAGTCCATTTCGTAGCTCCCTGCAGGCCAGGTCGCTAAAACGGCGTCCTAGTTCGTTGTCGGACGATTGTACGACCACCGTGCCCCAGTCGATTTCGGTGACGCATAACATTCCGGACGGAGCGAGCACTCGTTTCATTTCGGCCAGGGCTTTCCACGGGTCGGGGACATGAAGGAGCAACTGCGTTGCAGTGACACGATCAAAGGTTCCGGCTTGGAATGGAAGTTCCAAGGCACTTCCCACGCGGAAGGATAGATTTCCGAGTTCTTCCGTGGAACGCCGTGTTGCTTCGGCAATCATGGTTTCACTTAGATCCAAGCCGACGGCTTTCGCAGGCGAGACAATCGGGGCCATTAACCGAAGGAAGTCGCCAGTGCCGCAGCCAACGTCGAGCACGTTGAGTCCGGCGCGAAGACACAAAGGCGCGAAGAATTGAATGGGTGATTTCTTCGCGCGTTCTAAAAGGCGGGCACGAGTAGCATCCAGGAGATTTACAAAAAAGCGCGGATCTTCCGTTCGATCGACCTGAATCCATGCATCCGCAAAGGCGGTCGAGGGCACCAGGGGTTGAGCCATGCGTCCTCCTTAAGGCTGGACAGATTGCCGATTATCCAACCGCACGGCTTAACCAGGCAATCTGTTTGGTGAGGATGAAAGTCCGGGCGTGGATCAGCCAGTTCTCAGTTCTCAGTGGGATTGCGGAAGCGCATTTGGTTGCCTCGCTTAGAGCCTTTGTTGCGCTAGTTGCATAGGTCCTTCGCTGCGTTCGGCTGGCGCCTCACTTCTGCTCAGGATGACAAGACTAAGGGGTCGGCGGGTTGTTGCCAGTTGGGTGTGCCGTAAGCAAGTTCCATAGGTCCTTCGTTGCGTTCGGTTGGGCCTCACTTCCTCAGGATGACAAGGATAGAGGGGTCGGAGGGCCGTCGTAGTTCGGTGCGCGGTAAGCAAGTTGCGTATGTCCTTCGCTGTGTTCAGCTCGCGCCTCTTTTCCGCTCAAGATGACAAGACTAAGGAGTCGGAGGGTTGCTGTATTTCTGTGTGCGGTGCGCAAATTGCATGGGTTCTTCACTTCGCTGTGAAACCCACCCTAACGCCGCAAAGAACGAGGCGCCAGGATGGGCATATGAGCTGTAGATTCTGTTCTTAAAGTTGTGCGCGCAGAATCACTCGCAGTTTCTGTTCCTACTTGACGGGCACCAGCACCGGGGCGCCCTTATCTTTCACGAGGAAGACGACGAATTTCGCCGGTTTGGTTTTGCTTGCGTTGCGGCCAACAACGTGGACATCGTCGGGGCCTTCGTAGAAAGTCTGACCGGGTGTCAGAGTCACTTCCTTTCCGCCTCGTACCTGCATCACAATCGTGCCCTCCAGCACATAAACAAATGCATGCGCGTTGTGGCGATGGATTGGGTCCGAACTCCCCGGCGGATATTCCACCGTGATCATCAGACCTTCTTTGCCAGGGATATTCGTCAGGTCTTTCGAAAAGAGCTCGGTTACCTTAGCTTCCTGTGCGACCAGCGTGCTGGACATGAGACACACCAGCATGAAAACTATGTTTGTGAATGTCATAAGTTTGCCTTTCGCTCAAGCGACGCCATTTCAGTGGCTCGTGTGTTGATGGGCACTCCGCGGTTACATTAGCTCGCTTTCCTCTGGCTCTCTTTTGCCTTGGTCACTGCATCACCCGTCGACTGAGGCGTAGCACTCGGAATTTGTGCTGCGGTCTGAGTGAACCAATCCTCGAACCGGATCGTTCCGAGCTTCGCATCGTCTCCGGGGATGAGCGTTCGCTCCGTCACCTTAATGCCGTAGTAGCCCGCTTGCGGGTCAGTGACGACCTCACGCGGATCCTTGCGCGCGGCCAGGCCGCGCCGGATGAAATCATCGAGATGAGACCTTTCCGGACCCCCGATTTCGACCATGCCTTTTACCGGCGGACTTACTGCAACCCTTCCCACGCCAGTCGCAACATCGTCGGCAGCCATGGGCTGGAAAAGTACATGTGGCAAATGCACCTTGTTACCGTCGGTAGAAAAATCAGCGATGCCCTTGAAGAATTCGTAGAACTGCGTTGCGCGGACAATGGAGTAAGGGATTGAGGAAGCCTTGATCAGATTCTCCTGAGCGATTTTTGCCCGGAAGTAGCCACCTTCGAGCATGCGCTCCGTTCCTACAACTGACAGGGCAACGTGATGTTGTACTCCTGAGGCCGCTTCTTGGGCGAGGAGATTGCGGGTTGATGTTTCAAAGAACTTCAACACGGCTGCGTCTTCCCAATTGGGAGAGTTGGATACGTCCACGGCTACCGAGGCACCCTTCAGGACTTCGGCCAGTCCTTCGCCCGTAATAGTGTCGACGCCCGTATTGGGTGATGCCGCTACTGCCCTGTGTCCTTGCTCACGAAGTTTGTTGACAAGCTTTGATCCGACGAGTCCGGTACCACCGATCACTACGATTTTCATAGTTGTCCCCTTTCCTTCTGCAGCTACCGTTTCTATCCATGAGGTGGTGGCAGCGTTACTGGGTTATCGTGCTATGTGGTTGCTTGATGTACGTGCGTTAACGGCTCGCCACGTAGGCACACGACTGTTGTTTGAGTATCAAGACGCGGGGTCGATGAATTTCTGCGCCGAAGGCGGCTCCACGGGCAAGACTCGCACTTGACGACGCCTCATGAGGAAATCGAATCCCCATTGCAGCAAGACGAAGAGCCGATTAGCAAATCCAATGAGAAAGTAAATATGTACGGTCGCCCAGAGGAACCATGCTGGGAAGCCTGCGAATCTTACAAACCGCAAGTCGGCGACTGCATAGGTCCGGCCTACGATCGCGAGATCACCCTTATCCCAGTACCAGAAAGGCGCAGGTTTGCTGCGACCCGTCAACCTGCGCCGGATGACGTCGGCGACGTACTTGCCCTCCTGGATCGCGGGTTGCGCTACTCCCGGCATGATCATGGGAGTTTTGGATTTGATGCCCAATAAGTTTCGGACTGGAGCCACGATATGGGCCGTGTCGCCAATGGCAAAGACCTCCGGATGTCCCGGCACCGAAAAGTCGGATTCGACCAAAATCTTTCCGACGTTGTCTGTCTCCGCTTTTAGCCAGCGTCCGGCGGGAGACGCAACAACTCCCGCTCCCCACAGCACAGTGCCGGCTAGAATTCTCTGCCCGCCAACGACAATCCCTTCAGAATCCACACGTGTAACACGGGCATTCGTATAGACCTCAACACCTAACTTCTCAAGGTGGCGCTGCGCTTTGATTGAAAGATGTTCAGGATACGTGGGCAGGATGCGAGGACCAGCCTCATACAAAAGAATTCGTGCTGAGGTCGGATCGATGTGCCGAAAATCATGCGCCAAGGCCATGCGCGACATTTCGGCGAGCGTGCCGGCCATCTCTACCCCAACCGTTCCCGCGCCGACGAGCGCGAAGGTCAGTTCGCGGCGAATTTCCTCGGTTGTGGCTTTTTCGATCGAAGCCATTTCTTCAGCGCGCTCGAACGCACGCAGTATTTTGTCGCGAATGATGTCAGCATCATCGAGCGATTCGAGGCCTGGTGCGAAACGTCGCCATTCGTCGTGGCCAAAATAGTTGTACCGGATGCCAGTTGCGAGAATGAGGAAGTCGTAGTGCACCTCTCCCCGGGTCAGCTGGACGATGCGTCGGTCTGAGTCGATGCCGGTGACCTCATCCAAGAGCACATCAACGTTTTTTTGACGGCTGAAGATTGAGCGCAAAGCGCCGGAGATTTCATCTCCAGAAAGCAGGCCCGTTGCGGCCTGGTACAGCATCGGTCGAAAGAGATGACAGTTCCGCTTGTCGACGAGCGTGACGCGAACTGGTGCGTTGCGCAGAGCATGGGTTGCGGAGAGTCCTCCGAAGCCGCCGCCGACAATGACCACTCGAGGCAACATAGACTACGGCACCAAGTCGGACACGTCTCATGAGATGAAACGTGCCCTCACTTCGATTCCCTGAAGGACAAGATTGTTGAAGGCGCTTACTACGATACCCCAAGAAGTAAGTCTTGGAGTCCATGAACTTTTTCAGGAGGACCCGTACATTCCCGATACACTACGCGTCTCTCCACCGTTCTACAGCCTTTACCGTAAGCCTAGTAATTTTCAGACTGACGAACACACGTGTTGTGTCGAGAAAAGCGTGCTGCTCGAACGCTTGTCGCTCGAAACAGAGCAGATGACGGGCGAGGACGCCCGTCGCTCCATGCTTGTGGCTTCTCGCTACTCCACCGGGATTGCTACTCGACCGTAACGGACTTGGCGAGGTTGCGGGGCTGGTCGACGTCGCAGCCGCGGCGGACAGCGATGTGGTACGCCAACATCTGGAGCGGCACGATCTCTAGGATCGGGGCGAGTTCTTCGGGCGCGGGCGGCACGTAGAGAACGTGGTCGGCAGCCTCTTTGATTTCTTCGTCGCCTTCGGTAGCGAGCGCGATGACGACTCCCGAGCGCGCTTTCACTTCTTTCAGATTCGACATCGTCTTTTCGTAACGTACGACCGAGAGCGGATCGTTGGGGTCGCGCGTCGCGATGATGACGACGGGGAGATTCTCGTCGATGAGCGCGTTGGGACCATGCTTCATCTCGCCGGCCGGATAGCCTTCCGCGTGAATGTAGGAAACTTCTTTCAGCTTGAGCGCGCCTTCGAGCGCGATGGGGTAGTGAATGCCGCGTCCGAGGAAGAGGAAGTCCTGGGCTCGCGAATAAGTCTTGGCCAATTCTTCGATCGCTTCATCGTGCGTGAGGATCTGTTCGAGTTTTCCGGGCAGACGCGTGAGGTCGAAGACCTCTCGTTTGGCT
>Ga0126381_100006257_pt1 | contig 13158 bp, 10 predicted proteins | sample PanSoiMetPlot_28_FD_96465 | JGI IMG/M metagenome (GOLD analysis project Ga0126381, IMG submission 96465) | Tropical forest soil microbial communities from Panama - MetaG Plot_28 | ecosystem: Environmental > Terrestrial > Soil > Tropical forest > Bulk soil | place: Panama | collected 2016-02-17
AAATACTGGCGCGCAAGATTGCCGCTTATGGATTCGTGATCCTGGTTGTTTCGTTGCTGGTCGGCAGCGAGATCCTGGCCGCTCTAGGAGTCAAGCTGTTCGTGGTGCAGCTTGCCGGCGGACTCGTCGTAGCGACTACGGGCTGGAGCTTGCTGAATCAGAGCGGAGAATCGTCCGGCAAGGAGGAGCCGGCGACACTCGAGGATGCTCTGGAGCATGCTTTCTTTCCGCTGACTCTGCCGCTCACTGTCGGACCAGGATGCATCTCGATTGCAATCACGCTGGGAGCACACCTTCGCCACCAGATGGGACCGGGATTCGATCATGGCTATCCGCGACGATTTATCGCGGCTCTCGCGGGAATGCTACTCACCTGCGTCACAATATATCTTTGTTACGGTAATGCGGAGCGCCTGGTGCGCATGCTAGGCAAGTCGGGTACGAACATCCTGATGCGGCTTTCGGCCTTCATCCTGGTTGTGGTTGGCGTCCAGATCATGTGGAACGGTCTGAGCGCCGGGGTACAGGATCTGTTTCCGCACTAAGCGCTGAGTACCGGTTCACACTCTGCGGAGTTGATACACTAGCGCGTGTCCGACGTTGTCAGTCCCAAACCGATTCGATGGTTTCCTCTGTGGGCAGTTTTCCCGGCGATTCTGATCGCTGTTGTTGCGGCCCACGCTCCACTCTTGCGACTGCCCTACTATTGGGATGAAGCGGGTTATTACATTCCCGCTGCATATGATTTCTTTCGCACGGGCTCGCTGATTCCCTCCTCGACCCTCTCCAATGCTCACCCACCGTTGCCTTCGATTTATCTAGCGGTGGCGTGGAAGTTATTTGGCTACTCGCCGCTGGTTACGCGCCTGGCTATGTGTTGTGTAGCAGCGCTGGCTCTAACTGCGGTCTGGCGTCTGTCAGTCATCACAACCGGAAGGCAATCAGTAGCAGCGGCGACTGTGGCGCTTACGGCGATCTATCCGATCTTCTTTGCGCAAAGCTCGCTGGCCCACGCGGACGTTTTCGCGGCGGCAGCAACTCTCTTGGCACTCGCCTTTGTGCTCGGCCAACAGAGCTGGTGCATCAGCCTCTCAGCGGCTTTCTTCTCCCTGGCTGCAGTGTCGAAGGAGACTGCCATCGTGACGCCTCTGGCGCTTGCGATATGGGAACTGTGGCTCGCCTCCAAGGCCGACACGCGGACGCATCTGAGGCGAGCGGGGGTTCTTTGTCTACCGGTCGTGCCGCTCGGCTTGTGGTATCTCTACCATTGGCATCGCACCGGATTTGTCTTCGGCAATCCTGAATATCTGCGTTACAACGCCACTGCAACACTCACCCCGCTTCGTGTGCTGATCGCCTTCGCCCATCGTCTGTTGCACATCACGGCGCACATGAACCTTTTCGTGCCCGTACTCCTCATGTTTGCCTGCATGCTGCTGCCGCCACTCGCGGAGGATGACGGCTCGCCACGCTTGCGGATCGCGTTCAGTGTCCAGTCGATTTTCTATGTGGCGATTTTTGCGAATGCGGTTCTGTTCTCCGTGGTAGGAGGGGCGCTCCTAACGCGATACCTGCTGCCGCTGTATCCGTTGGTCATCCTGCTCTGCGTGAATACTTTCCGGCGGCGAGTAAAGCAGTGGCCGGCACTTGTCGGACTGAGCGCTGTCGCATTTGTCGCCGGGTTATTCGTCAACCCGCCGTATCGATTCGCGCCTGAGGATAATCTCGCCTACCGGGACGTGATTCTTCTCCATCAAGCAGCCATCGCAGAGATTGTCGACCACTATCCGCACTCGATCGTTCTTTCAGCGTGGCCGGTTACCGATGAGCTTTCCAAACCTGAACTGGGCTATGTTCGGGAGCCGATTCCAGTGGTTGCCATCGACAACTTTTCCTTCGGGCAGATTCAGAAGGCGCGGCGGATTGCTGATCCATACACTGCGGCGCTTGTCTTCTCAACGAAATATGATCCGCCACATCTGCTCTTCAGCCTTGGGCGGAAGAACGAAGCTATCGACATGCGTTACTTCGACTTCCACCATGACCTGGGGCCGCCGGTGATTGCCCGAATTCTGGACGGCTCTGTTACCTGGGAGGCCGAGCGCAAAGGACAATGGGCAGCGGTTCTGCACTTTAACCGGCCGCAGGAAGCGGGGCTACCTGCGCCTGAATTCATCGGCGCTAGCCAACTATAATCCGGTCTGTGTGGCGTTTTTTCCGGTTTTCGTTATTCCTTCTCCTTTCAGGTTTCTTTCTTTCTGGGCGTGCACCTGCCCAGACTTCCCCGGCTGACCCGCCCGCGGGCGCGGTTCACGGACGCCTGTTGCTGGTGCTGCCGTTTGAGAACCACACTTCACAGTCCAATCTCGACTGGATCGGCGAAGGGGCTTCGAACATCCTGAATCGCCGGTTGGATTCTGCCGGTTTTCTGACGATCGGCCGCGCCGATCGGCTTTATGCGCTCGATCGGCTGGGATTACCACAGTCTTTTCAGCCTTCGCATGCAACCACGATTCGTATTGCCCAGACGCTCGACGCCGATTCCGTCATTCTTGGCTCCTATAATCTGGCCGGCGATCACTTTACGGCATCGGCCCAGATTCTGGACGTCAAGGCTCTGAGGCTCAGCTCGGCCATTCAGCAGGAGGGCGAGCTCAAGAGCCTGCTCGATGTGTTGAACAGCCTCGCCTGGCGGTTAGCCCGCCAGCTCGATCCCTCGTATGCGGTTGCAGAGCAGACTTTTCTTGCGGCCGATGCGCCGCTCCGGGTAGAGGCTTTTGAGAATTACCTTCGCGGCCTGGTCGCTGAAGCTCCTTCGGAACGCATCGTCCATTTGAAAGAGGCGCTCCGGCTCGATCCAAGCTTTACGCCGGCGTGGTTCGCGCTCGGCATGGCGTACTTTGCGAATCAGGAATACGACTCGGCAGCCACGACATTCGGCCGTCTTTCAAAAGGGGATCCGAGGGCCCTTGAGGCAGACTTTTACCGAGGCCTAGCCTTCTTTTACACCGCGAACTACATAAAGGCCGAGGATGCCTTTGCCTTCGTGAGTATCCGCCTGCCGTTACCTGAGGTGGTAAATAACCAGGCTGTTGCCGCCAGCCGGCGCGGCCGGGATGGTGTGCCTTTGTTCCAGCAAGCTGTGAACGCCGACCCAAAGGATCCCGACTACCGCTTTAACCTGGCCGTCAGTCTGCGGCGGCGAAATGATGTTCAGGGCGCAATGCGGGAAATAGATCAAGAGCTGAAGCTGAGACCACAAGACACGGAGGCTCAGGCCTTTGCAAACGCGCTAAAAAATCCTGGTTCGGTCAAGGTAAATCCTGATAAGGGCAAAGCCATTCCCGACGATACCTTACCGCTGGAGCGCATCAAGCGTTCGTATAACGAATCCGGCTTCCGCCAGGTTGCGTTCGAAATGGAACAGATGGAAGCCGTCCGAATGGCATCCCTGCCTGCGGCGGAGCGGGCCACGGCACTTGTGAAACAAGGCGATCAATTCATGAGTGGTGGACTCACGCTGGAGGCCGAGCGGCAATTCCAATCGGCTTTGCAGGCGAATCCCTCGTCCGCAATGGCGCATGCAGGCCTTGCTCAGGTCCGTGAGCATAGCGGCGATGCTAATTCAGCACGGCAGGAGGCGCAAAGGTCTCTGGCCTTGTCGCCCAATGTATCGGCCCACCTAGTGCTTGCCCGCCTCGACCTGGCTACGAACCAGCTCGGAACGGCCGCCACCGAGGTCAGCCAGGCTCTAAAGCTGGAGCCCGCGAATGCGAATGCACGAGGCATGAAGCTGGCGCTAGAATCGCGTGGACAGCAGGTTCCATGAGGCGATCGAGTTTCCATTCCGTAGTTGTGCTGTTGGCTCTGTTCATGGCAGCCGGAATGCCGGCACGCACGCAAGCTTCTGGAAGCAAGCCGCAGGTCGTAGTCCTGCATCTGGACGACACCATACAGCCCATCAGCGAGGAATATTTGTCACGCGGCATCGCGCTGGCATCGGTCGATCACGCTGCCGCTGTTCTCGTTGATCTGAATACACCGGGGGGGTTGCTCGATTCGACGCGCTCGATTGTCGGCAAGATCCTCGCTTCGCCGGTGCCCATCATCGTCTATGTCGCGCCGTCGGGAAGCCGCGCGGGCTCGGCCGGTTTCTTTCTGATGGAGGCAGCCGACATCGCGGCCATGGCCCCGGGAACCAATGCCGGCGCCGCGCATCCGGTGGTCGAAGGCGCGCAGATCGACGCCGTCATGAAGCAGAAGCTTGAGAATGATACAACTGCTTTCCTGCGTTCTTACGTTGCACGCCGCGGACGGGACACAACTGCAGCCCAGGATGCTGTGCTCAACTCGAAGTCGTATACGGAGCGCGAAGCCGAGCAGCTTCATTTGATCGACGTTGTAGCGCCAAATGATCACGATCTCCTTGATGCGATCGATGGCCGCACCGTCAAGCGCTTTGACGGGAGCACCATTATGCTACACACGCGCGACGCTGACCTTCTGGAGCTTGAACCAACACTGCGGGAGGAGATTCTCGACCGGCTGATGAATCCGAACCTGGCCGTGCTGATCCTGGTTATCGGTGGGCTGCTGATTTATCTCGAGTTCAATTCGCCCGGGACAATTATTCCAGGAGCGCTGGGTACGCTTCTGGTGCTGACGGCGTTCTTTGCACTGAACATGCTGCCGGTGCGCTACACGGCGGTGATGCTGCTCATCGCCGCGTTTATGCTGCTACTGCTCGAGGCCAAGTTTCCGAGCCATGGAGTACTTGCCAGTACTGGTATTCTTGCGCTGGTTTTCGGAACGCTCACGCTCGTCGATGGTCCAATTCCGGAGATGAGGGTGCATGTCTCAACCGCGATTGCTTGCGGAGTTGCCTTTGGCCTGATTACCGTGTTTCTGATCCGCATTGCCATCCGAGCGCGTCGAAACAAGGTCATCACCGGCCCTCAGGCGCTGATCGGCAACATCGGTATTGCGCAACAGACGCTCAGCCCACGGGGCCAGATTTTGGTACATGGAGAGCTGTGGCAGGCGGAGTCATCCGATCCGGCTGAACCGGGCGAGCAGGTCCGCGTGCGCTCGGTTGACGGTCTCACGTTATTAGTGGACCGGATTCCCGAAAAGGCACAGACCGCCGATTAACGCGAAATGTCTCTGTGCGCCTGCGGTACAATCGCTGGCGGGTGAGGTCCGAATGATCAGCATTCCCGCATTGGTTGTAATCCTGATCGTTGTCATTTATATCTTCAACTCGATCAAGATTCTCCGCGAATATGAGCGCGGCGTCATCTTTCGGCTGGGCCGTGTGCTGCTGCCACCGAAGGGCCCCGGAGTCATCCTCGTCTTCCGGCCACTCGATCAGATGGTTCGCATTTCGCTGCGGCAGGAGGTACTGGAAGTACCTCCGCAGGATGTGATCACACGCGACAATGTCACGATCAAGGTCAACGCCGTCATCACTTTGCGGGTGCTCGATCCGGCGAAAGCTGTAATCGAAGTATCAAACTACGTTTACCAGACGTCGCAGTTCGCGCAGACTACGCTGCGATCAGTTCTGGGCGAGGTCGAACTGGATGGGCTGCTCTCGCACCGCGACGTGCTCAACCAGCGCATCCAAACCATCATCGACCAGCGCACGGAGCCCTGGGGCGTAAAGGTGGTGAGCGTCGAAGTAAAGCAGGTTGACCTGCCCGAATCGATGCTGCGCGCCATGGCGAAGCAGGCCGAGGCGGAGCGCGAAAAGCGGTCGAAGATTATCAATGCGGAGGGTGAATTTGCCGCAGCCCAGCGCCTGGTGGAAGCTGGCAACATGCTGGCGACGCAGCCTCTGACGCTGCAACTGCGTTACCTGCAGACACTTACTGATATCGGAACGGAGAAGAACACTACCGTGGTCTTCCCGTTGCCCGTGGAACTGATTTCTCTGCTAGGCAAACTTGCGGGTTCTGCCCAACCGGTACCTCCCGCATCACCGCGACAAGATCAAGGCTAATGAGTTCAAGAGAATGATGAGGACCATTCAGGAGACGGAAGAGCAGGAGGAGAGCGAGACTGAGATTACTCTCGGTATGAAGTCGCTCTTAGGCGTTTTCTTCGGTCTCGTATTGATCTGTGGTGTCTTCTTCGGATTGGGATACTCGCTCGGACGGGGCAGTTCCCGACCTGCTCCGGAGACGGCCTCCGAGGTGATACCAAAAGTCACGGCCAAGCCGGCGCCGCTTCCACCCGCGGCCACCCCCACCAAAGAAGGCGATTCGGTCAATCCGCCAACCTACACGCCCGGGCCGGATGCAACGGAACCCGTCAGTGCAGCGCCGCCACGGAAGCCGTCGGCAAGCGTAGTGAAGGTGGTTCCCCCCGAGCCGGCAACTGAAACAGCGCCCGCACCTGCCAAACCCGCTCCGGGGATCACTTCCCCGGCAACCGCAACGGCGTCCGCTGCGCCTGGGCCGCAGTCGGCCACCCAAGTTACTCCCTCCATGGTTCAGATTGCGGCGATCTCAAAGCAGGAGGATGCAGATGTTCTGGTCGCGGCACTCAAAAAACGTGGCTACAGCGCAGTGGTGCATAGCGATCCGAAAGATAATTTGCTGCATGTTCAGATCGGCCCGTTTGCCACCCGCGACGAAGCCCGCGCAATGCGCGCGAAACTGCTCGCTGACGGCTACAACGCCATCCTCAAGTAGGGGAATCAGCCCACATCCATTCCGGCAGGGCTGAAACAACAGCGGTCCGCACGGCCGCCATCAGGCCTTCGCGCGTGGCATAGTCCTTCGGGTCGAGCGGAGCGTGAAAGGTCACGTGCGCGGTCTCGGGATAGATGCGCAAGCTGCCCTTCTTCATCATTGACTCTGTACCCCAGATGGAAATGGGAACCACGAGAGCACCGCTCTCCTTGGCGAGATAGAATGGTCCCTTCTTGAATGGCTGCAAACGTCCATCTCGCGATCGCGTACCCTCCACAAACGACATGATATGCAGCCCCGACTTGAGCACCCGCACAGCCTGCGTGACGCTATCTTTTGCACTTTCCAGGCGCCCGTCGCGATCCACGGGAATATAGTCGCCCAGCTTCATCGCATATCCAATCACGGGAAGCTTCATCAGCGACCTCTTGATAAAGACCGACGCCCTGCCAGGGATGAGCGGCAGCAACACCGGAGGGTCAAGATTCGAGACGTGGTTTGAGAGAAAGATGTATCGCTTCTGAGGATCGAGTTGCGCCTGCCATGTCACCTCTATACCGATCCCCGCCGCTTTTAAACCGACGTGCGTGATCCACATCGCCCATCGATACAACAGGCGAATGTCGCCCGATATCACGGTCCAGGGCAGACCGATCAGCGCAGCCGGAATGCCGAGCACGTTATAGACCAACAAAATGGTCAGGACAGGCAGCATCGCCTCTAGCCTCTGGGTGTTTCAGTCAGTTCTCGCAGCCGCTGCGGTAATTTTTCATAGATATAGTCAAAGCCGCCATTCGAGAGGATCGCGACTACATCGTTCGGACGTAGTTCCGGAGCGATTGCCTCCACGATTTCATCGGCGTTCGCGAGCAGGACCGCGCGATGTCCGGCGACGTTGAGCGCTTTGACCACAGCTTCAGGGTGCAGCCGTTCATTCTCCGGGATGCTCTCGAGCTTGAATACTCCAGCGAGCACGACCTGATCGGCAAGCGAGAGACTGTCGACTAACTCGTGCTCAAACACGTTGCGGCGAAGGGTATTCGATCGCGGCTCCAGCACCGCCCAGAGACGACGACCGGGATAGGCTTCACGGAGGGCTTTCAGCGTTTCGCGAATCGCTGTTGGATGGTGGGCAAAGTCGTCGATGACGGTAATGTCGTCGATGACGGCTCGCACTTCCAGGCGCCGCTTGACGCTGCGGAAGGTGGCGAACGCTTCCGCGATAGCCTCCGCAGAAATTCCCTGCCCCGCAGCCAGCGCGGCGGCGGCGGTGGCGTTGAGGGCATTGTGAGCACCGGCCATCTGCGATGAGAGCTCTGCCCACGGCTGGCCTTCTCGGAAAAGTTGCCAGCGTGTCTCGGAGCCATCATGTTGCAGTCCCTCGATGCACCAGGTGGAGTCTGCCTTGAATCCGTAGCGTTCAACTTTGCAGAATGCGCGGTTCACGCATTCGTCGACGTTGGGAGCACCATCGAATGCGATGATTCTGCCGCGTCGGGGGACGAGATTGACGAGCCGTTTGAATGCCGTCTTTACGGCGTCGAGGTTGTGATAGATGTCTGCATGGTCGAACTCAACATGAGTGAGAATCAGCGAGTCGGGAAAGTAGTGCATGAACTTCGGGCCCTTGTCGAAAAAGGCTGTGTCGTACTCGTCTCCTTCGATGATGAAGGGCTGGCCTTCGGACAACTGAAAGCTGGTTCCGAAATTTTCTGCGACGCCCCCGATTAGAAATGAAGGCCGCATCTGTGGAATGGATCTGCCTGCTACTTCGTAGATCCAGGCCAGCATGCTGGTTGTTGTGGTCTTGCCGTGCGTTCCCGCGATGACCAGCGACTCTCGCCCGGGCAGGAATTCTTCGTGGATCACCCGCGCCTGCGAAGTGAAAGGGATCTTCTGGTCGAGTACGTATTCGAGTTCCACATTGCCACGCGACATAGCGTTGCCAACGATGACGAGGTCGGGACGAGGGTCGAGATTCTTTTCGGAGAAGGGCTCGGCGACGGGGATTTTTAACTCACGCAGCAGATCCGACATGGGAGGATATGCCGCCTCGTCGGAGCCGGTCACCCGGTGCCCCTTCAACTGCAACAGCCCTGCGAGGGATGCCATTGCTGTTCCACAAATTCCGATGAGGTGAATGTGTTTTGTACTTTGCATCTTTCTTCAGACCAGCACGGCCGGCTCAAGATATCTCAGCGCCGGCTCATCTTCCAAAATTAATTCTGCTTCGAGTCCAAGTGGGAGGGTTACATTTCCATGCGATACGTGGCCCGAGCGCAGACCGATGGCGATGGGGCCTTCGAACCAGTCGAAGACGCGAAGGATGACTTCATCGAGCAGATCGGGAGCAGCGCCGGGCGAGGCGCATTCGAGCATCTCGCCAAAGACGAGGCCGGTAACGCCATCAAACTTACCTGCAAGGAGCATCTGTCGCAGCATGCGATCGATCTGATAGGGCTTGGCAGCCACATCTTCGATAAACAGCAGCTTGCCTTCGGTCTGAGGTGCGAATCGCGTACCCAGGGCGAAGGTTAGGATGCTCAGGCAGCCGCCGTAAACGATGCCCTGTGCACGGCCGGGTTTGAGGATGCGCAGGCCCTCGTCTGGACCCGCACTCACCTTCTCTCCGTTCAGAGCCGCAGCGAAACTGTCCTCGTGCACGCCATTTTCGCGGTAGAAGTCGGCTGCAACCATCGGTCCATGAAATGCTACGAGCCCAAGTTGGTCGAGCAGCCATGTTTGCATGGTGGTGAGGTCGCTGTAGCCGAAGAAGGGCTTCGGATTTTCACGGATCAGTTCAGGGTCGAGATCTTCGAGCAGGTAATTCGATCCGTAACCGCCACGGGTACAAAACACTGCGCGAATTGCCGGATCGGCGAAAGCTCGATGCAGATCGTCGAGACGGCCACTGACGGTTCCGGAAAAGAACGGCGGTTCTTTACCGAGGGCGTTGGAACCCACGATGGCATCGAATCCCCGCTTGCGCAGTGCGGCGAGACCAAGCTCAATCCGCTCGGGCTTTGCACTGCTCGCGGGCGCGACAACCGAGACGCGAGCACCGGGATAGAGGCCGTACGGCTTGACGAGATTCCTCACCACGCCTCGCCTATGCAGACCAGTTCTGCTGGACCAGTGAGCGTCATCTCGGCTCCAGGACCCGGCCAGTCCACCTGTTGCTCCCCACCGGGAGCGCGAACCCACAAATGAGCGCTACCGCCGCGCCGTGCGATCGTTGCTGCCGCCGAAGCGCAGGTTCCAGTACCCGAAGACGCGGTGGGTCCAACGCCACGCTCGAATATTCGGATCTCGATGCTATTTGTATCGATAATATGTACGAATTCAACATTGGTCTCGCCGGGGAAATCGGCGTGTGAGCAAATTTCGCGGCCAAGGTTCTGCCAGGGACGACCCGCTGCAGCAAAAGAGCCGTCTTCGACGAAGATGACGAAGTGGGGATTCCCGGTCGAGACGTTGACGCCATCGACTGGAGTGCCGTCTTTTAGTGCGACCTGTTTATCCTGAACTGCCGGCACGCCCATGCCGGCTGCAAACTCGAATCGCCTTGCTTCCGATCGCATGAGCAGGGATTCGCGGCGCCCGGCGTCTGTATCGAGGACGATAGTTTCACCGAGCCGTAGATTCTTCTGATGAGCGATCCAGGCAGCGACGCAGCGGGTTCCGTTGCCCGAAATCTCAGCGATGGAGCCGTCGGCATTCACGAGGTGAATGCGACCCGAGCGGTCTCCTGTCCACTCCAGAAACTCGACGCCATCTGCGCCTACGCCGGTATTACGCGCGCAAAGCCGGACCGCGAGTTCGGGATCGCATGCGCCTTCCACGATCAAAAAATCGTTGCCGCAGGCGTGGGCCTTGACGAACCGCGTCATTCACTTATCCCGCAAAAGAAGATCATTTCTGGGTGATGCTACCATCCGTGGAGTGACGACCAGAACTGTAAATGCGCACGCAGGGTTGACCAGTCGAGCACACAATATTGATCAGTGTCAGGCCCTCTGGCTTGGCGGCTACAGCCTGAGCGACTTTGTCGCCGTCGGTGGCCAGCACGTAGTCCGCCGACTTTGCCGGATCATTGAGTGCTGGTTCCCACTGGTAGTAGTCGGTCTCATTGATGGTTCGCTTGAGAGCGACGCCTGCGCGCTGGAAGGCTCCGATGTGGTCGGAGGTGTAGGCGAGAAGAATGCTGTTTTTCGGCAGCAACTCTAGTGCATGTGCGTAGGCCACCTCAAAGGGGATGCGCGTGCGGGAGTTGGCAATGGCCTCATCGAGAACAATCGGCCTGGCTCGAAAGAGAACCGCGCTATTGGCGACGAGCAGCGTGGTGACCGCGACTGGGATCCATCGAGCGATCGCGGGCCACCACTGGGCAAGCAAGTCCGAGACGCATGCCACAAGGAAGGCAAGCGACAACGCGAAGGCGGGCAGCATTTCCACGCCGTAGCGTGTGTTGTAAAAGGAGTGAGGCCACCACAGGGGGATGAAGATGGGAACCGATCCGTAGGCGACAGAGTAGGCGTAAAAGGGCAGCGGAACCCAGAGCAGGAGGGCCGTGAAACCGTCCCGCGCGCGCCAGCGGATCGCTGCGGCGATAGCTCCTAAAGTCGACAAGATCAGCAGGGAATTGGCAAAGCGGAGCGTCGTCGCGCCCAGTTCCGCAGCCTTCAGGAAGTAGAGAGCCGCTACCTGCATGCTGTGCCAGCCGGGGTAATGCGGCGCGCCTGGGGTCGATGTCCGCGCGTCGATCGCCTGGGCGGAATACGGGCCGCGCATGAAGTCGAGCGGATCACCGAACTGACGAGCGCAGTATGCCATCCAGATGACTGGTGCTGTCGCCACCATCACCGTGAACAAAACGAACGCTCCGCCGGCTGGCGACTCCCAGCTCTTGCTGCGCAACATCTTTGCCAAGGCGACCAGCCACACCAGGAAGGCGAAGATCCAGCCGTCGTACCGGGTATAGACCGCAGCCACAAGGACGATTCCAGCGACGACGAGGAGCTTCGCGGCGCTCCTGATCTCGCCTGTCTGGAGTGCGCGCCCATACTCGACAATAAGCAGAACGGCCCAGATCATCTCGGCCAGGAAGAGCGGCTCGTTCATCGCCGTGGTCTGCATGTAGAGCAGTCCCGGATTGAGCCCGAAGAACACCACGGCAATGAGGGCGCTGCGTGGGTCAAGCCACAGACGCGCCAGCTTGTAGATTCCGGCTGCTCCGAGGACGTATGCGCCCATCGAGGGAAAGGCGCCGGCGACTCCCGACTGCCACCAGCTCATGCGCGCCACTAAGGGCACGAGCAGCAGGTGAGGCAGCGGGAGCCACACAGAACCGAGCTGCGTGAGCCCCGGATTCAGTGAGTCGATGATGCGCCGGGCTATGTGGAGATGCGCGACCGCATCTCCATAGAGCAGCATGATGCCACGCGAGTTGCTGAACGAAAGCGCAAAGAGCGAAACGAGGAGCGCACTCCAGGCAACGATGAAGGTTTCGCCTCGCAACTTGAGGCGCTGCGTTTCGATGTCAGTCAAGGTGCGAGAGTTCGCGGAAGAGCGCAAAGCGTTCGTCTATCTCCGTCGGATCCAGCTGCTGCAGGCGTTCGGTGCCGAAGCGCTCCACTGCGAAAGAGCCCATCACGCCGCCATAGAACATTGCCTTCTTGAAGACTGCCGGAGCGAGCTCCTTCTGCGAGGCGAGGTAGCCGAAGAATCCGCCCGCAAAGGAGTCACCCGCACCGGTCGGATCGACAACCTCAGCCAGGGGCAATGCCGGGGCTCGGAACGGTAAAAATGTCCGGCGGCCATTACTAGGGAAAGAGCGGTGACTGAAGAACGCGGTTGCTCCATACTCACCGTGCTTCACGATAAGGCTCTTCGGTCCCATTGTGAGGATTTTTTCTGCCGCCTGGACGAGGTTGGCGTCCTTGGCCAAGAGCTTTGCCTCGCCGTCGTTGATCAGCAATCCATCCAGATTTTGGAGGACTCGCTCCAGGTTTTGGCGATGATCATTGATCCAGTAATTCATCGTGTCGCCACAAACCAGCTTCGCCTTGGGCATCTTGCTACGCACGTCTGCCTGCAGAACAGGGTCGATGTTGGCAAGAAAGAGATATTCACTGTCCTGATATTCAGCCGGAATCTTCGGGGTGAAGCTCTGAAAGACATTCAGCTCTGTGTTCAGCGTCTGGGCTTCGTTCAGATTCTTCAGGTACGAGCCACTCCAGAAAAAGCTCTTGCCCCTGGTGTGTTCGATGCCGCGCGTGTCAATGCCGCGCCGCTTGAAAATGGCTTCGTGTTCATCGGTGAAATCCTCTCCAACGACCGCGATCACACGCACATCGGTGAAGTAGCTGGCTGCAAGTGCAAAGTGCGTAGCCGCACCGCCGACGCAGCGTTCTGCGCGTCCCGAAGGCGTCTCAATGGTGTCGAACGCAACGCTGCCCACAAC